>Ga0066662_10001287_pt1 | contig 11369 bp, 6 predicted proteins | sample GraSoiAngelo_111_FD_133939 | JGI IMG/M metagenome (GOLD analysis project Ga0066662, IMG submission 133939) | Grasslands soil microbial communities from the Angelo Coastal Reserve, California, USA - 14_0903_12_40cm | ecosystem: Environmental > Terrestrial > Soil > Grasslands | place: USA... | reverse complement strand
GGAGTTGTGCCATGGTTTTGCCTGCCAGTCTCGCTCCGGCCTTCCCGCCGCGCAACTGCCCATTTTTGGTTCAATCTATTTTCCTCGCCAGCCACAAACTACCGCCCCACTTCAGGATGTCTGCAATTGCAGTTCGGCCTAGCGATTCAGGCCCCGAGACGATCCGCCGGGAAGACACCTTTTTCCGCTGCGATGGAGCGAGGCTGAAGCTTCGTGTTCTGGGATCGGAACGCTGTGAGTTGATTCGTTATAGCTACAGATAAACTACGCGATCCTAAACAGGACCGGGGTCGACTTCGCCTATCTCCTGGTCGATCACCTTGATCCCGCGGGCTTCGGACGCGCGCCGGTGAGCGGAAGCCACCTTGATTGGCATCGAAGGTTCGCCGTGCCGGCAGGCAAAATTCAGACCCTTAGCGAGCCACGGAACGCCCTAGCGGCATAGTAAGATTCCGCACCGTTGTGATAGACGAAAACAGTGTCGTAGCGGCGGTCACAAAAGAGGGCGCCGCCGAGTTTTCTGATAGCAGAAGGTGTTTTCACCCAGCTCGACGTTTTCGTATCGAAATTTCCAAGCTGCTGCAACTCTCGATATTGTTCTTCCGTTAAAAGCTCAATGCCCATGGCAGCTGCCATATCAATGGCGTTATCTTCGGGTTTATGTTCTTTCCTTGACTCGAGCGCTTCACGGTCGTAGCAAACACTTCTGCGGCCTTTGGGACTTTCCGCTGAACAATCATAAAAAATGTATTCGCCCGTCTTCTTATCATTATCAACTACATCCGGTTCGCCGCCGGTTCTTTCCATTTCATTCAGTGCCCACAGTTTTTCAGCATTAGCTTCCAGTTTTGCCTGTACTTGAGCCCATTCAAGACCTCTATGGCGGTTCATGTTTTTCTCAAAACGGGCTTTCAATGCTCTGAGTAGTTCTTCACGTTGTTCTGGTGACAAGTCCTTTTTGTTGCTATTAGTGTTTCGCGCTCTTGTTGCTCTCATAGTCGCTTCCGGCGTTTCTTATCTGTTGCTCCGCTGCGCGCTGCCACGTGGGGATTCTTTCTGCTTGTCTTTGCGTTCTTATCAATTCGCATTTTCTACATCGGACCAGTTCCGGGCGGGTCCTTCCTCCCGCTGTGATTCAGTGTCTTTCACGGCGCACTGCAAACTGTTGATTTCCCCGCCCGACGGAGTTTTGGCGAGACACACGGTTCAGGGTTGGGCGGCGATCGGTGCCGAGACAGTCCCGATGCGCTCATTGAGATAGTCTCTCACTAGGAATCGCACCTTGGAGGTATGTGGTGGAACCTCGACGGCGCTGGAATAGGCAAGTGTTCCGCGGCGCAGTCGCTCCAGTTCCGGCGCACTCGGATGCAGATCGATCTGTTGGGTCCAATCCGCAAGAACCTTGGCGTCAGGGTCCAGAGCGATTGCTACCAGGTCGAGTTTTATGTGATTGTCATCAGCGACGTCAACCCTTAGCATGGCAGGGTTGATCTCAAGCGAGAAAGATTGCATTCGACGCTGCCGCAACGATGGTTCTCCGGCGGGTGCGGCAATGCCCGCCCTCTTGGGTATGGATTCCTCGTGGAAACCAGTCCAACGAACGCTGATCGGCAGTCCGCGGTACTCGATTGGTGTAGCCAACGCCAGCGCAATGTCCGACTTGCGCCGCTCGTCGGGATCCCCGTACAGGCCGCCCGAGAAATAACCGCTTCGTGCGCGGACTTCGAGATTTGCGCCCCGAACTTTGACACGGATCTTGCGCCACTCGGCGGTTTTGGCGGGCTGCGCATAGTAAGTCAGCATGTAAAACCGTGAGCTGTAGTCCACGGCTTTCCGGAAACAGAGATCGGGATCCTTTCGCAACAAGCAATAATCTCCGCCCGTGCGCTGCGAAATGTCCATAAAATTTTGGACAACCTGTAGGGTGCTTCTCAGAGATATCATTCCTGTTCCCACACCGGGATGTACAGACCGCGGACTCGAGTAGCCCGGGTTATCCGTTGTCATGACACAGTCGATCGGATAGACGACGATGCCGGCAGCGCTGAGCAGTTTCAAGGTGTGAACGTATTCGTCAACAATCTTATTGGTCAGGATGAAGCCACCGGTAGCCCACACCAAGGTCTTCATGCCGCGCACGGCCGAGACCGCCTGCGAGAGCTGCTGAAGCTCAAGAAACGTCGCTTGCAAGCGGCCCCGCTGAAGCTGTTCCGCGTACGCGTCGCGACCGGTGTAGTCTGCCTTGAACTCCTTTTCAAGGGCATCGTACTCTCGCGCTAGGTCAATCTCCTTGTACAGGGTACCGCTGGTTTCGCTTTTCCCTTCGTCGTCTAGCTCGGGGTCGTGCTCGAGATTGGTCCCCAAGCGCCGCACGAGCTTTGTGAGGATCTTCGGATCGGTGGTGAAGTCGTGGAGAATCCGGAGTCCGTCGGGATGCAGGGCCACAAGCATGGTGGGTTGGTTCCCGCGGTAGTCGCGCTCGAGGTACTCCAGCAGTCTCTTCTTGGTGGCTGCTTGATAAAGGTACGGCGTGTTGATCAGGTCTACAAGGATCACGACCAGTGAGACGGGATTGTCGGAAATGACCTGATTGGTGAACATGCCTGGCGGCGTGGTGCCCTTGATGGAGAAATTCGAACTCATGATTTCCTCGAACGATGCAATCGGCTTCGGGTGGCCATCCTCTTCGATCTCGAAGTCATCCTTCGTGAGACCTGTCACATGCTCATCAAGCTGACCCCGAAAAGCAAGTTGTCGGAGAAGTTGTCGGTAGGGTTTGTCCTTACGTAAGACGACCACCGGCACAGTCACCAATTCCGTCCGGGCCGTAAACTTGGGATTGGTCTGAGAGGGCGAACCGTGCTGCGCCATCAGCGTCGTTAAGAGCAAGCTGAGCACACACGCCAACATAAGCTTTGCGAGGGTCCGCATGCCCACCTCTTCACCCATGTTCGACTGCGCATAAGTTAGAAGCCTAGCCGGCAGTTCCCGATTCACTCGAGAACCGCGAGCACTGCATTATACGAGTAAATTTCACCCCGAAGCGTGGGCACGCACGCGGGTTGGAACGTCCGCTGGCCCGAACTCCGCGGACCGCAATGTCACCAAAAGTATGCTACTTAGCCCAACGATTTTTTCCGGGACGATATGAAATTACGTAGTTGTCGCATCTTGTTTTATGGAGTATTACATAACAGGCGATCAAGGTTTCGGGCGGATTCAATACATTACAGCTAGGTTATGTTTGGCGTTTTGATTGCTGAAGCGGCAACGGATTCTGAGTTAAGTACTGGGCACCACAGGCCCCGTAAGCAGGCGCCGACCCGACGAACTTCAGAAAGGCATTCTTTCCTTTGGCTCGTTGTTGAGATCATCGGGGGACGGTTCAAACAAGAAGTAAAAAACCTGCCTATGCCACGCCTGGTAGCCGGGCTTTAAGGCAGTGCCAGCCATCGAGGCTGTTACGAAACTCGGTTTGGATTCCAATGGTGGGAGGAAACACGCCCTAGCGCGCAGCGGGTGGCGTTCCATTAGGCTAGCGCGTGAGCGCTAGGAACGCGAAAGTGGAACAACCTCGAGTCCGCTTTAGCGGACGACACGAGTTTCGTAACTGACTCGATCGCACGCCCTTAGAATCTGGTAGCCCCAAAAGCGTCGGCGCAGACAGCGATTGGAATCCCCGGCCATTCAGCTAAGTGCTTGCCCAATAAACGGTTTGTCAATATTTGCCTGAGTGGTTCTTGCACAGGAGAGCTTGGGTAACCCGGCTCACATCGCGGCGGTTATTTCAGGTTCCGGCGGCCCTTAACCCATTTTGGAATCCAGATAAAGGAGGAGGCAGATGAGGAGTTCCTTTAGAATGCGCATCGCGTTGTCATTGCTGGTCCTCGTGGTGGTCGCTGTCTCGATTCCTGCTACGTTCGCGCAGGAAACTACCACCGGTGTTCAGGGTTACGTCAGAGACCAGACCGGAGCGGTCTTCTCAAACGCGAAGGTGGAGATCTCTAGCCCCTCGCTAATCGGTACCAGGAAAGCGGAGACCGATTCAACGGGCTTTTACCGTTTCGTTACTCTTCCCCCGGGTGATTACACCCTCACGGTCACTGCGCCTGGTTTCCGACCCTCAAGGCGTGCGAACCTTGCCCTCGAAGTGGGCCGCCTCCCCAATGTTGATATCCAGTTGGAAGTCGGCACTGCATCGGAGGTAATCGAAGTTTCCGGCGCGGCACCGATCGTGGACCTGACGCAAAGCAAAGTGGCGGTCACGGTCGACCACGATCAAATCGATAACATGCCTAAGGGTCGCTCGTTCCAATCCCTGATCCCGTTCGCCCCAGGTGCCCGCCAGGAGCCTCTTCAGGGCGCAAGGGGTAATCGCACCAATGGTTTTCAGATTGACGGGGCCAGCGATGGGGAAAACGTCTACTTGATTGATGGCATTAACACCACCGACGTCAACGTTGGTGGTGTTGGCAAGAACTTTCAGTCAGACTTCATCCAGGAAGTCCAGATCAAGTCGAGCAGCTTCGAGGCTGAGTACGGCGGCGCCTTGGGCGGCGTCGTCAATGCTGTAGCCAAGCGCGGATCGAACGCCTGGCACGGCGAGTTCAAAACCTATTTCTCGTTAGCCAGCCTGGATGCAAATGATCCCTGCGCCAGTGGCTTTACTAACGCCGTTGACGATGCCCTGCATAGGGTTTGCGGTCAGCGGCTCAACCCCTCGCTGCCCAGCCTAAGCACCAGTAGCCGTCTGGATGGCACGCCCGAATACTATAAGTTCAAGAAAGACGACCGTAGCATCATCGAGCCCGGCTACGAGGTTGGGGGCCCACTCTTCAGTGACCGGCTGTGGTTGTTCAGCAGCTATATTCCGCTGATTGACACCACGAACCGGACCACAACTTTCACGGGCCGCAATCCCGGTCCGCGCCGGCTGACCCAGAGTTTCGTCCAACACAATATGTACAACCGGTTGGACTTTCGCGCCTTTAACTCGTTACGCCTGTTCACCGGCTGGAACTATGCCTACTCGCGCCTCACGGGGCAGTTGGGCGTGGCGGACAGCGTGACGGGCCAAGCGAATCCCGGCGCAACCACCGATCCGAGCACCTTCCGTTCGGATAATGGCCGGGTCAGCCCGCTTTCCGTGCTCAGCTTCGGCGGCGATTGGACTCCGACCAGTAAGCTGGTGGTGACCTCGCGCTACGGGTACTTCTTCAGCAATAACGAAGACCGGGGAAAGCCCCAAGGCACCCGCTATATTTATGATACGACGGTCAACGCCTCCAGCCAGGATTTGACCAAAACACTCTTTCCAGCTTCCACCCCCTTTAACATCAGCGGGTTTTCCACCATTCCCAATAATTTTGGTACCCATTTCGATGCATTCAAGCGGAAGAGCTTTAGCGGCGATGCGTCGTACTACGTGGGGCATGCGTTGGGCAGCCACACCTTCAAGGGCGGCTACTTCTGGACCGCCCAGAACAACTCGGTACTTGTCACAGCGAATGGCAACGTCGTCGATCTCTCCTGGGGGACGAGCTATACTCCTCTCACCAGCACCACGGCCTGTGACGCAATTATCGCCCAGAACATAGCTGCCTTCGGCCCCACGAACGGAAACTTCTGCGGCGGCCGATACGGCTTCTTTTTCACGGGCAGTCAGACGGTGTCCAACACAGGCAAGACCAGTCAGACAGCCCATGCCCTATTTCTCCAGGATAACGGGACCGTCGGCCACGGCCTGACTCTCAACCTCGGGATTCGCTTTGATAAGGAAACTCTGCCTCCTTACGATCCGGTGCGCTTCCCCACGGTTAAGTTCGGTTGGGGTGACAAGATTGCTCCTCGCATCGGAGGTGCCTACGATCTGCTGCACAATGGCAAAGTCAAAGTCTATGCCAGCTACGGCAAGTTTTTTGACATCATGAAGATGAATCTGGCGCGTGGCTCCTTCGGGTCAGACTACTGGCACGACTGCGTGTATGCGCTGGACACCACCGATTACACAACTATCACACCTACCCTAAACGTCGGTGCCGGCTGTCCGCCTTCCGGTCAGGCGCCGGGCGTGACTGGCCGCTTCATAGAAAACGTGGACTTCCGCGCTACTAAAGCGGACCCACGCGACCCGGCCATCGATACGAGAATGAAGCCCATGGCCCAGCACGAATTCGTTGCAGGCGTGGATTGGGCCATTAACCCACGCTGGGGCTTGGAAACTCGGTACTCGCGCAAGCGCCTCGACCACGCCATCGAGGACATGGCGATCACCGACAATCTGGGCTTCTACATCGGCAACCCGGGGTCCCCGTTTGCAGACGTCCTGCACCGCCCGGTCGTCATCCCCGATGACGCGGGGAATAACTATCTGACCACGGTACCGTTCTGCGCAGAGTGCCCGGGCGTGGTAAGGGCCATCCGGCGCTACGATGGTGCGGAGTTCCGCCTGACACACCGCGGCACCAAGTGGTTCGGGTTTGTCAGTTATGGCTACAGCAAGCTAACAGGCAACTACCCCGGCTTGACCAACAGCGACCCGACCGATGGGAATGGCGGTCGTCACAACCCTAACAACACCCGTTTGTTCGACATTCCCACGATGACGTACTTACCCAACGGGAAGATCGACGATGGTCCTCTGTCTACGGACCGTCCGAACACCGCCAAGGCGGCCGGCTTCTATCGCTTGAAGTGGCTGGGAATGGAAACCGGGTTTGGCCTGATCCAGTCGGCATTTCAGGGCACACCGATTAACACCTGCTTGCCGGTTGTGGGTACGTCCTCTGCCTGCCAGTGGGCCGAAGGTCGCGACAACTTTGTCAGGTTTCAGCGCGACCCGGCAACCGGTGACTTCGTGGCAGCTGGAGTAGCACACAATGACCGTACAGCCTCGTACTTCCAGACCGATTTCACGGTGCGTCATGAGTTCCGGGTAAGCAAGACGCAAGAGCGCTATCGGCTGGTGTTTGAGGCCAATGCCTACAACCTGTTCAATCAGCATGCCGCTGTGGCCTATAACGAAAACGTAAACGGGTCCGGCAGTCAACTAATCAGTCCGACTCGGGTGAAGCGATTCAGTGGAGACCCGGGGACAGACTGGGGCATCGTGATGAACAGCTATAGCTATGTCGATGCACTAAACGGCAAAGGAGCGTTTGCCGGGATACAAACGCCGATGACGCTGGCTAGTCGTTATGGCCTGCCGACTGTCTTCCAGACGGCACGCCAGTTCCGGCTTGCTGTCCGATTCACGTTCTAAGTCGAATGGACTGTTACGAAGCACTACGCGGCTTGAAGAAAGTGATGAGAAGATGCCCTCGCGAGAGTGGGGGCATTTTCTTAAGGCCGTATATCCGAGGCGAAGGGCGGGAACAAACGACGAGGTTTGCCGTGGCCTTGGACAGGACGAAGGCGCCCAACGACTCTCCCGCAAAGATCGTGCTCGGCACTATGCCGGGAAACCGGAAATCCGTGGTGCTTGCGCGCTGAAAGCGCAATGTACCGTTTCGTAACACACTGGAGAGAGGCCGGCCTCTTCTTTTGTTGTTCTGGAAGCAGGTTAGCTTCTCGGCCGACCGTGTTAGCATTTGTTTCTGGGTTTCTGGGTTTCTGTCTCATTTCTAGGCTTGCCTATGTATCGCATGCTGCAAACCGCTGTCGTTCTTCTCGCCGTGGCTGGCGCATGCGGCGCCCAATCCCAAAGAGACCGGTGGGACGCTCCGAGAATCGTCCCTCTGCATCTGATTGTCACCATTGATGGCGACATGGAAAAAGCCAGTAATGTGACGGTTGAGCTGATGGACGCGGTCGGTTCCAGTAGCGCTATGGATCGTAAGCTCACGGACAATGATGGCGTCGTGATTTTCCAGGCCCTTTCCGGCCTGCACCGCATTCGCATTACTGGACCGTATATCGAACCCTACGAGGGTGAACTGGAAATTGTGCGCAACGAGGCGTCCCACGTGGAACGCATCCGGGTTCGTCACAAGGAAGGCGAGCGGCAGCCAAGCGAGTCTCCGAGGGGTGGGACTGTTGCCGCGGTGCGGTTAAACGTTCCTGCCTCTGCTCGCAAAGCCTACGATAAGGGAAGCGAGGCGATGCGTCAGCAGCGCTGGCACGAGAGCCGCACGCTGCTTGAAACCGCCATCCGGGAATACCCGCAATACGACATGGCTTACCTCAACCTGGGAGTGGTGCAAATACAGTTGAATGAGGTCGAAGCCGCACGGCAATCATTTTCCAAGGCCATCGAGCTCAACCCTGAATTTGCCGCGGCGCATCGTAGTCTGGCTCGCATTCTGCTCGCAGAACACAAGAACAGCGAGGCGCTGCAATCCTTGAAGCGGTCACTTGCAACCGAGCCGGACAACCCCTGGGCACTTTTCAACGCGGCCTATCTTGAGTTGCAGGGCCATTCTTTCGAGGATGCTCTTGCCGATGCGCTCAAGTTGCATGCCTTGCCGCATGAGGGGATGGCCAACACCCACATGGTTTCAGGTTATGCCGCGGAGGCGTTGGGCCGTCGGGATCTGGCCGTGAAGGAATTCCGTCTCTATCTCAAGGAAGACCCCGGGGGACCTAACGTGAGACGGGTACAGGAGATATTGTCGCGCCTCTCAGAACCGAAGAAGCAGTGATTCCTGTTTCCGGGTTCGGTTCCCGGAAATCCTGCAACTTGCGCGCAGAGTGCGTTCTCTCGCCGGGTAGTTCTTATCGGTTCAATTTTTTATATCCACCCGAACCGCTCGGCCTGACTTCATCACCTGGTTGGAGTTGCCCACCAGACATCTCTCCGGTCGCCGTCGATCATGATGACTTATTCGAACTGCTCCCTTCGAGGATGGCGGCCGACTCTTTGCGAATCCGCTGCGGATAGCGTTCCAGCAGCTCCCATTTTCCCTTCAGCCAGGCTTCGATCTCCGCCAACTCCTGATGTGCGCGGCTGATCTCGGTCTTGACCGTCTCCGGCGCGGGCCCGCCCACCACCCTGCGCACACGCACAAAGTTCTCGGCATCCAGGGCGCGCAGCAGTTCTCCCGGAGGCGTGCGCAGGGAGTGTCCGATGGTCTCGGGCGCCAGCCGCTCGACCTCGTCCACCAGGCGCTGCGCCTGGTACGTCGGGCCGACGGCCTTGACTGCCTCGGAAACCAGCCTGTGGGCGGCGCGGAAGCTCAGACCTTCCTGGCGGACCAGGGTGTCGGCAAGCTCGGTGACCGTGAGGAAGCTGTCATTGGCGGCCTGGCGCAGGCGCTCCACCCGCACATCGCACTGCCCCATGAGTCCGGCGAACAGGCGCAGAGCCCGCTCGGCGTCGGCGAACATGGAGAAAGCTAGGGGCTGCAAGTCGTCTTCGCTGTCCACGATGTCGCCGAAGGGCGTGTTGTGGGCGCAGGTGAGGATGGCCTGCGCTTGGCCCAGCGCCTTGCTGGCCAGGATGCGGGTGTGCTCCAGGGAAACTGGGTTGCGTTTTTGCGGCATGATGCTGCTGAATTGCACGAAGGGATCGCGCAGCCGCAGGAAGCCGAACTCCTTGGTGCACCACTGCAGCAGGTCCTGCACCAGCTTGCCCAGGTTGACCATGGCCACGGCCGCCGCGGAAGCTGCTTCCGCCAGATAGTCGATGGCGGCAATGGCGCCGTAGGAATTGATCTGCAGCCCCTCAAAGCCAAGCAGGCGCGCAGTCGATTCACGGTCAATGGGGAAACCGGTTGTGGTGATGGCGCAGGCGCCCAGGGGATTGCGATTCACCGTGGCGAAGGCGGCACGCAGGCGCTGGGCGTCGCGCTCGAAAATCTCCACCGCCGCCATCAGGTAGTGCGCCAGGGTGGTCGGCTGGGCCGGCTGGGTGTGAGTGTAGGCGGGCATCACAGTTTCCAGATTGGCCTCGGCTAGAACCAGCAATTGCCCGCGCAGGTTGCACACGGCTTCGACTATTTTCAATACCTCGCGCCGCAGGCCCATGCGATAGAGAGTGAGGTCAATGTCATTGCGGCTGCGCGCCGTGTGCATCTTGCCGGCGGTCTCGGCATCGATCTGCTTGGCCAGTTGCTCCTCTATATAGAAGAAGAGGTCTTCGCAACGGCCGTCATAGACAGCGGCAGTGATGGCGCGACGGTCCAGCGCGTCCAGCGCCTCGAGGCACTTCTTGGCATCGGCGGCGGGGAGAATCCCCTGGTGTGTCAGCATCAGGGTGTGCGCGTAGTGGATCTCCAACAGGGATTCCAGGAAATATTTCTTGGCGTCCTCGAAGTTCACCATCAACACGGTCTCCGCGTACACCGGGGCTGGGAAGCGCTCGTTGACGGGCTTGGTCTCACTCTTGGGCTTGGTCGTCTGGCTCATGGGAATGCCGGTGGAAGCGTACCGCGGGGCCCGCTTCCACCTCAAATTATCGGTTACACAAAAGCCTCAGCAGAACTTCCCGTGGATCTTCGAGCTGAGGGGAAAGCCTTACCACCGCAGCCCCACGCCGAACTGCACGATCCTGCCTTCCAGCACCGTGCTGGTCGGAACCAAAGTGGGGGGCTTGGTGATCGATCCCACCAGGCCTTTTGTGGGGTCGTTATTCACCGTTGCTGTGGCGTTGATGGAAGTGACGTTGGGATGATTAAAGAGGTTGTTGGCCTCCACGATGAACTGCGGCGTTACTCGCTCCCACACCCGGGCGATGGTACGGGTGTAGCGCAGATCCACTTGATAGATGTTGGGAGTGCGTGCCGTATTGCGCCCCACGAACAGCGGCCGCGTTACCGAGCTGGTGATGGAATCACCGTTTAGGGTGGTATTGGCGACGATGTTCTGGGCGTCGCCGGAGGAGAAGTTGCCCAGGATGGCGAACATATTGTCGCTGAGCAGCTTCGTAATGACGCGATTCTTCAGCTTCACCTGTGGTTCGAGCACGGCGCTGAGGGTGAACGCCTGCGGCCGGTCCACGCTGCTGTTGCCATGGTCGCGCACCCGGTTGGTGGTGTCCTCGATGGGCAGGTTCTGCTCGAAGCTGTTGGCTTCGGGCGCGTCGCTGAGGGTATGGGAGAAGGTGTAGGAGGCGCTCACCTCGAGGCCGCGCAAGAGGCGGTGCTGCCAGGTCAACAGCAGGGCGTTATAACTGGAGTTAGCGCCCGTGTCCTGCAAGGTAATGTTGTTGAACTGTGGATAGAGCCGGGTGGCGGCGAAGACAGGCCGCCCATCAGCCAGGAAGCTGGCGGGATTGATGAGGTTCATGTTGCGCAGGAAGACCAGGTGGCGTCCCCCGGTCGTTACGTAGCCCATCGAGACAACGTCATTGCGGCTCAGCTCGCGGGAGATCTGCAGGCTGGCGTTTACGGTGGAGGCGTTCTTGTAGTTCGGGACGACCGTGGTCACGTCTT
>Ga0066662_10001286_pt1 | contig 11375 bp, 11 predicted proteins | sample GraSoiAngelo_111_FD_133939 | JGI IMG/M metagenome (GOLD analysis project Ga0066662, IMG submission 133939) | Grasslands soil microbial communities from the Angelo Coastal Reserve, California, USA - 14_0903_12_40cm | ecosystem: Environmental > Terrestrial > Soil > Grasslands | place: USA... | reverse complement strand
GGCCCCGAACTCGGCCTTCATCGCGAACGGGTCCATCGCGTTGCCGAGCGACTTGCCGATCTTCGTCCCGGTATCGCTGGTGATCCAGCCGTGCGCGAAGACGCGCGCCGGTTCCGGCAATCCCGCCGACCACAGCATCGCGGGCCAGATGATCGAGTGGAAGCGCGCGATCTCCTTGCCGATCAGGTGCGTCCCGGGCCAGAACTGCGCGTACAAGCCGTCCGGGTCTTCGGGCCAGCCCAGCGCGCTGACGTAGTTGATCAGCGCGTCGTACCACACGTACAGCACGCCCCCGCCGGGCAGCGGGATCCCCCAGTCGAACGACGAGCGCGAGATCGAGAAGTCCTCGAGCCCTTCCTCGAGGATCGCCATCATCTCGTTGTAGCGCGACTGCGGGCGCAGGAAATCCGGATTCGCGCGGAAGTGCGCGATCAGCCGGTCGCGGTACTTGGAGAGCCGGAAGAACCAGTTCTTCTCCGAGAGCCACTGCACGGGCCGGCGGCACTCGGCGTTCGGACAGCGCCCGTCGACCAGCTTCGCTTCCGGCCAGAACGTCTCGTCGTGCGTGCAGTACCAGCCTTCGTACACGCCCTCGTAGACGTCGCCGGCGTCGCGCATGCGCTCGAAGAGCGCGAGGCACGTGCGCTGGTGGCGCGGCTCGGTGGTGCGGATGAAGTCGTCGAAGCGCGCGTCGAACGCCGGCGCGAGCTCGCGCCACTTGGGGGCCAGCGCATCGACGTACTGCTGCGGCGTCATCCCGGCGGCGGCGGCGGCGTTGGCGACCTTCTGGCCGTGTTCGTCGGTGCCGGTCAGCGCCCGCGCCGGCCCGTGCGCGCGCGCGGTGCGCACCAGCACGTCGGCGGCAATCGTCGTGTACGCGTGGCCGATGTGCGGCGTCCCGCTGATGTAATAGATCGGGGTGGTAACGTAGAACGGGCGCGGCGAGGGCACCCGCCCCGCTTCGTCGCCTCGCCCGCATGACCCCTAGGAGTTTGTCGGGGCTTGCACCGACACACGACGACGGCCGGATCGGCCGAAGTGCGAACGCGAGCGTTCACCATCGGTGAACCCCCTAGACGCGCGGGCCGGGCTTCGTGATATGCTCGGCGTGAAGCACCTCCTATGGCGATCACCTTCCGGCCCATTACCGCCCCCGACGACGATGAGCTCATGCAACTGCACGAGCTCAATCCCGGCTATACCGTGGAGCGTCTCCCCGACGGAGCGCTGCTCGTGAGCCCGAACGGTGCAGCGGGCGGCATGCGAAACTCGCATCTCGCCCTGATGCTCGGCCTTTGGCAGCGTCGCGCGCGCTGCGGCCCGACATTCGACTCGTCGACCGGATTCCGGCTCCCCGACACATCGGTCTTCTCGCCGGACGGTGCGTTCGTGCGCGCCGAGCGATGGGAACCGCTGAGCCGCACGCAACGCGAGCGCTACTTCGACGGTGCGCCGGACGCGGCGTTCGAGATCGTCTCGCGCACCGACCTGCGCGACGACCAGCTCGCGAAGTGCGTGGCGTACGCGCGCAACGGCTCGGCGCTCGTGGTTCTGCTCGACCCGTACCGCCGCTGCGTCGACCGCTGGCTGAACGGAGTGCACGAATCTCTCGGCGACGTCGCTGTGCTGGACTGCGAGCCGGTCATGCCTGGCTTCGCGCTCGATGTCAGGGAGATCTTCGAGGCCTAGTTTCGCTGCCGATCAAGCCCGAGATCGCGCCCGCGCTCGCTGCGGCGCTCGCCGGTGCGGGCGTAGAGATGACGCCGTTCGCCGTACCCGGCCTCTGCCAGCCGCTTCGCGATGGCCGACGTGGTCAAGCCTTCGGCGAGGAGCGCGTCGATCGCCGCGTCGAGGTCGTGCTGCGATCTCGCCTCGGACGCCGAGTCTTCCGGAGCTGATTCCACCACGGCGCCGCCCTCGACGACGAAGGCAACCTCGCCGCGCACCGGATCGTTCAGTGCCGCGGCGACTTCGGCGGCAGTGCCGAGCACTTGCTGCTCGTACAGCTTCGAGACTTCGCGGACCAAGAATACCCGGCGATCCGGCGCGACGCTCGCCAGATCGGCCAGACTGTCGCGAATCCGGTGCGGCGCTTCGTACCAGACCGTCGTCTCACTCAGCGCGGCGCGGAACGCCGCGCGCCGCTGACCGCTCGCGCGCGGCGGAAAGCCGGCGAAGACGAACCGCCGGAGATCGAACCCCGACAGCACCGCCGCGACGACGAACGCCGCCGGACCGGGCAGCACCTCGACCGCGACGCCCGCCTCGCGCGCCGCGGCGATCAGCGCCGAGCCGGGATCGCTGATCCCCGGCGTGCCCGCGTCGGTGACCACCGCGACCGTCTCGGTGCGCGCGCGCTCGAGGATCGCCGGGGTCGCGGTGCGGGCATTGTGCTCGTGGTAGGTCCAGATGTCTTTGGAACCGATATCGAGCGCGTTCAGCAGCCGGCGCGTGACGCGCGAGTCCTCGGCGACGATCAGCGGCGCGTCGCGCAAGGTGTCGACGGCGCGCAGCGTGACGTCCCGGAGGTTGCCGAGCGGCGTCGGTACGAAGACGAGCCCCATGGCATCCGCTTCGCCGTCACCGGCCGCCGTCCGCCGGATCGAGCTGCGCGGCCACATCCTCGACTCCGGCATCTTCAACCGCGTCCTGGGCGTCCTGACCGACCACGACCGCGCCGCATACGTGATCGAAGAGTTCGACTCGGGCCGCACCAAGGTCGACCCGTCGTATGCGCGGCTGCTGGTCGAGGCGGAGGACCCGGCCTATCTGGACGACCTGATCGACAAGCTGCGCGAGCAGGGCGCCGAGGTGATGGAGGAAGGCGACGCCGAGATCGAGGCCGCGCCGGCCGACGGCGTCCTGCCCGACCAGTTCTACGCGACGACCAATTTCGCGACCGACGTGCGCATCGACGGCGTGTGGGTCCCCGTCGAGCACCCGGAGATGGACTGCGCGATCGTGATCGACGACGGCGGGCCGCTGACCGTCGCGCCGTACGACGTCAAGGCCGGCGACTGCGTGGTGGTCGGGCACCAGGGCGTGAAGCTGACGCTGCCGCAGCGCGAGCGGCGCAAGGCCGTCTTCGAGTTCATGGCCAGCGCCGTGTCGAGCGAGAAGCCGCGCCACGCGCTGCTCGGCGAGATCGCGCGCGAGCTGCTCGCGGTCCTGCGCTCGGGGAAGCGCGTCGTCGTCGTCGGCGGACCGGCGATCATCCACACGGGCGCGGGGCCGTATCTCGCCGAGCTGATCCGCGACGGCTACGTCACCGCGCTGTACGCCGGCAACGCGCTCGCGCTGCACGACATCGAGTCGCAGTTCTTCGGTACCTCGCTCGGAGTCAACCTGGAGGACGCGTTCCCGGCCGAGGAAGGCCACGTGCACCATCTCCGCGCGGTGAACCGCATTCGCGCCGTCGGCGGCATCCGGCAAGCGATGGACAACGGGATGCTGATCTCGGGGATCATGTACGAAGCATATTCCAAGAACGTCCCGGTGGTGCTGTGCGGCTCGATCCGCGACGACGGTCCGCTGCCCGAGGTCATCACCGACGTCGTCGAGTGCCAGCGCGCCATGCGCCGATACGTCCCGGAGATCGGGATGGCGCTGATGATCTGCACGCTGCTGCACTCGATCGCGGTCGGCAACCTCTTGCCCGCGACGTGCAAGACGGTGTGCGTCGACATCAACCCCTCGTCGGTGACGAAGCTCACCGACCGCGGCTCCCACCAGACGCTCGGCATCGTGATGGACGCCTCGTCGTTCCTGCGCGAGCTGACCCTCGCCATCCAAACCGCCGTCGCCGAGGAGCGCGGCGCCGCCGCCGGCTGAGCCGCATCGCGGTCACCGCCGCGGCCGGCGTCGTGCCTGCCTGCGGAACCGCGGTGCGCTGCGCTGCGGTTGATAGGGCCATGGACCTCGAACGACTGGAGCCCGGTCATCGCGTCGAGATGTACGTCTCGCCGAGCTGCCCGTATTGCAGGCAGGCGCGCGAGCACTTCGACCGCCGCGGTTACCCGTACGCGGTCCACGACGCGCAGAACGACCGCGCGCAGCGCGCGAAGATGCTCGCGGTCACCGGCGGCGATCCGACCGTTCCGGCGATCCTGGTCGACGGGGCGTGGGTGCAGTCCGGCTGGGGCTCACCGCCGCGCGGTTGAACGGTGCACTGACGCGTACCGGTCGGTACGCTCGCGATCACGCCGCTTCGGCGACTTCCGTGACCGGCCGTGGCCGCGGCGCCGCGAAGATGCGGTATCCCAGCGCCAGCGCCACGCAGGCGAACGCCGCCGGCACGATGCCGGTGAAGTGCGGGTTCACGCCGAGCACCGCCGTCGAGACGAACGGCGAGATCAGAAACGCCAAATAGTTGAAGCTGTCGTTCACGCTCAGGATCGTGCCGCGCTGATCGGCGGGCGCCGCGTCGGCGATCAGCGCACCCAGCGACGGCCTGATCAGCGCGCTCGAGAACGACCACAGCACGACGAACGCGAACAGCATCGCGGTCGAGGTGACGAACCCGACGCCCGCGTACGCGAACGCCGCGCACACGAACCCGATGACGGCGAGCCGCCCTTCGCCGAAACGGTCGACGAGCCGCCCGATGAACCCGGCCTGCACCACGATCGCTACGACGGACGACACGATGAACACGTTCGCGGTCTGCGTCGCGCCGTAGCCGAGCGCGCGCTCCGCCCACAGCGCGAACACGGTCACCCACGACGTGAACGCGAGCGCGAACGCGAACTGCGTGAGGACCAGCCGCCCGAGCGCCGGCGAGCGCAGCGACGCGCGAATCTCGCGCAGCGTCGGCGCGGTCTTCACCGCGCCTTTCGACTCGGGCAGCAGCACGATCGTCAGGATGACCGTCAGCAGCTGCAGCGCGGCGGCGGTCCAGAACGGCACCGCGTAGCCGTAGCGCACCAGCACGCTCGCCAATGCCGGGCCGATCAGGAAGCCGAGCCCGAACGTCGCGCCGACGAGCCCGAACGCTCGCGCGCGCTCCGCCGGCGCCGTGACGTCGGTGACGTACGCCTGCGTCACGCCGAAACCGCCGCCGCCGAGCCCTTCGACCGCGCGCGCGACGAACACCGTCCACAGCGCGGTGCCGGCGGCGAGCAGTGAGAACCCGAGCAGGCCCGCGACCTGCGCGGCGATCAACACTCCTTTGCGCCCGATGCGATCGCTCAGGCGGCCCCAGAGCGGCGAAGACAGAAGCGAGCACACGGCGAGCGTGGCGTAGATCGCGCCCACGACCGTCGGCGATGCGCCGAAATGCTCGGCGTAGAAGGGCAGGATCGGGATCAAGATCGTGAAGCCGAGCACGTCCACGAACGTGATCGCGAGGAGGGGGACGAGCGCTCTCGGCATCCCCGATGCGTTGTCCCACGGCGGGCGCGGTCTCCTCGCCACGCCGGCCGGCGCGGTCGCGTGCGAGCTCGTGCCGGTCGGGCTCGACGCGCACGGCGCGCGCTACGAGCTGCGCGTGACGAACGGGACGCCCGGCGTGCTCGCCGCGACGGTCAGCGCGCTGCGCGTCGACGAGGGCCGCCCGATCGCCGCGCTGGCGGTGGAGATCGACCCGCACGCCGCGATCCGCACCGACTTCACGCTCGACACTCGGCTCGCGTACGAGCGCGTCTCCGCCGAGGTGCGCGGCGATGGCATCCACATCATCGTCGAGGCGCCGCCGCCGAGCGGCGGCCGCTCGCGCCGCCGCTGGATCGTGCCGGTGACGGCCGTCGCCGGAGCGACGCTGCTGGCCGGCGCCGTGCTGGTCGCCGTCGGCCTCGAGCGCCCGCGCGTGCTGGACGCGGCGCTGCTCGCGACCCCGGACGGCCGCCTCGTCGCGCACTGGGCGACCGACGGCCGAGGGACGCCGACCTACGAGCTGCGCGACGCGCACGGCGGCGTCGTCGCCCGCGGCACGCTGCCCAGCGCGGAGGGCACGCTGCCGGTCGGCCGCGGCGACGCCGCGAGCCTCCACGTCGAGATCGCCAACACGTTCGGTTCCGACACCCGCGACGCGGCGTACGCGCGCGCCACGCCGCCGCCCGCGATCCGGATCCTGGCCACCCCGCCGCCCCGCATCGCGAGCCTGGCCGTCGACCCGCCCCGCCCCAACGCCCCGCTGACGGTCCGCTACTCCGCCGCCGCCCGCGACGTCCGCCTGGCGATCCTCGACCGCAGCGGCGCGACCTGGTTCTCGACGACCACCCCGTCCGGCAACGGCGTCACCCAGGTGCCGGCGCCGCCGGCCGGCCCGCGCGAGCCCTACGTGCTGGTCGCCAGCGCCGGCGGCGCGGACGCCGGCCAAGAGACCCGCGTCCCGATCCCGGCCGCCGTCACGTCGACGCCGCCCCCGTCCGCCGCCCCGGTCGCCCAGGCCTCATCCTCCGCAGGAACGAGGCCGAACAACGCGGCCGGCGCCGGCAGCGCCTCGTCCGGCTCGAACTCGACCGTCGTCGACGTCGGCGGCGGCGACACGTTCACGATCCGCCCCGACCCGGTGAAGCCGGGCGACCCGTTCGTGGTCGAGATCCCGTTCGCCGACGGCGCCCGGGTCCAGATCGTCCGCGACCGCGACGATGTCGAGCTGTCGGGGACCGACCTCCACCGGGGCGAGCGCAGCGTCGCCATGACGGCCCCGACGGCTCCCGGCCGCTACACGGTCCGGGTGACGATGCAGCGCGGGGTCGGCCTGGAGACGGTCGTCCGGCCGCTCCGTCTGTCCGGCCGCTGAGCGACCGTACAATCTTTTCACAGCGGGGTTGTTAGTTCGGTCACACCCGGGGTATTGTGTAGGTCCAAATACCTAACGCATGGAGGGACCTGGGTGCTCGACGCAACGTCGCGGGCGAAGCTGCCGAAGCTCGCTCCCGATACGATTCGGCGCGAACGGATCACCGGGTGGCTGTCAGACCACGCGGATGTTCCGCTGCGGCTGATCGCCGCGCCCTGCGGCTCGGGCAAGACGACCGCCCTGGTAACCTATGCTGCCGCTCCGTGTCACCGCGCCGGCTACGTCAGCCTGGATGTCGATACGACCCTGGACGGCCTGCGCAGCCGTATCGCCCGGGCCTTCGGCTTCGCCGAGCCGCACGACGACGAAGCCCTGATGTGCGCCTTTGAGGACGCCGGCCGCTGCGAGGTCCTGGTCGACGAGGTCGACCGCGCCCCCGAGCCCGTCCGCGCGGCGCTGCGCCGCTTCGTCTACGAGGCACCCGACAACGTCACGTTCGTCTACGCGACCCGCGCTCGCGACGTGGTCGACTCGACCCGCCTGATCTCGCTCGGCCTGGGCGCGGTGCTCGACGCCGACCGCCTCGCCTTCACGACCGAAGAGGCGACCCGCCTCGCCGAAGCCGCCCGCATCGACGCGTCGGACGAGCGCGAGATCGGCCGCCTCGTCCACGACACCGAAGGCTGGGCCTTCGCCCTCTGCTCGGCGATCCGCGAGAGCGCGTCACTGGGCCGCTCGCTCGACGGCGCCTTCGACCGCTGGCGCCGCACGAACGCCCGCTTCATGCGCCGCTTCATCGACGACGCGCTGGCCGACGAAGATCCCGTCCTCTCCGGCGCCGCCCGCAAGCTCTTCGACGGCGAGCAGGTCGACGAAACGACCCTCGACCGCCTCGAGCAGCGCGGTCTGTTCGTCCGCTGGACCGACGGCACGTACCGCCCCTACCGCGCCGTCGCGCGCGTCACCCGAACCGCCGCCGCCCCGGCCGCCCCGGCCCGCGCGCTGACGCCCTTCACCGTCCGCCTGTTCGGCAAGTCCGACGTCCGCATCGAAGGCCAGCGCGTCGCCTGGTTCCGCCGCCGCGACGCCCAGATCTTCGCCTTCCTCGCGCTCCAGCCCCAAGGCCGAGCCCGCCGCGAAACCCTGCTCCGCGCGTTCTGGCCCGAAGCCGACCGCCAACTGGCGGCACAATCGCTGCGCTCCGCCTGCAGCACGATGCGCCGCTCCCTAGCCGCGGCCGTAGGCTACGCCGACCTCTCGCACTACGTCGCCTTCGGCGACGAGATCGCCCTCAATCTCGACCTGTTCGCGATCGACGCCCGCCGCGTCCGCGCGCATCTGCGCGACGCCGAAACCGCCTGGTCCGCCGGCGACGTGCTGACCGCGATGGAACACGACCGCGCCGCCCTCCGCCTCTCCCGCGAAGAGCTCCTGGACGGCGACGTTCCGCCCGCCCTCGCCGGTGTGGCCGCCGAGCTCAATGCCGGCCTCACGCGCGCATCGTCGCGCACGACCGACACCGACGAAGAAGAACGCCGTCATCTCGTCGCCGTCAGCTGAATCCGGCTGCGTCGTAGTCGCGGGGAGCGACACCGTACCGCTCCCCCGACCAGCCCGAATGCCCGCCCGCGGGCGAACTCAGACGGGTTCGATGACGAGCTGATCCCCAGGCTGCAAAGGGTTCGCCTTCACGAACCCCGGCCCGAACTCCGCGACGACGTGCGCTTTCGGCGCCCCGACGTAGAGCTTGTGCGGAGCGACGTTCGGCTCGACTTTCACGACGCGCAGGTCTTTGTCGAGGAAGACCATGTCGAGCGGCGTGCGCATGCCGATCGTGTGGACGGCGCCGCAGCGCTCGAACCAGATCCCTTCTTCGGGTGCGATCGAGGTGCGCGGCAGGAAGCCGACGGCGCGGTCGAGCCAGCTCTCGGCGCGGCGCACCCGCCAGGCGAGGACGCGGCCGGTGGCGGCGTTGCGCACGATCCACATCCGCATCTCGTCGCTCGCGGTCACAGCGCCGTGAACGCGGTGAACAGGGCGGTCGCGCCGATCAGGTACGGTGCGAAGGCGAGCGGCTGCATCGCGGCGTCGCGGCGGAACTTCGCTCCGACCGCTGCAGCGAATGCCGCCAGAGCGAGGGCAAGCAGTGCGTTCGATGCGCCGAGCATTGCGCCCGCGACGGCGGCGAGCTTGACGTCGCCCCAGCCCATGCCGCGGCCGCGCGAGAGGTAGGCGGCGAGCGAGAACGGGGCGACGACGATCAGCGAGGAGATCACCATGCGCGGGTCGTGCCAGGTGAAGGCGAGGACGGCGATGACGGCCAGCGGGCCGAGGCTGAAGACGTCGGGGATCACGCCGCGCGCGACATCGCAGTACCAGGCCGCGACGAAAGCGGCGGTGACGATTGCCACGAGACCGAGACGGGCGGCGTCGTTGTGCGCGCCGGCGATGCCGCCGATCAGCGCGGCGCCCGCGACCAGCGCGACGACGGGCGGGGTCCCGGGCTGCGGGCCGTCGGCGTAGCCTTCGATGCGCGCGCAGATCGCGGCGGCGGCGGCGAGGCCGGCGATCGCCGCGCAGGCGAAGAGCACCGCGCCGAGGAGGACGTGCGGGTTCATTTCGCGATCAGCTGCGCGGCGACCGCGCCGAAGATCATCACGAAGAGCGCCGGCAGCATGCAGAGCGCCATCGGGAAGGTCATCTTCACCGGGAGCTGCGCGGCCAGCTCTTCGGCGCGCATCATGCGGTGCTCGCGCGCGTCCTGCGCGAGCTGGTCGAGGATGCCGGCGATGTCGCCGCCGAGCTTCTCGGCCTGGACGATCGCGGTGACGGTGGTCGTCAGCTCGACGACGTCGGCGCGGGCGGCCATGGCGGCCAATGCCTCCGCGCGCGAGCGGCCGACGCGAATGTCGGAGAGCGCCGCGAGGAGCTCGTCGCGGAACGGTCCCCGCACCGCGTCGACCGCGGCGGCGAACGCGCCGTTGAGCGCGATCCCGGCCTCGACCGTCGTCGACACGAGATCCAGGAAGTCGGGGAGAGCGTTGCGGATCCGCTTCTTGCGGTCGGCGATCGCGCCGTCGAGCAGCGAGCTCGGCGCGATCGCGCCCGCCAGCGCGAGCACGACCGGCAGGATGATCATCCACACGTTGAAGCGGTGCAGCAAGAACGGGATCAGGAGGCCGACGAAGAGCCCGGCGAACGATGCGCCGATGCTGCGCATCATGAAGCGGCCCGGGGTGAGCTTGTACCAGCCGGCCTGGATCAGCCGGCGCTCGAGATTCGTGCGGCCGCGCTCGTCGAAGAAGCGCGCGAAGACCCCGAGCTCGGACTTGCGGTCGGCTTCGGCGCCGGAACGCTCGAGCTGCGCGACGGTGCGCTCCACCGCCGAGCGGCGCACGAGCAGGCTGACCGCGAGATAGCCGAGGACGGCGGCGGAGAGCGCGGCGGCGATGACGGCGATCAGCATCATACCTCGAACTGCATGATGCGGCGGAGCATCGCGACGCCCGCGAGCTCGAGGAGGGCGACGAAGACCATCACCACGTGGCCGACGCCGGTGAAGACGAGCGCGTGGCGCATCTGCCCGTTGAGGCCGACGATCAGCACGCCGACGACGACCGGCAGCAGCGCGATCACCCAGGCGGTCATGCGGCCCTCGGCGGTCAGCGCGCGCATCTTGCGGAAGACGCGGCGGCGCTCCTTGATCGTGTGGGCGAGGTGCTCCAGCACTTTCGCGAGGTTGCCGCCGGTCTGCGACTGGATGCGGATCGCGCGCACCATCAGCGAGCACTCCTCGCTCGGCATGCGCTTCGCGAGGCCGTCGAGCGCGTCGTAGACGCTCTGCCCGATGTTGGCCTGGCCCAGGACGCGCATGAACTCGGTGCGCGCCGGATCGTCCAGCTCGTCCATCACGAGGACGAGGGCCTGCCGCAGGCCGAGGCCCGCGCGCAGACCGCTCGCCATCAGCCGCAGCACCAGCTCGAGCTGGTCCGCGAACTTCGCCAAACGCTGCCGGCTCTTGTGCGCGATGTACGCCTTCGCGCCGTACGCCGCGATCGTCAGCGCGATCGGGAAGGTCAGCGCGCCGCGCAGCGGGTCGAGCCGCGTGAAGACCACGATCAGCACCCACAGCGCGACGCCGGCCCCGACGATCGCCAGGATGATCTCCTCGCCGCGCACGCGCACGTCGGCCTGCTCCAGCGCGAGCCGGTACTGCTCGGCCATGGGCTGGAGCGGCGCCGTCATGCGGTGCCAGAACGAGGCCATCACCAAGCCGATCGCGCCGACGACGCCCAGGCCGATCGCGAACGGCAGCACGGTCACCATGACGACACCGCCGAGAGCGTGGGCGCGCCGCCCAGGTTGCTCAGCGCGTTCAGGTTGAACGAGACGCCGAACTCGCTGAAGCGGCCGAGACACTCCGGCTGCACGCCGGTGAACTCGAACTCGCCGACGACCTTGTTGTTCTTGTCGAGGCCGCGCTGGCGATAGCGCACGATCTCCTGCATCGTCACGACGTCGCCTTCGAGGCCGGCGATCTCGCTGATGCCGACCACCTTGCGGCTGCCGTCGCGCATGCGGGCGATGTGGACGACCAGATCGATCGCGCTCGAGATTTGATCGCGGATCGCTT
>Ga0066662_10001284_pt1 | contig 11380 bp, 10 predicted proteins | sample GraSoiAngelo_111_FD_133939 | JGI IMG/M metagenome (GOLD analysis project Ga0066662, IMG submission 133939) | Grasslands soil microbial communities from the Angelo Coastal Reserve, California, USA - 14_0903_12_40cm | ecosystem: Environmental > Terrestrial > Soil > Grasslands | place: USA... | reverse complement strand
TGCTGAGCGATCCGCTGCTCGGGCGTGTGATCGACGACAAGTACCGGATCGAGGCCGAGATCGGCGCCGGCGGGATGGCCACGATCTATCGTGCCACGCGCTTGCAGATCGGTGATCTGGTCGCGATCAAGGTGCTGCATAGCGAGCTCTTGCGCGAGCCGCAGTTCGCCGAGCGGTTCCGGCGCGAAGCCCAGGCCGCCGCCCGCCTCAAGCATCCCAACGTCGTGGCGATCTACGACTTCGGGGTCTCGGCGGACGGCGTGATCTATCTGGTCATGGAGCTGATCGAAGGGCGCAACCTGCGCACCATCATCAAGGAGGACGGCCCGCTACCGCCCGCCACCGCGGCTGAGATCGTGCGGCAAGTGTGCGCCGCGCTGACCGAAGCGCACCGCCAGCACATCATCCACCGCGACATCAAGCCGGCCAACATCGCGGTGACGATGAGCGAGGACGGTCCCCGGGTGAAGGTGCTGGACTTCGGGATCGCCAGCCTGCGCGGCGGCACGATGATGACCTTCACCCAGACCGGGGCGGTATTGGGGACCCCGGCCTACATGTCGCCCGAGCAGTGCTTGGGCGAAGAGCTCGACGGGCGCTCGGACATCTACAGCTTGGGCGTGGTGCTGTTCGAGATGCTCTGCGGGGTGGTGCCGTTCAACTCGCCGACCGCGACCGCGGTGGTGATGCAGCACGTGCAGCAGACGCCCCCGCCGCTGCGGGTGCTCAACGTGAGCATTCCCGCACCGGTCGAGGCGGTGGTCCTGCGCGCGCTGGCGAAGCGGCGCGAGGACCGCCAGCAGTCGGCGAAAGGACTCGCCGAGGAGCTCACCGCCGCAGTCGGCGGCAGCGGCCCACTGCTGACTGCAGCCAGCGCGCCCGCCCACGCGGCGCTCACCATGGTGCAAACGCCGCCGATGCATTCGCCGCTGTACGTGCCGCCAAAGACAACTGCGCCGGTGCCGCCGCGGCGCGGCCTGGGCCTCACCCTCCTCATCGGCTTCATCGCCACCGCGGCTTTGATCGCGGTCGGGTTCCTGATGCAGAGAATGCTGTTCGAACGCGATGCGCCGAGCCGTGCGGCTTCTGCCGTCTCCACGATAGCGCCGGGGCCCAGTGAAACCGCGCGGCGCCAACCCTCTCGGATCGTCGCCCCGCAACCGATCACTGGTCCAGCCGCGCCGGTTCCTCCGCAGAGCGTCGCGGTGCCGGTCGGCGGTGTACTTGGCATGCTCTACCGGACGCGCGAGCTCGACGTGCTGGGGTCATCGAGTTGCGGTACTCCGGACGCGGTGCTGATTCGGTTCAAGGACGACGGGACGTCGGGCTGCGCCTGGCACGCGCAGGCCGTACACGGCGTTCTCGACTCGGGGGACGCGGTCGTTCTCGTACCGGTGACCGCGGCGGCCCGTGGGCTAATCTTCGACCTTCTCTATACGGAGAATGGACCGCGCACCGTTTTCGTCGGCACCTTGCCGGGCGACGGCTCGGGGAGCCTCTCCATCTCCATCGAGAACGGCCGCATCGTCGAACGGAACCGGAGCCGCGAGAAGCGCTCCACGATGCGCGGCGGGCGCGTCGTCGTGGTCTCGACGGCGGATGCGGTTCCGAGCGCGAACGCCGAGGGCACGGTTCGCACGTTCTACGCGCTTTGGGACGCTCACCGGTTGCCCGAGGCCTACGGACTGCTGTCGAGCCGGTACCGAGCGGAGCATCCCTACGGTGCGTGGGTAGCCACACATGAGACGGTCGTGCACATCAACGTCCAAACCGCGCCGACGAGCGATCCGCTGACCGTCGCGGTCGTGGTCCGTTCGCTCGATCGAGCGCCGAGCGGCGTGACCGACAGCGAATATCGCGGATCGTGGACGGTGATCGCCGAGGACGGCGCGAGGAAACTCGACCGCGTCACCTTGACGCAAACGAGATGAAACGCCGCACGGCGCTGGCATTCCTGGGCGGCGCGGCGTGTCTCCCGGTCCGGGCCGTCTCGTCGCCGCAACAGACACTGGCATGGTATGCCGTGAGCCTTGACGGCCGACAGCGTCTCGGAAGCAACCAGGACGAGCCGCTGCCGGCCGCGTCGGTCATCAAGCTTCTCATCGCCCTCACGCTGATCGTGCAGGCACGTGCCGGTCGGTTCGACCGGCAAACGCCCGTAGCGCTCATGGCGATCGACCGCGTCGGCGGATCGGAGCGCTTTGGATCCGCCCCTCCACGATCGTATCGGGCGGCGGCGATGATCGATGCGATGCTTGCAGTGAGCGACAATACCGCGTCGAACGCGCTTCTCCGCCTCGCCGGCATGGAGCGCTGCAACGCCGTCGCGGTCGCGCACAGGCTCGTGCGGACGCGCATTCAGCGGCGCTTCTACGACTGGGACGCACAGCGCCGCGGCCTCGAGAACGTCACGACCGCGCGGGAGAGTGCGCAACTGCTGCTGCTCCTGGCGGCCGCGGCGGCGGAGCCCGGCGAGGGGGGCGCAGTAGCGCGGCTCGCGATGAGCGCGCTGCTTGCGCAAGAAGATCGCGAGACGATCCCCGCGGCGTTGCCGAACCGGCGCAACATCGCGAACAAAACGGGAGAGCTGCCGAACGTGCGCAATGACGTCGCGATCGTCGGCTACGAGCGGGCAGGAAGCTATGCGATCTCGCTGATGGCTCGCTTCGGCGGCAGCCGGGGACGCCGGGCGGCGGTCGACGCGATGCGGCGCATGGCTCGATCGGTCGACGCCAAGCTGGCCACATCGGCGCACTTCGGCTGACCGAGCGGTTCGACGCGCCCGCGACGTCGTGTTCGCGGCGTGGAGGTCCCCGGAGCAGCTTGAGGTCTCACGCCGGGTTCGTCTCGGAGGCGGGTTCGGGCGTATTCCACGAGCTGGGAGAGTCGGCTCGATAAGCTCGGTGCCTAGCTGGTGAAAAATTTCCAAGACAGCCGGGCCTGGCCGTGCTAGAGTGGGCGCATGGCTGAGACGAAACCGCTCACCTCGCAGCGCATCTTTCCGGGCCTTCGCTATGTCGACGCGCACGCGGGGATCGAGTTCCTGACGAAGGCCTTCGGGTTCGAGCCGCAGGTCGTCTACGACGACGCGGACGGCGGCGTCGCGCACGCGCAGCTCGTGCTGCACTCGCAGATCGTGATGCTGGGTTCGGGCCGGAAGGACGACACATATCCGGTGCGCTCACCGATCGAGGTCGGCGGGGTCACCGGCGGCGTTTACGTCGCGCTGGACGACGCCGCCGCGGTCGACCGCCTTCACGAGCGCGCTCGCGCCGCCGGCGCGGAGATCCTGGAGCCGCCGCACGATCAGGACTACGGTTCACACGACTTCATGGCGCGCGATCCTGAAGGTCACATCTGGAGCTTCGGGACGTACCGGCCCGAGGCACCGCAGTAGGATTCAGCGCTGGGCCCCTCGCGAACAACAGCTGGTGTAGAATCTGGTATAATATACGCGATGGAGATCTCGGAACGGCCAGAAAAAGGCGGTCTTTCGCTTGCTCAGGTGCTCGACGTCCTCCGTCGGCACGAAGCCTCGCTGCGCACCCGAGGGATTCTGCACGCCGGAGTGTTCGGTTCTGTTGCTCGGGGCGAAGCTACGGCCACCAGCGACGTTGACATCCTGGTCGAGATCGACTACACGACCGGTTTCGGCACGATGGATCTCATGGAAGTCGAGGAGCGCCTCGCCGATATGTTAGGGCGGCGGGTGGATCTGATCTCGGCAGGCGGACTAAAGCCCGGTAAACATGACACGATCCGTCGCGACGCCGTACGAGCATTCTAGACTTGGCGAAACATAGTCCGAACCAATCGCTCGCGGACATCTACACCAACATTGATGCGGCTCGCCGCTATCTCGCGGGCGTTCAGCTCGACGGCTTCAAAGCCAATGAAGAAAAACAGCTGGCCGTCCTGTACCGCTTGCAGAGCGCCTCAGAAGCTGCGACGCGACTACGGAACCAATGGCCGAACGATATGATAGCCTCCTTGAGGCACACCCCGCGGTACCCTAGCAGCGCTTTCGCGGTCTCGGCGATCGTATCGACACGGATATGACTTGATAGACCTCGACCTCGTCTGGTCCGACTTAACCGGGTACTTGCGGGATGTACAGCAAGCTGTCGCGGCTGAGCTTGCGCTTCTCAACGTTGCTCCCGAGCAGGAACCGCAGAAAAAGAAATAGGCGGACGAAACCCCGCGACATCGTTCCGGTGAGCCAGAGGCTGCAGCAGCCGCACGATCAGGACTACGGTTCGCACGACTTCATGGCGCGCGATCCTGAAGGTCATATCTGGAGCTTCGTGGACGGCGTTTTCGGTACGCGGCGGTGGATGCAGCGGATCGGTCAACGCGGCGGCGCCACGATCACCGCGGCAAAGAGTGCAGCAGCTCGCGCAAACGGCAAGAAGGGCGGCCGACCCCGAACTCGGAGTATCGGCTGAAATCACGTCGCTCCCGCACGTAGCTAGTGAAGAGCCGCATCGGCTCGCACGAAAACTAAGCGCCGGGCGGCCGGCACAGGACGACGCCGTCGCGGTCGGCGAGCTTCGTCGCGGTCCCGCTCCGGATGAGATCCGCGATCGCGGTCTCGACTTCTGTCCGTGACGCGCCGCCGGTGGCCTTCGCTTCTTGAAGCGCGGTGTCGATCAGCATGAGCGCGGCGTCGACCGTCAGCGCGGGCGCATCCTGAGCCGAAACGCGGCCGACCAGTGCTTTCTGCGCGTTCCAGGCGGTCTTGTGCAGCAGCGATGTGATGACGGCGAGGCGCTTCTCGGCGCCGTGCTCGCGCGCCCAGGCAAGATCGGTGAGGCGGTCCTCGACGACGCCGCCGGCGAAGAGCTCGCGGCATTCGAGCAGATCGACGCCGAGGCGCAACGCGGTCACCACGTCGTTCACCGACCACACCGAGACGGCGTGCGTCTTCATCTCGCTCTCGAAGACGCCGTCGACCGAGAACGCGGGGCCGACCAGGATCGCGTACTGCGCGTGGTAGGTGTCGCGGAAGCGCGCCGGCTCCTCGAGACGCGGTGCGTTGACCGTCGTGTCGGCGTGCGCGGTCTTGCATTCGACGATCGCGCGGTAGGCCAGCGGGCCGAGCGGCGCGTCGAGCAGGCCGTCCGGCGTTCCGATGCCGCCGACGTGCGTCGCGACGAAACCCATCGCGGCGAACGCGTCGCAGACCGCTTTCTCGAACGCCTCCGGGGCCACGGCGGTCGACGTCGCGTGCAGGCGGTTCGCGAGCGCCTCGAGCTGCGCCGCGGTGACCCACGGCCGGCGCGCGGGAGGCTCGACGTCGGGCCAGTCGTCGACGGGATGGTTGATGCGGAACGCGTGCGTCGCCTCGTCCTGCACGATCAGCGGGCGGCGCCGGTGCGCGATGCTTCGCTGCACGTACTGGTACAGGGACGTGTAGAGCGTGATCTTGCGGGTCGACGCCGGCAGCCAGCCGGCCTTGACGGCTTCGGCCAGGATCTGCCCGGCGTCGCGCTCGTGACCGTCCGCGAGAACCCGCTGCGCCGCGTTGATCAGCGTGGTCCCCGGCGTGGGAACGACCCGGTGCTCCGCGTGGTGCGCCTGACGCCCTTCCGTGGTTGCCATTCCGGAGCGGTTCGGCGCGCGCCGAGCCGCTTCCGCCGGCGCCCGCTGTCGGACGGTGGAGCGGCCGGTACGACGGCTATCGCGTCAGCAATGACTATACTGGCGGGGGCGCCAGACGACGGCCTGTGCAGACCTTTAGGGCTACCAGATCGCCCCGCTTCAACTCCTTGATGCTGACACCGGTGCGTCGCATCCCGGAATACCGCTGCCTCTCGATTACGATAACGTTTATGTCGACGATTCGTTTCGCGACCTCGATTGCGTACTGATGATCTCCATCGCCACCGACCACGATCGCTCGATCAAAGAGACTTCGACACGCACCGTAAAGAAGATCGACAGCTAATGCAACGTCGACAGCTTTTTCCTTTCCCTCCTTATCGCGGTAACCGCGATAGAAGTCGAGGTGCGGAACATTCCGATGTGCCGCAGCAAATCGCATCCAGTGCGCATAATAGTTGATCTGCGTCGGCCCCGCCGGCGCGTTAATAGGCGGCGCCGAGTAGAAACGAGCGCGCACTAGAGCGTCGCCACCGATCAAGTGCGATATGAGCCGTCCAAGGTTCGGGTAACCAAGGCCAATCCGGCCCAAAGAACTGAGCAGATTACTGCCGTCCATGAAAACCGCCACCCGCCTAGTCATCCGCACCTGTCAGGCTGGCTGAAAAGAAAGCCCGCCGTTGCAAGCAACGAGCGGGGGTGGTACATAGAGCATGCACCAAAGCCCTCGCTCCGTCAAGTCTCCTTCGTTGTACACAAATAAATGTGGCAATTTTCACGCGCAATCGAAAGCGCAATCGGTGGTCGCGATTAGAGAAGGCGCCGGTATTTCTCCGACGCCTCTCGTCCCGTAAGTCGGATCTGCGGTACGCGCCCATTCGCAGGGGGTTGCCTCATGATTGTAGACGCGAGCCAGCTTCAATGGAAGCGCCCTAACGGCCAAGTGTCCATCGCCTAGCGGAAATATCGTCGCCGAATCGCCCAGGTCTGCGGTTCTTAAACATTAATAGAACTGAGAAGGCGTTTGTCCGTCCGGCTTCGTGCGGCGCGACGCGCGCGCCGTCGCCACCCAAGATCCACTGAGCGGGCGATGTGGCCGCCTGCAACAAGCGCTCTCGCCAAGCCTCGGTCGCCCGCGCATTCATCCACCAGTAGGCGCATCGATCAGATTACGCGCCGCTTTGGCGTCTTCTGCGTCCTCCGCGGCAATGAGCGTAGCGTGTCTTTCGCGGTACTCCAGCGCTTCGTACGCCGCCTCAACAGGAATCTCGAATTCCGCGGCAGCCTGTTCGGGCGTCCACTGCTCGGCGCGCATACGGCCGAGGAACTGCCCGACCGCCAGCCGGCGGCCCTTGAAGACGAGTTGCTTGCGCCACGCATGCGGTCTCCAGACCAAATACGAGTACCGCATTTAGGACGAAGCGCTCGCGTCGGCTCGGGAACGGCGTCGGATGTTCTTCGCCGATTCGGGACGGCCGCAAGGACGGTTACTATTTTGGGGCGATCTCGGCCGACCGGGTTTGAGGGTTCTTGGTCGAGGCAGCGGATCGCGCCGTACCCGATCAGGTCGCCCGAAAGCCATTGGCGAAAGATGCGGCGCAACGTGTTTCGATCGACAGCGTGACCGGATGATGCGGCATTATCTTGAAAATCCTCGCGTCTGCGCACTTTCGATTCGGTCGCGTTGGAACGCCTTGGCAACCACGGCCAACGCTATGATGGGCGCCGCGACGAAAAGAAACCCGGCGACGGGTCACGGCGCCGGGGTGGGTCCCCATTCGCAGGGGGCGCAGTCGATTGTAGCGCAAACGGCGCGTCACCGAAATCTCCATTCCGGCCAAAGTTTCGAGCCGAAATACCCGACTTGGGAAACCGAGTAGCAAAACAGTTGCAGGACGGGGGCGAAGTTGTCGGAGCGATCAAGGACCCTGGCTGACGATCCGTTCGGTGGTCGGGAGCCGACCAGTCACGAGCGCATGACGGGGCTGCCCTGGGATGCGTCGTACCGCGATGGGCCTGCGCCTTGGGATATCGGCCGGCCGCAGCCGGCTGTAGTGCGTTTGGCATCCGAAGGTGGATTCGCCGGAGCGGTGCTCGATGCGGGTTGCGGGACCGGCGAGAACGCGCTCGACCTCGCCTCGCTGGGGTTGTCGGTTCTCGGCGTTGACGTGGCTGGGACCGCACTGGTGATCGCCCGAGAGAAGGCCGCCGAGCGTGGGATCGCGGTTGAGTTCGCTGAAGTTGACGCGCTGCAGCTCGATCGCCTGGGGCGGAGATTCGATACGGTGCTGGACTGTGGACTCTTCCATACCTTCGACGGCGACGAGCGACCACGGTACGTGGCGAGTCTCGCGTCGGTGACCGAGCGCGATGGAACCCTGTACGTGGTGTGCTTCAGCGAGGACGGTCCCGATACGGGCCCGCATCCCGTCAGTCAGGAAGAGCTGCGAGCGGCGTTTAACCCCAGTACCGGATGGAACGTCGCCGCCATCAAACCGGAGCGACTCCAAACGAGATTCCACGACGCCAGTGGCGCACCGGCCTGGTGCGCCACTGTCAAGCGGATCTAAGTCGTCAGCGCCGGCTATTCCGGGTCGACGAATCAGGAGAATACGATGCGAATGTGGGTCTCTTTCGCCGCCCTCGCGGTATCGATTTTCATGTCGACAGCCACGGCTGCGACAGCGTCCGACCCGCCGGGCCGGATCACCGGGATCGGCGGCATCTTCGTCGTCAGCAAGGACCCCAAGGCCCTGGCGGCTTGGTATCGGGACGTCTTGGGCATTCCGCTGGAGCGGTGGGGCGGCGCGACATTCCGCTACGACGCGACCGGGCATCCAGCCGTCGCGGTGTGGACCGCTTTCCCGGAAGGCGGCAGCAATCTCGCGCCCTCGCGGCGCGAGTTCATGCTCAACTTCGCGGTGGATGACCTCGACGCGTTTATCGCCCGGCTGAAGGCAAAGGGCGTCACGATCCTCAAGCGTGACGACTCCGATCCGAGCGGCAAGTTCGCCTGGATTCTCGATCCCGACGGCACGAAGATCGAGTTGTGGCAGCCGACGAAGCGATGACGCTGATAGGCGGATGGCGTCTCGTCATCAGATGAGTTACAACGACTCCCCGCACACGTCGTGTGCCGCCCGCGGAGACGGGCGGCACACGAGCGCGACCCCGATGCCTACTTGAGGACGCGTACTGCGTGAGGTGAAACGCAAGCTCGCTCGAGGCAGTCGTGCTCTCCGCAGACGAGTCGGCAAAGAGGCACTTCGAGCGCTGTGGCGAGTGCCGGCAGGACGCGCTTGTCCGCTGGCTGACCAGATTCAAGCCGCCGGATCGTGCCGGCGAAGGTGCCGGCGCGTGCCGCCAGGTCGTAGACGCTGAAACCCCGCGCGATGCGGAGCCGGAGATGCGCGCCGAGAGCGCCTCTACGGGTGGGTATCTCCGTTGGCCGTTCCATCGCTTCGGATTGCGATGCGGCGGATGCTGCGCGCTCATCGCTTCCCCTTGATGCACCAAAATGCGGCTTCAAGCGCGTAGCTGATCGATGCGCGCAGGCAGACGCAGGCGAAGCGCACGGCCGACGCGCGCTCGGGATCCGCGGCGGTATAGCGAAAGCCGCCGGTCGACTCGTCGACCGAGGCATCGATACCGTTGTCACGCAGGAAGCGGACGGCGACCTCGGCGTTGAAGTCATCGGCCTGCACCAAGCCGACCATGTTCTGGTGCTGCTCGTCCGTCACGTCGGCGATCGACGCGTGGAACTCGGCGAGCGACGGCGTCGCACTACCAGGCAGCGGCGACGCTGTAATGCGATTGCCTTCGGCGGCGGAAACGCCGTGCCGAGGGCTCGACGTCGATGCGTCGAACTCGGAGGATGTCATTCGATGATTACTCCATCGGGTGACGGGCTCGGCCGGTGCTGATAACGCCGGTCGGGCCGCTTAGTTTGAACGCGAAGTTCTCGCTCTACAATTATAGCGCGAACGTGCGTTCGCATCAAGAGGTTTGAGTAACGAGTCTCATCCGCTGCCGATGTCGCGAACGCATTAGCCGCCAGCGGCGACGACTTCGCGCTCGACTCGAGCGCCGACATCGTCTTGTGCACGTTCGAGGTCGTAGCGGGCCTGCAGGTTCACCCACAGCTCCGCCGTCGTTCCGAAGTAGCGAGCCAGACGCAGCGCCGTTTCGGCGGTGATCCCGCGCTTGCCGCGTACGACGTCACTGATGCGATTCGCCGGCACGCGCAAAGCGAGAGCGAGCGCATTTGCGGTGAGCGCTCGCGGCGCCATGAAGTCTTCGGCAAGAACTTCGCCAGGATGAATCGGTGCGATTTTCATATGGAGCGTACCTCGGAACCGGAACGGTGGAATGAGGTTAGTGGTAGTCCGCGACCTCGACCTCGTATGCCTCGCCACCTTTCCAGCGGAAGCACACGCGCCACTGATCGTTGATACGAATCGAGTGCTGGCCCTGGCGCGCTCGCTTCAATGCTTCAAGCGAGAGCCCGGGACCGCGTAGGTCGCTGAGCGCTCCAGCGGCATCTAGCAGCACGAGCCGTCGTAGGGCAGTCCGCTCGAAGGCCTGAAACCGCCGCACGCGCTGACGGCGAAAGAGTTTCGCGGTGTCCTTGTCAGCGAACGACCGGATCATATGGACAGTATACGACGCAGTCCGTACAACGTCAAGCATAACGTACGCGCCTGCCGAGCGAATGCGCGTCCTTGACTCCGGCTTGGGGTGACATCGGCACCGGGCTAGTGAAAGAAACCGCGCCGTGCGCGGTTTCTTGTAGCTCCCGGGACTTGGACTCCAACCAACGACCGCTGATTACCGGTCAGCGGGCAGACTGCCGAACGGTTACGCGCTCTGATCCTTGGGCCGGTCGGCGAACACAAGGGTCGGCGATTCGCGCTTCTCGACGACTTCCTTGTTGACGACGCACTTCTTCACGCCTTGGAGGCTCGGCAGGTCGTACATCACGTCCAGCATGATCTCTTCGAGGATCGAGCGTAGGCCGCGGGCTCCGGTCTTGCGGGACTGGGCCTTGATGGCGATCGAGATCAGGGCTTCCTTCGTGAACGTCAGCTCGACGCCGTCCATGCCCATGATCTTCTGGAACTGGCGGACCAGCGCGTTGCGCGGCTCGACCAGGATCCGGCGCAGCGCCAGCTCGTCCAGCGCGTCTAGCGTCACGACGATCGGCAATCGCCCGATGAACTCCGGGATCAGCCCGAACTTCAGCAGATCCTCCGGCATCAGCGCCTGGAGCATCTTGGACTGGCGGGCGTCCTTCTTCGACTCCGGGTTCGCGCGGAACCCCAGCGAGTTCGACGAGACGCGGCCTTCGATGATCTTCTCCAGGCCGTCGAAGGCGCCGCCGCAGATGAACAGCACGTTCGTGGTGTCGATCTGGATGAATTCCTGGTGCGGGTGCTTGCGGCCGCCCTGCGGGGGCACGTTCGCCGTCGTCCCCTCGAGGATCTTGAGCAGCGCCTGCTGCACGCCCTCGCCGCTGACGTCGCGGGTGATCGACGGGTTCTCGCTCTTACGGGCGATCTTGTCGATCTCGTCGATGTAGACGATGCCCTTCTCGGCGCGCTTGACGTCGTAGTCCGCCGCCTGGATCAGCTTGAGCAGGATGTTCTCGACGTCCTCACCGACGTAGCCGGCTTCCGTCAAGGACGTGGCGTCGGCCATCGCGAGCGGGACGTCCAGGATCTTCGCGAGCGTCTGGGCGAGGTAGGTCTTGCCGCTGCCGGTCGGGCCGACGAGCAGGATG
>Ga0066662_10001283_pt1 | contig 11382 bp, 6 predicted proteins | sample GraSoiAngelo_111_FD_133939 | JGI IMG/M metagenome (GOLD analysis project Ga0066662, IMG submission 133939) | Grasslands soil microbial communities from the Angelo Coastal Reserve, California, USA - 14_0903_12_40cm | ecosystem: Environmental > Terrestrial > Soil > Grasslands | place: USA... | reverse complement strand
CTTTCTTTGTAGGGAGGATTGCCAATTACAACGGTGATCGTTTCCTCGCGCTTGATCTTGTTTGCTTCCTTCCGGGATTTTGCGATAGGAGCAAGGATTCCAGGAATCCATTCCTCGTCGTCGTACGGATTGCCCAGAGTGTTAGTCACAAACATCCGAATTGGTGATTTCGGAGTGTTTTTTGTTAAATCAAGAATCTCTGCGGCAATACGGAGTTGTGCGACTGAAAAGGGGCCTAGCTGCATCTCGAAAGCAATCAGTCGATTGAGGCCACTTTGAATCGCACTTTTGATAGCACCTTCACCCTCGTCAGCTCGTACAGAGTCGGCTATCTTCCGCAGCACACCTAAGATGAAGGTGCCAGTTCCAACTGCAGGATCAGCCAAAGTCACGGTAGGTGCGGCTAAACCTTGATGCAATCCAAATCGGGGTGTTTGGAGTGCCTCATGTGTGAGCGCAACCATAGCTTGCACAACTTGAGGTGGTGTGTAGTAGGAACCGGTCTGTTTGCGCAGTTGATTGTCATATACAGCAAGGAAATCCTCATAGAAGTACAACCATGCGTCAGGATCGCCTTTACTGATTTTTCCCCAATCCACAACATCGAGTACGCGGGTGAGCGTTCCCAGAGCCGTTTTCAGTGTTTGTTGTGTTTCCACATTATCCGTCAGTAAACGAAGCGCTGCGCCAATGAGTGAACTGGTTTTGCTCAACTCTTCAGCAACCTGATGGAGCCCTGTTGTCAACGTGATCTTTTTCGCGCGCGCCATTAGCATGCCGAAAGTTACTGCCTGCGCATAACCATCAGCAAAGCGCTCGTTAGTGGCGTCAGGAAACAAGAGTTTGCGCCAATCCATAGCCAATGTGGTTAAAGACTCGCTTTTGAGCGTCAATTGTTCTGTGACCTCTTCACGCAGCAGTCGGCAGAGACGAGCCGTTGTGACGGCGAGCTCTTTTGCACTCTTTGGTGGAATAGGCATCCATCGCAAGAATTTCTCGAAGAGATATGCTAACCCGAGCGGTGGCTTTACTTTGCCGCCGGAGGACTCAATGTCTCCAGTTAAAGACAAAACAGAACCAACAAGGTCACCATCTTGCCAGAGACTAAAATTATTTCCATCTGTGTAAATGATATTGGGAAGAGACTGGAGTTTGTCCCATTGCTGCTTGTCATGAGGATCTTTGAACTTTCGAGGATCAGCCCCTTTTCCAGGGGCTTTAATTTCTACGAAACCGACGAGGGCCTTATGGACCGTAACAGAGTAATCGGGGCGAGTCTTGAGCTCTCCCAAAAAGGATTCACCGACAAGAGTTACAGTGTCCGGTGGGAAGTTGCAGAGACTTCCGACATCGGAGAACAACTGCTCTAGCGGGGCTCGCAATTGATCTTCAGGCTGACCAGTGGCGCCAGGATTCGCCAGTTTCTTTTGAGCTGCTGCGCCGAATTTGGCAATTGCCAATTCAACTGTTAATTCAATTGCTTTTTGTCCCAAATTATCCCCCACATGAGCAATCAGAGCCGTCGCAGATGAGTCTGTCTGGAAGGCTCGATAAACTCAGCGATAATACTTGGATGATATCAAAGGAAGTCTACGATTGAATCGCTCGGGCGGGATCATAGTCGCCTAGTCACGCGCCGGTTTCTTCTGATTTTGAAATTTTATAGGGGAGTTCCCCGTCCAAAGTCTTAGGGAGCCGACTGATTGACATACTATCCCTGCTCTGGCTAGTGTCAATTATCTGTATGGAGGCAAATAAATATGACGGTTCTGTGGACAGAAGCTGGGACGTATCATCGGGTGGAATACGAGAAAGAGGCTGAATTAGAGGCTGCAATCCTGCAGGTGCAGGCGGAGCTTTTTGGGCGGAACCGGCATTATCTTGACGTTAAAAAGAAGATCGGAAACAAGAATTCTTTTCAGAACATTCCTGACGGATACCTGCTTGACCTCTCAGGCTCAAAGCCCCGGTTGTACGTAGTAGAGAATGAACTGCAAAGGCATGAGCAACTGCGGCACATTGCAGTGCAGATACTCCAGTTTTCGCTTTCTTTTGAAAGCGAACGCCTGTCAGTAAAGAAAGTCCTGCTGCACGCGCTGCAGAGCCAGCCCGAGATCATGCAATGTGCCGAGAACTACGCGAAGGCACGTAATTACCGCAATCTCGATCACCTGCTTGAATACCTGGTATTCGACAGCCCGTTTTCTGCACTGGTGATTATCGATTCCATGCCGGAAGAACTGGAGACGGTGCTTTCCGATAAATTCCGGTTTGCCGTGGAGGTGCTGGAGCTCTCAAAATATGAGAACAGCAAGGGCCAGCGCGTTTATCATTTCGAGCCATTTCTGGCCGATGTGGTTGGAGAAATGTCTTTTCAAAATGCAACCAGCGCTGCAACGGCATTAAACCCGGAAGAAGTCGATACAGTAGTTGTTCCTGCGCGGGAAGACGGCTTCCAGGAGACATTTCTGGGCGAGAATTGCTGGCATGCGGTAAGAATTCATGGTTCAGTGCGTTCGCAAATCAAATATATCGCCGCATACCGAATTGCTCCTACGCAGGCGATTACCCATCTTGCGCCGGTGAAGTCAATCCAGCCGTACAAAGATTCGGGAAAGGTGATTCTCTACTTTTCTGAACCAGCAAAAGAAATCGGACCGATACCGCTGGTTAAGGGCGGACAGGTGCATGCTCCACAGAGCATCCGATATACGACTCGTGAACGCCTGCTGAAAGCTAAGAACCTGGATGAATTGTTTGGCAGCCAAGAGGCCGGCTCGAATGCAAAGGGAGCGACGGTATAGGACGCTTGAGCCGTCCGGCTAAAGCATTTTCATCGTTAATGTAGACCACCGCAGGACAATAGGAAGGGCTCATCGCATATGCAAGCAGACGGCGGAGCAGATTTCTCACCCCCTACTCGCGCGCTGAAGAAAGCGCGCGCGAGCTTAACGGGGGTTCGAAACCATGAAAATGCTATAAAAGCCGGACTTGGCCATTCTTACGTGTAACCGGCATTCCGCTACGCTTCATGCCGCGCTACTTTCAGCCGTGCCTTCGGCACTTTGCTGCATTGAGCTTTGTCATTCAAACGTTTGCGCGAAGGTGATTCGATTACCTTCCAGATCGATCACCCTAAAATCGCGGAGGCCCCAGGGACGGCGCACGGGAGGTCCCAGGATCTTTGCGCCTTTGGCGAGTAATTCCTCGTACAGCGCATCGGCATTGGAGACATAGTCCCCGAAGGAACCGATGCCCTTATGCTCCGGGGTGCGGGCAATCAGCAAAACCGTGATTGCATCCCGATCCATTACGCCCAGGTCATCCTGCTGATAGTTGATACGAAAGCCCAGCACGTCGCGATAGTAAGCGATGGCCGCCGGCACATCGTCAAAGGGCAATTCCGGCAATGCCTGCCGCAAGCCGTGAGCTTGTGAGCCGCGCCGGCTGAGACTCCTGCTCCTTATGGTAGCTTTGCCCAAACCACAGGACGTTCCCATCCGGATCACGGATTTCAAACATCCGCATCTTGATCCAGTTCACTCTTTCGATTCCGCTGGGTCTGCCGCCGCGTCCCCGTACCGCCGCGTGCAGAGCCTCCACATCATCGCTCTGCAGGAACAAAATCGCCGACCCCGGGGGCTTCGGTGAGCCACGCCAAATGCGATCGCTAAGACGCTAAGGGCGAGAAGATAACAAAAGCTGAACACAGATGGAGAGATTGGCACAGATGAATTAGAAAACAGAGGCACGGGAGCGCGCCTCTGCTTTCGAATGTTTATTTGGCTGCAGTTTCTGGTTTCATGAAGAAGGCACGTGGGCCGAGTCCGCGGTGCCAGTCGAAGTTGTATGTCAAGCTCAAATCGAACACGCGGCGAGTGACGGTATTGTGTTCGAGTTGGTTTTCATAGATAAACCAGCCTACATGAGGAGCGAAGCCAAAATTGCCCCAGATGCGGGTCTGAAGGTAGTTATCGAAGGATGATGCGTAGAAGGTCTCGGAACTCAGGTGGTCTCCAAACCGGACTTCTCCGTCAATCGAGGATTTATAGGTAAAGCGTTTGGTGATCGGGAAGGAGAAAACCGAGGTGCTGTAAATGCCATGCTGCCAGTTGCTGTCAAAGCGCGTAATCAAGGGCGTGGGGGTGACAACAGGAATAACCTTGGCACAATTGGAAAGGGTGGGACTCGCTACTTCAAGCGAACAGTTTGCTGCGCTGGCTGTTCCGGGGTTAAAGGTCAGCACGGCCGGGGCATTGATGTTGTATGTGGCCTTGTATCCCATCTCGAAGTAGGAGTTGCCATCGCTCCCAAAAAGGGAGTCTTTACGCTGTGGAGCCTCAAAACGTAAACCCACTTTGGATGCTAAGTTGCGCCGGACCGGCAGGTCTTCAAGGAAGGTGGTGTTCGACGTTGCACCAGTCAATTTTCTCAGAGTGCGGGCGAACTGGTCAGTGAAATCAGCGGGACGCAAGACCAGCCGCCAGTATGGAGCAGTGTTGCTTTTGAATCCCCATTCGAAGAAAGGTCCTACAGTAACTTTATTAGCGGTGAGGTCATTAGGATCAGGGACATCGCCCTGGCGGGTACGTCCGAATTGAATGATTTCCTCCATACCTAAAGTGTAGTGGCTAAAGTTCATGCCAAGCCGAAGGTCATGGTCGATATTGTAGACCTCCGTCCGGGGCTTGGTGACCCGCGCATCGGTGACACCGCCGAACCGATTATTGATATTCGTACCAGTGTCATTGGGACGGCTGAGCGAATAGGAAAGCACATTCTTTTCGAGCTTAGCGAACCACAGCGGACGCAGTTGTGTGCGTCTTTCTTTCAGGTCCTGCAGGCTGGCAATAGGATCGTGATGATGGGGAGTGAGCACGCTGCCAAAGTAAGCTAATAACCGTGTTGCTCTGGGGAATGAGGGCTTGATCGCGATGCTGCCAATATCGAGGCTTGCATCCAGACAATCCGCGCCTCCGCCAAGATCACGACAGACCAGTGTAGCAATCGTATCATTCTCGGCAGAAGGTTTCTTAAAGGTATCATCCGCGAGCGCGGCATAAATAGCGTCACCCAAAACTAAAGCATCACTGGCGACTACATCATAGTAGCTTCCATCGTTGAGGGGACGACTGTTGATATAAAAATTGCCATCATCAGAAGGAACGATGCCGGACATGACCAGTTTATGGTCGGCAGGCGCATTTGCCTGGGCCTTCAGAGCTTCACGCAGTTTCTTGCCGCTGATCTGAAGTACCATGATGTGCGCTCCTTCCCAGATCACACGCGCGGTCTGCTCCTCGATGCTGGCGTGCGCAGCCGCAGGATCCCTGAACACCTGATGCTTCGTAATCAAGGCGGCATCAGCGTGGTAGTGTGCGCGCATCACTTCTACCGCAAATTGCTCTACGTTCTTGTCTGCGCCTATGCGGTTGCCAAGAGCAGCAACGCGAATGTCAAGCGGGGACCGCTGGGGTGCATCAAGCCTAAGTTCCTGGCACCACTCCGGTTTCGGAACAGGATAGGGTTTGGATAGGTCCAGGACGGGGCGCCGCCGGTGAGTCACATAGCCCTTTTCAGTCAGGTGAATGAGATGAAGAGGACTATCAAGAACGGCGATATTGTCAGCCGGGGCGCCGGTGCAATCCCTGTCCGGTGTGTATATCGAGCGGGTGGCGATCACGGGAACGCGTCGCCCCGCAGAAGCAAAATCCATGTTCTCGCCAAAAAGAGTGGAGGCAATTTCCGCCTGGGCGATAGTCATGCGTAGATGTTTCACTTCATTGCTTTTCGTCAGGGAGTCGGTCAATTCTTCAGCACTGCTGGGGGGCATCTGAGCGAGAACAATGACGTCGGTTGTGTCATCACACTCCTGATTCAGCTTACATTCGTAGTAAGCCTGCCGGATGGCAGTTAAAGGCTTCAGGAATGCCACCTCAGCCTTCAATCCGTTTGTTTCAGTTTTCCAGGTGCGGTTGTGATCGGGGACGCGCTGCCTGATCTCCGGACCGACCACACCAATCACAACGGCTGATTTACCGTCATGGGGCGGAGTTTTAATATAAGGAAATTTCGGAAAGATCGAAAAATCTGCCGAAACAGCATGACAGAACCTCTCCTTGTCTTCAGCCCAGTCTTCCAGGGAAGTGTTAGGTGGCTTGGTCAGAGTGAAGCACAGAAGCAAGCGCTCCAACGGCTGGATCGCAGGTTCATTTTCCAGGCTCGACACGTCATAGGTAAGCACTTCGCCGCCCTGTACCTTCGTTCTTAAGACCTGGGTGAAAGTGGCTATTGGTTGACCATCGGGATGATCAGCGTGGAAGACGTTCAAACTCGGAAGCAGGGGGCCTTCAAGTTCTTTGGAAGCGAATTCTATTGAGTAAGCACTCTTGCGGCCTGATGAGCGGTGGAGAACAATATGTCCGTCGTCAAAAGGCTTAGCGTTTGGATGAGAACTCGCGAAGCCCTTAGGCGGATGTTCGTTCGGGTCCGCAGGGGGCGTAGGGTAAACGGCTGTTTGGGAGAGATTGGACGCATTTAAAGCGGGCAATTCCTTAGCCACAGCTTCAAGGCGCATAGTTCCAAAGTAGAAATCTTCTTTGCCGGGGACAATAGCATCATAACCCTGGTCACGCAAGATATGCACTACGTTATCGTTGCGTATGTCTTCTGGCGCAAAGTTCACACGGCATTTGGGGCGTAATTTAAGGTCTTTGTTGCCACAGCGTGTTTGCTCAATTCGGGATTCATACCTGGGCGCTAGATTGTCTCCCATTCCAATCAACAGCGCGTCCGGGAATGCGGCCCGTGCACGAGCTATCGAATCCAGAAAGCATTGCTTCATAGATTTCTCATCAGGACATTTCGTGGTCTTTGCGTCGTCATCTGATCTGATGTAGCCCAGCAGCCTTGAGGTGTAGAGCACATTCAGCGGTGTGGTCTCTTTAGGTTCCTGCATCGCAACAACAGGAGCGATGGTTTTGTCCTCTGAGATAAGCACTTGGCCATAAAGGGCTGAAGCGGTTCCACAGATCAGAACCAGTGGGCAGAGCATATGTTTCTTCATCGAAGTGGTCCTTTGACAGAAAAGGGTTCGTCGGTAGAAGAAACGAAATTCCAGGAAATATTCCTTTTGGAGTTTGGGATGAGTTGACTGGTAAACAATAGCGAAATTTGAGAATACAGAGATCCTTCGCTCCGCGCTATGGAGCTTCCATGAAGGAGGGAGAATTCAGGCGCTGCGCTCCAGGATGACAGAAAGGATGCGGTATCGTTTGCTTCCAGAGCAATGTGCCTATTTATTGGTGGCTTTACGCTGCTTTCTTTGGCTCCTTCGGGGCGGAGACCTTAGGCTGTTTGGGCTTGATATAGACCTCATTCCCCCGGGTTTCGATGGCGTAGATTTCTATTTTTTCTTCGGCGGGGCCGGCTACTACGCGGCCGGTGCGGATGTCGAACTGGCTGCCGTGCCAGGGGCACTGGACGGTGCAATCTACCAGGGCGCCGTCTGAGAGCGGGCCTCCGCGGTGGGTGCAGTGGTCGCTGAAGGCGAACAGGCCTTCGGGGCAGCGGCCTACTACTACGCGCTCACCGTCGACTTTGGCCAGCAGCATCTGGCCGTCTGCCAGTTCGCTCTGGTTGCATACTGGACGGTTCCAGTTATCCAGAGAACGCTCTTTGAGCTTGCCTGCTCCGGCGTAGCGGTGATCCACGCCGATCTGGTTGCGGTAGACTAGGGTTCCGCCTAGCCATCCGGAGATGCCCAGCAGTACCACGCCCAAGCCCATCAGCAGCAGGGTGAGGTTGTCCGGTTCGTTGGCTGCTCCGCCTTGGCGGTAGGCGATATATATAAACAGGAGGAGGGCCAGGCTGTTCAGGCCTCCGTGAATCGCACCCCGATTTTTGGCGCTGGAGTTAGGTGGCACCACGGTGAGCCAGTCAATCGCTCCTGGCAGGGCGGCCAGGACGGCGGAGACGCATCCGGCGATGGTGCAGTAGAAGCCTGCGGCCCACAATCCGCTGTTGTTCTGCATGGCCCCCAGCACATTGAAGATGAATGCCATTACCCATAAACCAATGGGAAAGGCCACCAGCATGGGGTGGATAGGATGAGACTTGATTGCGGCAGTGGAACGCATGGGGCCTCCTAATGCTCTGATAAATAAGATAGTTGGTGGGGCAGAGAGGATGCCCCGAAGCAGAATTGCCAAAACTGCCAAAATTTGTGATTGCCATCATTTAGAGGCTTGAAACCGCAGAGGGCGCAGAGAACACAGAGCAAATCAGGCAGGAGAAACATCGCCGGAATTTAACCGCAAAGGGCGCTAAGGAGCGCTAAGGTAACTGCTGTCATCAGACTTTCTACTTTCTCTTTGCAGCAGATTCGTTTTTAATCGCTGTCATGAGAAACATCCTGCCGGCACTCATTCTTTCTCTGTCCTGCAGTGTCTTTGCGCAAAATTCTACTGACAAGCTGATCCAGGAGGCGCAGGCGGCGCCTACGCTGGAGAAGAACCTGCGCGTCCTGACCGACGAGGTTGGCGGGCGGGTGCCGGGGACTCCGGCGATGGAGCGCGCGGTGCAATGGGGCATGGATGCCTTCAAAGCCGCCGGTGCAGATGCTGTGAGAAGCGAGCCTGTGCCGATGGCGGCCTCATGGGATGAAGGGAGCACACAGGTAGATGTTGTCAGCCCGGTGCAGTTTCACGCGCGCGCTGTCTCGCTGACGTGGACTGCGCCCTCGAACTCTCCAGTTCAAGGCTTCCCGGTGGTAGACGTGGGCGAGGGCGCGGACGAAGACTTCAAGAAAGCCACCAACCTGAAAGGCGCAATTGCCCTGGTGCATTCCAACGTGATGAAGAACTGGGATGACCTGTTTGCAGAGTACCTGAAACTGGGCGCGCTGCTGCAGGCGGCAAAGGCTGCCGGAGCGACAGCGGTGGCCTTCATCTCTACCCGCGAGCAGGATCTGCTCTACCGGCATATTGGCAGCTTCAATGACCGGATCAACAATTATCCGCAGATGCTGCTGGCGCGTGAGGATGGCGAGCGCATTGCCCGTCTGCTGGAGGCTGGCAAGCAGGTGCGGATGCGCTATGCGATTCCCAACCGCGTTGGCGGGCCGTTTACTTCGCACAACGTAGTAGCGGAGATCAAAGGCCGGGAGAAGCCCAACGAGTTTGTGGTGCTGGGCGCACACCTCGATTCATGGGCGATGGGAACGGGCGCGCTGGATAACGGCTGCAACGCGGCGCTGGTGATCGAGGCATTGCGCGCCATCAAAGCCTCAGGATTGCAGCCACGGCGCACGATTCGCTTTGCGCTCTTTACCGGGGAAGAAGAGTTGAATGTGGGGTCATTCGAGTACGTCCGCACACACCGGGCGGAGATGGACAACACTGTGGCCATGCTTACCTGGGATGAAGGCACAGGAAAGATGACCGGATTTTCTGTCGGTGGAAGAAAAGATCTGGTGAATCCCATCGCGAAGCTGCTTGATCCAGTGAAGCAATTCGACGCAATGATGCTGACAACCGATGCCTTCGTGGGCACAGACAATATGGACTTCCTGCTGGAAGGCGTGCCCAACCTGGTGGCCAACCAGGAAGAAGCTAACTATTTAATTAACTATCACGCCTCTTCTGATACCTATGACAAGGTGGATTTCCCGCAGCTACGGAAGCATGTAGCAGTGGCGGCATATCTGACCTTTGCCATTGCGGATGCTCCGGAGCGTTTAGGCCCACGGCAGAACCGGGCAGAGATTGAATCGCTCATTCAGGAGACACATCTGGATGAGCAGTTGAAGGCGTTTGAATTGTGGGAAGCGTGGCAAAGTGGGAAGCGTGGTCGGGCGAAGTAAACCCTTTAACCGCAGAGGACTCAGAGAGCGCAGAGGAATTCAAGTAATTAGTAATTAGTACTTAGGAAACCTAAAAACAAGATCGTGAAACTATCATCGATTGGTCTGCGGCCGACTGGGTTGCGGGCTTCGGCATGATCTATCTGGCATTGTTTGGTACCGGCAAGATTATCTTCGGAAATGCGGGCTGGGAGTGCTTATGCTGGTTGGTGCGGCGGCGTGTGCGGGCTTCATCTTCTGGGATCTGGGAGAAGAGGGTGGGAAACCTTGAGCCAGTAGACGGGTCATCGGGAGATCGGGTCATCGGAAAACCGAATTCTTCACCACAGATAAACACAGATTCACACTGATATTTCTGACTTAACTCGTAATGCTTATCTTCTGGATCATCTTCAATGCGGTCATTCTGGTGCTGCTGTTTGTGGACCTGGCGGTACTGAATCGTGAAGGCCGCGTAGTTTCCTTCAAACAGGCATTGGTGAGCAGCGCTATCTGGATTGCGCTGGCGCTGGCTTTCGCCGTGATCATTTATCAATGGATGGGCGCTGGAAAATCGCTGGAGTTCATCACCGGATACCTGGTGGAAGAGGCGCTCAGCGTCGATAACCTGTTTGTCTTCATCCTGCTGTTTTCCTATTTCAAAGTGCCTCCCGAGCAGGAGAGGACGGTCTTATTCTGGGGCATTATCGGCGCGCTGGTCATGCGTGGCGTGTTCATTGTGGCAGGCGTGGCGCTGGTGAATCGTTTCCACTGGCTGCTCTATCTTTTTGGCGCATTCCTGATCTACACCGGCTATAACCTGATGAGAGAGGGCGACGAGGAGCAGGTCGATCCGTCAAAGAACTTCGTCCTGAGGATGGCACGCAAGTTTCTGCCGGTAACCACGGAGTACGAAGGAAAGAAATTCCTTACGATCAAAGACGGACGAAAATTCGCAACGCCTTTGTTTATCGTGCTGCTGGTGGTGGAGACCACGGACATTCTTTTTGCTACCGATTCGATTCCCGCGATTCTGGCCATCAGTCGTGACTCGTTCATTGTGTATACCTCGAATGTGTTTGCCATTCTGGGATTGCGGTCGTTGTTCTTTGCGCTTTCAGGAATGATGAAGCTTTTTCATTACCTGAATTACGGGCTGGCCGTGGTGCTGATGTTTATTGGGGCAAAGATGATTGCCGGGGTGAGGTATCACATTCCAACGTGGATCGCACTGCTGGTGATTGCGGTGGTGCTCGCAATCTCGGTACTGGCGTCGGTCATGTTTCCGAAGAAAGAAGCTTCGAATTAACCGCAGAGGCCGCAAAGGACGCAAAGGTAGCAAGTCAGAAAAACCAAGCAAAGACGAAGCAGGACGGTGGTGCCGTCCTGCTTGCTTGTAAGGAGAAATAGAAAAGGTTACTAAACGTGGGGGCGGCGGTCGTCGCGGCGGCGGCGGTTGTAGCGCATGGCAATGTTCATGAACACGTGGCCGTTGTCGGTATCGAAGCACATCACCAGCGCTTCCTGGTCTTCACTGCTCT
>Ga0066662_10001282_pt1 | contig 11384 bp, 7 predicted proteins | sample GraSoiAngelo_111_FD_133939 | JGI IMG/M metagenome (GOLD analysis project Ga0066662, IMG submission 133939) | Grasslands soil microbial communities from the Angelo Coastal Reserve, California, USA - 14_0903_12_40cm | ecosystem: Environmental > Terrestrial > Soil > Grasslands | place: USA... | reverse complement strand
CAGCATCAGGGCGAATACCAGCGCAGGATGTACCAGCAGCTTGAGGGCGACGATGGCCGGCACCTCCCATGGCATGCGGCGGAACGGCCGCAACGCCACCGTGACGCCGAGCGCGAACAGCGCGACCGGCGCCGCGGCATTCTGCAGGAACGCCAGGGTGTTCATGATTGCGACCGGAAATTCCAGATGCAGCGCGGCCGCGAGCGCGCCGGCGCACGCCGACATGATCAGCGGGTTGAGCACGATCTGGCGAGCGACGACGCCAAGCGCATGCCACAGCGACGGGTGCTCGCGGTGGGAAAGCTCGACCAACAGCGGCACGATCGAGAACAGGAAGATGCTGTCGCAACAGAAGATCAGCGCGGTCGGCGCGGCAGCTTTGGCGCCGACCACCGCGAATGCAAGCCCGGGACCCATGTAGCCGATATTGCCATAGGCGCCGCCGAGACCCGCCAACGCGGATTCACGAAACGACAGCCCGCCGAGCAGCCTTCCCCCGGCCATGGCGAGCGTAAAGACCGTTGCCGTGCCGAGCGTGGTCGCAATCAGGAAGGGCGGATTGTTCAGTTCCGCAAACGGCGTCCGCGACATGATGCCGAACAGCAGCGCTGGCAGCGACACGTACAGCAGGAAGAAGTTCATCCAGGCGAGGCCTGATTCCGGCAACTTCTTGGATTTCCCGCAGGCAAAGCCGATGAAGATCAGCCCGAAATACGGCAGCGCCAGGTTGAGGATAGCGATCATGAATCAAGGTCTTCTATTTAGGCTTTCGCCCGAACAAGGCGAGCGGCAGATGGCGGAGACAAGGGTATTCGCCCCGATTCCCCTAGCGCCCGCCACAATCATGGTTTATTCGACGAGTCATGGCCAAGACGCGAACCGCAAAATTCCAGATCGGACAGATCGTTCGCCACCGGGTTTTTTCGTTCCGGGGCGTGATCTTCGATATCGATCCGGAGTTCAACAACACCGAGGAATGGTGGCTCTCGATCCCGGAGGACGTGCGGCCGCACAAGGACCAGCCGTTCTATCACTTGCTCGCCGAAAATTCCGAGTCGGAGTACGTCGCCTATGTCTCGGAGCAGAACCTTCTGCCGGACGACTCCGGCGAGCCGATCCGCCACTCCCAGGTCGCCGAAATCTTTGTGAAAGACAAGTCGGGCGGCTATCGACCGCGCAATCCGTCGTTGAACTAGCCGTAGTCCGGATGAGCGCAGCGAGATCCGGGAAAGCGCTCCCGCATGTCGCTTCGCTCATGGCGGACTACAAATTTCGCGGAGGACTATTTCGCTGCCGGCGCCGGTGCCGAACCTGCGGGCTGTTGCGCCTCGAGCTTGGCGCGGGCCTCGGCCGCGCGTTTCTGTAATTCTTCCTGCAGTTTCTTCTGGGTTTCTTCGAACACCTTCGGATCGGTCGGCGGTCCGTCATAGGCCTTGGCGAACTCCGCGAGCGGCAGCGGCAGCGTCAGCGGCGCGCCATTCGAGTTGATCGCCTGCACGATCAGGTTCTGGCCCTTTTTGAGGTTGGCGAGCAGTTCCGGCGTCATGTCGTAGTCGGACATGCAGCCGTTCTGGAAGCAGATCACATAGGGTGCCTGTGCCGGTGGGTTGCTGTCGACGATGACCCGGGTACCGTGAACGAGTTGCATCCCGAGCGGAAGCGTGACGCGCAGGATCTTCTTTGGCTCGCCTTCCGGCTCGATGATGACGGCGGCGATCACGGGCTGGCCGGATTCGATGCGGCCGTCCTTGCCGGTGAAGCACACCTGCTTGGCAGCGGCATCCTGGCCCTTGAGGCAGAACTTGGTCCAGGGCGCGTAGATCAATTGGACCTGGTCGGCGGGCTGCTGGGCCGGAGCGCCTGCCGGAGGCGCGGCTGGAGCCTGCGCGGTGGGTGCCGGCGCCGGGGCGGGCGCGGCTTTCGGAGCGGCCTTTGGCGCAGTCTTGGGAGCGGCTTTCGGGGCGGCCGCAGGCGCGCCGGGGGCGGGAGCGGGCGTCTGGGCGTGGGTATCGGTGAACCCGAACCCCGCGGTCAGGGCGGTTGCCGCAAGCCACGCCTGCATCCGCTGACGCGGCTTGGGCGAGGCGGCCAAGGTACGGAAATTCATCGCGGAAACCCTTTCTGGACGGCGGCACCCTAAAACCGCGACTAAGGCGCCGAAGCCTCCCCTTTTGAGCGGCTGTCTCTGTGCCAAATGAGGCGGTTGCGTGACAGGCCAGGCTGCCATGGGCAATTGCCCGCCTTCAATACAGCGACGGATGAAAAGATCAATGCCGCCAGCGGTCGTCAGGCTCCCGCATTGGGTTTTGTGTGAATGGCTATGGTAAAATTCCGCTGTGAGCCATTCCGAATCAAACGCGCGCGGTGTGCGATCGTCCGCTTGGCGCCGCGGCCTTCCGGTCTGGGCGCTCTTCGTTTCCGCTATCGCCGCCTGCCCCGCGGCCGCCGGAGCGAGCCACGCCATCGCCATGCATGGTTCGCCGGCGTTGCCCGCCGATTTCTCGCACATGCCCTATGCTAATCCCGCGGCACCCAAAGGCGGCCGGCTGGTGCAAGGCTTGCTCGGCACCTTCGACAGCCTCAATCCGATGATCGTCAAGGGCCTCGCGGTCCAGCAGATCCGCGGCTTCGTGGTCGAAAGCCTGATGGCGCGCGGCAACGACGAGCCGTTCACGCTGTACGGCCTGCTCGCCAGCAGCGTCGAGACCGACGACGCACGAAGCTATGTCACGTTCCGGATCGACCCGAAGGCCCGCTTTGCCGACGGCACGCCGGTGCTCGCGGAGGACGTGCTGTTTTCGTGGTCGTTGCTGCGCGACCGGGGCCGTCCCAATCACCGGCTTTACTATGCGAAAGTCGCGCGCGCCGAGGCGCTGGACGAGCGCGCGGTGCGGTTCGATTTCGGCGGCGCCCTTGACCGCGAGCTGCCCTTGATCCTAGGCCTGATGCCGATATTAGCGAAGCACGCAGTCGATGTTCGGACCTTCGAGGAAACCTCGATGACCGCGCCGCTGGGCTCGGGACCCTATCGCGTCACCGCGGTCCGCCCGGGCGCGAGCGTAACGCTCACGCGCAATCCGGATTACTGGGGCCGCGACCTGCCGGTGAACCGCGGCCTGTGGAATTTCGACGAGATCAGGCTCGATTTCTACCGCGAAGCCAATGGCGCCTTCGAGGCGTTCAAGCGGGGATTGTACGACGTGCGCGTCGAGACCGAGCCGCTGCGCTGGCACGAGGGTTATGATTTTCCGGCCGTGCGCAAAGGCGAAGTGGTCCGCGACAGGATTGCGAGCGGCATGCCGAAACCATCGGAATTCCTGGTTTTCAATACCAGGCGGCCAGTGTTCGCCGACATCCGGGTGCGCCAGGCGCTCACCTTGCTGTTCGATTTCGAATGGATCAACCGCAACTATTTTTTCGGCCTCTACGACCGTGCCGGGGGGTTTTTCGCGGGCTCCGAATTATCCGCCTATGGCCGTCCCGCCGACGCGCGCGAGCGCGCGCTGCTCGCCCCATACGGCGCGCGCATGCCGCCGGACATTCTCGACGGCAACTGGCGGCTGCCGGTCAGCGATGCGTCGGGTCGCGACCGCGCAACGCTTCGCTCGGCTCTTACCCTGCTGGAACAAGCAGGCTATCACCTCGACGGCACGCTGCTGCGCCAGCACGCCACCGGAACACCGCTCAGCTTTGAAATGCTGGTGACCACCCGCGATCAGGAGCGCATTGCGCTGGCATTCCAACGCGACCTCAAGCGCGCGGGCATCGAGGCCTCGGTCCGCGCCGTCGATAGCGTGCAGTTCGACCAGCGGCGCCTTGCCTACGACTTCGACATGATCCAGAACCGCTGGGACCAATCGCTGTCGCCGGGCAACGAGCAGTCGTTCTACTGGGGGTCCGAGGCCGCCGACAACCAAGGCACCCGCAACTACATGGGCGCAAAAGACCCTACGATAGACGCCATCATCGCGGCGATGCTGGAAGCCCGCGAACACTCCGAATTCGTTTCCGCGGTGCGCGCGCTCGACCGCGCGCTGATGTCCGGCTTCTATGCAATCCCGGTTTATAACGCCGCGGAGCAATGGATCGCCCGGTGGAATCGGATAGAACGGCCTGCGACCACTGCTTTGTCGGGCTATCAGCCGGAAACCTGGTGGCAGAAGCCTGTGACTTCCCAGAAGTGAGCCCGTGATCCAGACCCCGGCACCGCCGACCCTCGACGTCCTGTTTCGCCGGTTGCTCGCGCGCCAGCCGGGGGCGCCGGCGCTGTGCGATCCGCCCGATAAGCTGCGCGTCACCGGGCAGCCGCCGCAGCGCTTGACCTTCGCAGAAGCCGACCGGGCGATCGCCGCGCTGGCGACGCATTTTGCCGAAGCCGGATTACCGCCCAATTCGGTGATCGCGGTGCAGCTGCCCAATACGACCGAATTCGCGCTAACGGTACTGGCGGCGCATCGCGCGGGCCTCGTGGTGGCCTTGCTACCGCAGCTATGGCGGCAGGCCGAGGTGACGATGGCGCTGAACCGCACCGGCGCGCGCGCCATCGTGACCATGAGCCGCATCGACGGCGTCAGTCATGCCGATCTCGCCATGAATTCCGCGGTGGAGGCGTTTTCCATTCGGCATGTCTGCGGCTTCGGCAGCGGCCTGCCGGAAGGCATGTCCCCGCTCGACGAGATCGTCGCCGGCGGATCGTCGGCAGCGCCCTCTGCCGTCCAGGATGGCCGGCGCGCGGCGATCGTGTCGTTCGACGTCACAGCGGACGGCTTTCGCGCGGTGCCGCGCACGCATCTCAATCTGATCGCCGGCGGGCTCGCGATCTTCCTCGAAAGCGGAATGCCGCAAGGCGCGCGGCTATTGTCGGCATTCGCGCCCTCCTCCTTCACCGGCCTGTCGTCATCGCTGGTGACCTGGCTCCTGAGCGGCGGGACGCTGGCGCTGCATCATCCGTTCGATGCCGAGGTGCTCGAGCGACAGATCGGCGCGCAGGCCTGCGATGGTCTCGTGGTGCCAGGACCGTTGGCCTTGCGGCTTGCCGAAGCCGGATTGTTTTCGCCCGGCTCACACCTGCGCCAGGTCATCGGGCTGTGGCGCGCGCCCGAGCAGATCGCCTCGTCGCCGCCATGGACCGGCGCTGCGGACTTCACCGACGTCTATCTGTTCGGCGAAGCCGGGCTGTTCGGGCTCCGCCGCGACGCGGATGGCGCGCCGGCCGCTGTGACGCCCGGGCCGCACACGGCCCCGCGGTCTAGCGGTGGTGCTTCCGTCACGGGCGAGCTGCTTCTCACTTCGCGCGGCACACTGGCGCTGCGCGGACCGATGGTGCCGGCCGCGGCCTACGCGCCGGCGTCCGGCACCTCTCCCGCCCCGCAACCCGACCATGTCGATACCGGCTACGCCGCGCGGCTCGACCAGGCGACCGGGACGCTCAACATCACCGCGCCGCCTTCCGGCATTATGGCGGTCGGCGGCTATCGTTTCCTCGCCAACGATCTGCAGGAATGGGCCAGGCGGCTCGGCCAAGGCGCGCTGCTCACGGCGTTGCCCGATCGGCTGAGCGGCCATCGGCTTGCCGGCCGCGCCCAAGACAACGCCCGCGCCCGCGAGGCGCTCGCGGAGCTTGGCCTCAACCCGCTGATGGCGGAGGCCTTTCGCGATCGTTCCCCGGCCGCGTGAGGCGCGCCGAAAAACGGCGTTGACGCGCCATTAAGGGCGGAAACTTTAACATCACTCGCCGTGAGCCGAGGTTTCAATGTCCCAGCAAGGCCCGATCATCGTGGTATCCGGCGGCCTATCGACGGCGCTCAGCGCTGCGCTGAAGGACGCAAAACTGTTTTCGGTGATCGACACCGACTGGCCTGAGGCCGCGTGCGCGGTCGAGGAGTTGCAGCCCGCCGCCGTGGTTGTTTCCGGCGCCGCCGATTTGCGCTTTGCGACGCTCGCGTCGCAAATAGGCCGGCTCAGCCCGTATGTACCGTTGATCGTCATCGACCCGCCGACGTCATTGCCCGCGAATGCGCTGCCGCTTGCGCTTGTCGACGGCAGCTTGGAACGGCTCAGCGCGCGGTTACGCGCCGCCTTGCGGATCCGCGCGCTGCATGCCGCCGTGCTACGCCGCATCGGCGATGATGCGGCGGCTTTACGGGCGTTGACCGAGACCGATCCGATTCAGGATGCAAGCGTGTTGCTCGTCGGCCGCGCCGGGCATTTTCCCGGGCTGTCGGTGGCGCTCGGGGAACGCATCGGCGTGGTCGGCGCGTTCAGCATCGAGGCGGCGGCGAAACATCTCAACACTCGCGACCTCGACGGGATCGTGCTCGGCGAGGGGTTTTCCGCGCGCGTCGTCGACGCCTTCCTCACCATGCTGGCCGAAGATGCTAGGTTTCGCGTGCTTCCCGTGCTGTTGACCGGAGCAGGTGGAAATGTCGCCGGCGATCTTCCCAATCTCGAACCGATCTCCGGCGCGCTCGACCGCATCGCCGCGAATAGCTTGCCGCTGATCCGCCAGCACGCTTTCGCTGCACGGTTGAGCCGGATATTGCGCGCGATCGATGCCCGCGGCCTGCTGGATGCGAGGACCGGCCTGTTGACGCCCCAGGCTTTTGCGCACGATTTCGCCAGGGCGATTGCGCAAGCAAGATCGGGCGGTGGATTGTCCGTCGCGCGGTTTTCGTTCCGCCGCGACGACGAGCGCGCGCGGCTCGACGCCGCGCGTATCATCAGCCGCCTGATGCGGCCGACGGATTTCGGCACGCTCGAACGCGACGGGTCGATCGTGGTGGCATTCAGCGATGCCGATTTGCGCAGCGCGCACATGATTGCGCGGCGGCTGTGCAGCGTGATGAAGCATACGCTTCATGGCACGCGTGAGCAGCAGGCCGAGCCCGACGTCAGCGCGGCAACGCTGCTGCCAACCGATTCGCCGACATCCATCCTGGCGCGATTGGGCGAAGCACGCCGCGCGGCGTCGTAACTACGCCGCCTTCCTGTCCTCGGCGAGGTGGGCGAGCTGCCGCAGGATGTCGGTGGTGCCCAACAGCCGTTCCTCTGGCGTTTCCCAGCCCTGGAAAAACACCACCTTCATGTCGGGCCGGACCTTGGCTGCCTGGCCATGCTGGCGGATGAAACCGACCAGCCGATCGGGCTGCGCGAATTTGTTGTCGCGGAAGGAGATCACCGCGCCCTTCGGCCCGGCATCCACTTTCTCCACATTGGCGCGGCGGCAATAGGCCTTGATCGCCGCCACCTTGAACAAATAGCGCACCTCGTCCGGCAGCACGCCGAAACGGTCGCGCAACTCCGCGGCGAAATTGTCGATGTCGTCATCGCTGTCGAGATCGGCCAGCCGCCGGTACAGCGACAGCCGCACCGCGAGGTCGGCGACATAGTCCTCCGGGATCATTACCGGCATGCCGATGGTGATCTGCGGCGACCAGCGGTCCGCGGCCGGCTCGGTGACCCCCGCCTTGAGGTTCAGGATCGCCTCCTCCAGCATCGATTGATAGAGCTCGAAGCCGACCTCCTTGATGTGGCCGGATTGCTCCTCGCCGAGCAGGTTGCCGGCGCCGCGGATATCCAGGTCATGCGAGGCGAGCTGGAATCCGGCCCCGAGCGTCTCCAGCGATTGCAGCACCTTCAGCCGCCGCTCCGCTTGGGCAGTGATCTTGTGCTGCGCCGGCAGCGTGAACAGCGCGTAGGCGCGCAGCTTCGAGCGCCCTACCCGGCCGCGCAACTGATAAAGCTGCGCAAGTCCAAACATGTCGGCGCGGTGCACGATCAGCGTGTTGGCGTTGGGAATATCGAGGCCGGACTCGATGATAGTGGTCGATAGCAGGACGTCGTATTTGCCGTCGTAGAACGCCGACATGATGTCCTCGATCACGCTCGCCGCCATCTGGCCATGCGCTACCGCGACCTTCATCTCCGGCACATGCTTGTCGAGGAAATCCTTGACGGACGCGAGGTCCTCGATGCGCGGCACCACATAAAAGGCCTGGCCGCCGCGATAGCGTTCGCGCAGCAGCGCTTCGCGGATCATCAAGGGATCGTGCGGCGCCACGAAGGTGCGGACCGCGAGGCGGTCGACCGGCGGCGAGGCGATGATCGAGAGGTCGCGCACGCCGGTCAACGCCAGCTGCAGCGTACGCGGGATCGGCGTCGCGCTCAGCGTCAGCACATGGACCGCGGCGCGCAGCTGCTTCAGCCGCTCCTTGTGGGCGACGCCGAAATGCTGCTCCTCGTCGACGACCAAGAGGCCGAGGTCCTTGAACTTGATTGACTTGCCCAATAGCGCGTGGGTGCCGACCACGATGTCGACCGACCCGTCCGCGATGTTCTTCTTGACCTGGCTGAGCTCCTTCGGCGGGATCAGCCGCGAGGCCTGCGCGACGTTCACCGGAAAGCCACGAAAGCGTTCGGTAAATACCTTGGCGTGCTGGCGCGCCAACAGCGTTGTCGGAACCACCACCGCGACCTGCTTGCCGTCGAGCGCCGCGGCAAAGGTCGCGCGCAGCGCGACCTCGGTCTTGCCGAAGCCGACATCACCGCAGATCAGCCGGTCCATCGGGCGGCCGCTTTCGAGATCTTTCAGGGTCGACTGAATGGCGCCGAGCTGGTCCTCGGTCTCCTCGTACGGGAAACGCGCGCAGAACTCGTCGTAGCTGTGCGGCTGCACGGGCAGCTTCGGCGCCTCGTGCAGCTGCCGTTCAGCGGCAATCTTGATCAATTCGCCGGCGATCTCGCGGATGCGATTCTTCAGCTTGGCCTTGCGCGCCTGCCAGCCGCTTCCGCCCAAGCGATCCAGCTCGACATTGGCGGAATCCGAGCCGTAGCGCGACAACAGCTCGATATTCTCCACCGGGAGGAACAGTTTAGTGTCGGCGGCATAATGCAGCTCGAGGCAGTCGTGCGGCGCGCCGCCGACGTCGAGCGTCTGCAGGCCGACAAAGCGGCCGATGCCGTGCTCGACATGAACGACCAGGTCGCCGGCCGCGAGGCTGGTGACTTCCGAGATGAAATTGTCAAGCTTGCGATGCGCCTTGCGCGGCCGCACCAGGCGATCGCCCAGAATGTCCTGCTCGCTGATGAGTGCGACGCTATCGGTTTCAAAACCGCTTTCCATGCCGACCACTGCCAGCATGGCCTGGTTGCGCGGGGTTGCCTGCACCGTGCGCCATGAATTGACGTGGGTGAGGTTGAGCAATCTGTGGTCCTTCAGCATGCTCGCCATGCGGTCGCGCGAGCCCTCGCTCCACAGCGCGATCACCACCTTCTTGCGGAGGACCTGCAGCGCCTCGACATGGGCGACCACCGCCGCGAACACGTTCACCGAACTGTCGGTACGTTCCGGCGTAAAATTCCGGCCCTGCCGCGCGCCGGCGTCGACGACGCTGCCGCTGTCGTCGGGCACCGCGAACGGCGTCAGCCGCGCCAATGCCGCTTCGTCCAATCGTTTCGACCATTCGTCCGGCGTCAGATACAGCCGGTCGGGCGGCAGCGGCTTGTAGACCGCGCCGCCGCCGGGATGCTCCATTGCCTCGCGCCGCGCCTCGTAATAATCGTTGATCTGCTTGAAGCGTTCGCGCGCAGCGTCCTCGGCTTGCGGTTCGATTGCGATCGGCGCGTTGTCAAGGTAGTCGAACAGCGTGTCCATGCGCTCCTGGAACAGCGGCAACCAGTGCTCCATGCCGGGATGGCGGCGGCCTTCGCTGACCGCCTCATAGAGTGGATCGTCGCGCTCCGGCGCGCCGAAGGCTGCGACGTAACCCATGCGGAATCGGCGGATGGTCTCGGTGACCAGCTGGAATTCCGAGATCGGCACGAGGTCGAGCGCCCGCATGGTATGCAACGTGCGCTGGGTTTCGGCATCGAAGGTGCGGATCGATTCCAGGCTGTCGCCGAAAAAATCCAGCCGCACCGGCTGATCGAGGCCGGCTGGAAACAGGTCGAGGATGCCGCCGCGAACCGCATATTCGCCGGGCTCGCGCACCGTGGACGAGCGGTTGTAGCCATTGTGCTCCAGCCAGGCGACGATCGAGTCCATCGGCACCACGTGGCCTGGCGCCACCGAGAGCGCCTGCGCCGCCACCGTCTCGCGCGCCGGCACCCGCTGGGTGACGGCGTTCACCGTTGTCAGCACGATCAGCGGCTCATCGCTGCCGGAAAGGCGCGACAACCGCGCCAGCGTGGTCAGCCGTTGCGCCAAAATCCCGCCGTGGGGCGAGACGCGGTCGTAGGGCTGGCAGTCCCACGCCGGGAATTGCATCACCGCGAGATCGGGCGCGAAGAATTCCAGCGCGCGAGCGAGCTGCTGCATCCGCGGCCCGTCGCGGCAGATCACGGCAAGGCTCACGGCGGGCGGCTTCGGCTTTGCCGCGATCGCGCGGGCAAGATCGGAGACGACAAGACCCTCCGCGCCCTCGGCGACATTGGCGAGCGTCAGCGCGCGTCCGGGCACGAGCAGTTCGGCGGGAGAGCATGTCGGCGACTTCATGCGGGACGTTCCGCGCGAAATGATTTCACCCGGTCGAACAGCGGCGTGCGGTATTCATCGGCGAGCGCTGCGCCGCTGCTGATCGCCGCGTAGAGATCGGGGTCGGGCACCTCGATCAGCCGTTCCAACTGCGCTACTTCGGCTTCGGAAAGGTTCGCGATCGTCGCATCGGCAAAGCGGCCGAGGATCAAATCCATCTCGCGCGTGCCGCGATGCCAGCAGCGGAACAACAGCCGCTTGCGCCGGTCGTCCAGGCCCTCGCTCGATCGTGTCGATCCCGTCATATCTTTTCCATTCCAACGCCAAAAGCCCGGACGTGCCGGGCGCGGCTGATATAGCGATGGCGGAGCGGATTGTCAGCATCGCGGAGTGAAATTTCGAGGCTGAGCCCGTAGGGTGGGCAAAGGCGCGTCTTCGCGCCGTGCCCACCATTGTTCCCCGATTGCGGCATGAACGGTGGGCACGCCTGCCGGACGCTTTGCGTCCGGCAGCTTTGCCCACCCTACGCCTTCGCCGCATCCTTATCGTCATTTCCGCCGCAGTCTGAAATACTGGTTGCCGCTTGTGCGGAACAATTCTGATGCGCCCACCACTGCTCAATCCGCTGTTTGCGCCGGTGACGAGCCTTTCCGGCGTCGGGCCGAAGCAGGACAAGCTGTTCCGCTATTTGCTTGGGCGCGATGACACGCCGCGTCTGGTCGATCTGCTGCTGCATCTGCCGAGCCAGGTGATCGACCGCCGGGCCCGGCCGAAGATCCGGGATGCCGTCTCGGGAACGATCGTCACGCTCGAAGTCACCGTGGACCAGCACCGCCCGGCGCCGCCGCGCAATCCGCGCGCGCCGCATCTGGTTTATGTCAGCGACGACACCTCCACGGCCGTGCTGACCTAT
>Ga0066662_10001281_pt1 | contig 11385 bp, 22 predicted proteins | sample GraSoiAngelo_111_FD_133939 | JGI IMG/M metagenome (GOLD analysis project Ga0066662, IMG submission 133939) | Grasslands soil microbial communities from the Angelo Coastal Reserve, California, USA - 14_0903_12_40cm | ecosystem: Environmental > Terrestrial > Soil > Grasslands | place: USA... | reverse complement strand
TGGGCTGGGCGCGACCGCTAGGCCGCAGCGGGCTTCGCGGCGCGGCCTCTGGAAGCGCCACTCGCCGCCCAGCAGGCTGCGGCGACAAGGCAGATACCGCCGAGTGCCCATAGCGCCTCAGCGCGGAGCGGATGCAGGCGGTGTGGAGGCCCGTAAGGCGGGCAAAACGTGCCGGGTGGACACACCGGCGTGGAAGACATCTCACGCCACACGACCAAGCCAATGAGCAGCAGGGCCACGCCGACGAGGGCGAGGATCAACGGGCCTAGCCATTTGTGCGCCATACCACTAAGACTATAGAGCGCCCGGAAAGGTTCCACCAGCCTTTCGCACGGCAGCCAGCGCCCATCGACGCAGACCTCAGGCTGCTACGAGACGAGTCCGGCTGGACAGATTGCCTCGTCTGGTTGTCGATGAAGTCATGCCCTCGTAGACTTGGCTCGCAGGTGACTAACGTCGGTCAGGCATCTAGATGAAGCGGGAACTCCATGGCCTCACCATGCTGGCAGCGCTCGGGCTGAGCGCGCTCGGCGTCTGGTTCTGGAACTACTACACCTACTGGTCGTGCAGACAGACGGGTAGTGCCGGTGGGGCGATCCAGGAGAGTTGTGTTGGACGACTCGCTCACCCGCACCGTGAAATCGGAGCCGTACTCTTCCTCGCGGGCGCTGCCTTCTTCGTCGGGATGCTCGTCGCGTCCCGCCTCCGGCGCTCGTAGGGCCACCTCTTAGTCACGCCGGGAGTTGCCCTCCACCGAGTCCGCCACCCTCGGCGCAGACCTCAAGGTGCTACTGGGTGGCGAGCGTTTCAGCTTGCGGCGATTGCCCGCCGCAGGGATGCGCCTATCCGTAGCACGGCAGTCCGCTGGTTGTCGGGCGACATCGTGAACCGGACGCTCTCTAACTCGCGCTCGGCATCTCCGAGCGCCTCTACAAGTTCACCGTGCGCGTTGTCCAAGGCGTTCGCGGCGGTTTCGGCGGCCGATTGGACGGCCTCGATGGAAGCCTGACCGGCGTCGTAGCCGTCTAGAGCGGTCACCACGGGTGCCATCACTCGGCGGGCATGTTCATCCATTTGGACATCATCGCAGACCCCAACCCGACGCCCCCATCGGCGCAGACCTCAAGGTGCTACTGAGCCAGGGAGTTCGTCGTCGCGCCGGTCAGCCCCAGGCTGCGCCCGTGTACCAGGCAGGCGGCTCGCCAGCGCCGAACCACTGCAAGTCATTGAGGGTTTCCTCGAACAGATCGCGGCTGTAGTCCTCATACGACGGCGAGATGATCGTAGGGAAGAAACCTTGCGCCACCGCAGCCGGGTAGGCGGCAGAGTGCTGCTGTCCCAAGACAACCGTCCCTTTCTCGCTCCCAAACTCTCGAATCAGAGCGACGACTTCCACCCTTTCAGCATCTTCTCCGAGGCTGGCTCCCTCGGTGACCACGTCGATTCCAAGCTCCCTCGCCGCACGCTCCCACGCCGCCCGAGCGGCTGTAACGTCGATAGCGTCCACAGCCAGAGCATGGCACACGCCCACGACGAGCCGTCCCTAGGGCACCGCATCACCGCCCATCGGCGCAGACCTCAAGGTGCTGCTTGGCGGCGGTCTTGGTTCTGGGACAGAGCCGACCGATAATGTGATTGTGGAGCGTTTCGTTAGCCTCAGCCATCTGGTCGAGGAGTGGCTGGCCCGCTACCTGCCGAGCAGTCATCTGGGCCGTCGAGCACTCGGCCTGGCCATGTGTTGGATGTTCCTGACGGCGAGCTTGTATCTCCTCCCCGGCCTGAGAGACAGCCCGGCCTCCCAGTCGCCGAGGGCGGCTGGCCATCTGCTGCGGTCTGCCGCTCTTGCGGCCTGTCTCACAGCGCTGCCACTCGGAATGTTGATCTGGCGCGACCGCAGGCGCCAAGGCGGCTAGACCGGTGCGGCGTCAACCGCCCGGAACCTCGTTGCTGTGGGACTTCGCCTATGGTGCGGCGCTGGGGACTGTGAACGGCCTACTCAGTTGGGAGCGTGTGCGACAGGGCCGCTGGGGTTAGGAGGCGAACTCAACGAGTCGCACACGCGTCTCGTGCCCTGCGCTGATTCGGACTGTCTGATGTACTTGCGCCGTCCCGCCCTTCAAGATCAGGCTCAGGGTGTAGCGGCCGACCGGGAGCCTGAGGGCGAAGCGGCCGTAACGGTCAGCCTCGACGCCCACTATGGAGAGCTTGGAGTTGGCCGATCCAGCGCCACCCGTGACCTTGACCGCCTGCACGCGGGCGAAAGGAATCGGACTGGTGCCCTTCGTACTCGACAAGGCCACCATGCCGCGCAGTTCCCCGGAAGGCTGATCGGCGGTTCCGCTGCTACCCACGCTACACCCCGCCAACAGCACCGCAGACAGCACAACCCCTATCGCAACGTTCCGCCACATACCGCTACGACGCTGCACGGGTCGGATCCTACATCGCGCTGCCGCCCCCATCGGCGCAGACCTCAAGGTGCTACTGGGCTGGGTGCGAGCCGAGCTACAACCGATGACGGTTCAGGATCAAAGCGAGGCCAAGTGCGGCCAAGCTGACCACCACTAGAGCAATCGCCAGCCCCGCGTAGGGATGATTCGGCGCTGGTATGTCACACGCACCCTGCCCACTGCACGTCGCCGCAGGACGGCTATAGGCCACAGCGTACAGGGCACCCAAGAGGCAACCCACGCCGCCCCCGACCAGCGCCCGGGAGAACGCCTTCACCCCGCCAGCACCCCGCACAGCCCGCAAAGGAGGAGAACGCTCCCCACCTCGCTACGGCCGTTCACGTGAGGTCGTACCGCCATATCGGGACGAGAGTGATGAGAAAGAACACGAACACGCCGCACGCTGCCACGTTCGCGAGCATCCTCCAAGGTGCCGGTGCCCCGTCGATAGCCACCTTCCACAGCAGGCCTATGCCAGCCAGGAGAGGTACCGTCACACTCAACGGCGGGCGAGGTCTAACTCGCCGGTAGGGGATTCGACGAGCGTTCACGATGCCCGCAAGCACGGCCACCACCAGGACGCCGATCGCAGCGACGCGGAAGGGCAGTGACGACCTCGGAACCAACTCTGCTGCCAAGGAACCCGCCACGAAAAGAAATGCGACCATCAGGATCGTGACGATCAGCCGCCTTCCTCGACGGGTGCGGGCTCGCATAACCCCTATCCCAACGCTCCGCCACATACCCCTACGACGGTACAGGGCCTGCGGAAGTTCTACCAGCCCCGCCCGGCCCGGCCCGCATCGGCGCAGACCTCAAGGGTGCTACTGGCCGAGTCGCAACGACCGCACCATCAGCCGAAACCACCCGTCGTTCCGCTCGGGGGCGGATGACACTCAACCACCACGCTCCCATCTTGATGGTGCTCGACCACGATGAACCCTGACCCGGCTACGCCGTGGCCAGTCTTCGGCACCGCCGCGCCAACCTGGCCTCCCTCGCCCTTACAGACCACGGTGTCGCCCGTATGCAGCTTGCCAGACCGGTACGTCGTCGTGCCCACTTTGGCGACCACCGTCTTCGGCAGCCCGCCACCTGGATCACCGCCGCACCCCGCCAGCACTCCGGCCAGCACAACCCCTATCGCGACCCTCCTCCACATACCGCTACGACGCTACACGGGACGAGGCGGGTTCGACCAGGCACCTCGTACAATCTCGGTATGGGCGTCCTGACTGCCCTTCGGATTCGCAAGCCCTACGTCGTCGCGGTCTATGGCGTTCCGGGCTTCCCGCGCCAGGAGTTCCGCTTCCTGAACGAGGCGAGGGTCTACGCCGACTACATCGCCGCAACTACCACAGGTGCCGTCTGCGTGATCCGCCGTGTCTCGGACGACGAGGTCGTCTACAACGCTGACTGGTCTGACGGCCACCCGCCACGCCGACCGCCGCGCGACGGCTCATCCGGCGTCCGCGAGCCAAGACGACCGATCCCCGGCTCGTCCGCCGGTGCAGTCGAGCTTGACCTGCCCGACTAGCTCCCCACATCGGCGCACCTCAAGGTGCTACTGGGCGGCGCGGGGATGCTGACCGCTCAGCGTGCCCAGATCATGAAGTAGTAAAGGGCGGTGAACAGCGTCCAGGCCACCCAGATCGTGAAGGCGATGAGGTAGACGAGGTCAGCGCGTCGTCGCGGTGGGTCTTGGATCGCGAAGATTGCGATCTTCCAACCGCCGAACACGCAGGCCGTGAAGATCCCTAAACCCGTCATCAGTGCGGCGAAATAAAGCATCGTCGGGATGGACACAGGGCCATCGATGGGCACGGTCGCCGCGAACAGCAGTGCGAGGAAGGCAAGCCCAATCACACCCGCCGTGAGCAGCGTTCGCGAGATCTCGCGGCGATGATCAAGAATCGCTTGCACGCGATGAATCTACCTCGACGCTGCGCTGGCTACAAGCCGCCTGCCTAATCAGCCAGGTGGCGTGCCCGACCCGGCGCGGCGCTGCACCGGCGCAGACCTCAAGGTGCTGCTACTGGGCCGCGATCAGACCTGTAGGTCGCCCGAGTAAAACCGATAGCAGCCGCCGTCCTGCACGACGACGTAGTCGTAGGTCTTCGAGAACGAAGGGCGCAGCGTGTACGAGTAGATCGCCCGGTCGCCAAACCACAGTGCGCTCGGCAGGTCGCCTACTCGGTGCAGTCGCGGCGGCCCGTGGCCGTTGATTTGCGCCAGCGACCGACAGGCGCTATCGCGGTGGTAGGTGTTCCCATAGAACCGGAACGTGGATGGCAGGACAACCGGGTACGGCCACGCCCAGCCAGCCAGCAACACCGCCGCGCATCCATACGCCGCCAACGCCGCGATGATGACGCCGCCATACCAGGCCCACCGTCTGCGTGTTCTCTTGGCGGTCACCGCTTCCCAGCATAAGCCGCACCACTCGCTTCGCCCAGCCCCAATCGCACCGCCCAGCCTCCGGGTATTGAATGGGCTTGGCGTCGCAGTTGACGGAGATCGTGAACCGCCATGCACTAGACGGGCCACGGTTTGCTGCACGATGGTCACTCGAATGGTCACTCACCTGGCGTTTGACGCTTGGTTGGGCCACTATTCCGCCGTCTTCAAAACCGGCAGGCCGATGTAGCCCATCGGTTGGTAGGTTCGACTCCTGCGCCGCCTCGTTGCGCGGGAAGTGGCATGGTTGGAGGGCAACAAGCCTCTTGAACCGGACCAGTGGGATGGCGAGTTGCGTCCGGCCGAGTCCGCTTGAGATCGCTGACTTGAGGTGCGATGGTCGTGTGCTGTCTTCCCCCGCCCCAGCCTCCGCGCAGACGCTCGACGGGTTGATGAGCGATGCCATCGTGGGGTCAACCCGTCGCTGAGGCGACCCGATAAGCACTAGATGGAGCGGTTGGGGCTGATCGTCTGCTGTGGGTTCTGCCTTCTGCTCGGTGGTTGTGTGCTGGGGTCGACCAAGGGCAGCGATGTGATCGCCAAGCTGACGCCGACTCCGAGCCAGGGGTTGGGGTGCTTTGACGAGGGTATCGACGGGCCACCCGGTCGCTCGTGCGCGATGATCGCACAAGGTAGCCAGGCCGATGTCGTGGCGCGCCTGGTGAACGGCCTCCACCAGCAAGGCTTCACCACCCGCTGCTCGATGTCGAACACTGGGACAGGCGGCATCGAAGTGATCGGCGCACGACCCGATCTGAGCGTGGACGCAACGACTGTTCCGGCAGGGTTCGCAGTCGTCCAGAACGGTGACGCGATCTTCTACCTACCGGGCACCCAGATCGACGGGCACAAGGTGACGATCCCTGCTGGCTCAATCGGCCTCACCATCGACGCCAGCGAGTACACGAACAGGACCCCCTTCGGCGTCGATTGCAGCGACCCGACGCTCCGGGACGGGTAGGCATCGGCGCAGACCTCAAGGTGCTGGTGGGCCGTTGGACGTTCTAGTTGCTTCGTCTGACGAGCGCGACCCGGACGACTTTGCCATCGGTGAGGTCGATTTCTAAGCCGGCCCGTACGCGAGCGTCTGGGACTGCGTGTGACGGTTGTCTGTCGGTGCGCAGTTCATCGCGCCGAGCGCCTTGACCTCGGCCAGCGATGATCCAACGCCCACGCCGCCGGAGGTTCGGAACCAGCGCGAGTCGGTCGACGCCATCTGCACCGTGTCCTGCGGGTCTGTTGTGAACAGGCGACCGTACGCAACGACCACGTGCCCACCCGGTACGGCATAGCTGAACACCTGGTTCCCTGACCGGTTGGGCGGCTTGTGCCCTGATCCGGTCAACCGCTCAACCGCTGCCTGCGACTGGCCCAACATGATCCCGCCCAACGAATGTCGGGTGATCACCGGCGAGAGCTTCCCCTCAGCGTTGGAGGCCGAACCAGCGCCATTCCAACTGCACCCCGCCAGCAACCCGCACGACGCGAGAAGTACGAGGACGCTTCGGGTCATCCCATTACGAGCACGTGAACTTGATCGGGCCAGAGGGTTGCGCTTTGACCTCGATCGAGGTTCCGTTGGCCGAGCCGCCGTAGAACGTGACGCCGTTCTCGATCGGACTGCGAATGACCTGGTGGAAGCCAGTTCGGGTAGAGCCTGGGGCGTTCGGGCAGATGACGGTGAGCGGGTAGACCAATGCGGCTCGTGGATACGACCTTGTCGTCCCATTCGGGACGCGGAACTTATGCACAGGGTATGCCGTCCAGCCAGCCGTGACGGAGGATGCGCTGTCCTGACCCTCGGTCGTCCAGCTACACCCGGCCAGGAGCGCGGTCAGCAAGACGCCTATCGCGACGCATCGCCACATACCACTCAGACGGTACAGGGCCTCGGGAAGTTCCACCAGCCTCGCCACGCATCGGCGCAGACATCAAGGTGCTACTGGGGCGTGGCTGTCTATTCCGCGTGCGTAGAGCCGCCGCTCACGGTTCGCCGCCTAGCCACCGATACATGGCGCAGCGGGTGGGCCTCTCAGATAAGAACACATCCCCCGAAGCCGCCCAATCCGTTCCTGCCTTGATCACAGGCACATGATCTCCATGAACAATCAGATGAGTCAGCTCGCCACGCCGCTCCTGGATCTCCTCGGCGCGAGCGCCGACGATGGTGAACTCGCAGACCCTCTGGCATCGATCCTCGCTCAGGGTCTTACAGAGTCAAACGGCTGCGTTCTGCTCTCCAGCGAGGCCCACAACCTCGGGCACACGTCGGTCGAACTGCTTGCGGATCGAACAGGGTTGGAAGCGTTCATCAACCACATCCATGTCGAAGACAAGCTGCGCTTGCCGTCCGATGATCCGGCCGTGCTGGAACAGACCCTTCGCTACGCCGGGCAGCTCGCAGGCCTGCTGGAGGCGACGTACCCCAACGACCCCTTCACCATAGTCATCTCCGCGCCCGACTCATGCACCGTGCGGTTCCACAAGCAGCGCCCCGACCAGCCACCATGGGGCACCGACGACCTTGAGTCGTATCAGTCGGAAGGCGTGATGGTGATCCAGGTACCCCGCAGCTCGACCACCGAACGTTGAGGCCGAGACAGCGCGTGCCTGCACGAGCGATGCCCACCACAACGGGTGTCGGCGGCGCAGCCAGCTAGAGATCCCACCACAGCGCTCCGGGTATTGAATGGGGTTGGCTCCATCGGCGCAGACCTCATGGTGCTACGCCTCCGCCATAGGCGCAGACCTCAAGGTGCTGGTGGGCCGTCCTTCAATCTCCTCCGCTCAATCCCCTGGCGTGTAGCGCCTAGAGGGTCGGCGTGCCAATGCAGGGATACTGACCAGCCGGGTTCGATCACGAATCGTTACACGGGCAGACCGTCGCCCAGCGGCACACCATGGCTGCCCGATCATGTTGACGACCGAGGCGGGGGATTACCCCTTGCGGCAATACGCCTGTACCTCGGTGTCAGACCACCGCACCGACCAGGACACCGACCCATGACGACCTGCGGCGAAATCGGCATTGCCCGCTACACCTGTACCGGACGCGGGAACGGTAGCCCCGCCGTTGTGAGGACAACGGACTTGATCACCCGTCCTCGCGTCAGGCAGGTTGGTGCGACCGTACCCGACGTGGAAGGTCTGGGCTGGCCGCACCTGACTCCGTTGACCGCCTGACGATCCACACCCAGCAAGTAGTCCAGCTAGCAGGACGACTATCGAAACGCTTCGCCACATACCCCTACGACGCTGCGCGACCCGGAACGGTTCCACCCGACTTCCAGTCCCGTCGCCCCCATCGGCTCAGACCTCAGGTGCCGAGAGGCTGGACGACCTAGCGACCTATGCGAGCCGAAGAATCTCGGCGACGTGCTGGACAAGGTCGTCCACGATTAGGCTGCCGTCCACTTCGACGCTAGGCAGGTTCAGGGCTGCCGCCTGCCTGCGCACTTCCTCGGTGAACAACTGGTCGCGGGCAAGGAGGTTTGCGAGTGCCGCATCGGGGTCGCTCGTCTTGTTGGCGATCGTCCACGTCGAGCCGCGATGGTCAAAGGCGGCACGGCGGAACTCAGGGGTGGGAAGAAGCCATACCGCCTGGTGCTGATCGGTCAGAAGTGGCGCGACGAGCCGGGGCAGCAGCACGAAGCCCTCGGCAAGCACAGGCGTGCCGTTGCCCAAGTCCAGCAGATCCTCAACGACCAGACCGAACGTCTCACCGCTGAATCCGTGGAACGTCTCGTACATCACCTGCGGCGAGCGGTTGACCCACCGCTCGTCCATGTCCATCTCTGCGAATGCATGGAGCAGCGGCGCATCTTCTGCACGAAGCCTGTTGCTGTACTTGGAGAACGGTTCGGTGTGATAGAGCCGCAGCCCATGAGCGACGGCGAGCCGCTCCGCCACGGTTGACTTTCCCCCGCCGCTCCCCCCGCCAATCCATCGCACGTGCCCTAACTGGGCCTTGATGTCCATGCTCACGCTGTTCGATCCTAACGGCGGACAAGCGTGATGCAAAGCAGGCTCAACCGCTCCCCCCGCGTCGGCGCAGACCTCAAGATGGTACTGGGCGAGAGAGCTGCGACCGCCCCTGAAGACAGCGAAGCCGGTCTCGCGGTTGGGTGGTCGTATAGTTGAGTCGTGGAATCGACCGAGGATTCTGTACCCGGCGCATGGGGGCGTTTCGTAATCGCTAATCCCAGGATCGCCGCCTTGGCGGTTCTGGGTCTGGTGATCGCTGGGCTAGGCGGGGTGTGGCTGGCGTTCTGGTATGTCGGACACGATTCTCGGTCGAACTCGACGCTTGTTGAGCAGCGCGACGTGATCGGACACCTTGGTGCGGCGAACTTCGAGGCAGAGTCCACGGCAGGTCACCCGTTGTCGGACAGGCTCGCCGTTCCCGGTGCCGAGTATGAACTGCAGGTGCTCGCCTCGGACACGACCAACGGTCATCCGCTCGACATGATCACGACGCCGTTCTTTCTGGCGCGAATGTCTTCCGCCACAGACGCCCGCGCAGCCCTCACAGCCATGGCACGGGTTTGGGGGAATGCGGGCGCTGTCGCCGTCGGAGGGGGGCGGTACCGATGGACGATCCCCGAATGGGAGTACCGCAAGATGCGGCAGAACCTGGTTTCGCAGGGCCTCAAGCGACTCCTCCCGCAGCTTCACCGCACGACCTACAGCGTCGTGCTCGCACGCGGCCCCTTCGTCGCCCTCACCCAAACCATCCCACCCCGCCAGATCCAGCAGTGGACACACGCGATGATTCAAGCCGTAGAGGACACCGGAGCCGCACCAGCTTCCGAGTAGCGCCACATGCCGCTGCGACGCTAGACCGGTCGTGCGAGGGCGTGGCCAGACTGTCAGCCCCCGGTTACAGCGGATCGAATCGAGGCCGGAGCGTCGGGCTTGAAGAAGACGACAAGGCCAATGCTCGCGGTGTTTCCATTCGACCGTTGGCAGGAGTAGGAGACGGTGTAGCGCGTCTTCTCGATTCGAGCGCAATCGAACCCGGGATTCCGCTGGATCCAGTGGGCCAACTGCGCCGCAACAGAAGGAGGTCTGGACGCCGAGCCGCGTAACTGCGTGGCGACGAGTACGCCCACCACCAGCGCAACAACGACCAAAAGTCCCCCCAAGCGCTTGCTGTTCACTGGGCAAGGATACGAGCACCGGGAGTGCGCCGCACCCGGGGGTAGGCCCGCATTCGCGCTGCCACAAGGTGTGCTACTGGGCGTCCAATCGGCCACAATGCCAAGATGGAAGGATGCGCCTCGCCCGAGGATGCTGCCTGCGCGTTGATGCCGAGCGGCATTACGCACGTGATCGCTACACGAGCAAACGGGGACGGCGGTGTGTGGGTGCTGCTCGCCGTCCAGGTCGCCGGGACGGGCTATTACCTCGATGAGAACATCTGCGAACAGCTTGGGGACGGTAGTTGGGATTGGACATCGCAGTGCGGCAGTGGGTTCACTGACCGCAGTCTGGAATCGCTCCGAGCCGAGCCGCCGTCACAGACCCTGTTCAACTGACTGAGGCCGACCTCCGGGCATTGAATGGTGTTGGCGTCGCAGTTGACGGAGATCGTGAACGCCCACGCAATAGACGGGCCACGGTTGCTGCACGACGGTCACTCGAACCGTCACTCAACCGGCGTCACTGCCTTGGTTGTGCCACCACTGCGCCGCCTTCAAAGCCGGCAGGCCGATTAGCCCATCGGTTGGTAGGTTCGACTCCTGCGCCGCCTCGCTATGCGTAAGCCGACATCGTTACGCGCGGATCGCCGAACCGGGAATTTCTCTATGCAGTGGTGGGCGAGTCAGGCAGTGGCGCTGCGGCAACTGCGTCTAGTCGGGTCGTGAGGTATTGCGCCTGGCCGAGCAGCGCTTCGCAGTCCGTGCCGGTCATGCAGCAGGAGCGCGCTACGACGGCGAGTGTCGCGTCCGCGTACTCAACCACGGGTGCTGCGCTGCCCTGGTTGATGAACCATACGATCGTCGGCGGGTCGAACAGGCGCTCCAGAGCGGTGCGATCGGCGCCGCGCTCGACCAGAAGCTGGTGATCGCGCTGGAACTCGATCGACTCGAGCTCCATCTCCTCTTCGCCGTAGGTTCGATCGGGGACGTCACTCCCTTCGCGCGGTACCACGCGAAACGGCGGCACGCCCGGCGGCGCGTCGACCTGGACGACCGTGGTATCGACGTCCTTGCTGTCGCGGCCGGCCCCGATCGTGTAGCTGAACGGAAACAGCGCACCGGTCCGATCACCGATCGGCACAGCGAACGCGGGGCCGGGATCGCCGCCGACTGCGCTCAGCACGGGCGTGCGGCCGAGCACCACGTCGGTCTGTGGGTAGCCGTGTGAGGCAGCCCAGCCTTCGATCGACTGCTCCTCGGCGCGGAGCTTCCGCCGCCGGGCGATCCATCCCACCACGCCGACGCCGATGAACCCAATCCAGACCAGCGGCCCGGTC
>Ga0066662_10001280_pt1 | contig 11385 bp, 9 predicted proteins | sample GraSoiAngelo_111_FD_133939 | JGI IMG/M metagenome (GOLD analysis project Ga0066662, IMG submission 133939) | Grasslands soil microbial communities from the Angelo Coastal Reserve, California, USA - 14_0903_12_40cm | ecosystem: Environmental > Terrestrial > Soil > Grasslands | place: USA... | reverse complement strand
GAGCCAGACGATTACGAAGGAGCCCTCGATGAGCCCCATGACAGCCGACCGTGCGCCGTTCACGCTCCCGCCCGCCCTGGCGGAGGTCCAGGCGCAGGCGCGGGAGCTTGCCGGGCGCTTTGCCGAGCGCCACCGCGAGGTTCGCCTGCACCCGTTCGAGCACGGCGAGCTTCACCCGGAGCTGTGGCGGGAGATCGGCGTGCGGGGGTGGCCGGGCCTGCTGGTTCCCTCGGCGCACGGCGGCAGCGAGGGCGGCCTGCTCGCCTACCTGCTCGTGATGGAGGAACTCGCCGCGCAGAACCTGATCCTGTGGATGCCGGTGCTAAGCGCCGCGATCGGCCACGCGATCGCCGAGGTCGGCCCGGAGGTGGCGCGCGAGCGCTGGCTGCCGGTAGTCGCGTCCGGTGAGACGTTCCTGGCGCTCGCGGTGACCGAGCCAGAGTGCGGGCACAACGTGTTCCGCACCCAGACGACCGTACGCCGCGACGGCGACCGGTTCATCGTCAACGGCCTGAAGGCCGTCACCTCGGGGATCGACCTCGCCGAGCGCGTGCTCGTCTTCGGCCGAGCGCCCGCGGACGATGACGGTGACGCTGGCCGCCAGTTCACCACTGTCCTGATTGACCCGAACGCACCCGGGATCGAGCGGGAGGAGCTGCCGATGCGCTGGCGCGAGGGCGCCCGCCAGTTCCAGCTCACATTCACCGACGTCGAGGCGCCGCTCGAGGGCATCGTCGGTGCAGAGGGCCAGGGTCTGCTCGCGCTGTGGCCGTTCACGCACATCGAGCGGCTGATGACCGCGGCGCTTTGCCTGGGCAACGCGCGTTACTGCGTGAACCGGGCGCTCGACCGCGCCACACGGCGCACGATCTTCGGTAAGCAGCCGATCGGCGCCGAGCAGGCGATCGGGCACCCGATCGCATACCTGCACGCGCGGATCGCCGCGACGCAGCTGCTGGTCCACCGTGCCGCGGCGCGCTTTGACGCCGACGCCGACACCAGCGAGGTCGCCGCGGAGGCGAACATCGCCAAGGTGCTCACCGCCGATCTCCTCTTCGACGCGGCCGATCACGCGATGCAAACGCTCGGCGCCCAGGCATGGGATGAGCGCGAGGGGATGATCGACCTGTACCTCGACGCGCGCGCGGCGCGCTCGGCGCCGATCTCCCAAGAGCTCGCGCTCAACTTCATCGCCCAGCACGCGCTCGGCCTGCCAAGCCACCGGTAGCTGGATTTCGCGGGAGACCCCCCGGACGCGCCCAGGTGGGCGCCGGTTCGAGTCCGGCGAGCCGCAGGACTCGCGCATCGTCAGTGCGAAGCCTCCGCGGGAACTTCCGCCAGGAGCCACCCAGGGTTGAACCGCACGGAGCGCCCGTGCGACAGCACGAACCGCCTGATCAAGAGGGTTATCTCGCCGCCGCAGGGCGCCTGCGGTCGACCGCCTCCCACAGAGAACGGACGAGCTCGCGAACCCTCGGGTTCGTAAGACGTGCGGCTACTCCCATCGCGAAGCTCCTTGTTGCCGTCCGGTTCTGGCACGCAGTGCGCGTGTCGGCGCTCACCGTCGATGACGCCGCCGCGCTGCTCGCGGCTCACAAGCTCGCGACGCCGTTCCCGTCCGGCAGCGACTGGGACTCCGCCACCTCTCACGGCACCCCGTACGGGCATCGAAACGTCGCTCGACGGTGCGCCTTCGAGCCCTCCCATGACCACGGTTGTCTATTGGCGAGGAGGAGGGTACGGCCCCGGAATTGGACGACCCTGCATCGTTGCAAGCCACGATCCTAGTGGCGGATGCTGATCTCAGCGGTGGACCCGATAGTGCATATGTGTGACGCCGTTTTCTCCCTGGAGGATCCGGGTGCGCTCCAGCTCGATTTGGTCGGCGGCGAGCCCCTCGAATAGTCGACGCCCTTGGCCGAAGAGGACTGGGATGAGGTGGAGCTCGATCTCGTCGAGGACGCCGGCGGCAAGCGCCAGCCGCGTGACGCCGGCACCATGGACGAGCACATTCTTGTCGCCCGCGGCCTCCTTCGCCTGAGCCATCGCACTCGCGACGTCATTCACGTAGGTCACGAGCGGCCACTGCGAGATGTCGATCCCGGGCGCGTCGCGGGCGACGATGAAGATCGGAACGCCGCCGTGGTGGTCGCCACCCCAGCCGCCCGCGGGTTCGAACGTCCCCCTGCCTGCGACGACCGCGCCGGTGGACACCATCTCGTCGAACAGTTGGCCGTTGATGCCCGCCGGCGAGACGATGTCTGGGTGGTTCACCCTGGCCCCCGACATGGCCCACTCGTGCAGCCGCTGCCCGCCGTCACCGAGGCCATTGCCCATTCCCGCATGGGGTCCGGCGATGAACCCGTCGAGCGAGATGGACATGTAGAGAACGGTTGCGGACATGGGTCTCCTTTCCTGGATTGCCCGCTGGTCTATTCCAGAGACTCGTTGCCTGAGGAGATTTCATCGCTCCCCAAAACCGGCCCGTTGCCCCTTCGTCTTCGAGGGCGCGCACCATCGACGGGGTGCGTTGGACGAGATCGTTGATCGACTGACCCATTCCGTCCTGCGCCTTGGTTCCTGCCGCAGCGGGAAGGGCGGGCTCTGCGGGCGCGCAGCGATTAGTCCGCGGAGGTGCTCACTGCTCGAGCCAGCCCCGCTTCAGCGCGCTCCAGCAGCGCTGTGGCGCCAAGGCTCTTCGCGGCCGCGCGGGCCGCTCCGAAGAGCTGCCTGGCGCGGTCGTCGGACGCTTGGTCGCCGCGCCGGGCGAGCTGCTCGGCCCAGAACAGTTGCCCGCGAGTCGCCCACACGGGTGCGCCGATGCGGTCGTTGAGCTCGATACCGGCTGTCAGACGGGCATCGGCTTCGTCGTCGCGACCCAGGGTCGCCGCGAGCATGCCGCGATAGACGTCGATCGCGCCTTGCGAGCTCTGGCTCTGCCACACGAGTGGTCCGCACGCCGTTGCGAGTTGCTCTGACAGCACGTCGGCCGCGGCCTGATCTCCTAGACCTGCGGCCGTGATCGTGTAAAAGCCGAGCGTCAACATCGTGCTTGTATCGCGCGGGAGACGTTCGAGCTCACGCCGCCATGCCTCAACCAGCTTTCTGCGCGCATCATCCAGCCTTCCAGCTTCGGCGTACATCGCGCCCAGAGCGCTGTGCGCGAGCGCCACTTTGGGAAAGTGCGGCACAGTCGCTTCCGCCATTGAAATGGCCTCGTCCCAGTCGCCACGGCACCAACATGCATAAACCAGCTGTGCGTTGGCGGCCAGCAGAGCGTCCGGCTGGCCGCTCTCAGTACCAAGGGCGAGACACCACTCGGCGCCCGCCTGGACCTCGTCCGGAGCTCCGCCAAGCACCACAAGACTTTGCGCTTGGAGGGCTGCCGACCACTGGAGAGTTGGCTGGCCAACGCGCGCAGCGATCCGTGTGCATTGCTCGAGCGCCGCGCGGGCCCCGCTGACGTCTCCAGCTTCGCCACACACGTCCATGTCATTGACGCGTGCCCAGTAGCGAACCACCGGGTCATCCAGTTGCTCGGCGAGCTCGAGCAGCTCGTCGACGTTGGCGCGACGCTCGGCGAGCGCTGTCGGGGCCCAGATCGTGTACGGGCGGTCGCGCAGCACGTGAGCCAGTGCTTGTTGATCTCCGCAGGTCCGGGCTAACTCGAGGGCCTCGTCACTGAGTGATCGACGACGTTCGTAGTCCGGATCCCAAGCGAACTCGAGTGCAAGCAGGCTCAGGAGTCGCGCCCGAACGGCGGTCTCGTTGGGCCCGACGCGGTCGATTGCGGTTTCGAGCAGTTCTATGCGCTGCTCATCTACCCGGGCGAGAGAGCTGGTCCTGCCGCGGTTGTTGGCGAGCACGGCGCGGACGAGACGGTTCACGTCGTTCAGTGCGAGCGCGCGTCGCGATGCGTCCAGGAGAATCCTGCGGAAGCTCACGCCTGCTTGACGACCCGCATCGCCGAGTCCGATTAGAAGTTCGCAGCGGAGTTCCTCGTCCGATTCGGTTCGGCCGTCGAGCAGCTCGAGCGCTTGCGTGAACCACCTCACGGCCTCGTCCGGGGCGAGCTGATCGAGCGCGCGTTCGGCGGCGCGGCGCGCGTAGTCGATCGCTTTGTCGGCTCGGGCCGGCTGGGTTCCCGCCGCCCAGTGCCGCGCCAGCTCACCGACCCGATCGCCTGGGTCCTCGCCGCACAACTCCTCGAGCTCGAGCGCAACCCGCTGGTGCATCCGCGCGCGACGGGTCGGTCCGAGCGCCTCGTAAAGCGCTTCGTTGATCAACGCGTGCGCGAAGCTGAAGCGGCCGACCTCTTCCGGCGATTCGCTGAGCACCGACGCGACCACCGCGGCATCTAGCTGGTCGAGCAGCGTTGCCTCGTCCACATGGACCAGCCGAGCGAGCAGATCGACATCGAATGAGCGGCCGATGACCGCGGCGGTCGTGAGAACCTCGCGCGCCGATTCGCCGAGCCGCTCGACGCGACGATCGATCACGTCGCGAACGCTCTGGGGCAGCCCAGTCCGCTTCGAGCGATCGATCTTCCAGCGGCCGCTCGCCTCGTCGAGTACGAGCATCCCCGACTCGGTCAGGTGCCTGAGGATCTCCCCGACGAAGAATGGGTTGCCGCCCGTCTCGGCGGCAATCTCCGTCGCCAGGGCGACCCCGTGCTCGTCGAGCTCGTGGCCCGCCGCCGCACTCAGCACGGCGGCGACCTCTTCGGCGCCCAGACCGCTGAGCGCGATCCGTTCTACGCCCTGAACCCGACGCAGGTCCGCGAGCACGTGAGTCAGTGGATGCTCGCGGGTCAAATCCGAGTCGCGGTAAGTGACGACGACCAGAAGCGCACCGCGCTCAACCGTCCGGGCAAGGTGCTTCAGCAGCGCCAGCGACTCCGCGTCCGCCCAGTGCAGGTCATCCAACACCAAGCAGATCGGCACGGCTTCGGCGAACGTCTGGAGCAGGCCGGCCACAGCGGAGAACAACAGGAAGCGCTCGGTTTCAGGATCGGAGCATTGCGGCGCCGGCACCCCCGGAACCCGCCGCCCGAGCTCGCGGCCGAGCCGACACAGCTCACCGCCGTGCCGCTCCACATACGAAGCCAAGAGATCCTCGGGGGCGTGCTCGACAAGGTGCGCGCACGCTTCGATCCACGGCTGGTACGGCGCCGCAAGCTCCTCGGAGCACCCACCCCAGCAGACTGCGAAGCCCTCAGCGTGCGCCGCATGTGCGGAATGGACACCCAGCCGAGTCTTGCCGATCCCCGGCTCGCCCGCAAGCAACACGACCTGCCGCGCACCACCGCGGACGGCTTCCCGCGACTGCTCGATCCGCGCGCGCTCGCGCTCGCGGCCAACGTACGAGATCGGTGGCACCGATTGCAGCATCGACGGCAACGGCCACCGCCCGCGCGCGACCGAATCTGCCGACTCATCGTCGAGCGGCGCCCAGAGCACCGCGAACGCGTCCATCGGATCAGGGATCCCCTTCAGGTCGAGAGCGCCGACGGACTCGAACCGGATGCCGTCGCAGCGACCGGCGAGCATCCTTACGGTCAGGGAGGCCAAGATCCCATCCGCCGGGGAGCGGTCGCAAAGCCGAGCCGCCTCGATCGTGGGCATCCCGAAGTAGTCCGCGTCCTGGACGGTCGACTCGCCCATGCTCAGGCCGATTCGAATCTGCATCCGATGCTCAGCCCGGCGATACCGACGTTCAACGAGCTGCTGCATCAGAGCCGCACAATGCACCGCCGCGGACGGGGAGGAAAACGCACCGCGAGCCCATCTCCCGTGTTCTTGAACTCCCGCCCGCCGGAAGACTCGATCGCCTCACGCAGAAGCGCGAAATGCGCTGCACGGAGCTGGTCCGCTCGGTCCGGCCCAACCGACGCGGCGAGCTGCGTCGAACCGACGAGATCGGTCAGCAAGATCGCCGCGAGTTCAACGGACTCAGGCACCACTACTCCCTGGGCACCGGCGCGCACTCCCCAATGGCATTGGGATTCACTCCGCAGTCTCTCCCAGACGCGAACCCGAAGCAAGCCTCCACCCGACCGGGGCAGCGCGCGGCCACCGCGGCCGCTTAGGCGCTCGGAACGGGTTCGCCCTCAGTAGAAGCGTTCGCTGCCGCTGTTGACAAGACTAGCGTCTCTGTCTAGCTTCTTGACACGCCGCCCATTTGTGTAAAGGACGTGATTTGATGCAGAGCAGCGCCGCCGCCGCCGAGTACCGGCTCGAGTGGACCGATCCGAAGCGCTACCTGTGGTTGCTTGGCCTTGTCGTGGCGCTGCTCGCGTTCATCGCATGGGGTCTCGTCGAGCTGACGGGACTCGGCGTCATGTGGTGGGCGGGACCGTTCCTGGTCTTCGTGATCATCCCGCTCCTGGACCGGGCGATCGGTAAGGACTCCTCGAATCCGCCGGACAGCATCCTGCGCAAGCTCGAGGACGACCGCTACTACCGCTGGTGCACCTATGTGTTCATCCCGATCCAGTACGCCGGCTTGGCGTTCGCGTGCGCGCAGTGGACGGGCGGCCACCTCTCCCTGGCCGAGAGCCTCGGCCTCGCCGTCACGGTGGCGATGGTCGGCGGGATCGCGATCAACACAGCCCACGAGCTCGGGCACAAACGCCCGCGGCACGAGAAGTGGCTGGCGAAGGTGGCGCTCGCGCAGTCCGGCTACGGCCATTTCTTCATCGAGCACAACCGGGGCCACCACGTCCGCGTGGCGACGCCGGAGGACCCGGCCAGCGCGCGGATGGGCGAGAGCTTTTGGGAGTTCCTGCCGCGGACCGTCTGGGGAAGCTTGCGCTCGGCCGTCCACCTCGAGCGCCAGCGCCTGGCCCGGGCCGGGGCGCGGTTCCTCTCGCCGCAGAACGATGTGATCAACGCATGGGCGATGAGCGTCGTGCTGTTCGCCGCCCTCGTCGCGGGGTTCGGCTGGAGCGTCGCCCCATGGCTGGCGCTGCAGGCGGTGATCGGCTTCTCGCTGCTCGAGGTCGTCAACTACCTCGAGCATTACGGGCTGCTGCGTCAGAAGCGTGAGGATGGGCGCTACGAGCGCTGCCAGCCCGAGCACAGCTGGAACTCCGACAACATCGCCTCGAACGTGTTCCTCTACCACCTCCAGCGTCACTCCGACCATCACGCGCACCCGACGCGGCGCTACCAGGCGCTGCGGCATTTCGGAGGCCTGCCGGAGCTCCCTTCCGGCTACGCGACGATGATCCTGCTGGCCTACGCGACTCCGCTCTGGTTCCGAACGATCGACCCGATGGTGGTCGCCCACTACGACGGGGATCTGAGCAGGGCCAACATCCTGCCGCGCAAGCGCGCGAAGATCCTCGAGCGATGGGGCGCCGGCGACCGGACCGACACCGGCGATCGAGCCCCGTCGATCGGCGAGACCGTTATGGCGAGCGGGACGAACGGGGCGAGCGCGTACCGATGCCCGGACTGCGGCTACGTCTACGAAGAGCAGCGAGGCCACCCGCGGGAGGGTTTTCCGCCGGGCACGCCATGGTCCAAGGTGCCCGACCAGTGGAACTGCCCCGACTGTGGAGTCCGCGACAAGGTCGACTTCGTGCCCGTCGAGCCGGTGACGGCCCGGTGAGCACGACCGTCGGCTCCAGCGGCACCCCATACGCGGAGCTGAGCCGCGGGCTGCTTCGCGACCATGTCCTCGACGCGGTCGGTGAGCTGTTGTCCGATCGTCCCTGGGCGAAGGTGACGATGGCCGACGTGTCCGAGCGAGCCGGGGTCAGCCGGCAGACGCTCTACAACGCGTTCGGCACGCGCAACGAGCTCGCGCAGGCCTACGTCGGCCGGGAGGCCAACCGGTTCCTCGCCGCCGTCGACGACGCCGTCCGCGAGCACGCGGCCGAACCGCGCGAGGCGCTCGAGGCCGCGCTCGAAGTCTTCCTCGCCGCGGCGAGGGAGCATCCGCTGGTGCGGGCGATCATCAGCAGCACCGACGGCAGCGAGGAGCTTCTGCGTCTGGTCACGACCCGGGGAGGTCCCCTGGTCGGCCTGGCGACCGAGCATCTGACCGAGCTGCTCGTGGAGACCTGGACTGGACTGGAGCGGAGAGACGCCGCGCCAGTCGGCGACGCGCTCGTTCGCCTTGCGATCAGCTATGCGGCCCTGCCGGCGGGCCCCCCAGCCGAGACCGCGAAGGTCATCGCTCGGTTACTCGAGCCCTGCGTCCGCGAGTTGCTGGGCTGACCAGCTCCGGCTCAGCGCTGCTTGATCGCATCCAGCAGGTCGAGCTGAGAAGGGACGCTGGATCGACCCCGGGAGCTGCCTGACCCGAGGCCTAGTTCATCCGGCTGTATGCGCAGACCTGGCTACCGCAGGAGCTGCTGCAGCGCCAGCTCGAGGACTTCGTCGCGGGTTCGGTTGCCATGGTCGACAGCCACGAAGTTGCTGCCGATGAACAGCGAGAAGGCCAGCAGGCACCGCGCCTCCACCTCGCCGTCGTCCGAGCACAGCTCTCCGAAGAGGGTGCGCATGTACTCCATGCGCCGTTCGTCGACCCGCTGCAGGCGCTCCGCCGCCATCGGGTCGCGCCGCGCCCAGTCTCTCACCGCCAGATCCATCTTTAGCAGCCCGGGCATACCGAGCTTGGCGATGTCGAAGAGCCGCTTGAGCCTCGCGCGGGCATCGCCGCCGCGGCTTTCGACCTCGTCGATGACCTGGTCGACGACGGCCGCGGCCCACGTGTCGAGCATCTCGCGAAGCAGCTCGTTGCGGTCAACGAACTGCCCGTAGAAGCCGCCCTTGGTGACTCCGAGGGATTCGGCGAGCACCTCGACCCGGACCCCCTCCGATCCCCCGTTGCCGAGCGCTTCCAGACCAGCCTCGACCCAAGCTTGACGCGGCGTGCGAAGAAGAGCCACTCCCTGGATTTATACGGTACCGTATAAATCCGCCGACATGAGTACGACCTCTCGGCAGCAAGGCGCCACGGCGCCAGCAACGCGCAAGCTTCCTCCCGGCCAGCACGCGCGCAAGGACTTCCCGCGCTTCGGTACCCATCTGCACCTCCCCCCGCCGCGCGTCCCCGAAGAACCGGCCATCGAGGTGAGCGGAGCAGTCCGCGAGCCGTTCACCGTTCCCCTCGCACGACTGGCCGCTCTGCCTCGCCGCGAGCAGACCTCCGACCTCCATTGCGTCTCCGGCTGGTCGGCAGTCGGCATCCGGTGGGAGGGTGTGCCCTTTTCGACGTTCTATCGCGAGCTCATCGAGCCCCGGCTGGCCGGCGACGCAGCATGGCTGGTCCTCGAATGCCTCGACGGGTACCGGGTCGTCGAATACCTCGAAGACGCACTGGCCGACGACGCCCTCCTTGCAGACCGGCTCAACGGAGAGCCGCTCGATGGCGACCATGGCGCGCCGCTGCGGTTCGTCAGCCCAGGGCAGTACGGCTACGTCAGCGCCAAGCACCTCTCGCGGATCGAGGTCCACACCGAGGAGCCAAAGGAGAACTACGGCCGGGTGCATTGGCTTGGGCGCATAGTGATGCGTCCGCCGCTGTTCTGGCGCCATCCCCGCGGGCGTGTGTGGCAGCAGGAGCGAAATCCGCGTGTGCCCAACTGGCTGCTGATGCCGTTCTACGCAACCATCCGCCCGCCGATCCGCTGGCTGAGTGCCCTCGGAGACCAGCGGGGTACCGACGAGAAGCGGGGCGGCGGGTAAGCGGAACAACAACCTTCGACGTTGCCGTCGCCACGACAGTGTCGTCCTCGACCCGGCTGGTGGACACGAGCAGCTCCTGGTCATGCCCGGGATAGCCGCAGATCCGACCAGAGCGCGCCCATAACCGCTCTCGTGTCCTCACCCAGATCGACACGCGAGGACTGTACCCGCCTCCCAGGGCCTGTCGTGGGAGTAGTTGACGGTCGTCGTCGCTCGACGGGCGCCGCTTTGGAAGTTCGCCGACAGCGCGCTTGCTCCAGCCGGGGCTGGAGCGCGCGCTGTCGGCGAGGCTGGAGCGCTCAACGACTGCACCGGCAGGGCTCGGGCCTCCACCATCAAGTGCACTAAACGTCTCCGGTGCCACCCGGGTCGAGAACTCGCCCAACCGGTCGGTCGCCACTCTCTCTCGAAGCGAGTGGCGAAACCGTGTCAGGTGAGCTACGTTCGGCGGAGGTACGGACCGCCGGAGGGCACGGCTAGGAGGGCACGTATCGGCCACCCACCAGGAGGTTCTGATGGCAGTCAAGGTGAAATCCGCATACTGCGAGGCGTGCGGGCGGCAGTCGCGGTTCACGAAAGAGACCAAGAAGCGCGGCACCAAGATGATGGGCCGCGCGTTGGACGACATGAATCCGCTGGCCGCAGCTACTGGCGGGATAATGAAGCTCGGCGGGGCAGCTCTGAACGCCTCGAAGAGCTACCGATGCGAGACGTGTGGGTCAAAGCTTGGCGGCCAGGCGGGGTGACTTCACCATCTTAAGCGAGCACAAGGTCCCGAGGCCTCAAGGTCAAGTCCACGGGACAGCAATAGTCATTACCGGGGAGCGGAGAGCAATGGGGACGTGGGAGCAAATGAAGGCGAACGTCGCCGAGAAGAAGGCCAAGGAAGCCAAGAAGCGGGAGCAAGAGGCCCTGCGCAAGCAGCAGTCCGAGGCCCGCAAGAAGGCGGAGCGGGAGCGCAAGAAGCACGAGGCGGAGGCCAAGCGCCTGCGCAAGTTCGGCTAATGCCCGACCGCGAAGCCATCGCTCTTTTTGAGCGCGGCAATCAGCTGTTGGACCAGGGTGACCTAGCTGGCGCCGAAAGCGCGTGGCGTGCGGCCTCTCAAGGGAGCCATCACGGCGCTGCGCTCAACCTCGGACAAGTGCTCTACCAGAGAGGCGAGCTCGAAAGCGCCGCAGACGAATGGGCCTTTGCAGCTGGCGCAGACGATGCGTCAATCGCGGTGAGGGCTGTCACCAACTACGGGCGACTCATCAGCGAGACGGAGTTCAGCCTCGAAACGGTTGTCGGCAGACACCGAAACGCGAAACTCCTGGGTGGGCGTGGTACGGCAGAGGCCGATCGCCTCTGGCGTGCGGCGGCGGAATCAACCGATGCAGAAGCACCGTGGGCTTGCATTGGCCTAGGACGCCTTTATGACCCCGGTGAGTTAGCCGAGGAGCCCGACCCGGCTCAGTCCGAACATGCCTTTGGTCAAGCAGCCGCGAGCGGTCATCCTGACGCCGGTCCGTGCGCGCTTCTCAAGCTGGGCAGGCTCCTAGAGAACTTGGGCCGCCAAGTCGACGGACGAGCGCCCGCTAGCGCGATCGACGTTCTCGAACAGGGTGTCCAATCGGGTCACCCGGAGTGGGCGCCCCGGTGCGCCTTTCAGATCGGCAGTATCTATGCGAATGCTGGCGACAAAGG
>Ga0066662_10001278_pt1 | contig 11397 bp, 13 predicted proteins | sample GraSoiAngelo_111_FD_133939 | JGI IMG/M metagenome (GOLD analysis project Ga0066662, IMG submission 133939) | Grasslands soil microbial communities from the Angelo Coastal Reserve, California, USA - 14_0903_12_40cm | ecosystem: Environmental > Terrestrial > Soil > Grasslands | place: USA... | reverse complement strand
GTCCGAGGAGGTAGAGCAGTCCCGAGACCGTGCGCCGGGCGACGTCCGCGGTCATTCCAGGGAAGAGGTCGGCGCGTGTCTCGATGATCTGGAGCGGCAGTGGCGGCGAAGGGAGCGCGGCGTGGAAGAGGTGCCACAGGCTCGACTTCGGCTCGTAGGCGGCACGCGCGTACTTCGACAGCTCGTACTCGACAAGCTTCACGTACGTGCCATGGGGAAGGTCTGGCAGCTCCGGAAGGTCGAGGCGAATGATCGAGCTGTCTTTCGCTGCCAAGTACACGTAGCTGCCCGACTTGAACTTCTCGGGGTCGAGCGGGTCGTACCGCACGATCGTCGCCCCGATCTCGTCTGCATGCCCGTTCAGGAGCGACGGCGCGAGGCGCGAGACAATGATCGTCGAGCGCGCGAAGCGGCACGACGCGGCGCCGCCGGCGTTGTACACGCCCATCTGATGCGTCTTGGACTTCTTGTTTGACGCGAGCAGGCTGAGCAGCGTCGTCGGGAAGTCGTCGGGGTGCTGACCGGTGCCGGCGTCTTGCACGGTGATCGTCGGCCGCGACATCTCGCCCGAGTCGAGCATCGAAACACGCAATAGCGAGGCGAGCTCGCGACGCTTGGCGTCAGTCATCTCACCGAGACCACCCGTCGGCACTCCCCACCACTTGTGCGCACCGGCATGCGGAGTCGGCGCGGTTTCGCCGCGCTCGCGCGCCACGAGGTCGAGAAGCGCGTCGATCCCATTGATGGGCCGCTCCACGAGGGCGAGCGCCGGGTCGGACGCCACCTCAACGGTGTGCACGTTGTTGTCGATGCCACCGAGCGGCAGCCACGAGCCACCGCCGATCTCAGCGCTCGCCTCACGAAGCCATTCCTCGACCTCGTCCTGCGTTGTGATCGCGAACAGCCGCTCAGACAGCTCGCGCGAAAGTGTCGCCATTTAGGTCATCCTCCTCGTCCTAATCCTCTCCCTCAAATTCAGCGCTGTCGAGTAGCTCGATTCGCGCCGATGGCCCGCGGCCCGCCACGCGCAGGACGCGGAGCTCGCCAAGTCGGCCAAGCTGCGCTGCGCGCTCAGCGGCAGCGCGATCAGACGTCCAGTCGTCATGCCAGGTCGCCAATAGCTCGTCGACTCGGCCCTGCGTGCCTCCACCTCGCCCCACAGCACGGAGAAACTCGCTCACAGCGGCCGCTTCGTCAGGGAGCGCCCGCAGCCGGGCGCGGCAGATCGCGATGTCGTCATCACTGAGCGTTCCCTCGCCCCCGCCGTCGAGCGGCGGACTCGGTGCAGCTGCGAAACCCCAACCGATCTTTGTCAGTGCCACTGCGTCGGGTGTCCCACCGGCAAATCCGAGCTGCACGAGCGGCCCCGCGAGACGCTGATTGACCACGCCGACTGTGAACGAGAAGACGAACCGGTCACGCGCTGCCTCGGCTTCCTCGCCGACCGGGAACGCGACCCAGCGCCGCGCCGTGCCGCGCCGTGCCGCCGCTTTGTCCTCCGCGCGCAGCCTCAGTCCGACTTCGCGCGCGACGCTCGACGCCAGCTCCTGAAACTCGCCAGCTGCGGGCCAACTGCCGTTGCGGATTGCGAGGTTGGCGAGCACACGGGCGGCGAGCTTGATCGGCCCAAAGCGATTCGTAAGGAACTGGAGCTGGCCGGCCGCGCCTGACATTTCGGCGAGGTGAAGATCCGGCATCGCGGAGGGCCGGCCAGTCAAGCCCGACGAAGGGGCGTCGCCGTCCGGAGCCGCACCGCCGGCTCGAGGACGGGAGCCATTCGCGCTGATCAGCAACGACTCGACCAGCTCATCGAGCGTCGCGAAAGACCCATCCTCGAGGAGGTCGAGTGCGCGGCGCAGGGCTCCGGGCGTCAGATCAATATTCACGGACGGCGACACAGGGGTACTGTAGCAGACGTAGTGGTTGATGTAATGAGCGATCGTCGATGTAACGATATGTATAGATTGCGGACCGTGGATCTACGCTGGGATAAATGGAATGGCCATGGCAGGACAAGCGCTGCATCCTCTGCCTCCGCGAGGACGAAGAGCTGTCGCGCGCCCACCTCTTCCCCGAGTTCCTCGGTGGGTTCCTGTGGTCGCGCACCCACTGCCGCGACTGCAACAGCTTCATCGGTCATCAAGTCGAGGCTGCGGCAAAGAGAGATGACTCGTTCCGCTACGCAATCGAAGTCGCGCTGGCCGAAGAGCTGCCCGATCTCGCGCGATCATTCGCCGAATCGCAGGGTTACATTGCTCGTACACCAGACGGCTCGCTGATCCGCTCGACCGTTCGACGCGGAACACATGAGATCCGCGCTGAGACTTCAGAAGAAGGCGTTCGAACTCAAGCAACCGACGAAGCCCGGAGAGGGATCGAGACGGAGCTTCGGCGTAGCCGCGGCCTTTCGGAGGAGGACATCGCAGCGGCACTCGACCGTTTCGACGCCGCGCCAGAAGGCTCACTTACCGAGATCGCTCCTGGGCTGTCGGTGCGGCACGGCTCGGTCGAGTCTTGGGATCTGCCGTTCGATGGCGCGCGTGTCGGGGACGTCTTCCCTGCGGCGATCGCGTTCCACTTCCTCGCGCTCCGCATCGGCACGGCGATCTACCACGAGATCTTCAGCCCCCTACGTGACGAGATCCGCGCCGCCGAGAGCGATCCGACCGAGTTCGTCGTCGAGAGCGGCTTGAGCCGACGGGGGTATTTAGGCTCGTTCATCGTCGGCACCGAACAGACGATGCCCCACACGGTCGTCCGCGTTCAGCTCTTCGGCGAGTTCATGTATCGCGTGCATCTGCGAAGGCTTAAGTCGTCGGGATCGCTGCTGCCGTGCGACGGAATCGCTCTCGACCTTGCCAATAGGACCATCGGGCAGTTGCCGCCGAAGGAGAGCCGTGCACCGATCCCCCTGCCGAGCGATCAATAGCGTTGGCTGAACTGCTTCCTAGAACAAGGACGTAGCGTCGCGCGAAGCGATTCGTGCGGGCGAGCACTGCCGGTTCGCTTTGCTGGTGGCGGACTACTCCTTCGCGAACAGCGCCGCCAAACGTTCGAACGCGCCGTCGACCAGGCTGTACCAGGTGAAGTTACCGCCGCGGTGGCCCTCGACGATGCCTGCGTCGACGAGCTGCTTCACGTGGTAGCTGACAAGCGACTGGCTGGAGTGGAGTTGCAGGGCGAGGTCGCTGACCGACGCATGATCCTGGATCGCGATCTCGTTCAGGATCAGCAGCCGCCGGACGTCGGCCAGGGCTTTGAACACTGTCTCGAGGGACGAGGTTTGGCCAGCCCGTAACGGCGAAGACGCGACTGGTGCGGCAATCTCGAGCGGCGTTCGCCTTGCCATCCCCAAACGGTATCAACCGAATTTGATGCCGCGTTCCTGCGGCGTCGAGGTCTCCTCGACGAGGCGGCGACGGCGGTAGCATCTCGCGCGTCCGAAGGAGGATCGGTGGCAGAACCGCGCTTCAAAGCCGGAGACACGGCACGCAACAACGGCGACGAGGTTTACGTCGACTCGTACGACCCCGAGAGGGACGTCTACAAGGTGACCGCAGACGACCCGATCCACGGCGACGTCGGTCTTTCGGTACCTCGGGAAGAGCTTGAGCGAGAAACGGCCGAATGGGAGGAGGAGGAAGAGGAGTCGACAGAGCTCGACGAGCTCGTCGGCGCCAAGGTCACACGGGCGGTCATCACCGGCAAGTTCCGCGAGCATCACGAGCTGACGGTCGAGTTCGACAACGGCGCCGTGTTGAAGGTCGTGCCGTTCGGCGACGAGATCAGCTGCCACGTCGAGTCGCCGGGCGATGAGCCGCGCGGCGATTAGCCGAGCAGCGGACTCAGTAGTCGACTTCGACCGGCAGGAGCGCGCTTGCCTCCCGACGATGCCGCGGGGGCAGCAGGCCGGCTAGTACCAGTGCGTGGTCGGAGATCAGGTAGGTCGGGCCGACCTTTTTCGCCTGCAGGTTTCCGCGGGCGGCACGCGCACCGATCGCGTTGACGCTGATGCCGGTGAGCAGAGACACCTCGGGTGTTGTGTAGAGCACTTCCTCGTAGTCGCTGTCGCCGGGCAGTGGCCCCCAGGAGTCGCGGATCGCCTTGCGGATGATCTCGTCCATCGTCAGCCCGGCGATGCCGAGCAGGTCAGTCGGGATGTCGGCGTAGACCTTGTCCAGCGTGTCGACGGTGTGCCCCAGGTGCCGGGATACTTCGTAGCGTGAGTAGTTGCCGCCGCCAGATTCGACCGGTCGCTGCGCGTGGGTCATCGTGACCGCCGCGATGTGGCGCAGTAGGTACGGCTCGAACGCACCCGGTGCGGTCGCCTCGGGCTGCACCGCGATGCCGGCGCGATAGAGCGCCTGGTACCAGGTGCGGCGCCAGTTGCCCCAGTCGAGGTAGGTGCCGCGCTTATTCGGGATCACCAGGGCGTCGAGATTGGGACATCCTTGTGCCTGGTACACGCGCTCGAGCTGTTCGGCGACAGCCGGCCAAAGCACCGGCTCTCTCTCGCCGGTCTTTGCTTCGCCGGGAACAAGGATGCCGCCGAGATCTTTGATCGCTTCGCCAAGCTCGATGTGCGTTCGTGGGCCGTCCTTGGTGCGCCACCAGGTGTGCCGCATTCCGCAGGCGTCCTGGGGCCGCATTCCCTCGAACCCGATGAGCAGCGGGATCAGCCGGCCTTGCTCGACTTCGGCGACGCTTCCGCGCATACCGAGTCCGACCTCGGCGACGACGCGTGGGTGCAGCACCTCGCTGCGCTTGATCGTGCGGTGGCCGTTGCTCTTCTTGCCGTTCGGGCCGCGCTTGCGGTTGAAGTACTCGACGCCGACAAACGGGTTGCGCCGGATGATGTCGTGCTCGACGGCGTGTGTGCAGATCGCGCTCAGCACCTTCAAGCCCTTGTCGGCGGCAGCCTTGTGGAACACGCCCGGATTTCGCGTGGCGTTCTTCGGGTTCGTCTTCAGCGCGCGCAGGCGGCGCTTGATCTCGTCGACCAGCAACGGCGCGCGGTCGAGCTGCTCGAGGGTGTAGTCGCCAGCGACCTCGAGTGCCATCTCAAGGCCGTACTTGTAGTCGCGCTGGGTCAGCAGGTCGAGGTCGGTCAGGACGCGCTTCCACCAGTAGGGCGCGTAGTCGCGCAGCTTGAGCTTGCGCAGCTCGAAGTGGGATTCGAGGCCGCCCAGCTCGGCGCTGATCTCGAGTTCGGCTTCACGCTCTTCGCGGGCAGCGAACGCTTCTTCCCAGCTGGAGTAGGTGCCGCCCGAGTGGCTGCCGCCGCCGCGGACGCGGAACTGGAAGCGGCGGTTGCCAGCCGAATCGAGCCGCATGTAGATGCCGCCGCCCGCGGCACGCTGCGAGCGCGGCGGAAGCTTGCGCAGCTCGCGCTCGACCTTTCGTAGCTGCGTCTCAGTGGGCGCCTTTGTCATCGCTACGCCACCGCCTTCTGCTGCCGGCGCGCCTTGGCCTCGGCTCGCAACTGGTCGATGGCGGGAATCGCGAAAGGATCGACCGGCTCTTTCCGACCGGCGGGATCGAGGCCCCGCCGCCGTGCCAGGTAATCCTCGATCGACTTGACATCGATGCGCACGAGGCGCTGGGCGACCGGCTGCGTCTCCAGCTCCCCTGCGAGGCGGAGCCGGTCGATGGTGCGGATCGAGACGCCGCCGAGCAGTGCCGCCGCCGTCGCCTTGTCGACGAGTTCCGGAACGCCGGGGAACGTGGTGGTGATTTCGTCTGTGCCCTTCACCGATTGAAGGTAGGGCGTCTGCTCGGAGCGCCAAGCAACATCAAGAAAATTTGATGTGCGGGTAAGAACGACGGTGCTTGCGTCGACCCTCTCGTACCGTCGAGCGATCGCCGCTCGGCAGGGCCGCGCTCCCATCCCAAAGGGCCCGCTCTGCCCGACGGCGACCCGTCGACGCCTCCGACCCGTACTTGCCACAGGCAGCCACCAACTGGTCACGTACTTGTTCGCACGGGCTGTTCGCACGCCGCCGAAAAGCGCCCGCACCGGCCGCGAAGCGCTCTACGCTAGGGAGCGTGAAAGAGCTGCTTTTGGCTTGGTACCAGGCGAACGGGCGCGATCTGCCCTGGCGGAAAACCAGCGATCCGTACGCAATCCTCGTCAGCGAAGTGATGCTGCAGCAGACGCAGGTCGAGCGCGTCGTTCCGCGCTGGCAGGCGTGGCTCGCGAAGTGGCCGACGGTCGAAGCCCTCGCCGCCACATCCGCGGCTGACGTGATCGTCGAGTGGCAAGGGCTCGGCTACAACCGGCGCGCGATCAACCTGCACCGCGCGGCTCAGCACGTCGCCGCGCACGGCTGGCCCGACGACCTGACCGAGCTGCCCGGCGTCGGCGCGTACACGGCGGCGGCTGTCGGCAACTTCGCGTTCGGCCGTGACGTGCTGCCGATCGACGTCAACGTCCGCCGGATCCAGGAGCGCACCGGTCAGCAGTTCGACGGCTCGTGCACGCAGGCGCTCTTCGACCTGGGCGCGACGATCTGCCTCGCGCGGATCCCGCGCTGCGGCGCGTGCCCGCTCGCCGCGAATTGCCCGTCGCGCGGGCAGCGGTACGAGCCGCAGCGCAAGCAGTCGCGCTTCGAGGGCTCCTTCCGGCAGCGTCGCGCGCAGGCACTGCGCGCCGTCGCGGCCGGCGAGCAGCCGGGCGACGGCGACGCCCTCGTCGCGCTCGCCCGCGACGGGCTCGTCGTCATGCACGACGGAATTGCGACACTTCCCGCGTGAGCGAAACGTGCACGCACCTCGACGAGATCCAGACCGTCGAGCTTCCCACGCCGCTTCTCGGCTGCGAGGAGTGCCTGAAGATCGGCGGCCGCTGGGTCCACCTCCGCATGTGCGAGACGTGCGGCAAGGTCGGCTGCTGCGACAACTCGCCGAACAAGCACGCGACGGCGCACTTCCACGAGACCTCGCACCCGATCATCCGCTCCGCCGAGCCCGGCGAGGGCTGGTCGTGGTGCTACGTGGACGAGCTGATGTTCGAACTACGCTAGAGGCTCGGCTGCGCGCGTCAGCAGCGCGACCGCTTCCGCGGCGAGCCCCTCGCTGCGGCCGGTGAAGCCGAGCTTGTCCATCGTGGTCGCGCGCACGTTCACTTCGCCGTCGACCGCTTGCGAGAGCACGCGCCGCATCTCTTCGCGATACGGCGCGATCTTCGGCTGCTCGCCGATCAGGACACAGTCCGCGTTGACGAGCGTCCAGCCGGCGGCGAACACCTGCCGGTACGTCTCGCGCAGAAGCTCGATGCTGTTCGCGCCCGCGTAGCGCTCGTCGCCCGACGGGAACAGGGTTCCGATGTCGCCGAGGCCCGCTGCTCCGAGCAGCGCGTCGATCAACGCATGCGTGATCACGTCACCGTCCGAGTGACCGGCGAGGCCGCGCGGGTGATCGATGCGCACGCCCGCGAGCACGAGCGGGACGCCCCCCTGCAGCGCGTGCGCGTCGACGCCGATCCCGACGCGGAAGTCGCTCACGGCAGGACCGCCGGCAGCTCGTCGAGCGACTCGATGCGGATCGCCTCGGGGGGCGGCTGCTGCAGGTAGCCCCACGGACCGCGCTTGATGTGCACGGCCGTCATGCCCGCGGCGAGCGCAGGCAGGACGTCGTTGTCGACGCGATCCCCCACGTACGCGATTTTCGCAGGCCCGGCGCCGGACTCGTCGACCAACCGCGCGAAGAAGCGTGGATCCGGCTTTTCGAGGCCCCACCCCTCGGCCGAGCCGACGAAGTCGACGAGCGGCCGCAGCTCGTCCTCGATCGTCGCCGGCGTGTTGCCGACGACGCCGACGCGGTACCCGCCCGCCCGCAGCCGCGCCAGGCACGGCTGCGCGTCGGGATACCACTCGTCGATGCCCCACACGTCGTCGCGCGGAGACTCGATCCCGAGGATCTCCCACGCGTGCCAGTGCGCTCGGCCCTGGGCGATCGTCGCGCCGAGCGCCGCCATCAGCGTGAACGGCGTCACGCCGGCGGCGTGCGCGATCCGGATCCACGCGGCGGTCTCGTCGACGAGCGTCTCGCCGACGTCGAAGACGACTACGTCGACAGCCACGCCGCCACCCGCTCGAGATCGGCGCGCGTCGTCACCTTCAGCAGCCGCTCGTCTCCCTCGACGATCGTCACCCGTCCCCCCGCCGCCTCCACGAGCGCTGCGCAATCCGTTGCTTGTAACAGACTGTTACCAGCTCGCTCGAGCGCGGCTCGGAGGACCGGGGCGACGAAGCCCTGCGGCGTCTGGACGGTGACGAGCTCGTCGCGCGCGACGGTCTCCACGACGACGCCGTCGCGGACGCGCTTCACCGTGTCGCTGACCGGCAGGCCCGGGACCGCGCCGTCGAAGCCCTCGCCGAGCGCGGCGATCACGCGCTCGATCACCGCGTCGCCGACGAGCGGGCGCGCCGCGTCGTGCACGAGGATCAACGCCGCATCCTCCGGCACCTCGGCGACACCGACGCGCACCGACTCGGTGCGCGTCGCGCCGCCGGTCACGCACGCGCTGACCTTCGACGCGCCGAGCTCCTCCGCGAGCAGGATCGCCGGCTCCTCCCACTCCGGCGGCGCGACGACGACGATCTCGTCGATCCACGCGCTCTCGTCGAGACGGCGCAACGGCTCCGCGAGCATGGGAAGGTCGCCGAGGCGAACGAACGCCTTCGGCTTGTCCTCCCCGAGCCGCTCCCCCCGCCCTGCGGCGACGAGCACGGCCCAGACACTCATCAACGACGGGCGGTGGCGGTCTTCTTGGCGGCGGTGGTCTTCTTCGCCGCCGTCGTCGCCGTCGTCTTGCGCGCGGCGGTCGCCGTCTTCGCAGCCGGCTTCTTCGTCGCGGCGACGGCCTTCTTCGCGGCGGGCGCGGCGGTGGCCTTCTTCGAAGCAGCCGCCTTCTTCTCGGCGGGCGTCACCTTCGGCTTCGCACCCTCCGTCAGCGTCTCCTCGAGCCACTCGAGCGCTTCGTCCTCGCTCATCGTCTTGGCGTACATCAGCTCCGACGCGAGGATCTTCTTCGCCTTGACGTACATCTGCTTCTCGCCGGTCGAGAGGCCCTTCTCACCGTCGCGCAGCGCGAGGTTGCGGACGACCTCGGCGAGCTCGTAGATGTCGCCGGTCTTCATCTTGTCGCGGTTGTGCTTGAACCGGCGATTCCAGTTCTTCGGCATCTCCGTGCCGCCCGAGGTCAGGTACTTGACGACCTTCTTGACAGCCTCCTCGTCGATCACCTTGCGCAGGCCGACGCGCTCGGCGTTGTCAGCGGGGACGTTCACGGTCATGTCGTTGTGCAGGATCTTGATCGTCAGGTACTCGCGCTTCTCGCCGAGCACCTCGCGCTTCTCGCGCTTCACGACCGTCCCAGCACCGTGGTGGGGATACACCACCTTGTCGCCGACCTTGTACAAATGCGCCTCTTTCAGTCCGTAGTCGCGAAAGTGCCGGCGGCCTCTCTGGGCTCCACCGGCGGACTGTCAGGGTAGCAGAAACCCTGCAAAACCGCCTATTTTGGGAAAAATCCCTGCTAGTCCGCGGAATCGGACAGGGCCGCGGCGAGCGCCCGCCTGAGCGTCTCGACCTCGGGCCCCAGAACGGTCGAAACGCCGAACTTCCGGCATTCCTCGATCCGGCGGTCCGCTTGGGCCGCCGGGCGGACACGTCCCGTCAGGCCGATCTCGCCGAAGCTCGCGAGGCCCTCCCGGACGGGCACGCCCTTGGCGGCCGAGGCGATCGCGAGCGCGATCCCGAGGTCGGCCCCGGGCTCGTCGATCCGGACGCCGCCGGCCACGTTGACGAAGACGTCGGCGCCGCCGAGCGGCAGCCCCGCGTGCCGCGAGAGCACCGCGACGATCATCGCGAGGCGCTTCGGGTCGACGCCGGTGCCGACGCGGCGGGGCATCGCGAGGTCGGTGGGCGCGACGAGCGACTGGATCTCGAGCAGGAGCGGCCGCGTCCCCTCGAGCGTGCACGTGACCGCCGCGCCGACCTCGCCTGCGTGGGTGCGGCCGAAGACCTCGGAGGGATCGGGGACGCCGACGAGGCCCGCGCCCGTCATCTCGAAGACGCCGAGCTCGTTCGTCGAACCGAAGCGGTTCTTGACCGCGCGCAGGATGCGGTGGGCGTGGTAGCGGTCGCCCTCGAACTGCAGCACGCAGTCGACGAGATGCTCGAGCACGCGAGGGCCGGCCACCGAGCCGTCCTTCGTCACGTGCCCGACCAGGAACGTCGCGACCCCGCTCTCCTTCGAGACGCGCAGCAGGCGCGACGCGGCCTCGCGCACCTGCGAGACGGAGCCCGGCGCGGAGCCGACCTCCTGCGACCAGAGCGTCTGCACGGAGTCGATCACGCAGACCGCCGGGCGCTCGCGCTCCAGCGTCGCGCAGACGGTGTCGAGCTCCGTCTCGGCGAGAATCTCGACGTTGTCGCAGCCGCCGAGGCGCGCCGCGCGCAGCTTCACCTGCGCGACCGACTCCTCTCCCGTCACGAGGAGCGCGCGCCGGTCGCGCGAGATCGCGCCGAGCGCGGAGAGGAGCAGCGTCGACTTACCGACGCCCGGCTCGCCACCGACGAGCACGAGCGACGCGGGCACGAGGCCGCCGCCGAGCACGCGGTCGAGCTCGGGCACGCCCGTCGAGAGCCGCTCGGCCTCCTCCGCGACGACGTCGACGAGGCGCAGCGGCGCCCGTGCGGGGCGCGCGACCGACGCGCCGCGTGGCGCGGGCGTCTCGGCGACCATCGTCCCGAACTCCCCGCACCCCGGGCACTTCCCGAGCCAGCGGCCGGACCATGTCCCGCACTCGGTGCACACATGCTGGACGGCTGCCGGTTTCGCCATGGCCGCCTACGGTACGCGTGGGGCAGGACGAAACAGCTACGACTCAGACATGAGACTCAGACAACTCGGTGACAGCGATCTGCAGGTGTCCGAGGTCAGCCTCGGCTCCTGGCTGACCTACGGCGGCGGCGTGCCCGACGACCAGGCGCGGGCCTGCGTCGAGGCCGCCTTCGACGCGGGGATCAACTTCGTCGACACGGCGAATGTCTACGCGACCGGCGGCGCCGAGGAGTTCCTCGGCGACGTTCTCCAGGGACGGCCGCGCGACTCGTACGTGCTCGCGACCAAGCTCTACTTCCCGATGGACGACTCGGGCGAGAACCAGGGGCTCTCGCGGCAGCAGGTCGAGAAGCAGATCGACGATTCGCTGCGCCGGCTGCGCACCGACTACGTCGACCTCTACCAGTGCCATCGCTACGACCGGGACACGCCGCTCGAGGAGACGATGTCCGCGCTCAGCGACGTCGTGCGCGCCGGCAAGGCCCGCTACATCGGTTTCAGCGAGTGGTCGGCCGCCCAGATCCGCGCCGCGCTCGACCTGAGCCGCG
>Ga0066662_10001276_pt1 | contig 11403 bp, 10 predicted proteins | sample GraSoiAngelo_111_FD_133939 | JGI IMG/M metagenome (GOLD analysis project Ga0066662, IMG submission 133939) | Grasslands soil microbial communities from the Angelo Coastal Reserve, California, USA - 14_0903_12_40cm | ecosystem: Environmental > Terrestrial > Soil > Grasslands | place: USA... | reverse complement strand
CACAACCCGCCTATCATTCTTCGCACGACAGATGATAAGAAAGAGGTGCTGCGCCTTGATGCTGGCGGCGTGGTCGTAGGTCTTCTGCCGGATTTCGAGTACCAGCAGGCGAGCATTCAATTAAAGCGAGGCGATCTGTTGATAGGTTTCACTGACGGCATAAGCGAAGCCATGAACCCTTCGGAAGAAGAGTGGGGCGAAGAAAAACTGGTCGAAGCTGCAAAGGCTTGTGACCATATGTGCGCAGCAGAGATCATCAAGCGCTTAGTCAGCGCGGCGGACGAATTCGCCGCAGGAGCAAAGCAGCACGACGACATGACGCTTGTTGTCGTGCGCATCGTCTAATTCAGGATTGACTCTCTAATGAAAACAAGACTCTTTCTGCTTACCCTTTTCATCGCCAACGCTCTTTCCATTTCAGCCCAGACCGGAACTCTCAAACTAACGCCGCACAAAATCTCTCTATCCAATGGAATGACGTTCAATCTATATCTGCCGGAAGAGTTTGAGATTAAGGTAGCAGCCGAAGGGTTGAAGCGTCCGCGTTTCATGTCGAAGAGTCCTGACAATCGAATCTTCGTCACGGACATGTATAACCTGACGGACAACAAGCGCGGCGCAATCTACATACTCGAAGATTTCAACGAGCGCAACGGTCATTTTCGTAAAGTCACTCCTTATTTAACGCAACTTCATAACCCTAACAGCATCTGCTTTCACTCGGACCAGAGCGGCCAGAACTGGATTTACATTGCGCTCACGGACAGCCTCATACGCTATCGTTACCATGCAGGCGACAACGCTCCCGTGGGCAAGCCGCAAGTGCTCGCAACGTTTCCTGACTACGGCCTCAACTACAAATACGGCGGCTGGCATCTTACGCGCACGCTCGCTTTCGGTCCGAATGAAAAACTCTATGTTGCGGTCGGAAGCTCCTGCAACGCCTGTGAAGAGAAGGAGGAGATTAGAGCGAGCATAATAGAGATGAACATGGACGGGACTGGTCGAAGGATTTACGCGAATGGATTGCGAAACGCTGTCGGCATCAAGTGGGTCGGCTCTGAGCTTTTTGCAACGGACATGGGTGCGGACCACCTCGGTGACAACAGCCCTTCGGACACCATGTACGTCGTCCGCGAAGGCTTGAACTACGGCTGGCCTTACTGCTATCAACTGGGTCCAAGAATCCTCGCAGATCCGAAGTTCAAATCTTCGAGCAAGAATCCCGGTTGCAGGAATGTGCCGCAGGCTTATGCAGCCTTCACAGCGCATAGCTCGCCGCTCGGCCTTGAGTATTTTGATTCCAACACTTCTTCACCGAATCTAAGAAACTATTTTCTGGTTGCACTGCACGGCTCTTCGGACCACAAGCTGAAGCGCGGCCACGACATCGTTCGCGTGAGAAAGGGAGCGCGAATAGAGGAGTTCATCACGGGCTTTCAACAAAACGGCGTAATCCATGGCCGCCCCGCAGACATCATGCGCTTGGGCGCGGACGCTTTTCTCTTTACGGACGACCACAGAGGTGTGGTTTACTATGTGCGTAAGAGATAAAGAGTCATGTCAACACATTCCGATTGCGAAATGCGGATTTCGGATTGCGGATTTAAGAAGACGAAACTGTCTTTCTTTTCAATCCGCATTTCGCAATCCGAAATCCGCAATCAAAAGGTCTCATTCGCATTCTTCATCAAGTGGGTTTTAGCCTGCGCGCTCCTTTGTTCTTTCAGCATCATTCCTGCAACGGCACAATCTTCAATTACTCATATCGTTGGCATAGTCCAAGATCAGGCCCACGCGCCCATCGCAGATGCCAAAGTCTTGTTAAAGAATCAATCCAACACAATCGCAGAAGCCACAACAGACTCAGAGGGACGATTCAAGATTGATGGAGTCGTTACAGCGGATACGGCGCTGACAGTTCACGCTCAGGGCTTCGCGCTTTTTGAAAGAAGGCTTGATGCGTTGAAGACGAACGCGCAAGAGATTGTAATCGTTCTTGCGCCCTCGCCGCTTTCAGAGCAGGTGACGATTACTGCGACGCGGACCGAAACGAGACTTGGCGACGTGGCCGCGAGCATCAGCACGCTCTCATCAACAGACCTTTCGACGACCGCCGCAACGACGCTGGACGACGCGCTACGTCAGGTTGCGGGCTTCAGCCTCTTTCGTCGCTCAGGCAGCCGCACGGCCAATCCTACTTCGCAGGGAGTGAGTTTGCGCGGCGTCGGTGCAAGCGGAGCTAGTCGCGCCGTTGTACTCGCGGACGGCGTTCCGCTTAATGATCCTTTCGGCGGATGGGTTTACTGGAGCAGAGTTCCGCGCGCATCCGTCAGTAGCGTAGAAATCCTGCGCGGCGGCGCATCTGATCTTTACGGCAGCGATGCTCTCGGCGGAGTTATCAACATCACCACGCGCAAACCCGAATCGCCCGCGCTCTCTATGGAAGCAGCTTACGGCAATGAACGAACCGCCGACGCATCCCTTTTCGCTGGCGGTCGGCTTGGCGCGTGGGGCGCGTATCTGGCCGCAGAAACTTTTAAGACTGACGGATACATCATCTTTGATGAAAGAGAGCGCGGGCGCGTTGATGTGGCCGCAAACACGCGCGATGCTGCGCTTAACTTCACGCTTGAGCGTTCGTTTTCAAATGCCGGAAGCGTTTTCGCAAGAGCTTCCATCTTCGGCGAGGCCAGATCAAACGGCACGCCGCTTCAAACTAATCGAACGCACATTCGTCAATTCGTCGCGGGCGGCGACCTTCAAGCGAGAGACTCTGGCTCGTTCTCGTTCAGAGCTTACGGAGGCACGCAGGTTTTCGATCAGAATTTCACAGCCGTCAGTGCGGACCGCAATAGCGAGACGCTGACTCGCATTCAACGCTCTCCCGCTGAATCGCTCGGACTATCTTTTCAATGGTCGCGCGCCGCTTTCAAGAGACAAACATTGGTCGCAGGACTCGAAGCGCGCGTGGTGCGTGGCTCAAGCGACGAGATCGCGTTCGTCGCGGGTCGTCCCAGCGCTCTCGTTGGCGCGGGCGGACGTGAGCGGACCACAGGAATCTTCTTTGAAGACATCGTTCGCTTCAACGCCAATCTATTTATCACAGGCGGAGCGCGTGTGGACCATTGGCGCAACTTCGCTGCCCTTTCAGCAACGCGCCCTCTCTCATCTTTAACGCAAGCCGTAACTATTTTCCCGGACCGCGACGAAACAGCTTTTAGTCCGCAACTCTCCGTGCTCTACAAAGCTTCTTCGAATCTTTCGCTCTATGCTTCCATGTCGCGCGCCTTTCGACAGCCGACGCTCAACGAGTTGTACAGAAGTTTCCGTGTGGGCGACGTTCAGACTCTGGCAAACGAGAACCTGCGCGCAGAGCGATTGACGGGTGGAGAGACGGGAGCGAGCTTCAACTCTTTCAATCAAAGACTAAACGTGCGCGGCACATTCTTCTGGACAGAGACAACGCGCCCCGTTGCCAACGTGACCTTAAGAGTTCAGCCCACGCTTATCACACGCCAGCGTCAGAATCTAGGTCGCGCGCGTTCGCGCGGACTGGAATTGGAATGGGACGCGCGGTTGACTAACAGCTTGAGCGTGACAGGCGGCTATCTTTTCGCAGATGCAGTTGTGTTGAGATTTCCAGCGAACGTTGCGCTCGAAGGTCTGCTGATTCCGCAAGTGCCGCGACATCAGTTGACGTTTCAGGCGCGTTATGTGAATCCTTCGATTGTAACTTTCAGCTTGCAGGGACGCGCATCTGGTTTTCAGTTTGATGATGATCAGAACCTGTTTCGTCTCAGAAAATATTTCACGCTTGATGCCTTTGCATCGCGTCGTCTTAGTAAAGCGGTCGAAGCATTCGTCGCCGCTGAAAATCTATTCAACCAGCGCTACGATGTCGGCTTGACGCCCGTCAGGACCATCGGCCCGCCCTTACTCGTGCGCTTAGGCTTTCGTTTGCGCTTAGGCGCGAAGTAGAGGTTGCTGCTAAACTGCGTCGCGGTAATCATCAATCTATTCATGTAAGAGGTAATCCCTAAATGCCTGAACAGCAGAACGCAAACAATTCGCTGACCTATTTGGTCGGCGCTGACGATTTCGATTTTGAGACTCTTGAGCAGGAGAACGGGCAGGCCACAGTCGTTCGCTTCAAACTGGACGACCCGCGCTATCATGCTGGAGACATCTTGCTCGTGCTATCAGGCTCTGACATACACTTTCACGGCATGATAGGCCAAGTGGGGGAAGGCTACGCGATAGCCTCCGACCACAGAGGCTCGCTGCTTCCTGCAACGGTGCAATGAAAGAACAGGTCAGTACCACCTGTTGCAAGCTGGGTGGGCAGTAGAAGGGATGAAGGATGAGGGATAAGGGATGAATGAATTGAAAGAAGGATTGACCTTCTCGGTTTTACTTCATCCCTCATCCCTTCTATCGCAGGTGGTACTGACTCCTGACTTCTGAATTCTGTCTTTCTTTCATCTTTTACTCTTGACGAAGAAACCTTTAGAGGCGGACAATGTGCCTCTCGTTCTGGAACTGTAATTCCTCAATGGCTCGTTTCGGTTTTTTGCGGAGGCTTTTTTATGAGGCGGCTCTCTTTGTTCCTGTTCTCGCTTCTCTTCCTTCTGCTCGGATTGACCGCGCAAGCGCAGAACCTTTCGGCCAAAGATTTTCTGAAGCGAGGCCAGGTGCGTTTCAGCAAGGGCGACGTTGACGGCGCTATAAACGATTTCACTAAAGCCATTGAGGTAAATCCGCAGATGGCCGAAGCCCACCTGAATCGCGGCAAAGCGCGCAGGGCGAAAGGGAATCTGGACGGCGCAATTGAGGATTACGAGAAGGCCATAGAGATTGACCCGCAGATGACCTCCAACAACCGCGACATCACGCAGGCCTTTAACAATCGCGGCTTCATACGCGCCAATCAGTTTGACATGGACGGCGCAATCTCAGATTTCGACAAAGCCATAAAGGTCTCGCCCAATGACGCGGACTCCTACATCAAGCGCGCCGAAGCTCGTCTAATCAAAGGCGACCTCTCAGACGCCATCACAGATTTCGATAAAGGGATTTCGTTGAACCCTTCGAGCGCAAGCGCATCTCTGGCTTATGCAGGGCGCGGCTTCACCTACCTTCTTCAAGGCGATGAAGCCGCAGCGCGAAAAGATTTCGACAAGAGCATCAAGCTCAACAACGAAGGGCGCATCTTCCTTGAGCTTCACCTGAAGATTCTTGAGACTCAGATCAAAGAGATGAAACGCCGCCGCGCAGAAGAACAGCAGCCTGTCGCATAATATAACTGAGACGCTCTATCGCGTATAACCTGCCGGGTGATCTATCACTATGTTCTTCATGTCGGAACTTATCTCTATCCGATGAAATCCCTTGTTCGAGTGTGTTGAGAGATAGGTCAGAGCAATCTGCCTCTGGAAAGTTCCTGCAAGCTCTTTCAGGAAAATGTCAAAGCTTACGGGCGCACCCGTGCCTTGAAAGAAGGCGTGCCCGCCCGTCTCGTCCGACAGACGTTCGAGCGACCCTTGCGCGTTTGCGCTTAAGCGCGAATTGTTGAATCTATCTAACGTCACGCTCGGCGCGTAGAACGAATAGATTGCCGCGCCCTGACGCTGCGCTTCCTTTATGGCTCGCTCCAAATCTATGCTCTGCGAAGGCTGCGAGCTATCAAGCCCGTGCGAGATATCCAGCCCATCGGACACAACAAGAAGAGCGCGCCTTCCCTTCGGCATAGCTTCAAAGCGGCGCAGTCCTTCTATAATCTCAACGTAAGGGTTATAAGGAGCGACACTCGCAGAACCTATGGGAATGCGCAGAGCAGATACGGCCCGCTCGCGGTCTGCCGTGAAAGTTTGCCTGACTTCGAGCGAGCCGCTACGGATATAGCCTATGAGGACGCGCGATTCTCTAGGCAAGTGATTGATGAACTCTTTGATGGTCGCAATCTCGTTGCCAATGGAGGAGACCACGTCGTCCTGTATGAGCACTTCGACCATCATGGGCGTCTCTACGCCGAGCGCGCGAATGGAGAGGATGTTCTGAACGTCGCCGTCCTCGCGCAGGGTCAGGTTGCCGATTGGCATCAACTCCTGCTGGGCCGCGCGCTGGCCTCGCTGTCGCACCGTGATCGGGATAGTGACGGTGCGGACGCCGTTGCGCTGCTTTTGAACTTTAACAAGCTCCTCATCGTTTGATTGCTCGGCGCGCTGCTGTGCGTTAGCTTTCAGTCCGACGGCCATGCAAAAGAACGCGGCGGTTAAGATAAGAGTTCGGCGTCCTCTGTTTGAGCTACTCATCGCTTCTCCTCCGGCTTCGCGTGCTAACATCTTCTGCCATGATATTACAGGGCTGAGAATGTGCCAAACAGTCAATCTATTACGTTTCTACGAGAGGCTGGCGAACAATAATGCGACTGGGTTATGATTCAACTCGCGCGAGCTTTTATAACTTATGCGATGCGTAGGATGTGTTTGAGGCAAGAGGGGTTTGCCTGTAACCATTCTTGGAAACGGGTGGTTCATGAGCGAGAGAGAGAGAAGCGGCAAGGTCACGCAGGGAGAGCGCATGATGGCGCAGGTGCTTCGTTGGGCACCCTGGCTTGCATTCCTGCTGTGCGCGCTGCCCGCTCCGATCTATTTTCTGACTAAATACTTCTCGTCCATGCCGGAAGCTGCGCTCAACTTTCTCTTCGCGCTCACCTCGCTCGCCGTCGGCTCTGTTATTGGTTTCGCCGTCATGCTCTTTCTACTCTATTACCGTCGCCACTGGGCACAACGCGTGCGCGACCGCATAGCATCGGACGGCGTGACGGCGGACGAGATTCCCTGGTTCATGTCCGAGTTGACGCCGTCCGAGCGTCAGGCGCTCAAAGATATTGACGCGAAGAACCCTTCGCTCGCAGACGCCTACAGGGAAACGCTCGCCTCGCGCATAACGGCCTCGCGCGTCATTGCGAACGCCAAGCGCGAACTTCTTCTGGTCGAGCGTCGCCTGAACCGCGTCGCCTACATTCAGGGCGCGGACACGACATCCTTGCAGAAAGAGTTACGAACGGACCGCGAGCATCTTGAGCAGATTAAGACTGAAGGGACAGAGCGACGCGCCGAGGCTGAAGCGCGCCTTCAGATGATCGAAGCCGCAGCGAGTCGCGGCGCAACGTGGGCTGAAACGAACATGGCGCTTCATCGCCTGAGCACAACGCACGAGCAAATTCCTATGGCGCTCGAAGCTGTGCGAATGGAGCAGCAGGCTCTGGAAGAATCTGAAAAGGCTCTGCGTGAAACGGGCAAGCTGACGTTGACCAAAGAGGAATGATAATTCTTCTCATTAAGCTCAACATTGAATTTTCCAGTTGCCCAAAGTTAACTCAACGTTTATTATCTCTCGGTCGTTTGGTCCTTTCGGGCCTCATCACTCCTCTGCCACTTCTGGCGAAAGATGTCCGATTGAGATTTACCTGTTCAGTAATTTATCAACTGAGCACATTACAGTTTTTGTAAAAATTAAGAAGGAGAACCCTCGTGAAATTTCAAAGTAACTTCAGGAAAATAACCCTGCTTACGTTAGCGTTCGCACTACTGAGCTTTGGTATTGCCAATGCTCGAACCCTTCCTGACTACAAATTCAAAATCCACAACAACACGAAGAACGCCATCAAGAAAGTCCTGGTGCGCGAAGACGGGTCGAATGAGTGGGGACAGTTCGATATTGGCGACGGCATCCCCGCAGGCGCGACAGAAGAGATGGTGTGGGACAAATCAACGGATAACGGGAAATGCCACTGGTTTTTCAAAGCCGTGTTCGATAACGGCGAGGAATCCGAGGCCGTCAAATTCGACTTTTGTGAGAAGGATTTAGTTGTAGAGTTTGATTAGTAATAAGAAACCCTAGTGAAAACATCCACGCGTATTACTCTGGTTTGCATGGATGATGGCCGCTGGCGCGTTTTCATTGATGATGAAGACATGCAGGCGGCCTTTCAATTTCCCTGGGACGCTCTGCAATGCGCTTTGAACGGCTCGCTCACAGGCAAACCAATCACAGACCTTCAAACGATAGAGATAAGCGCGACCATCTCAACCGACCCGCAACTCCTCGAACGCATAAGAGCAGCACAGGAGGAACGCCGCGCACTCCTCACAGCATTGCGAGGAATGGATGGAGAAGGAATATGAGAACAGACGGTGAAAAGGGGAAAGCGAAAGGGTTAAAGGGAAGACGATATTATCACCGCGCTTTCTTTTCCCTTTAACCTTTCACCTCTTCCCCATTTCCCTTTTCATATAAACTCCCACCGCCAACCGTTCCGCGTATCCCTCTTTAACTAAAGCCTGATTTCCTTTTCCTGCATCTACGCGCGAAAGACCTGTGACCTTTGCAAGCTCGCCGCGCACGGTCATGCCCGCTCCGTGTAGAAAGGCGCGTGCTATCTCGCGCAACGCGACTTCGCGTTTGACTTTCACGGATAGCTCCTGGCTGAAACGTCCTTCGGCCAGAGTCCAGATGTACGTGAACCAGGGTTCATAGACGACTTCTCCGGGCACAACCTTCATAGTTCTTTGCAGTTCATCCATAGCGCGCGTGAACCGTGCGCGCTCCGTCACACGCGAACTCTCGCGTAGGTCGCATGTAGCCATCTCCCATTCGCGCCGCAGGACTTTCAGGATTGCGCGTGCATCAGGCGACAGCAGTTCAGCCTCTCGCTTTCGCACGACGCCCCAGAGCGCATTGAAGTGCCGGACTAGACGCGGGGCTATGAACGTCGCGCGTCCCTTTGCGAGCTTGGCGTAATAGACACGGCCTCGCCGCATCACTTCGTCTTTGAGCACCCATGTGAGACTGCTCTCAGGGTCTTTCTGAACGTTGCGCGGCATGTGTGCGTCGCGCCTTCCGCAGACGGCTATGTAGAGCGAAGGGCCTGGACGACGCGCGTCCGTCATGGTGGCGCAGAAGCCCACATCTTCAACAAACCTCTCCGCCCCGCTCGCATCTTCAACGCGCGCGTCAGGCTCGCGCCGCCACATGCGGTCACGATAGTTTTCTATCTCTTCCGGCAACGAGATAACCTTCGACATCTTCTTTCACGCGTCTGACCGACGTTCTTTCAACTTGATTGACCGATGCTCTCAGTCTGACTGACCTGACTCTTCCCATCTTCAGCATCGAAACCCGAAAACCTCGAAAACCTGAGCAAATTTGCAAATTCCGCTTGAAAGCTCATGTGGCACGGCTGCTGCAAAAGGGAGCGCGGGCAGCGCGTGTCTTTTGATAGCTGTCAAGCTAGGCAGAGTTGAAAAATTTACTGAGGAAACAGTTGTTAATGAAAACCCCTAAACATTCACGAATCGTCGCGTGGCTAATAAATCTCTCGCTGATTCTCTCCATGTCAGCAGGGATAATGGTCGGCGACACGGCCAACGCCGCCACGTCCGGCTCTACTAGAGTCAAAGTTTCGGCGGACCTGAGCAAGCAAGTGAAAAGCTTGCCGTCTGGCTCAAAAGTCTCCGTCATCATGCGCGCTGCCAGTTCGTGGAGTTCGACGCTTGACAATATCATTAAGAATAACGGTGGAACTATCAAACGCCAGTATTCAAAATTGAACATGCGCGCGGTTGATTTGCCCGCCGCAGCCGTAAACGCTCTTTCAAGCCGCACCGATATAGCATACATCTCGCTCGATGCACAGGTTAAAGCAACAGGCCACGTCACGCTGACGACAGGCACGGATGCTGCACGCGCCGCGACGCCAAGCCTTGCGCTCGACGGCACAGGCATCGGCATTGCCATAGTTGACTCAGGCATTGATCCGAATCATCAGGCGTTTAAGGACAATAACAATAATTCTCGCATTACCTATAACCAGGATTTTACGACCGAAGGCCGCACGGATGATCCATACGGTCACGGCACTCACGTCGCTGCAATCGCAGCAGGAAACGGAAGCATCTCGCAGGGCGCTTACACGGGCATCGCCTCGAACGCGAGCATCATAAACCTTCGCGTGCTGGATTCAACGGGCACAGGCTCTGCTTCTAATCTTCTGGCAGCAATAGATTGGATACTCGCAAACTGCTCTTCAAAGAACATTCGCGTCGTCAACATGAGTCTGGGAATGCCCGCCGTTTCGTCCTATACGGATGATCCCGTTTGTCAGGGCGTTCGTCGTCTAGTTGACTCAGGAATAGTCGTCGCCGCAGCCGCAGGCAACAATGGCAAAGACTCCACCGGGCAAAAGCAATACGGAATGATTCACTCCCCCGGCAACGAGCCTTCCGCGTTGACGGTCGGCGCTGCTAATACATTCGGAACAGACAGTCGCTCCGACGACACAGTTACAACCTATAGTTCGCGTGGACCGACGCGCAGCTATTGGACAGATTCGCTCGGCACGAATCACTACGACAATCTAGTAAAGCCAGACATCATAGCTCCCGGCAACAAGATTATTTCAGCCGAGGCTGTCAACAATTATCTGGTTACGCAGAATCCTTTGCTTGATGCCGGTATCAGTTCAGCCGACACGCGCAAGATGATGTACATGAGCGGCACGTCAATGGCTACGCCTGTTGCCGCAGGCGCAGTTGCTTTAATGTTTCAGGCCAACCCGAAATTGACGCCGAACATGGTCAAGGCCATCCTGATGTACAGCGCTCAGCAACTCAACGGCTTTAACACATTCGAGCAGGGCGCAGGCGAAATCAACGTCGAAGGCGCAGTTCGTCTGGCTAAAGTGGTCCGCACCGATTTAACTTCATCAACTCCCCTGGGCGATCCCCTCTTGACATCAAGCGCGCCTTCGCCTTCTACAACTATTTCCGGCTACCAGTTCCCATGGTCGCAAGGTGTCGTGCTCGACTACTCTTACGCCAAAGGCTCTGATCTAATAACCAAGTATCAGAAGATATACGCTTCGGGCGTACTCTTGGGCGATGGTACGTTGGTGACGAACGGAGTTCTTCTGGGCGATCAGACAATGGTGTCTAACGGCGTACTGCTTGGCGACAACATCGTGACAAGCAACGGTGTGCTCTTAGGCGACGGTGCAGTCTTTTGCAGCGACGGCGTGCTCTTAGGCGACGGCGTACTCTTGGGTGACGGTGTGCTGCTTGGTGACGGCGTGCTGCTTGGCGATGGCGTTCTTCTGGGCGACGGCGTTCTTCTAGGTGATTGTACGGTTCAGGCGCAGTCAGCAATGGTCAGCGGCGATAAATCGTCTGGCATGATCGCAATCGCTGACTCAGGCATAACGACGATTGTCGGGACTATAATTAAGAAGAAGTAATGTGAACAACAGTTCCCCCAAAAGTAGAGGGGATTTAAAGGCGAAGGCACAAAGGCTAGGAAGATTCTCAGGCTCTCTTCATTGCCCTTGTGCCTTCGGCCTTT
>Ga0066662_10001275_pt1 | contig 11404 bp, 8 predicted proteins | sample GraSoiAngelo_111_FD_133939 | JGI IMG/M metagenome (GOLD analysis project Ga0066662, IMG submission 133939) | Grasslands soil microbial communities from the Angelo Coastal Reserve, California, USA - 14_0903_12_40cm | ecosystem: Environmental > Terrestrial > Soil > Grasslands | place: USA... | reverse complement strand
GGCGGCGACGCGTTCGCGCACGCGCTCGCCGAGCGCGTGCTGCCGCATCTGGAGCAGCTCGTGCTCAGCGGCGAGCGCATCGCCGAGCAGGTGCTCTATCTGGCGGACGCGCCGGCGTTCGACGCGGCGCGCGCGGCCGGGTGCTTCGGCGCCGCGCCGCTGCGCGACGCGCTCGCGCGGCTGGCGCCGTACCGCTACGCGCGCCGCTTCGCGCGCGGCCGCAGCGTGCGCATCGATGCGGCCGACGCCGTCGGCGGCTGGGCGATGCTGCGCGATCTCGGCAGCGTCGCGGTCGCCGCGGACCGCCGCGACGCGGCGGCGCTGAAGTGGTACGGCTACGCACCCGTCGCGGGACCGCGCGCCGACGTCGCGATCGTCGACCGCGACGCCGATGCCGGCGACGCCGCCTGCGTGGTGCGCTTCGACTCCGAGGCCGGCGAGCGGATCGACGTCGTCGATCCGCTGCCGCTCGACGTCGGTATCTCGTTCGACCCCGCCGACGGCCCGGTGCGGCGCTGGTTCGCCGTCGAGCGCGCGCCCGAGCCGCAGCTCCGCGCGATCCCCGATCTGCGCTACGCCGCCGCGGGCGGATCGGCGGGACGGATCGCGGTCGTCCTCGGCCGCGCCGATGCGCTGCACCGTCCGTCGGCCGACACCGACGAGGCGCGCGCGCTGGTCGCCGCGCTCGCGGCCGAAGGTTTCGACGCTCGGCTCGCGGACGGCGGCGACGACATGAGCGGCGCCGACCTGGTTCACCTGATCGGCGCGCGCGACGGACGGCGGGCGCGTGCCGTGGTCGAGGCCGCGCGCCGCGCCGGGCTGCCGGTCGCGGTGCACGCGCACGACGACGACGCGCTGAACGGCGGCTGGTGGGGCGGCGAGGTCACGCGCCACTGCTTCGAGTACGGCGACGACGAGCGCGACGCCGAGACGTACCTCGCGATGCTCGCGCGCCGCGCCGTCACCGTCGGCGCCGCGCGCGCCGGCGTGCCGTACGCTCCGCCGGAAGCAGCCGCCGAGGACGCGACGGCCGCGCTGCGCGACGCCTCGGTCGTGTTCGCGGCGAGCGAAGAAGAAGCCGCGGCGATCCGCGCGCGCACGGGCCGGCGCGGTCCGGTCGTCGTGGTCCCGCCGCTCACTGAGACGGTCGCGTCGGCGGCGATCGGTGCGCTCGCCGGCGCCGACCGGTTCGCGCTGGTGCACGCGCCGATCGGGCCGCTCGCCAACCAGCTCCCGGTCGCGCGCTGCGCGGCCCGCGCGAAGATTCCCCTAGTCGTCGCCGGCCCGGTCGTCGACGCGTCGTACGCCGAGCGCGTCCGCGAGCTGGGCGGCCGCGACCTCATCGTGCTGCCGCACGAGCCCGCGCCGGCGATCGCCGCCGCCCTGCGCGCGGCGACCGCGGTAGTCGTCGACGCCGCTTGGGTCGGCGAGGGCGGCGCCCGGCTCGCCGCGGCGGCACTCGGCGGCGCGCGGCTCGTGGTCGCGGAGCGGCGCCCGTTCCGCGTCGCCGGCGCCGAGCCGCGGCGCTTCGATCCGGCCGACGCCGAGGCGCTCACGCGCGCGCTCGGCGAGGCGTGGGACGAGGCGTTGAGCAGCCCCGGGCGGGCGGCGCCCGAGACGCTCGCCGCGCTGGCTCCGAACGCCGTCGTGCGCGCGATCGTGCGCGGCTACGCGGCGCTCGCGAGCGCCGGCGCGTCCTGAGCGCCGGGCCGAACCTAAACCGCCGAATCACGGCGTCCGATATCAACACGAGGAGGACTCCGACGAACATGGACGTTCAGGCGATCGATCAAACCCAGGCGACGGGACAGGCCGCGGCGGCGACGCCTACGGTTGGGCTTCCGGCCTTTCCAGCTGCGGGCGGCCCGGCGCAGGACCACCAGATGCAGCAGATTCCCGATGCGACGCTGCACCACGCGCTCTCGCAGCTCGTCGGCGGCGGCTCGCACGTCGCGGTGCAGTTCCGCGTCGTCGGGCCCAACGAGATCGTGACGGTTTTCAAGAACGCGGACACCGGCGAGGTGATCACGCAGTTCCCGTCCGAGGCGATGGTCCTGATCGCGCAGTTCTTCAACAAGCTCGCCGGCGCCGTCGTCGACCGGACGGCCTGACGTGAGCGGAGTGGGCTCGGCCTCGAGCACGTCCGGCGGCTCGACGGCCGCCGGCACCAACGTCGCGCCCATCTCGTTCCCGGGGATCGCGTCGGGGATCGACTACAACTCGATCATCCAGAAGTACACCGACATCACGCTGCAGCAGGAGACCCCGCTGCAGAACAAGGTGACGGCGCTCAACAACCAGCAGGCCGAGCTGTTCAAGATCCAGGACCTGGTCGCGAAGTTCCAGGACACGTTCCGGGCGGTCAGCGACCCGGCGAACTTCACCGCCACCGCGCCGACTTCGTCGAACTCCTCCGCGATCGCGGCCTCCACGGTCGCGAAGACGGTTGCGACGCCCGGCACGTACGTGATCACGAAGACGTCGCTCGCGACGGCGACGCAGCTCACCAACGATCCGGCCGCGAACGGCGCATTCGACCCGAACGTGCCGCTGGTGAACGCGGGCGCGTCGATCACGCCGACCAACGGCGGCGGCGCCGGGACGAGCGGAACGATCACGATCGACGGCGTCGCGCTGCAGTACGACGTCAACACGCAGGACCTGAACAGCTGGATCACCACGATCGCCAACCCGGCGCTCGCGGCGGCCGGCGTCGGCGCCTCGCTCTCGTACAGCGGCGGCAAGGTCACGGTCAGCTCGACCCAGCCGCTCACGCTGGGCGCCGCCGGCGACAGCGGCAACCTGCTGCAAGTCCTCAAGCTCGACACCGCGCAGATAAGCTTCAGCGGCGGCGTCTACACGGCGACCAGCACCGCGAACATCGGCGGGATCAACCTCGGCGCGACGCTGAACACCGCCAACAACGCCGGTTTCGCGACCGCCGTGACCGCCGGCAAGTTCACCATCAACGGCGTCGTCTTCACCGTCGATCCGGCGGCGAACAACCTCAACAACGTCCTGCTGCAGATCAACACCTCGTCGGCCGGCGTGCTGGCGACGTACGACGCCGCCAACGACCGCATCGTGCTGACCGCGAAGGCGGACGGCCCGCAGGGGATCAGCGTCGGCAAGTCGGGCGACACGTCGAACTTCCTGCAGGCCGCCGGGTTCCTGACCGACTACACGAAGCCGAACCAGCTCAGCGCGGGCTCGCAGCTCGCGGTCGGCAAGTCGGCGCACGTGCAGTACGTCGACAACGGCGGCACGACGCACGACGTCTACGCGAACTCGAACGACGTCACCAGCGCGATCCCGGGCGTCGACCTCAAGCTCCAGCAGGCCGTCGACGGCGTGCTGGTCCCGCCGGTGACCATCTCCGTCGCGCAGGACAGCGGCACGCTGCAGAGCTCGATCAAGAGCTTCGTCGAGGCCTACAACGCGGTGATCGACGAGATCAACAAGGCGACGCAGGCGCCGGTCGTCGGCACGACGACGAGCGCGAGCGGCCAGTCGCAGGGCCAGCAGCTCACGACCGGCGGCGTGCTGTTCAACAACCAGGACGTGCTCGCGCTGAAGGACCAGATGGTCAACATCGTGTCCTCGTTCGGCGCCACCGGTTCGACCTCGTACAACTCGCTGGCCTCGATCGGCCTCGGCCTCGACTCCTCGTTCACGGTCGACACGGCCTCGTCGAGCAACACGGACAACACCACCTCGCAGGACAACGTCTCGCAGCAGACGTTCGCCGGCACCAGCGGCCGCCTGAACGACCTCAACGTCGACACGCTGAGCGCCGCGCTCGCCGCGAACTCGAACGCCGTCGCCAAGCTGTTCACCGGCACCGGCAGCATCGTGGGCCAGCTGGGCGCGTACCTGACCTCGGTCTCCGGGCTGCCGACGCAGCTTCAGGGCGCGCTGGCGGGCAAGATCCCCGCGCAGCCGCTGTTCAAGATACTGACCTCGACGACGAGCGATCAGATCACCTCGCTGCAGCAGCAGATCAAGCTCGTCACGGACCAGGCCAACCTCCAAGCGGACCGGCTGCGCCAAGAGTTCGTGAACAGCGAGTCGCAGATTGCGCAGCTCCAGTCCCTCCAATCCTCACTCGGTGCGCTCACCGCGAAGTCGTCGGGGTAACGTGACGATCTCCAACGCCAACCTGCGCTATCTGGAAGCGTCGATCATCTCGGCGAGCCCGGAGGACCTCGTCATCAAGGTCTACGACGCGCTACTCCTGTTCGCGCGGCAGGCCGTCGAGATGATGGAGAGCCGGCCGGCCGACATCCAGGGCCGCCACGACCTGCTGCGCCGCGCGCAGCGTGCGTGCGCGCTGCTGATGGGCTCGCTGCGGCTGGATCTCGACAGCGACATCCCCGGCAACCTGTTCCGCATCTACGAGTTCTGGCACCACCAGCTCGTCGCGGCGAACATGCAGGGCGACGCGCAGAAGGTGCGCGAGCTGCTCCCGCTGATCGCCGGGATGCGCGAGACATGGGTCGAGGCGATCAAGAAGTACCGCGCGCAGAGCGCTCCCGGAGCCGAGCTCGGTGCCCTCGTCTGCTGAGTCGCCGCGCGACGCCGTCGCGCGCACCATCGTCGCGCTCGAGCGCTCGTGCCTCGACGCCGACGCCGCGCTGGTCGAGCGCCGCTGGGTGCAGGTCGGCACCGCGTTCCGCGTGCAGGCCGAATTGACGACCGAGCTCGCGAAGCTGTTCGACGCCGCGCCGGAGATCGCGCCTGCCAACGACCCGAAGGTCGCGCGGCGCATCGGCGGGATCCTGGCCTACCGCGAAGACCAGCTGCGCCGCATGCGCGCCTACCGCGACGACGTGTCGGCCCGGCTGACGTCGATCGGCAAAGTGAACGCGTTCTCGCGCAGCCTCGGCAAGCACGCCGCGGCGGCGCAGCTCTACGACGGACAGTACTAGCAGCCTTTATCGCTAGGCGCCCGCGTACACGATCGTCGTCTCGAAGCGCTCCTGGCGCTCGTCGGCGCGCGGGACGGCGTCGTCGAACGGGACCAGCCGCGTGACGCCGTCCTGCAGCACGATCATCCGCAGCCGGTCGGTCTCGGCGTCGCTCTCCCACTGCGCGGGCGCGGTCGTGTTGCTGGCGCGGTCGTGGTGCCCGACGCGCACGCCGGCGTGCAAGAGCACGCGGCGGCCGGCGGCGCGCACGCGCTCGCACAGCAGGTAGTCCTCGTCACACTGGCGCACGGTGCGCGAGCGCGGGTCGACGTAGACGTGCGCCGCGAAGTACGGCGGCGCGAGCGCGCGCAGCGCGCCGACGCGCACGACGACGCAGCCGAAGCCGACGCCGTCGACGACCGCGACGCGGTCGCCGCCGTAGGCCGGGATCGCGGCCGACGTGGTATCGGTCGAGACCCAGCGCGAGACCGCCATCGGGCGCGCGGAGTCGCGGCTGTAGTAGAGCGCGCCGGCGACCGCGGCTTCCGGGTCGTCGCGCAGCGCGCCGATCAGGCGGACGAGCGCGTCGGGCGGCACGATGATGTCGTCGTCGATCATCGCCAGCAGATCGGCGCCGCGCGCGACGGCGTCGCGCGCGATCATCTCGCGCTGCACCGCGACGGCGTTGCCCGTCCACACCAGCCGGTCGGCTTCGGTCACCGACTCCGGCAGCGCGAGCTGCGCGAGCGCGTCGAGGAACGGCCGCGTCGGCTGGCCGCCGGTGGGGATGCCGATCAGCAGCTTCACGAGACGGCCCCGCGCAGCGCTGCGACCAGCTTGCGCCCCGCGTCGTGGAGGGTCGGATCGGCGGCGGTCAGCGGGTCGTAGCGCTTGTCGACCGCGCGCCGCACGGTGACGCGCATCAGCCACGCTCCGGCTGCGGCGCGGTACGCGGTCAGCGCACCGCGCAGCCGTTCCGCCGCGGATTCCTCGACGTTCTCGACCTCGCGCGACGCGACGGCGAGCAGCACCTGCACGCCGCGCAGGAACGGATCGTCGAGCTGCCGCGCGAGCAGTGTGCGCAGCGCTTCCAGCTCGCGCGGTTCGAGCCGCGCGACCAGCAGCGCGCCTTCGTACGCGAAGTGCTCGCGCGGGGCCTCGGCGGTAGGCCGGATCGCGCCCAGCGCTTCGAGCGTCACGACCGGCGGCGGCGGCCGGTTCATCCGCGCCGCGACCAGCGCTCGCGGCAGCGCGGCCGAGATGGACCGCGCGAACTCCGAGACGCCGAGCGCGCGCCCCAGCGGCGCATCGGCGGCCGCGACGGAAGCGAGGAGCGCCAGCGCGGCGAGCCCGTGCGGAACCGCACCCGAGAACACGCGTTCCAGCGCGCGGACTTCGTCGGCGTCCAGCACCCGAGCGAGAACGAGCGATGCGGGCGCCTCCGCAAGCGCGGGTTCCGGTTGCGGTTGAACCTCGATATCTGGATTTGGTTCCGTCTGGGCTTCCGGCGCGGCGTGGGTCTCGGTTTCCGGTTCGGGTCGTACGTCGACGACCGGTTCGGGTTGTACGTCGACGACGGATTCGGGTTGTACGTCGATGGCCGGTTCCGGTTGTATGGCGGCGATCGGTTCCGGTCGGAGCTCAGCCGGTTCCGGTGTCTCGATCGGCGCTTGCGGGAGCGGCTCGGATGACGGGACCGGCTGCCGGATCGCGTCGGGCGGAAGCACGAACGGCGGCGGGGTGATCGTCTCGAATGTCGGCCGGCGCGAAGGCGGAGGCCCGAGAATCGGACCGGGCGTGCGGAACACGACCTGATTGACCGGCTCGTCGATGACGACGTCGATGGTGCGCTCCACCGGTCTCCGCACGTCGCGCACCGGTTCCGGCGCGGGTGCGGCTTCGGGTTGCTTTGCCGATGCGAGGTCCGATACCGCTGCTTGTTCCACGACGGGTTCGGGCTGTGCCGCGGGTTCTGGTTGCGCTACGGATTCGAGCTGTGCTACCGGGTCGCGCTCCGGTATCTGCTCGGCTTCCGGTTCGGCCTCGAGTGCGGCGACCGGCTTGATTTCTTCGTCGACTTCGCCGGCCTCGAGCTCGAAGAACGGCTTCGGCGCCGCGTAGGCGGCGTGGCCGGAGCGCCGGCCGAGACGGAGCGAGGGCGCGGCGATCACGGGGACGCCCGGCGCGTGCGCGGAGGCGATGATGTCGAGCGGTTCGGTTCCCGGGAGCACGCGGAGGGCGAACCGCACGCGGATCGCACCGGCCGCGGGAACCGTGCCGACGCGCATCCCTTCGCCGAGCAGCGCTTCGCCGTCCAGCTCGACGCCGTCGCGCGCGAACGATCCGGCGATCGGCTCGCTCTCGGGCGGGATCGCGATGCGCAGCAGCACGTCGTCGGCGTCGGTGTCGCCGTCGTCGCCGACCTCCGCCACGACCGTCACCACCGCGCCGGGGATCAGCTCGCGGTTCGGGCGCGCTTCGAGCCCGACGCGCAGCATCGGACCGCGCGGCGCGGCGAGCGGAACGCCCCCGACCATCGACTCCGGCCCGAACCGCGCCGGCGTCGTCGAGCCGGGCGTCGCGACCGGCGGAAGACCGAGCTCTTCGCTGCGGCGCCGTTCGAGCAGCCGCGTGTCGGCGTTCCGGTCGAACAGCTCGTCGACGTCGATGTCGCGCGCGCCGTTCATCGCGTGCGGGACGCGGTCAGCCAGGGGAAACGCCACCACGGCCGCGGCTGCTCGGCGTTCGCTTCGCCCGGCACCGCGCCGCCGTCCGCCGCGGCCGTACCATCGGCCGCGGTTTCGCTCCATGCGGCCGCGCCCGAAACCGCGGAACCGGCGGGCCGGGCCGCCGAGCGCGGCATGTTCAAACCGCGCATGCGCGTGGCGGCTTCGGCGTCGGTGCGCGTCGCGCGCGGGCGGCCGTATGCGCCGGCCTCGCGCAGCGTCGCGTGCGCGAGCGTGAGCAGCCGGCGCGGCGTTCCGCGCGACGCGCCGACGATCACGTCGAGCACGTCGTCGTCGAACAGCGAGACCCCGCCGCCGGCTCCGCCCGCGCGCCCAACGCGGTAGGCGATCAGCGCGCGCGCCTCGAGCGGGTCCAGCAGTCCGAGCTCGTACCAGTCGTCGACGCGGTCGGCGAGGTTGCGGCGCGCATCGATCCGCGGGCGCAGCTCGCTCTGGCCGAACAGCACGATGTTGAGCAGCTTGCGCTGCGGCACGTCGTAGTTCAGCAGCAGCCGCAGCACCTCGAAGATCTCGTCGCTCGCGTTCTGCGCCTCGTCGACCAAGAGCACGATCGTCAGCCCGTCGAGGACGGCGGCGTCGTACAAGAAATTCTTCAGCGCGTTCTTCAGCGCGGCCGGCGAGCGCGGCGGCAACGCGAGGCCGAACGAGCGCGCGACGCCGAGCAAGAACTCGGTCTCGGTCGCGAACGAGGGGTCCAGGATCTTGCCGAGCCGGACGTCGTCGCGGCCCAGGAGCTCGCGCTCGATCTGCGCCATCAGGCTGGTCTTGCCGGTCCCCGCGTCGCCGACGACCACCTGCAGGCCGCGCGACTCCAGGATGCCGCCGATCAGGCGGTCGCGTGCGCGTGCCAGAGCCGGCGTCGTCCGGTAGAAGTGCGGATCCGCGGTGTCGAGGAACGGATCGCGCTCCAACCCGAAGTGCCGGTAGTACGGGGTCATCCCACGGTCTAGCTTCGGCGCGGCGGCTGCGAGCGGCCTCTCCTCGTCTCAGGTTCGAGCGCGGCGAAACCGATCACTGATGGGATGACCGGAGGTCGGGCGTTCGCGATCGTCTGCGCCGGCGGCGGACCGCGTGCCGCCGCCGCGCTTCGCGCCCGCTTCCCGGGCGTGCCGTTCCGCTACGCCGGCCCGCCCGGCGGCGCGCCGTTCGGCATCACCGCCGATCCCTCGCCCGCCGCCGCGCTGCGCCGCGTCGAGACGGAGTACGCGGTCGTCGTCGACCCGGCGGTCGCGCTCGACGCCGCATCGGCGCAGCGGCTGCTTGCCGCTGCGGCGCCGCCCGGTTCGGTCGTCGCGCCGCTGCTGGTCGGCGCCGACGGGCTCGTCGCGAGCGCCGGCGTCGCGCTGGCGGGCGATCCGGTGCGCGGCCGCGCGACGCCGCACGCGGTCGCGCGCGGCGCGGAGACCGCGAACGTCCAAGAGATCCCCGCTGCCGGCGCGCTCGACGGGCGCTGCGTCGCCGGACGCACCGCGACGCTGCGCGAGATCGCGCCGGATGCCTGCGATGAAGATGCATGGCTCGCCGCGAGCGCGCGCGCGCGCGGGCGCGGCGTGCGGCTGTCCGTCGCGCGGGTGATCGTCCCGCTGCAGGGCGGCGCGGTCTCGCCGCACGGCGACGACCCGCGGCGCGCCGCCGCGGAAAGCGCGCTGAACGCGCACGCGTCGCCGTGGGGAGCGTTCGCCGCGGATGCCGCCAGCGGCCACGTCAGGCGCGTCGTGCGCACGGCGTACGGCAACGACGTGAACGTCGTGGAGCCGGCGCCGCCGGTCGTCGCGGTGGTCGTCGGCACACCTGCGGACCGTGAGGCGTTCGAGCGCGCGCTGCGCGCGAACGCGCTGCCGCTCGAAGACGTCGTGTACGCCGGCGGTCCCGATGCGATCGAGGTCGCGGAGACCGCACTGCGGGCGCGCGGGGACCGCTACGTGGCGTTCGCCGACGCGCGGACGGTGCTGCGCGCCGGCTGGCTCGACGCGCTCGCGGCGGCGCTCGAGCGCGATCCGCTTGCCGCGTTCGCGACGCTCGCGCGAGCCGGCTGCGACGCGCGCGCGACGCTGGTCGCGGCCGGCCGCATCCCGCTCTCCGAGCGGCTCGGCGCGTTCGAGACCGTGCACGGCGCGCTCGGCGACCTGATGCTGCGTGTCGCGCGCGAGCGCGGGCGCGGCGTCGCCCGCGTGACCGGCAATCTCTGCGTTCCGGCGCCGCCGGCCGATGACGTCGCCTTCCGCGTGCGCTACGGCTGCTCGCCCGCCGCGGCGGACTCGACGATGGCCGCGCGGCCGCCGCGCTTCAGCGGCATCGCGAGCATCGTGATGCTGTCGTGGAACGCGCCGGAGTACACCCGCATCGCGGTGGAGTCGATCCGCGCGCACACCCGCTACCCGCACGAGATCCTGATCGTCGACAACGGCTCCGAGCCGCCGACGCTGGCGGTGCTCGACCAGCTCGCGCGCGACCACGGCGTGCGCGTGGTGCGCAACGGCCGCAACCTCGGCTTCGGCCAGGGGATGAACGTCGGGATGACCCACGCGCGCGGCGACGCCGTCGTGATCCTGAACAACGACGTCGTCGTCACCGACGGCTGGCTCGAAGATTTGGTCGGCGCGCTGGAGACGCGGCGCACCGTGGGCTGCACCGCGCCGCGCAGCAACAAGGTCGCGAGCGAGCAGCTCGTCGGCGCGCAGTACCCGGACATCGGCGCGATGCACCGCTTCGCCGCCGAGCGCCGCCGCGCGCACCGCGGGCGCGGCTACGTCGCGCAGCGCGTGGTCGGGTTCTGCCTGTGCCTCGACCGCGAGGTGATCGACGCGGTCGGCGGCTTCGACCCGCTCTACGGGCTCGGCAACTACGAGGACGACGACCTGTGCGTGCGCATCCGCCGCGCCGGCTGGGAGATCTTCGTCTGCGACGACGTCTTCATCCACCACTTCGGCAGCGTCAGCTTCAAGGCGAACGCGCTGGACTACCGCGCGCACATGCAGCGCAACTGGGACGCGTTCTGCGCGAAGTGGGGGATGCCGCCCGCGCCGCTCTCGGTGGAGTACGACATCCGCACGCTGACCCGGCCCGCGTTCGACGCGGAGACGCACGTCGTGCCGCTGCCGGAGATCGCATGAGGCCGCGCTTCCACGCCCGCTTCCCCGGTGCGCTGTGCGAGAACCTGGCCGCGCTCGGGCCGAGCGCGCGCCTCGCCGCATACCGTCTGGAGCCGGTGCGCACGGTCGACGGGCCGCAGCATCACCTCGACCTGACCTTCGCGAGCGGCACCGAGATCGCGGTGGTCGCCGGCATCGTGCTCGACCTGCACGCGCTCGCGCACCGCGACCGTTCGCCGTTCGTCGCGCCGCGCGAAGCGCTCGCCGTTGCGGACCGCCTCGGCGATGCGTGCGACGCGCTCTGCGACGAGCTGACCGCGCTCTTCGCCGAGCGGGTCGATCCCGGCGAGACGCTGCACGCCGTTCCCGGAGTCGCGGAGACGATCGTCGCCGCGCGCCGCGCTGCGAGCGCGCTCGGCGCCGCCCGCTATGCGGCGGTCGCGCGCGTGCGCGGGCGGGACGTGGCCGACGACGCGTACGCCGAGACCTGTTTCAGTGGAGCGATCCCACGGACGCCGCCGGCGCCGGCGGTGACGTTCGGCGACCCGCACGCGCCGCTGCGCTGCTACGTCGCGCTCTCCGACGATGCGCTCGCGTCCGGCGGCGCGGCGTACCGCTGCGCGCTCGGTCTCGCCGAGGCGCTCGGCGGCGACGACGT
>Ga0066662_10001274_pt1 | contig 11410 bp, 9 predicted proteins | sample GraSoiAngelo_111_FD_133939 | JGI IMG/M metagenome (GOLD analysis project Ga0066662, IMG submission 133939) | Grasslands soil microbial communities from the Angelo Coastal Reserve, California, USA - 14_0903_12_40cm | ecosystem: Environmental > Terrestrial > Soil > Grasslands | place: USA... | reverse complement strand
GGTTAAGAGCCTTATCCTCGGCTCAGCGGCGGGTCTTCTCGCCATGAGCGGAGCCCAGGCAGCTGATCTTCCCGTGAAGGCCAAAGCGGTCGAATACGTGAGGATCTGCTCCCTTTATGGTGCGGGTTTCTGGTATATGCCGGGCACCGACACCTGCATGAAGATCGGCGGCTACCTGCGCGTCGATACCACGTTCAACGGCGGCATCTACGACCAGCCGGCCTGGTCCGGCAGTTTCGGTAGTGGCGATCGTTTCTACGACCGGATCAACAGCCGCTCCCGTATGGCGCTGACTGTCGACACCCGTACCGCTACCGAATATGGCGTCGTCCGTACCTTCGGTCAGGCCGACTTCCAGTTCAACAACTTCGGCACCCAGAACGGCAACACGCCGTCGTCTGGCCCCGCCGGCGGTATTGGCGCGGCGGGTACCAGTGGAAACCAAGGCTTCCTGACCGCTGGTCAGCTGTCTGGCTTGAACGGCAGCTTGCTGAACAATCCGGGTGGCGGCTACGTGGCGGTTGAGTTCGCATTCGTCCAATTCGCGGGCTTCACCTTCGGTAAGTCGGCTTCGGCTTACGCGACGCCGTGGCATGGGTATCCGGGCAACAACACGTCGTTCCTGATGGGCGGCCATGACACCGTCACGGGCGTGAACAACATCCAGTACACCGCGCAATTCGGCAACGGCGTGTCGGGTACCATCGGTCTCGATGATCCGACCGTGTTCAACCGTACCGCGCTGTACAACCTGTCGACCGGTATCGGCGGCAACGGTCTCGGAACCACTCAATACGGTGGCTGGGTTGCTCCCGATCTCGTCGGTAACATCCGCGTCGACCAGGCTTGGGGTCTGTTCCAGATTTCGGGCGCGTTGCACGACGTGAATGCGTCGTACAACAACATCGGTGCCTTCAATACTCCCTCGGTCACCTCCATCCTCTCGGGTCATCCTGACTCGAAGCTTGGCGGTTCGGTGATGGCTGCTTTGCAGATCAAGAACATCCCGACTGGACCGGGCGATGACATCAAGTTCGACGCGAGCTGGGCCAAGGGTGACACCAAGAACGTGATCTCCACGAGCGCTGCTTCGCCGAGCTTCGCGATGGTCGGCGGGACCGCCAGCCAGTTCGGACCCAACAATAGCTACGGGTTCGGCGCGACGACAGACGGTGTCTGGCTGCCAACGGTGAACGGTGGCGACGGTCAGATCCATCTGACTGAAGCCTTCGGCGTCCGTGGTGCCTTCAACCACAACTGGGATCCGTACTGGTCGACGAGCTTGTTCGGCGGCGCGGCCTGGGTTCGGTATGACGACACCGCCAGGCTCCAGTTCTGCGCAACCTTCGCCGCGACCCACCCGGGCCTCATCAATGCAGCCGGCGTCGGGACCTATACTTGCGACCCGAACTTCTCCACGGGCCAGATCGGCGTAGTCACCCGATGGACTCCAGTGAAGAACCTGACGTTCTCGGCTGAAGCGATGTACTTCATCCTTCACCAGAACTTCGCGGGTACCTCGGTGTTCAGCCCGGGCGCTCCGCAGCCGACGGCGACCTACGCCTTCAAAGATCAGAGCACGGCCTCGTTCAACGTTCGCGTTCAGCGTAACTTCTGATCCTGATTGTCTGACAACTTTCTCAAAGAACCCCCGGCAGGAAACTGCCGGGGGTTTTTCATTGGATCATGCCGTCAGCGATGTTGTCTGAAACACACGTGCGTGATGCCAAGCGATGACATGGGCACGAAGCGAAGCGCCGGCACTACGTTGCCCGAAAATCACATCCGGGTTCCAAAGCAACCTCTCAGGCGTTTCTTCATCTGAACTACCGGTCGTCGGGTGTAGCATGATGTGTGTCACGGGTCCGTTCTGAAAATCGGGGGACGCACATGAAACTGCACAAAAGTCTCATCGTCGGATCGGCGGCGGTCCTTGCGGTGATCGGGAACGCAATCGCCGCAGATCTTCCGGTCAAGGCCAACGCGATCGAGTATGTGCGGATTTGCTCCGCCTACGGTGCCGGTTTCTGGTTCATTCCCGGCACCGAGACCTGCCTCAAGCTCGGCGGCTACTTGCGGGCTGATACGACCGTCAATGGCGGCGGCGCTCATGGTCAGCCTGCGTGGAGTGGCGATTCCGGCCAGCAAAACCGCTTTCGCGATCTCTTTATTTCCCGTTCGCGTATGGCACTGACGATCGATACACGCACCGCCAGCGACTATGGAGTGGTACGCACATTCCTCCAGGGCAACTTCCAGTTCAACAACTTCGGCACAACAAATGGTTCAGCTCTTGGAAGTAGTCCCGCTGCGCCTCTGACGGCTACGCAACTGGGCGGCCTTAACGGCGCGCTGCTGAACGTGCCCGGCGGCGGTTATGTCGCGGTCGAATATGTGTTCATTCAGTTCGCAGGCTTCACCTTCGGTAAGTCCGCTTCCGCCTATGCCACGCCGTGGCAAGGTTTTCCCGGCAATCTCTCGTCCTTCCTGCTCGGTGGCCAAAATACCGATACCGGCGTCAACAACATTCAGTACACCGCGCAGTTCGGCAACGGGGTGTCGGGAACGATCGGGCTGGACGACCCAACCGTTTGGGAGCGCACGTCGCTCTACAATTTGGGCGTCCCGGGGGCGATCGGTGCCAATGGGACGGGGTCGAGTTTCTATGGTGGCTTCGTTGCTCCCGATCTCGTCGGCAACATCCGTGCCGATCAGGCCTGGGGTCTGGTTCAGCTCTCGGGCGCCTTGCATGACGTCAATGCGTCCTACAACACGATGGGCGCTTTCAACACTCCGAACACCTCATCGATCCTGTCCGGCCACCCCGATTCGAAGCTGGGTGGCGCGGTGATGGGGGCGTTGCAGATCAAGAACCTCCCGACCGGCACCGGCGACGACATCAAGATCGATGCCAGCTACGCCAAGGGCGCCACCAAATACGTCATCGCCACCGCTGCTACCTCGCCGAACTTCGCAATGTTCGGCGGCAGCGGCTTCGGATACGAAAGCGTCGGTTTTGGCGCAACGACCGATGGTGTTTATCTCCCCGGCATCATGGCCGGAATTCAACTGACCACGGCGTGGGGCGTGCGCGGCGCCTTCAACCATAATTGGAATCCGAACTGGTCGACCAGTCTGTACGGCAGCTACTCTGCTGTTCGCTATGACGGCGGAGCCGATGACAATCTTACGCCCACGGGTTTGGCTTCCGCCAAGGGCGCTTACTGCGCAGCGTTCGCTGCAAGCCATCCGGGCCAGGCGTTGGTCGGAAATTCCGTGGGCGCCTACTCCTGCAACCCCGACTTCAACGTTTCGCAGCTTGGTTTCGTAACCCGCTGGGTGCCACTCAAGAACCTCACGTTCTCGGCGGAGGTGCAGTGGTTTCACCTGGACCAGAAAATGTCGGGTAGTTCGGTGTTTGCCGCGACCGCTCCAAAACCGTTGGCGCTTTACGAGTTCAAGGACCAGAACACCGTACACCTGCAGGTGCGTGCACAGCGCAACTTCTAAAAGCTTGCGATTATTCGGTGACCGCGGCGCCGCGGCGAAGGTCGGCGTCGATCTGCAGCCGGGTGCCGCCGCCGAAACGCGCGCGATAGACCTGCAGGTTTTCCATGACGCGCTGCACGTAGTTGCGCGTCTCCGAGAACGGGATCAGCTCGACCCAACGCACCGCGTCTCCCTTGGGATCGCGGGGGTCGCCGTATCGCTCGATCCATTTCTTGACGCTGCCGCGGCCGGCGTTATAGGCCGCAAAGGTCATGATGTAGGAGCCGCGATAGTCCTCGATCAGCCCGCCGAGCTCGGCGGCGCCGAGCGCGGTGTTGTAGACCGGATCGGTCTTCATGCGCTGCAGGTCGAACGTGGCGCCGTGGCGCTTGCAGACGTAACGCCCGGCATCCGGCGTGACCTGCATCAGCCCATAGGCCTGTGCCGGCGAGACCACCGCTTGGTTGAAGGCGCTCTCCTGTCGCGCGATCGCGAACACGACCGCGCGCTCGACCTCGGGCCCGATCGCCTGATACGGCGGAATTCCGGTCACCGGGTAGGCGTAGAAGTCGAACGGCAGCCCGCGGTTCAGCGCCGACTTGCCCATCAACAGCATGCCGCGCGCGTCGCCCTGGCGCGACGCCAGTTCGCCAAGCCCCAGCAGCACGTCGGCATCGCCGTTTTCGCCCATGTCGGCAAGCACGGTGATCGCGAGCTCACGCTGCTCCAGCGCGTAGAGCAGCTGCGCCGCACGAACCACCTCGAGCCGCTCGATGCCCCGCGAGCGGCTTGACGGCACGCCGTTCAATTCGATCTGCGGCAGGCCGAGTTTGGCCCGCGCCAACTGGCCGTAGTAGCTGGTCGACTGCTCGGCGGCGGAAGCATAGGCCCTGCGCGCTGCCTCGGTGCGGCCGGCGGCTTCGGCGGCACGGCCTTGCCAATAGCCGGCGCGCGCCAGCGCGGTCGGGTTCGCGCTGCCGACGCCGATCCGCGCAAAATGCTGCGCGGCGGCATTAGGATCGTGCAGGAAGCGCAGCGCGATCCAGCCGGCGGTGAATTCCTGCTCGGTCTTGTAGATGTCGCGCGCGGGAAGCGCGGCGTCGCGCGCAATCAAATAGGCGTTTCGATATTCGCCGACGTCGATCATCTTGCGCGACAGCAGCCGCCGTTCGACCCACCATTCGTCGAGATTGTAAAGCCGGCCTGCATCGCGGGGCGCGCCCAGCATCAGCTGGGCGGCTTCCTGGAATTTCTCTTCGCGGCGGAGCAGCTGGATCCTAGAGAAGACGTAGCCGGGATCGCCATGCAGCTCGTGCGGTACCGCGTCAAGCAAAGCGCGGGTGTTGGGAGCCTTCTTGTATGCCGCGATGCGCGCTTTCGCCAATGCGACCTGGCCGACGCGTTTGGCGGCGCGCATCGCGCCTTCGTGGTCGCTGCCGTAGAGCAGCGAGTCCATCCGCGCCTTATGGTCGCCCGGCGTCAGCAATGCGCCGAACAGGTCGATGGCGGTTTCTTCGGTATCCGCCGACATCTGGTCGAACCGCCATGCCTCGCGCAGCAGCCGTTCGGCGCCGGCGCGGTCGCCGCGTCCGAGCAGCGCCTTGGCGAGCGCGAAGCGGCCTTTGGCCGAAATCGGTTTTTCGTTCTCGAACCAGGCCAGCACCGCGGCGTCGTCGCGATGGTCGTCCCAAAGCGCCGCTTCGATGCGCCGGCGGAAGAAGGTCTGCGAGGGCCAGCTCGGATTGGCATCGATAAAGGCGCGGTAGCGCTCGACCGATGCGCCGTTGTTCTCGCTGCGCAGGATTACCCATTCGGCGAGCTTGCGCGCCACCGGATCGGAGATCGAGGCTTGCAACGGGGTCGCGTCGGCGGCCTTGCGGGTGCGCGCCAGCTCGATGATGCTTGCCAGCGCGTCGGTGTCGGCCGGCGAGGTCGACGTGGTCGCGGCGATGGCGGGGGGCGGTACCGGCTTGCGCGCAGGCGCCGCGGGCAACGCTGCATGCTGACGGGTTGCCGGCTGAATGACGGGGGCAGGTGTCGACGCGTCCGCCGCAACCGGCTTGGGCGCTGGCGCGGCGACCGACACCTTCGGGAACGCATTGCGGGCGATCGGCCGCGGCTTCGGCAATGGAACTTTTGGCTTCGCCGGCAACGCCAAGGCATCGGAGGCCCCGGCCGACAAGCCGATCGCCAGCACGACGCCGGCAAACGAAGTAGTCCACCGCAACGCGGTTGCGCGGCCAAACGGCGTCATGACCCTCTTTCGATGCGAATCAAGCAAGCGCGGTCGTCCCACGTCTATTCCATTGAAGTTGTAGAGAAAATGTTAAATCGGCCCGCAACCCACACGCTGTCTGCACCATCACCGCGGCGAAATCGCGGCTGGCCTCTCCCTCCGGGCCTTTCGCAGGCGCGCCAGACCCGGTATGAATCCGGCTTGATCGGGCAGGGCGCGCGCCCCCTCGGGTTTGGAGACAATCATGGCAGCCAAGGCAAATTTCAGGGGCTCGCTCACCGCCTTGGTCACGCCGTTCAAGGACGGCGCGCTGGACGAGGCCGCCTTTCGCGGGCTTGTGAGTTGGCAGATCGAGCAGGGATCGCATGGGCTTGTGCCGGTCGGCACCACCGGCGAGAGCCCGACGCTCAGCCATGACGAGCACAACCGGGTGGTCGAGATGTGCCTCGACGAGGCCAAGGGCCGCGTGCCGGTGATCGCCGGCGCGGGCTCGAATTCGACCCGCGAGGCGATCGATCTCGCCAAGCACGCCGAAAAGGCCGGCGCCGACGCCGTGCTGGTGGTGACGCCCTATTACAACAAGCCGACCCAGGAGGGGATGTATCACCACTTCAAGGCGGTGAATGACGCGATCGGCATTCCGATCATCATCTACAACATCCCGCCGCGCTCGGTGGTCGACATGTCGGTGGAGACCATGGCGCGGCTGTTCGAATTGAAGAACATCGCCGGCGTCAAGGACGCCACCGCGAATCTCGGGCGCGTCTCGCAGCAGCGCCATGCCATGGGCCCGGATTTCATCCAGCTTTCCGGCGAGGACATGACCGCGCTGGCGTACATGGCGGCCGGCGGTCATGGCTGCATCTCGGTGGTCGCCAACGTGGCCCCAAAACTCTGCGCCGAGTTGATGTCGGCCGTGCTGAAGGGCGATTATGCGACCGGCCTGCAGATCCAGGACCGGCTGGTGCCGCTGCATGATGCGATCTTCAAGGAGCCGGGGCTGGCCGGCGCCAAGCATGGCCTAAAGCTGCTCGGCCGGGTCGAGGAGGAAATCCGCCTGCCGATGATGCCGGTGACGCCGCCGACCGGGCAGGTGATCCGCGAGGCCATGGTCTATGCGGGCCTGCTCAACTGATCTTCGACGCCGCCATGAGTCTTCCGGTTCGCGACGTCGAGGAGAAGGGCCTTCGGATGCTGAAGGAATTCCGCGAATTCGCGATGAAGGGCAACGTCGTCGATCTCGCGGTCGGCGTCATCATCGGCGCGGCGTTCGGCGGCATCGTCAGCTCGCTGGTCGGCGATATCATCATGCCGATCGTCGGCGCAATCACCGGCGGACTGGATTTTTCCAACTATTTCACGCCGATGTCGCGCGCCGTGACGGCCTCCAACCTCGCGGATGCCAAGAAGCAGGGCGCAGTGCTGGCATGGGGCAATTTCCTCACCGTCACGCTGAACTTCGTCGTCGTCGCATTCGTGCTGTTCCTGATCATCCGGGCGATGAACGTGGTGAAGCGCAGGCATGACGCGCCGAAACTCAGTCGCCAGGAGGAACTGCTCACCGAAATCCGCGACCTGTTGAAGAAAGCCTGACGTGGCCGCAAAAGAACCACGCCCCATCAAGGTCGTCGCGGAAAATCGCAAGGCGCGATTCAATTATGCGATCGACGACACGGTGGAGGCCGGCATCGCGCTGACCGGCACCGAGGTGAAGTCGATCCGCAACGGCAAGACCACGATCGCGGAATCCTACGCCGATTCCAAGGGCGGCGAGATCTGGCTGATCAACGCCAACATTCCGGAATACCTGCAGGCCAACCGCTTCAATCACGAGCCGAAGCGGCCGCGCAAGCTGCTCTTGCACAAGAAGCAGATCAACCGCCTGATGGGCGCGGTGGAGCGCGAGGGCATGACGCTGATCCCGCTAAAGCTTTACTTCAACGAGCGCGGCCGCGCCAAGCTCCTGCTCGCCATCGCCAAGGGCAAGAAGCTGCACGACAAGCGCGACAGCGAGAAAAAGCGCGACTGGAGCAGAGAGAAGGGTCGGCTGCTGCGGGCGCGGGGATAATCGTCGATGTAGGATGGGTAGAGCGCAGCGAGACCAACGACGGAGCGTGTTTATGAAGGGTTTCGCTGCGCTCTACCCATCCTACGAGTTAGCAAGGATGCGTCATGAACCAGAAAAATCTGCTTGAGGTCGACTGGAGCAAGATTCCGGCACCGAGGGACGACGGCGCCGCTGCGCATCTGAAGGGCATGACCATACCCGTGATCGGCCTCGTCGCGACCAACGATACGGTGGTGACACTGTCGGCGCTCAAGGGCCGCACCATCGTGTTCGGCTATCCGCGCACCGGCGAGCCGGGCAAGATTGCACTGGTCGACGATTGGGACATGATCCCCGGCGCGCGTGGCTGCACGCCCCAGACCTGCGCGTTCCGCGACCTGTTCGCCGATCTCAAGGCCGCCGGCGCGTCGCATGTATTCGGACTGTCGACCCAGAGCAATGCCTACCAGACCGAGATGGCCTCGCGGCTGCATCTGCCGTTCCCGGTGTTGTCGGACGAGAAATTGGCGCTGACCCGCGCGCTCAAGCTGCCGACCATGGAAGTCGCCGGCCTGACCCTGATCAAGCGGCTCGCGCTGGTGATCGACGACGCGCGCGTTACAAAGGTGTTCTATCCGGTGTTTCCGCCAGACCGAAACGCTGGCGACGTGCTGGCGTGGTTGAAGGAAAATCCGGTTTAGCCACACACCGCCGTTATCCTGAGAGCGGCCCCTTGGCCACGTCTCGAAGGATGCGCCACGAACGCAAGCGGCCGTCCTTCGAGACGCCGCGCAAGCGCGCGGCTCCTCATCAGGATGACGGCGGGGTATGTGGCGGCCAGGTCATTTCTCAAGATCCGCGCGCACTCTCGCGAACACGCTGCGGAACATCTCGGTGGTCAGCACGCCCGTGTTGGTGTTGTAGCGTGAGCAGTGATAGCTGTCGTAGAGCCGCAGCTTGCCGGCCTCGTGCACCGCGCCGTGCGCGAAGGGCGCCAGGCCTGCGCGCAGTCCTAGCGCTTTGAGCATGGAATCATGGGCGATGCGCCCGAGCGCCACGACTGCGCGCAGGCGCGGCATCGCTTGCATCGTGGCGATCAGGAAGCGGCGGCAGGTGTGGATCTCGATCGGCAGCGGCTTGTTCTGCGGCGGCACGCAACGCACCGCGTTGCTGATCCGGCAATCGACCAGCCTCAGCCCATCGTCGGGCCGCGCGCGGTAGGCGCCTTCAGCAAAGCCGTAGTCGAGCAGCGTGCCGTAGAGCAGGTCGCCGGCAAAGTCTCCGGTGAAGGGGCGTCCGGTGCGGTTCGCCCCCTGCAGCCCGGGGGCGAGGCCGACGATCAGGAGCCGCGCATCCGCATCACCGAATGAGGGCACCGGCGAATTGAACCAGCCCGGTTCGCGCGCGCGCGCGGCTTGCCGGAACGCGACGAGGCGGGGACACAGCGGGCAATCGGGGGAGGGTTCGGCGGGACCAGTGAGAGCGCCCGCCGCTCCCGCGTTGTGGTCAATCGTCGAAATCGTCGTCATCGCCGCGCGGCGCCATGGTGGTGGCGCGCTGCAGGAATTGCGGCGCATGATGGCGCGGCTCGCGCGGCGGCGGCCGCTCCGACGGATCGCGGCCGAGCTTCGGCTGCAACTCCACCAGATCGGTGAACACGTCGGCCTGGCGCCGCAGCTCGTCGGCGATCATCGGCGGCTGGCTCGAGATCGTGGAGATCACCGTGACGCGTACGCCGCGGCGCTGCACCGCCTCGACCAGCGAGCGGAAATCGCCGTCGCCGGAAAACAGCACGATCTGGTCGACATGCTCGGCGAGCTCCATCGCGTCGACGGCGAGCTCGATATCCATGTTGCCCTTGACCTTGCGGCGGCCTGAGGCGTCGATGAACTCTTTGGTGGCTTTGGTGACGACGGTGTATCCGTTGTAATCGAGCCAATCGATCAACGGCCGGATCGACGAGTATTCCTGGTCTTCGATGATCGCCGTGTAATAGAACGCCCGGACCAGCGTGCCGCGGCTCTGGAATTCCTTGAGCAGGCGCTTGTAATCGATATCGAAGCCCAGCGTCTTGGCAGTGGCATACAGATTCGCACCATCGATAAAGAGCGCGATCTTGTTGGAAACAGGTGACATACGTATCTCGCGAGTTGTTGTTGCTATCGTTTTTGGCGCGCGGCAGCGGCCCACGCATTGCAAAGAGCGGCTGCCTTGGTAGCGGGCCAGTTGGACCTGACGCCGGATGGTGTGAGCGAAAAGCTTCGATCGAAACTTGGTCAGCAATGAAGCGAATTCTTGTCCGGGAGGCTGTTGGACGAGCCTCGGGGCACTCAGGTCTGCCGGGTGCAGATGGGGTTAGCAGAGCGTTTTGACGAGGCCAAACGAGAAATTTGCCTTGCGAAATGCTCCCGGCCGCTATACCTACCGCGCATAATCAACAAATTCGATCCCATTCACGGAGCGACAGTCGATGGCGCGCGTCACAGTAGAAGATTGCATTGATAAGGTCGATAACCGATTCGATCTGGTTCTGTTGGCGGCGCATCGCGCCCGTATGATTTCGTCTGGCTCTCAACTTACAGTTGATCGCGATAATGACAAGAATCCAGTCGTTTCGCTACGGGAAATTGCCGACCAGACCATTTCTCCCGAAGATTTGCGCGAAGAGCTGGTTCATTCGCTGCAGAAATTCGTCGAAGTCGACGAGCCTGAGACGGATACCGTACCGTTGATCGGGTCCGCCGGCGCCAGCGTGGACGCCGACGACACCGAAGTCGCCGTCGAACGCATGACCGAGGAGGAGCTTTTGAAGGGCCTCGAGGGTCTCGCGCCTCCGGAAGAGCAGCCCGAAGAAGACGAGTAGAATCAAGCGCAACGCGGTTGATCGCCTTGGGCCCGGATCTCTGATCCGGGCCTCACGCGTTTATGGATAAACGTTAATACTGCCGTGGGAGGGTTGGCGCGAAACGTCAGCCCGAGCACCGTGCGCGGACCTGAGTTGCGAAATCTTGAGCAAATTCAGGTCGAATTCCGCTTCCCGGGCCGGCGCTCTGGGTTACATTAGCAGACCAGGGCGGATTTCTTCCGCGCAGATCAAGGCAGCATCCGATGGCGTATTGGCGCCGCAGCCCCCGGCAGATGCAGGCCGCGGCCGATCCGGTCGCGGTGGCGCGGCCGCCTGCGCCGGTGCCAAGACCCGCCAAATCGCCGCGTCCGCGCATGATGCGGCAATACGATCTGGTAGACCGGGTCCGGGCCTATAATCCGCACACCAACGAGGACCTGCTGAACCGGGCCTATGTCTACGCCATGAAGGCGCACGGCACGCAGACCCGCGCCTCGGGCGATCCGTATTTCTCCCATCCCCTCGAGGTCGCGGCCATCCTGACCGACCTCAAGCTCGATGACGCCACCATCGTGGCGGCATTGCTGCATGACACCATCGAGGACACCGAGGCCACAAGGGGCGAGATCGATGCCGTGTTCGGCCACGAGATCGGCGCGCTGGTCGAGGGTCTGACCAAGCTGAAGCGGCTGGAATTGGTCTCGCGCGAGGCCAAGCAGGCCGAGAACCTGCGCAAGCTCTTGCTGGCGATCTCCGACGACGTCCGCGTGCTCCTGATCAAGCTCGCCGACCG
>Ga0066662_10001273_pt1 | contig 11416 bp, 12 predicted proteins | sample GraSoiAngelo_111_FD_133939 | JGI IMG/M metagenome (GOLD analysis project Ga0066662, IMG submission 133939) | Grasslands soil microbial communities from the Angelo Coastal Reserve, California, USA - 14_0903_12_40cm | ecosystem: Environmental > Terrestrial > Soil > Grasslands | place: USA... | reverse complement strand
GTGGCGTCTTGACAAACTTAATGACGGAAGTCTGGTTGCGATCCGGAGGCTGTGGAGCGTTTGTTTCTTTGGAATCGAGCGGAGACATTTCTACCCCAAGTATAGACGTGTTATCGGTCAAAAAGTTCCCAAATGTGTATGTACGCCGTGTTAAGTTTAATCAAAATCTCCTTAAGGGCAACAACTTACTTTGTCTTTACTTTATTCCCACGGTTCTCATTGTTCTTTGTTTTTGTGAAACATGGATGAGAAAAAGCCCTTGAACCGGCCGAAAAATCCTTTCTTTTCCTTGGGTTTTGGGGTCTGGGCGCTTGCAGACACCTCTCCCTTATTCGTCTGAAGAACGGTGGGCTCCATCTTTTCTTGCAGGGAAAAAACATTTGGCAAGGAAGAAAAGTTTACCCGGGCCACAGTATAGGGCTGCTGGGCCGCCTGATCACCCCTGAACACCAAAGGGGCATCGATTTGTACGTGGACATCCCCGGGCTTTTCTTCAGGTAGCGGCGCTTCCGGAGGCAGGATGGGGGTCTTGTTCTGCTGCACAGGCTGTGGAGTTATCTCTTTATTTTCCGCCACTTTGACCGGAACAGGAGCCGGACAGCCGCAGGCGCCCGCCAGCGCGCTGCGCTGGCTCAGCTTCCCGCCGGAGAACATAACCGCTTCATCCGGCTTGATCTGGTAGACGCCCTGCCCCAGCATCTCGGAAACGATCACGCTGGAACTGTTGCCCTGCAACGATCTCACGCAGGTATCGCCGCGGCTGTTTACCCCCACGGCAAAATGAAAAACCCCCGGCCCGGCCAGCATGAATTTAAAGTCCGGAGTGATGAGCGTATCCGCCACCTCATTAAGTGGATAGTTCAGCTCCAGTGCGCTGGCGCCCATGCTGAACATCAGCCCTTCATTGCCGCTGGTGCTGTTCACCGCCACACTGCTCTGGGGGCAGATCTTGATCTCTCCGCCGCGTACCAGCCGCAAGGTTGCTGCAGATCTTCCCGCTGATAGCTGCGATCCGCTCACGACGTTCATGCCCGTTCCGGCCAGCAAGGCAGGTCCTGCCGCGGTTGCCTCCGAGGCAAACAACTCGCCTATGGGAGAAGGCGCCTGCGCCGTAAGCGGCACCACCAGCAGAACCAGGATTTTAGGCAGTGAATTGAACATCTATTTATTTATTGCGCCTGTCGAGCTGAGTGAACTTTTGGTTTTTCGCTTTGTCGCAGCTTCGCAAGCTGCGTGTCCCATGACCAGATCACCCGATCCTCCCGTTCACCGGATCACCCGATTCTTCAGAGTGCCAGGAAATTCTTGAGTAACAGGCGTCCGGAGTCGGTCAACACGCTTTCAGGATGGAACTGTACTCCCTCGATCGGGAAGCGCTTATGCCGCAGCCCCATGATCACGCGCGTGCCGTCAGATTCGCGTGTCTCGGCGCTGATCTCCAGTTCGGAAGGCAGATTTTTTTCGGAGACGATCAGCGAATGATAGCGGGTCGCGGTCATTGGCAGTGGAGCATTCTGAAAGATAGTCTTGCCATCATGCTCAATCTGGCTAACCTTGCCGTGCATGACTTTGCCAGCGCGCACCACGTTTCCGCCAAAGGCCGCGCCGATTGCCTGGTGTCCCAGGCAGACGCCCAGTACCGGCTTTTTCCCGGCAAAGTGCCTGATCAGGTCAATGCTGATGCCGGCCTTTTGCGGAGTGCAGGGGCCCGGTGAAATCAGAATGTGGTCAGGATTTAGCTGCTCGATCTCTTCACAGGTGGTCTGGTCGTTGCGCCGCACCTCGACTTTTTCCCCTAATTCACCCAGGTACTGAACCAGGTTGTAAGTAAAAGAGTCGTAATTGTCGAGCACAAAGACCATAGGAATCAGTTTAGCATTCAAAGCCAGCCGGTGACTTTAAGCACGCCGCATTTCTGGACAGTGGTAACAGTCTGAAAATCAGAATTAAAGGTGTTTTAGCAAACAATTCTGGCCATCCTGATACTGACGGCAACTTGGCAATAGCGCTCAATAACACCACTGTAACCTGCCGCCAGCTTGCTAAGCTTCCAGCATTTCTTTAATCTGGTGCGTTTGCCCCGGAGAACATCATGACTGCATTGTTTAAGGGAACGGTTATTTGTGTCTTTATCGTGAGTTCGATTGTCTGCTTTGCCCAGCGCAAGCCCAAGCAGGGCGCCGCTCCTGCCGCGCAAGCTCCTGCTGCTCCCATCAAGATCATGGTTGATGCTACCCATGCGCCGCAAAAGATACTGCATGCCCAACTGGAAATCCCGGTCACCGCCGGCCCGGTCACGCTGGTGTATCCCAAATGGATTCCCGGGGAGCACGGCCCAACCGGTCCCGTGGTGGACTTGACCGGGCTCGTCTTTACTGCCAACGGACAGCGGCTTACATGGCGTCGTGACCTCGGTGACATGTATACCTTCCATCTCACGGTTCCTGCGGGCGTCACCACGCTGCAAGCCAAACTCGACGCGGTATTGCCTGCGCCGCCCGCGGGTTTCTCCTCCGGCGCTTCCGCTACCGCCAATCTCGACATGCTGAGTTGGAACCAGTTGGTGCTCTACCAGCCGGGCAGACACACTGACGACATCATGTTCTCCGCCTCGCTGAAGATTCCTGATGGCTGGCATTACGGCACGGCCTTGCCGGTAGAGAACGAGGGCAACGGGCAAATCAACTTCCGCAGCGTCAGCCTTACCATGCTGGTGGATTCACCTGTCCTGATGGGCCGTTTTTTCCGCCGCATTCCCCTTACTCCAGAAGGCCCCATTCAGCACTACATCGATATGGTGTCTGACAGCAACGCGGCCCTGCAGATGCCGCCCGAGGTCATCAACGAGTACAAACACCTGATCGCCGAGACCGGCGCACTTTACACCGCGCGCCACTACAACGAATATCACTTCCTGCTGACCCTGAGCGATAAGACCGCGCACTTCGGACTGGAGCATCACCAGTCCAGCGATGACCGGGTGGGCGAGCGCACCATGATTGAGGATGACGATCGTATGCTGGCCGGTTCTCTCCTGCCTCATGAGATGACTCACTCATGGAACGGCAAATACCGTCGTCCCCGGGGCCTCGCAACTTCCGACTACCAGCAGCCCATGGAAGGCGATCTCCTCTGGGTATATGAAGGCCTTACTCAATATCTGGGTGACATCCTGGCTGCCCGCAGCGGACTATGGAATAAGCAGCAGTTCCTGGATGAAGCCGCCGAGACCGCGGCCATGCTCGACCACACCACCGGCCGCGCTTGGCGTCCGTTGCAGGATACCGCCGATGCCGCACAGATTCTTTACGGCGCCGCGCCGCAATTCGAAAACTGGCGCCGCAGTGTTGACTATTATCCTGAAGGCTTCCTGATCTGGCTGGAGGCAGATACGGTGATCCGCCAGAAAACCAATGGACAGAAATCCATGAATGATTTCTGCCATCTTTTTCATGGCGGCGGGAACACTCCGCCGATGGTGAAGCCTTATACGTTTGACGATGTGGTGAACACTCTCAACCAGGTTGTGCCCAATGACTGGGCCAAATTCCTGCGCGACCGGCTCGATACCTACGGCCCCGGCGCGCCTCTGGGAGGCATCACCAACGGCGGCTGGAAGCTGGTTTATGTCGAGAACCCCAGCGACTTTACCAAGGCCATGGAAAAATCGCGCCACAATGTAGATGCGCGTTTCTCGATCGGCCTTAGCCTGGATGATAAGGGCGTAATCGTCGATGTACTGATAAACAGCCCCGCATGGAACGCCGGCCTTGCTCCCGGCATGGAACTAGCTGCCGTGAATGGCCGCCGCTTTACCCCGGATGTTCTGCGCGAAGCCCTGCAGACCGGCAAGGGCAATGGCCCTAACCTGGAACTGATGGTGATCAACGGCGACTTCTATAAGACTTACACGCTGAACTACCACGAAGGCGAGAAGTACGCGCACCTGGTGCGTGATGAGTCGAAGCCAGACATCCTGAGTGACATCATCAAGCCCCTGACCGCAGCACCGGCAGGGAATAAATAGAAGGGGCTTTTGGCTCTTCGTTTTGACTTTTGGTTCCTTAGCGCCCTTTGCGTACTTTGCGGTAACAAACCGGAAACCTCTCAGCCGTGGGAGACTTTCGTCCAGTACCATGCATAGATCGCCGTCCATACGCATAGATGTGCTGCCACCGCAGCCCATGGACGGCGCTCTATTCCCTTTTTAAATACCGCGCCCAGCAGCACCGCGACCGCCCATGAGAGAACGAATCGCCATGCGCGTGCCATCACCGTCACCAGAAGAGAAGCTACCAATCCCGCGTAGCGCGGCGACTGCACCGCATAGATCTTGTAAGGGATGCCTCCGGCCGGGCCTTTGACCAGCGCCCAGATTCCGTACCGCTCAAATTCTTCCTGCGTCTTGGCCAGCATCTTCTGCGTCACGAACGGCACCTGCATCACCAGCGACTCGGCCTGCGCGGGATGCGCCTCTCCATACCAGAACATCAAACCACCACCCAGTACTGATCCGAGCAGGATCGCCGCCATGACTTTTAGTGATTGCCTGATAGAGAAGAGGGCGGGAAGAGTGAGAAAGACATCCGGAATAATGAAGAACAGTGTGGCTTCAGCGAAGCCCCAGAGAAAGCCTATGAATAATCCGGCAGGTCCGAGAAGGAAACGGCGCATCTAGTATGGTATCTCTAAGTCGATTTTACCGAAAAAATGATTATGGAGCGCAGCCGCCCTCGGCTGTGCGGGAGGATGCTGACCAGTGAATTCTTGACGAGAAAAAGAGATCTCACTAGCGCTTTGCCCTCATCTGAAAGTAAATCCATGAGATCACGAACCCCGCAAAGAAGACGGCCAGGCCCAGCCAGCGGGCGCTGGAAGGCTGTACGTCGAGTTCGCGATGGCTGATGAAGAAGCCGTAAAACATGGCAAACACCGCCAATCCGGCAGCCGCCCCAATGGCCAGGGACCTCATCAGAATTGCGCCGCTATTCAACTCTGTTCCTTTGGTAACCGAACCAGGTACTGCGCGAGATTTTTTGTTTCGGCTCTGGCCCATCTTATAGCAGAATGTGTGCACGCAACCAACATGGAAACAGTCACAGCAAGACGTCCGCTGAAAACGCGCCAGGCCGGATGGGCTCGTACCTTCGCCCAGTTTCTGGCGCGCCATCGTGTTTCACCCAATGGCATCTCGATTCTGAGCATCTTCTGCGCCGCCGGGGCAGGCGTGGCCATGTTTTTTTCTGCACGCCTGGGAACCACCTGGCGGGTGTGGCTGTTGCTGGCCGCAGCCGCCGGCATTCAATTGCGCCTGCTCTGCAACATGCTGGATGGCATGGTGGCCGTGGAAGGCGGGCTGCAGACCAAATCAGGCGAGGTCTTCAACGATCTTCCTGACCGCATCTCTGATGCCTTCATCCTCATTCCGGTCGGATATGCCGTTTTCAATCAACCGTACGGGCCGTTGCTGGGATGGCTCGCGGCTCTGCTGGCCATCTTTACCGCTTATGTGCGCATGATGGGCGGCGCTGCCGGATTGAAGCAGAGCTTCATGGGGCCAATGGCCAAACCGCACCGCATGTTTGCACTTACAGTCGGTTGCGTGCTCTCCATTCTTGAGACCTGGTATCTGCATCGCGGTATCATTCTCTGGCTTGATCTCATCATCATCAACCTGGGCTGTGTGATCACCATCTGGCGACGTACCGCGAACATCATCCGGGAGCTTGAAGCACGTTGAATACGGCAACCATGTGGGCCAATGCGATTGCCGCCGGAGCGCGTGGTTTGACTGGCGCTTCCGTCCGCTGGTTCAACTGCCAGCCCGAGCCGCGCCAGCGCGTTTATTTTGCCAACCACACCAGCCATCTCGATTTTGTCGTGCTGTGGTCGGTGTTGCCCAAGGACTTGCGTCCATTGGTGCGGCCGGTAGCCGCCAAAGACTACTGGAAGTCAGGCATTCGCAAGCGCCTTGCCGTCAAAGTCTTCAACGCGGTGCTGGTGGAGCGCCAGCCTCAGGCGCAGGACGCTGATCAGACTCACCGCATGGATTCCGCCCGGCAGTCGCTTGAAACCCTGCTCGAAGGTTTGGGCCAGACGAACTCCCTGATTGTTTTTCCTGAAGGAACACGTGGCACCGGGGAGACCGTAGGCGTGTTCAAGAGCGGCATCTACCACTTGTGGCGGCAGCGTCCTGACGTGCAGTTCGTTCCTGTCTACCTCGCAAACCTCAACCGCGTGCTGCCCAAAGGAGAAGTTCTGCCCGTCCCGGTGATCAGCCGCGTGATCTTTGGCGCGCCTCTGCAACCCGCGCCCGATGAAACCAAGGAAAGTTTCCTGACCAAGGCCCACAAGGCTATCGAGGAGTTAAGCGCCCTATGAGATTCAACATCGATCCGCAGATGCTGTGGATCTTTTATGGCCTGCTTGGATTGCTGGGCCTTGCCAGCCTGATTGGCTTCGTGCTCTCGCTGGCCGTGAAGTCGGAGGGCGGCAAGGCGACCGTTCGCAACCTGAATGCGCGCATCCGCGCCTGGTGGAAGATGAGCGCAGTCTTTGCGCTCACGCTCCTGGTTGGCCCCAAAGGGTCCATCTTGTTGTTTGGACTGATCTCATTTCTGGCGTTGCGCGAATATGTGAGCCTCATCCGCACCAGTCCTGCCGATCATCGCACGCTCTTCTGGACGTTCTTTGTAATCACGCCTCTGCAATACTGGCTGCTCTACACCCATTGGTATGGGCTTTTCACCATCATGGTGCCGGTCTACGCATTTCTGTTCATTCCCACGCGGCTGGTGCTTACCGGCGACACTTCGGACTTCCTCGACCGCGCCGCCCGTATCCATTGGGGATTGATGATCTGCGTTTACTGCATCAGCTATGCTCCTGCCCTGCTGATTCTCGATATTCCCAACTACCGCGCCGACGCCAAGCTGCTGCTGTTTCTTGCCGTGGTGGCGCAGCTCAGCGATGTCTTTCAGTACGTGTGGGGCAAGATGCTGGGCAAGCGCAAGATTGCTCCTCACGTTTCGCCCAATAAAACCTGGGAAGGCTTTCTCGGCGGAATCGCCTGCGCCACTGCGGTAGGAGCGGGATTATGGTGGATGACGCCCTTCTCTCCCAAGCAGGCGTTCTTCATGGCTCTTCTGATTACCCTGCTGGGATTCGCCGGAGGACTGACCATGTCCGCCATCAAACGCGACCGCCACATAAAAGATTTCGGCACGATGATTGAAGGCCACGGCGGGATTCTCGACCGGATGGATTCGATCTGCTTCTCCGCCCCCATCTTCTTCCATCTCACGCGCTACTTCTTCGAGCGGTAACACCCAACACGGAGACACAGAGGTACGGAGCAGACAACGAAGCCGCGAATGCCGCGAATCAAGAAGAAATGAGTAAATGAATAAGTTGCTAAATGGGTATGAAGAACCTTTTTACCAGCGCCATCGGTAAAATCAGCATTACCTGTTCCGGCAAAGCCGTGGATCAGCGGTAAGGTTTTGTTTCCTTCGCGTGCTTCGCGTACTTTGCGGTTTCATCCACGGAAGAAGTCTTTGAGCGCCTGCTTGACCACTTCCCGGCCTGTATCTGAGATAGCTTTCGTCAGTGGAATGTCCTTGGGGCAGACTTCCACGCAGTTCTGCGCGAAGCCGCATTCCTGGATTCCACCATCGCCCATCAGTGCCTGCAGCCGTTCATGCTTCAGGGCCTTGCCTGTAGGATGCTGGTTGAACAGCCGTACCTGCGCAATCGTCGCCGCGCCTACGAATCCGGTGTTCTCATTGAACTGCGGGCACGCCTCCATGCAGCAGCAGCAGGAGATACAGCGCGAAATCGGATACGCCTGCTCCTGTTCGGTCGGATAGACGCGCGGGCCGGGGCCAAGATCATACGTGCCATCCACCGGTACCCAGGCTTTGACTCGTTTCAAATTCTCGAAAAGCACGCTGCGGTCTACTGATAAATCACGAATCACGGGAAATTTGCTGAAAGGCTCAACGCGAACAGGCTGGTCGAGCTTGTCCACCAGCGCGGAGCAGGCCATGCGAGCGCGTCCATTGATGAGCATGGCGCAGGAGCCGCAGACTTCTTCGAGGCAATTGGAATCGTAGGTAATCGCAGTCGTCGGACGTCCGTCGCGGGTCACTGGGTTCGCGGCAATCTCCATCATGGCCGAGATCACATTCATTCCCGGCTTCCACGTAAGCTCAAACTCCTCCCAGCGTGAATTTGCCTGGGGATTTTCCTGCCGCTTGATTCTCAATATGACTGTTTTTGCCATTTACTTATTGATCTCCGTTGCCGCGACCGACTTGAGTATGCTCATAAATCCGTTAAACAAAGTGATTGCTCCGAACGCTCCAAAAAACCAGCTATGCTGCCGGATTGCCGCCCACACAAACAACGCGCCGAGAAAGAAGAAGACGGCAGCCACTCCCTTGTAGAATCCCGGTGATGATTTGCGTTGTTGTTCCATCGAAAGCCTTTAACCACAAAGGACACAAAGGAACACGAAGGTTTCACCAATCATTCTCTTTGTGTTCTATACCTTCAGTCCTATCCCCGCAGCCGAGGGCGGCTACGCTCCATAATCTATCTCTTAATTCCTTTGTGTTTCTCTGCGCCCTCTGCGGTGAAGGTTCTTCTACTTCGCCATGTCATACCGTCTCGGTCGAGGCGGTATCAGCGATATATCCACCGGTTCGAACTCAAACCTCGGCTCATCCACGTCCGGAGCAAAGTAGGCCTTGGTCGTCTTCAGCCAGTTCTTGTCATCGCGCTCGGGAAAGTCCGGCTTGTAATGCGCGCCGCGTGACTCATCGCGCATGGCCGCGCCCTGGGCAATGACCCGCGAAAGCTGCAGCATGTTATAGAGCTGCCGCGTAAACACGAATGATGTATTCGCCCACATGCTCTTATCGCTCAGGTTGATGCGGTTGAAGCGATCCAGCAATTCAACGATCTTTGCGTCCGTTTCCTTGAGCGGCTTGTTGTAGCGGATGACCGTGCAGTTCTTGGTCATCAACTCGCCCAGTTCGCGCCAGATGCGGAAGGGATTTTCATTGCCGCTCGAACTGATCAGTCGCGAGTTGATCTCTTCCTGGCGTTTCTTCTCAGCGTCAAAGGCGCTGCTGCTCACACCGTCTGTCGATTTGGCGCTGCCTTTGGCATGGGCCACGGCCTGCGGGCCGGCCACGAAGCCTCCCCAGATGCAGGAAACCAGCGAATTGGCGCCCAGGCGGTTAGCGCCGTGGTAGCCGTATTCGCATTCACCGGCAGCAAAGATTCCCTTGATGTTGGTGGCCTGCTTGTAGTCCACCCACAAGCCGCCCATGGTGTAGTGCATGCCGGGGAAGATCTTCATCGGCACTTCGCGCGGATCATCGCCTACGAATTTCTCGTAAATTTCCAGAATGCCTTCCAACTTGCGGTCGAGCGTGGCCCGGTCAATGTGGGTCAGGTCGAGATAGACCATTGGCTGGCCGTCGATGCCGAGTTCATGCTCATACACAACCTTATGAATGGCTCGGGTCGCCACGTCACGCGGCACCAGGTTGCCGTATTTCGGATACCACTCTTCCAGAAAATACCAGCGCTCCGACTCAGGAATGCTGCGCGGCTCGCGCTTGTCACCCTTGGTCTTCGGCACCCATACACGGCCACCCTCACCGCGCGCCGATTCCGACATCAGGCGCAGCTTGTCTTCGCCCGGAATCGAGGTGGGATGCACCTGGATGAACTCGCCATTGGCGTAATAGCAGCCCTGCTGGTAGAGCGCCGACTGCGCCGACCCGGTGCAGACCACTGAGTTCGTAGACTTGCCAAAGATCGCGCCAATGCCGCCGGTGGCCATCACAATGGCGTCGGCAGGGAAGGTGCGCACCTCCATGGTGCGCAGGTTCATGGCGCAGATACCCCGGCACACATGGTTGCTGTCGAGCACGGCGCTCAGAAACTCCCAGTGCTCGTACTTGGTGACGCGTCCTTCCGCTTCATAGCGGCGCACCTGCTCGTCGAGCGCATAAAGAAGCTGCTGGCCGGTAGTTGCGCCGGCAAAGGCGGTGCGATGATAGAGCGTTCCGCCGAAGCGGCGGAAATCCAGCAGTCCTTCCGGCGTGCGATTGAAGGGAACACCCATGCGGTCAAGCAGGTCGATGATTCCCGGCGCAGCCTCGCACATGGCTTTTACCGGCGGCTGGTTGGTCAGGAAGTCGCCGCCGTAAACAGTGTCATCGAAGTGCTGCCAGGTAGTGTCGCCCTCGCCTTTCAGGTTCTTCGCCGCATTGATTCCACCCTGCGCGCAGACCGAATGTGAGCGCTTCACCGGCACAATGGAAAAGAGATCGACGTTGCCTCCGGCTTCAGCGATCTTGATGACCGCTGCCAGTCCGGCAAGACCGCCGCCAACTACGATGATTCTGGGATTCGTTGCTGCCATGTTTGAAACTCTGCTCTCCGGTTAGTGATTGCCTGCGGTTTCGCTGGTGCTCTCCCATGTGGAAGCCGGTGGATTGTATGCGTCTCCGGGACGAAAGAACGCCGAAACCGTCGCCAGTCCCACTCCGATCAACGTGATGGCCAGCGCCACGCACACCCATCCAAACCGCTGCCGCGATTTATCACTCACCGTAATCCCCCATTTGGCGCTGAACAGATATAGACCGTAGGCGAAGTGCCACGAAGCCGCTGTGATGCCAATCACGTAAAACGCCAGGGACCACGGATTGTGCATCTCAACCTGTACTTTATGGAATGCCGCCTGCGAATTGGTCAGCAGGTGAATGCCGCTAAAGCGCATGGTGTAGGTATGCCATGCCATATAGAAGAAGGCGATGGCCCCTGTCCAGCGCTGGGCCGCATACATGAAATTGCCTGCCCAGGGATAATCTCTCACGTTGGATTGGCCGCGAAACCAGATGTAGAACCCATAAAGCGAGTGATAAAGGAGCGGAATATAAATGCCGACGATCTCCAGTACCAGGACGAAAGGCAGTCCAGTGAGGAACTTAACCTGGTCGCCATAGGCTTTCCAGCCATTGGTGGCAAACGCATTCGAGATAAAGTGTTCCAGCAGGAAAGCCCCTACGGGAATAATCCCGCTCAGGGAATGAAGCCGCCGCCAGAAAAATGAATGACCTTGTCCTGCGCGGATCGGAGGAACTCCGCGCGTAATCGGAGAGGCTACAGTGCTCATGTAACTGCGATGTACTCCTTAAGTGGAATCCAGCCCGCACAGCCAAACTTTTCATTATGAGCGTTTTAAAGAGCAGGGTCAATTACGGATCGGAGAATGGGTGCAATTAAAAGTGCGAGTCAATGCCTGACGGACAATGCCGGGGGAGGTGACTTGCGAGGTTCTTGCAACAGTTAAGGCTGAACATTTCCTGGCGAATGAGATAAATCAACATGGGTG
>Ga0066662_10001271_pt1 | contig 11424 bp, 13 predicted proteins | sample GraSoiAngelo_111_FD_133939 | JGI IMG/M metagenome (GOLD analysis project Ga0066662, IMG submission 133939) | Grasslands soil microbial communities from the Angelo Coastal Reserve, California, USA - 14_0903_12_40cm | ecosystem: Environmental > Terrestrial > Soil > Grasslands | place: USA... | reverse complement strand
GCGATCCGCGCGGCCGTGTATCTCGCCGAGCAGGATTGTCCGATGGAGGAAGAGTTCGACGGCAACGACCTCGTGGCCGCGCATTTCCTTGGATTTATCGGCGATGAACCTGCAGCGTGCCTTCGCGTACGCTTCTTCGGCGAGTTTGCGAAGATCGAGCGTCTCGCGGTTCGTCATCAATTCCGGCGGTCACGCGTGTCATTCAAGCTGGTGCGAGCCGCTTTGGATTACGTCAAGCGCAAGGGATTCAAGAAGGCATATGGGCACGCCCAGGACCGCCTGGTCGACTTCTGGGCGCATTTCGGCGCCAAGCCGCTCGGCGACAACCGGAAGCTCACCTTTTCCGACTTTTCCTACACCGAGATGGTGCTCGACCTCGAGCCCGGGCCGGACGCGATCACGCTGGACAGCGACCCTTATGTGATCATCCGGCCCGAGGGCGATTGGGACCGGCCCGGGGTGCTCGATGTCTCGGCGGGGCGCGCGGTGACGTCGCCGCTCCGGCAGATGTGACGCGGGTGGCCACCATGATGGATCGACGATTTGCCATGTCCATGCACGAGGATCCGCCGATCCTGGTATGCGCCGACCTGCAGACCGAATACCTCACGGAGGGGCGCAGCCATCTCATCGCGGATGCCGATGCGATCACCTCGCGCTGCCTCGAATTGCTGACGCTGTGGCGTGGCAATCTGTGGCCGGTGATGCACCTGAAACGGATCGCGCAGGCCGCGTGGTTCAATCCGGCGTCCAACCTGACCGATTGGATCGCGACGCTGAAGCCGAAGCCCGGGGAGCTCACCTTCGAGCATCCGCTGCCCTCGGCCTACAGTTCGACCCGGTTTGCCGAATACATGGCGAACATGAAGGCGATCCGCTGCATCGTGATGGGATTTTCGCTCGACGAAACCATCCTCTCCACCGCGGTCGACGGCTTCCATCGCAGCCATAGTTTTCAGGTGGTGCGGGATGCGGTGGCGTGCCGCCGCCCGGCCGCCGGCGATACCGCTGTCTACAAGGAGGCCGTCATCACGGTGATCGGCAATTACGCCAGGGTCCGGGGAAGCTCGGACCTCATCGCGGAAAGCAGCGAGGTCGCAGCATGACCGGACTACCGCGGCGCCAAGATGCTTACTCCGCGAGCCGCTCGGCCAGTTCGACCACCTTGAGCCGGTCGGCATCGCTCTTGATCTTCCGGAAGGCGATGACGAGCCGCAGACCCTCAACGACGGTCTGCATGTCCCCGCTATCCAGCAACTTCCGCACCTTGTCGTCGAACTCGCCGGGATCGTCGGTGGTCACGCTAAAAGCTCCAGAGCTGGGTAGGACACGATGACCCGAAAAGATGATCTAAGCGAGATGGCGGCGGCCATCCTATCGGCAATCGAGAAGGCTCGCCACCTAAAGTTGCCCACCAGCGCCTACATTCTATCGATGGCCCTGACCGAGGTGCTGCAGGAGAAGCGGGCGCTCGAGCGCGGCGACAATAGCGACCCGGCGCGCTAACCGCCGGCGTTTCAAAGCGGCTGCTCGGCATGCCGCAGCCGGCGCTTTCGCCACCACATTCCCACCAGCAGCACGACGATAACGCCGACCAGAGCGCAGACGATCTCGCCACCATGCCCACCGCCGGCAAAATGCGGCGCGATACCGAACCTTGCCAGCGCCGAATCAAGGCTGGCTCCGGCCGGCCCGTCGAACACGCGATGCAGCGCCGGGCTGACCGCGGGGTCGGTTGCAATGACGTCGCCTGCAATCCAGCCCAGCAGCGCGGCGCCCGCCCACACCAGGATCGGCAACCGGTTGAGCAGCGCCATGATCAGCGCGGCGCCGGCGACGATAAGTGGAACGCTGATCGCGAGCCCAAGCACCAGCAGCGGCACGCTGCCATTGGCGGCCGCCGCCACCGCGATGACGTTGTCGAGGCTCATGACGATGTCGGCGACCACCACGATCTGGACGGCCGCCCACAGGTGCGAGGCCGATTGGACGTCCTCGTCCTCATCCTCCGGCACCAGCAACTTGGCCGCGATCACGATCAGCGCCAGCCCGCCGACCAGCTTCAGGTACGGCAGCGCCATCAGCGTCGCGACGATGCCGGTGAAGATGATGCGCAGGACCACGGCCGCGCCAGCGCCCAGGATCATGCCCCATAGCCGCTGCTGCGGCTGCAGGCCGCGGCAGGCCAGCGCGATCACCAGCGCGTTGTCGCCGGACAGCAGCACGTTGATCCAGATGATCTTGCCGACGGCGAGCCAGAAGGCGGGCTGCTGCATCTCGGCATTGAACTGCGTAAAGAACGCCCCGATGGCCGCGGGATCGAAGATGTGCAGCAGCCAGTCCACCCGTTTGCCCCCTTAAATCCGCCGCGGCCGGTGCGCGCTCAGCCAACGATTTCGTTGCCGGAGAAAAACTGCGCGATCTCGATTTTCGCGGTGTCGGCGGCGTCCGAGCCATGCACCGAATTCTCGCCGATCGATTGGGCGTGCAGCTTACGGATGGTGCCGTCGGCTGCCTTGGACGGATCGGTCGCGCCCATCACCTCCCGATATTTCGCGATCGCCCCCTCGCCTTCCAGGACCTGGACGATCACCGGCGCGGAGATCATGAAGTCGACCAGCTCGCCGAAGAACGGCCGCGCCTTGTGGACGGCATAAAAGGTTTCTGCCTGCTCGCGGGTCATGCGAATGCGCTTCTGTGCGACGATGCGCAAGCCCGCCTTCTCGATCAGGGCGTTGATCGCGCCGGTGATGTTGCGCGCGGTCGCGTCCGGCTTGATGATCGAAAACGTGCGCTCAATAGCCATGATGTTTCCTTGCAGGCAACGGGGTTTGCGGCGCTTATATCGGCGCCATCCCGCCCCGGCAAGCGACCATCCGTCGCGCGACTCAGCCCTTGCGCTCCCTGGCGTCCACCAAGCTTTGCGCGAGCGTCTGCACGGCGGTGGCCGGCAGCTCGATGCCCGAAAGCTTCCAGCCATTCCCCTCGAAGTGCATGCGCACTGCGCCCGAGTCCGCGCTATCGCCGAGACGCACCTGGAGCTCCACCAGCTTCACCGGCGACACCCGGCGCAGCATCGCAAGCTTCGAGGTGTCGAGTTCGGCAAGGCGCGGCATGTTGGCGATCGCGCTGCCGTCGGGACCGATCGAGCCCTTATTGAGGATCCGGGTGAGGTTTTCCTGAGTCAGCAATTTTGCGATCAGCGCATCCGCTACCGTCGAGCCGTAGGTGTTGGCGAGCGCCCGCTCCAGCGGCTTGATCGGCCGGTCGCGGCCGAGCTGCTTCAAGTAACCCGCCACGATCTGCTCCACCAACGAATGACGCAGCCTCACCGTGTCGGTGCGCGCGAGCACGCCCGCGCCGTCGCCGGCGCGCGCGGCTTCGACCAGGCCGCCGAGTGACACCAGCGCTGACGCAACGTAGATCGCAAGCGCGACCAGGAGAGCACACAGGCTCGCAACAAACCAACGCATCAGACACCTTTCTTTCGGAAAACCGATGCAATGGCTGATGTTTATGTAGCAAATGCGGCGGCAGGGGCGCGTGGTTCCAGTTTTTTGAACTCATTCATCGCGCGCGCTGCTTTTGTGAGTCGCCGCCTGGGAACCGGCGCTTCATCCAATTTTTACTCAAAGTGATCGCAATCGATTAAACCGCGAAACAATTCCTTGCCGAGCGACTTGACCCGATGTCAATCAACAGCAGCAATTCGCAGACCGGAACCGGCCATGGCCACGCGAACCGACGAGAGCATCGAACCGCTTGACGGCGCGACCAGCCGGACGATCTGCCGTGCGGTGGGCCAGCGACTGCAGCAGGACCTCCGTCCCGAACCGGTCGAGTTGCCTCCTCACCTGCGCGAGTTGATCACCGAACTGCAGCGGCAGGATCGCCGCAATTAACGCAAGCGTCGCCGCTCGCTTTTCCCACTGAAACAGGGGTTGCGTTTGACGCCCCGGCCGGTGACAAGCCGCCATGCTTTCACTCACCGACATTTCGGTCCGGATTGCCGGGCGGCTTCTGATCGACCATGGCACGGCGCAGATCGCACCGGGATCGCGGGTCGGCCTGATCGGCCGCAATGGCGCGGGTAAATCGACGCTGTTTCATGCCATCCGCGGCGAATTGTCGCTTGAAAGCGGAACCATCGCCATGCCGCCGCGGTGGCGGGTCGGCAGCCTCGCCCAGGAGGCGCCGAACGGGTCCGAAAGCCTGATCGAGGTGGTCCTCAAGGCCGACCTCGAGCGCGATGCCTTGCTGCGCGAGACCGACACCGCCGCGGACCCCCACCGGATCGCCGAAATCCAGACCCGCCTAATCGACATCGAGGCGCATTCGGCACCCGCGCGGGCCGCGGCCATCCTGAGCGGCCTCGGCTTCTCCAGCGCGGACCAGACCCGGCCCTGCTCGGAATTTTCGGGGGGCTGGCGCATGAGGGTGGCGCTGGCGGCGACCCTGTTTGCCGAGCCCGACCTGTTGCTGCTCGATGAGCCGACCAACTATCTCGATCTCGAAGGTACGCTCTGGCTGGAAGACCACCTTGCCAACTATCCGCGGACGGTGATCGTCATCAGCCATGACCGCGACCTGCTGGATACCTCGGTCGACCAGATCCTGCATCTCGACCGCGCCAAGCTGACGCTCTATCGCGGCAGCTACTCCTCTTACGAGGAGCAGCGCGCGACCCGCGAGATGCTCGATGCCAAGCAGGCCAAGCGCCAGGAAGCCGAGCGCAAGCGGCTGCAGGCCTTTGTCGATCGGTTCAAAGCCAAGGCCTCGAAAGCGCGCCAGGCGCAATCCCGCGTCAAGATGCTGGAAAGGATGAAGCCGGTCGCGGCGCTGGTGCGGCAGGACGTGCGCGAGATCAGTTTCCCGGCGCCGGAGAAGCTGCTGTCGCCGCCGATCATCGCGCTAGACAACGTCTCGGTCGGCTACGATCCGAAAAGTCCTGTGCTGAACCGTGTGACGCTGCGCATCGACAATGACGACCGCATCGCGCTGCTCGGCTCCAACGGCAACGGCAAATCGACGCTGGTGAAACTCTTGGCCAATCGGCTGCCGCCGTTTTCAGGCAAGATCGCGCGCGCCGACAAGCTCTCGGTCGCCTATTTCGCCCAGCACCAGCTCGACGAATTGTACGAGGACGGCTCGCCTTACGATCATGTCCGCAAGCTGATGGCGGATGCGCCGGAGAGCAAGGTTCGCGGACGCCTCGGCGCCATCGGCTTTTCCGGCAAGGCCGGCGACACGCTGGTGAAAAGCCTGTCGGGTGGCGAGAAGGCCCGGTTGCTGCTGGGACTTGCCGCATTCTTCGGTCCCAACATGATCATCCTCGACGAGCCTACCAACCATCTCGATATCGACAGCCGCGCGGCGCTGGCGGAGGCGATCAACGAATTTCCCGGTGCGGTCATCATGGTCTCCCATGACCGCTATTTGATCGAATCCTGCGCCGACCGGCTCTGGGTGGTGGCGGACCGCACCGTGACGCCTTACGACGGAGACCTGGACGAGTATCGCCGCGCGGTGCTGTCGGCGCGCGGCACGCGCTCGCGACAGAGCGGCGAACGCGACGCCGGCAAAGCCTCGGTGGGGCGCGCAAAAGCTGTGAAGCGCGTTCCGCTGCGACAGAAGATTGCCGATGCGGAGGCCGAGATCGCGCGCATCAGCGAGATCATCGCCAAGATCGATGCCGCGCTGGCGCTGCCGGAACTATTCCAGCGCGACCCGAAACAGGCCGCCCAACTCGGAAAGGCCCGCGCCGGCGCGGCCAGTGCCTTGCAACGCGCGGAGGAAGCGTGGCTCGAGGCCAGCGCGCAGGCTGACGAGGTACCGTAGGATGGGTTGAGCGTAGCGAAACCCATCACAAGACGGGTTGTTGGATGATGGGTTTCGCTACGCTCAACCCATGCTACAAATCTTACGTCGCCGCGGGCTTCTTCTTCGCTCTGGGCTTGGCGGTTTTCGGCTGTGGCGCGGCTTCCGGTGCGCGCTCGATCGACGACAGCCGGCCGGAGGTGAAGGTGTAGATGCCGGCGCGGGAGCCGCGCGACCAGGTGACCGAGGCGACGCGCCGGCCCGCGGCGTCGGTTGAGAGGTTGACGCTGTCGGGCGTGCCGATGCCGCGCGCGACGTCGCATTCGGTATGGCCGAGCGCCACCGAACCGCCCCGTGCAGCCGGCGGCGCGCTTGCGCCATCGGACGACGCGTTGGGGTCGGGTGCCATCCCCGGACATTGCCCGTCCGCGCTAATCAGGTCGTCCGGGGTGATGGGCTTGTCCGGCGTCAGCGGCGCGGTCTCGATCGAAACGTTTCGGATGAACAGCCTGCCCGGCCGCGAAAACCAGTCGGCGTCCTTCGATAGCATGTCGCTACCGAAATTGGCGGCGCTGGAGCAACCCGCCATCAGCGGCGCCGCGACGGCCAGCAGCAGCAATCGTTTCGGAAAACGGTTATGTCGCACGATATTTTGGCTTCCCACCCCGCCCCGGCGCCTGTCCACCACCGCTTTGCGGCACCAGCGTGGCTGCCTCCACGCCCCCCAAGGCGAAACCTACGATTATCATTAATTGCCGGCTACCCCTAATTCCCGCCGCTGCCAGCGGCCGCGCTCGTCCGCCTGCCAATAGGTGGCCTCGAAACCTCGCGATTTGCAGTCGGTCCATGCGCCGCGTGCGGCGGCCCGCGAATCATCCTCGTCGCCATTGAAAACCACCACCACTCGCTCGTAGGCCGCGCAATCGGCGGGGAGCGCGGCGTTGTCGACCAGGAAGCGGACATTGGCGCCGTTCGGGTTGCCCTCTCCGATCGCCAGGATGATCGGCTGATGCTGCGCGTCGGCGACCCGCCAGGTGGCATGCGGCAGGAAGGAATCCTCGCGATAGGTCCACAGATGCGCGTCCAGCGCGTCCGCGCGCTCTTCGGATGCCGCCTGCACCACGACCCGCCAGCCGCGCTCGAGCGATTTCTCGAGCAGCGGCGGTAGCACGTTCTCCAGGCTCATGTTCTGCAGATGATAGAACAGCACCTCGGTCATCGCCTGCCTTCGTAGTGCTCCGCGACCAGCCGATCCAGCAGCCGCACCCCGAAACCCGAGCCCCAGCTTTGGTTGATCTCGTTCTTGGCCGTGCCCATCGCGGTACCCGCGATGTCGAGATGCGCCCAGGGCGTATCGTTGACGAAGCGCTGCAGGAATTGCGCCGCAGTGATCGAGCCGCCATTGCGCGTGCCGGTATTCTTCATGTCGGCGAACTGCGAATCGATCTGCTTGTCGTATTCCGGACCGAGCGGCATGCGCCAGACCCGCTCGCCGGTCGCCATTCCGGCCGCGCTCAGCCGTTCCGCCAGTTCGTCGTTGTTGGAGAAAAGCCCGGCATATTCGGTGCCGAGCGCGACCATGATCGCGCCGGTCAGGGTCGCAAGATCGACCATGAATTTCGGCTTGAACTTCTGCTGCACGTACCACAGCACGTCGGCCAGCACGAGGCGGCCCTCGGCGTCGGTATTGATGATCTCGATGGTCTGGCCGGACATCGAGGTGACGATATCGCCGGGCCGCTGCGCATTGCCGTCGGGCATATTCTCGACGACGCCGATGGCGCCGACCACATTGGCTTTGGCGTTCCGTCCAGCCAGCGCGTGCATCAGGCCGACCACGCAGGCAGCGCCGCCCATGTCGCCCTTCATATCCTCCATGCCGGAGGCGGGCTTGATCGAAATGCCGCCGGTGTCGAAGCAGACGCCCTTGCCGATAAACGCCACCGGCTGCTCGCCCTTCCTGCCGCCGTTCCAGCGCATCACCACCATCCGGCTGGGCTGGCTGGAGCCTTGGCCGACGCCGAGCAGCGCGCCCATTCCGAGCTTCTTCATGGCCTTGACGTCGAGCACGTCGACCTCGACGCCGAGCTTGCGCAGCTGGCCGGCGCGGCGCGCGAATTCCGCGGGAAACAGCACGTTGGGCGGTTCATTGACCAGTTCGCGGGCGATGATGACGCCGTCGACGATGTGATCCTGGGAGGCATAGGCCTTTTTGGCAGAAGCAACGTCCGATACCGCGATGGAAATGTCGGCACTCAGCGGCGCGTCGTCACCATCCTTCTTCCTCGTCTTGTAGCGGTCGAACCGGTATCCGCGCAGCCGCGCGCCCGCGGCAAGCGTGGCAGCCTGATCCGCCGTCATCGGCCCGTTCGGCAGCTCCGCCAGGACCGTGACCGCCTCGCCACCGGCGCGAAGCTTGCCAGTCACGGCGCCGCCGAGCTTGAGGAGGTCGTTGGCCTTGATGTCGGAGAGCTTACCGGTCCCGACCACGATCAGCCGGCTGGCCTTGATCCCCTCCGGCGCCAGAAAATCGAGCACGGCGCCGCTCTTGCCTTTGAACTGATTGCCGGCCGCGGCACGCTTGATCATCCCGACTGCCGCCCCCAGCGCTTTCGTGGTAACCGGCCCGAACTTCAGCGCGTCGTCGCAGAACACCACCAAAATGCCGCGCGCCGCGCTGGAAAATGGGACGAAGCCGACCTTTACGGCGTCGGGCATGACAAAATCCTCCAAAATCAGGGCTGTCGCAGATTCGCGAACTGGGTGGGCGGTTTTTGAGCCCGATACCGGCTCGATTCCGGCAGCAGGGCTTGTTCCGGCGCACTATGGCCTGTCTGCCGCGCTGCTGCCAAGCGCTGACGTGGCGGGCAGGCCACATCCGGCGAATTATTAACCATATCGCAACGGCGCCACGGCTCAGCCATTTTGTTGACCGATCAAAGGGATGGTAATGTCAGAATGAGCTGATCGGGACCGCGGCGCGGCCATTGGGGATCTCCGCTTGGAGATTTGGCCGGGAACGCCGGTTCCAATCAGGCAGGGGGATCGTCAAGGGTCCGATGGGGTCGATCGACAGGTACATTTTTCGCACGACGCTCGCGTCGTTTGCGCTGGTTCTGGTCAGCCTTACGGGCGTGATCTGGATCACGCAGGCGTTGCGCGGCATCGACCTGATGACCAGTCAGGGCCAGACCATCGTGACCTTCCTCGGTCTCACCAGCCTCATCATTCCGGTGCTGGTGCTGATCATCGCGCCGGTCGCGCTAATGATCGCGATTTCGCACACGCTGAACAAGCTTGCGACCGATTCGGAGATCATCGTCATGAACGCCGCCGGCCTCTCGCCGATCCGGCTGTTCCGGCCGTTTTTCTACGCCACGATCGTGGTGGCGATCCTGGTCGCCTATATCGCCGCCTATCTCGCGCCGGACAGCATGCGCCGCCTCAAGCAATGGGACGCGGAAATCACCGCCGACGTGCTGGCGAACATCCTGCAGCCCGGCCGTTTTACGCAACTCGACCAGAATCTCACCATCCGGATTCGCGAACGGCAGCCCGGCGGCGTGCTGGTCGGCATTTTCGTCGACGACCGCCGCAATCCCGAGGAGCGCATCAGCATCGTCGCCGACCACGGCACGGTGCTGAACAATGCGACCGGCTCGTTCCTGGTGCTCGACGACGGCAACCTGCAACGTTTCGAGGCGGGAAAACGAGATCCGGCCCTGGTGGCGTTCGGCCGTTACGCCTTCGATATGTCGAAATTTTCCAATCACGGCCGCGACGTCACGTTCGGAATCCGCGAGCGCTATCTATGGGAGCTGCTTTCTCCAGCTCCCAATGATCCCGTCTATCAGCAGCTGCCCGGACAATTCCGCGCCGAAATCCATGACCGCTTCATGGCGCCGATCTATCCTTTCGTGTTCGCGGCACTCACCTTCGCCTTCCTCGGTACCCCGCGCACCACGCGTCAGAGCCGCAACTTCTCCATTACCTGCTCAATCCTCGCGGTGTTCGGACTGCGGATCGCGGGCTTCGCCTGCTCGGTGCTCACGGTGAAGTCCTCTACCGCGCCGCTCGTGCAATATTTCATGCTGGCGACGGGAATGATCGTGAGCCTGTGGATCATCCTGCGCGGCGTCGTGGTCGAGCCGCCGGCCGCCTTGATGGAAGCCCTCAACAGATCGAATGCGCGGATGCTGCGCCTGATCGGACGTCCGGCCACCGCATGAGCATGATGAACAACACGTTGGGGCGTTATTTCGCGGGCCGGTTCGTGATCTCCGCGGTCGGCGTGTTCGCCAGCATTTTCGTGCTGCTGGTCCTCGTCGATTACATCGAGATGGTCAGGCGGACCTCGAGCCTCGCTTCGGCGTCGGCGATCATGGTCGCCGAGACCTCGCTGTTCCGCGTGCCGCAGCTGCTCGAGAAGATGATGCCGTTCTGCATCCTGATCGGCGCCATGACCTGTTATCTTGCGCTGTCGCGCCGGCTGGAGCTGGTGGTGGCGCGCGCCGCCGGCGTGTCCGCATGGCAGTTCATTGCTCCGGCGCTGGCCAGCGCCATCGTGCTCGGCATCATCGCAACCACCGCATACAATCCGGTATCGGCGAACCTGCGCGAGCTCTCCAAGCGCATGGAGGCCGAGCTGTTCGGCTCCGCCCCCGGCGCCGGCCTGCAGGATGCCGCGGGCTTCTGGGTCAACCAGGTGACGACCGAAGGCCAGGCCATCATCAATGCCGCCAGAAGCGAGCAGCAGGGCGTGCGGCTCACCGGGCTGACCGTGTTCAGGTTCGATCCCGACTTCCAGTTCAAGGAACGAATCGAGGCACGCGAGGCAACCCTCGAAGAGGGCTTCTGGCTGTTCAAAGGGGTGCGTCGTTATTCGCTCGATGCGCCCCCGGTCGAGCAGGACAGTTGGAGCCTGAAGACCAGCCTGACGGAGGCGCAGGTTCGCAACAGCTTTTCCACGCCCGAGACTGTGTCATTTTGGCAACTTCCCGGCTATATCCGGTCATCCGAGAGTTCCGGATTTGCCACTGCCGGCTACCGGCTGCAGTATCACAAGCTCATTGCACAGCCGTTTTTGCTGGCCGCGATGGTGATGCTGGCGGCCTCGGTGAGCCTGCGCTTCTTCCGTTTCGGCGGCGTGCAGAAGATGGTTTTGAGTGGCGTGGGTGCAGGGTTTCTGCTCTACGTTTTGTCGAAAGTAACTGAGGATTTGAGCAAGGCTGAGCTGATGCATCCCATCGCTGCGGCGTGGCTGCCCGTCTGCGTGGGCGGCCTCACCGGTTTTTTGGCCTTGCTGTACCAGGAGGACGGGTAGTGGCCGTAGTCGCCGCCCTCCAATGCCTGACCGCCTTGCGGCGGCGCGCCCCCCTGCGCCGCGATGGATCGCGCTTGGCCGCGATTCCCGTGCTGCTCGCCGGCCTCGCTTTCGCGGCGCTGCTGAATGGCGCGATCACCGCGCCTGCTTTGGCGCAAGGCCCGCTGTTGAAGCCCGAGGATCCGCTGGTCATCAAGGAGCAGTACACCAAATACGAATATCGCATCCCGATGCGCGACGGCAAGAAGCTGTTCACCGCCGTCTACGTGCCCAAGGATGCCGGG
>Ga0066662_10001269_pt1 | contig 11425 bp, 6 predicted proteins | sample GraSoiAngelo_111_FD_133939 | JGI IMG/M metagenome (GOLD analysis project Ga0066662, IMG submission 133939) | Grasslands soil microbial communities from the Angelo Coastal Reserve, California, USA - 14_0903_12_40cm | ecosystem: Environmental > Terrestrial > Soil > Grasslands | place: USA... | reverse complement strand
GCGATGATAAAGCCGGTCACCCGCAACTTGTTTGAGCAGTTGCTTGCTGCGGGACTGCACATCATGCAGCAGCTTCCAGCGCCCATTGTGTACCAGCAGTTTTTCCAGCCTCTCCACTGACATAGATTGCGGGATGTTGAGCCTGCCGGATAGCTGTATGCCATCGCGCCATTCCGGTCTGCGCCATGAATCAGAGGTAAATACCCGCTGGTAACCCGCATCTATGCAGGCTCGCAGCACCCGCTTGTCCCAGCGGCCATTAGGGATGGAGATTGCATCCACACGTGCGCCGAGCTTGTCCTCAATTTCCCGGCGTGGACCGGAAAGCTCCTGCTGTAATTCGTAATCGGAGCAGTGCGTGAGCATGGGGTGTGACATGGAGTGCGACTGCACCTGATGTCCAAGCGCATGCAACTCGCGCAGCTCCTTCCAACCCATGGTCTGGGACTGGTTGCCGACCCAGCCTGCAATCACGAAGAAGATCGCGCGCGTTCCGTATTTTTCAAGGACAGGCAGGGCAGAGGAGTATTGGGAAAGGTGGCCGTCATCAAAGGTGACTTGCGGCACGTGATATCTATGTTCGCCAGAATTCTGAAGCCGGGCCGCCAGCCGAATATGCTCTTCAAAAAGGTCAACCGCACAGCTATAGGAATAAGGCCCCGCATTCCGCGCGAACTCATGGTAGATAAGGTACATGCGGGGCGCTGCGGACGCAGCTATTCCGTTGGTTGACAATGACTTGGCTGGCATATCCGTCGGTTGCGTGTATGGTACTATATTGCACCTTCAGAAGCATTCATTTTGTTGATTGAGCGGCAATTCTCCAAACCGCGCTGCGGGCAGCCACGTCCCGGAAGTGAGCGTAATTATTCCTGCTTACAATGTTGCTGATTATATTGGTGAGGCGCTGGATTCGGTTTTCCGCCAGACTTTCATGGACTACGAAGCCATTGTGGTAAATGATGGATCGCCGGACACCCACAGGTTAGAAGAAGTCCTCCAGCCCTATTGTGACCGCATCATTTATATAGTGCAGGAAAACAAAGGGCTGAGCGGCGCACGTAATACAGCCATTAAGACGGCCTCAGGGAAATATGTTGCCCTGCTTGACGCCGATGACATCTGGGAACCTGACTATCTTTCCACGCAACTGGACTACCTGCACCAACATCCTGAGTGCGACCTGGTGTCATGCAATGCGCGTTTTTTTGGTGATGAGACCTATGGCGGCCAGGAATTCATGTCAGTATTTCCTTCGCGCGGCCCGGTCACATTGGAAAGCCTGGTGACCAGAAGATGCAATCTGTTTGTTTCGGTGACTGCCCGGCGCGATGTAATTCTTCAGGCCGGCTTGTTCGATGAAGGGCTGCGTTCCTGCGAGGACTATGACATGTGGCTGCGCCTGGCCGCTTCCGGCGCTCGCATGAGTTATCACGACAAAGTGCTTGTCCATTACCGCAGAAGGGAAAGCAGCCTTTCGGCTGATCCGGTATGGATGGCCGAGAACAACCTTAAAGTGCTGGAGAAGATGCAGCGGAATTTCTCCGAGAGTTCCACTGAATGGAAACTGCTGGAACAGCAGCGGAAGAAAAAGCAGGCGGAAGCCAGCTACTGGAATGGCCGCAAAGCCTTTGCCCAGGGTGATACCACGGCAGCGCTGAACTACTTCCGCAAAGCCGCGGAATTCCTGCGTACGCCAAAGTTATGGGCCTTTATCGTCTTCCTGCGGCTCATGCCGGGGCTGATGCTGAAAGTTTTTCAATTGAAGAAGAGATTCCAATCGCGATAAAGCAAAACCTTGTAGCCGCTGATTAACGCCGAAGTCCAAGGATCTCACCACTGATGAATGATGAACACAGATAAACACTGAGTCATTCTTGGTGGGCGGCACCCTCAGCTCATTCTTCTCTATCGGTTCTGCGGTGCAACGGGATCTTTGATAAATGAATTGGTTCCGGGGCCGTGCGGCCCCGGAACAACTCGGGTTGGTTCGCTTAGAACTGGAATGCGCCTATGTCAAACGGCAGCCCACCAATTGGACGCGGTTTACCGTCATAGTCCGTGGTTATGCCGGGAATAGACAATCCCTTATTTCGTGCCGGACTCCCGGCAGTTAAGTGGAAATCTATGGTGCTGATATCCGATTCAGAAGCCAGCAGCGGATCGGAGCAAACTTCGTTTACCGCCGGAGATACTCCGCATATGGTGTTGGTGTGGAACAACAGGTTGTTGCGCCTGCTTCCTCCAGGGTTGCTCATGAAGTCTGCGGAGTTGGTCTGCTCATAAATCGCAGTAATAAAGGTATGGGCCCCACTCACATCAGGGAAGCCGTAAATCAGATTATTGTCGAAGTTCACGTGTGAAGCTGAACTGCATGTGCCTGTACCGCCGCCTGCCGCCAAGCATTGAATATCGAAGGCAATGGAGTAATTGCTGGTCACGCTGTTGTTCTGGATGACAGCATGAGCATTGTCATTGGTGCCAATGACCACTGCATCGCCGTTGGCGCGGCAGAAGTCTGAGAGATTGGCGTTGTAGGCGGCCGGATTCGGCGCGAAAGCCGATTTCATCCGCTGGCAGTTGCCAATTACCACGTTGTTCTGGAATGCGGCGGTTGTTGCACCCTGCTTGAACTGATTGCCCATGTTGCCATAAGCAATCGAGTTAGTGATGGTGATGACTGCTCCGGCGTTGTCAACATGCAGCAGGTCGAGTCCGTCCTGGGTGTTGTAGCGGAAGGTGGAGTGGTCCACGATAAAGATGCCGCCAGTATCGGGTGTGCCTACACCATCGCCATAGCCGCCGCTGTTGTCGTCATAGCAATGATCATAGCTGGCTGGATTGGTGGGCGGATAAGTCTCCGCGCAGCCGTTCCATTCCACGGTCACGAACGACATTTTGATAATGCCGGTACTTTTGGTCCCATTGCCATCGTCAAAGTTCCAGCCGGAAGAGACATTGCCTGCGATTCTCACGCGTGTTGCTGTAATGCCTCCACCTACGGGGCCAAAGATCCCGTCGTTGGCGAGCCCGTGAATATCCAGATCGGTGAGATTGAGGTTGGTTGTGGTTGCGCTGGTTTTAATGCCGTGAGTGGCATAGTCGCTCAGCGGAAATGAACTGCTGCACCCATTGCCGGTGCCGGACCGGCCGCAAGATGCATGGTCAGTAATCTCCAGGCATTGCACGTCAATGTTGGAAGATCCTTCAAGGCTGATGATTTCAAACAATCCATAACCGCCATGAAGCTCAGGTTTGGAGGTGCAACTGGCGTAGTTCTCTCCCAGAATCCGGGTGTGTTGGATGGCTGTACCGGAAGGAATTGCAGGCATGCCGCAATCATAAGGATCGCCGGGACACTGGCCCCATGAATCGCCGGAGTTTGGTCCCTTGTATCCAATGCGGTAAGAACCGTTCTTGATGATGACGGTGTCACCACCGGCAATCTTCCACTTGGCAGTCTCACCAGAAACGTCATTGCCCCACAAGTAATGAGGACTGCTGAAGGCGCAGGCCTGGGCGGCACCGCTGCCGGGATAGGCAGCATCTGCCTTGCCATTGCACTGTGAAGCTGAGCCGCCATCAGGACGCACATACCAGGTAGTCCCTGAAGAAACAGCCAGAATATTGATGCTGAGCTGTGCGGTTGCCGAGTTGGAAGCCGAATCTACAACCTGAACAGTAAATGAGTATTGGCCCGAGGCGCTGGGCGTCCCAGAAATCGTTCCGGAGCTTTGCAATGCAAGTCCGGGGGGAAGAACACCGTTGCTCAGACTCCAGCTATACAGCGCTGTTCCGCCGCTGGCAGTAAGGGTCGCTGAAAAACTTGTGCCCACCGTGCCGCCGGCAATTAATTTGGTCGTGATGCTCAGCGCTGCCGGTGCAGAAGCAATATTGATGCTGAATGCCTTGTTTGCAGTCTGAGTGTTTGCATCTTTCACCTGTGCGGTAAACGAGTATGTTCCGGCTGCTGTGGGAGTGCCTGAGAGTGAGCCTGAAGCTGAAAGAGAAATTCCTGCAGGAAGCGCTCCACTGGCAATGCCCCAACTATACGGCGCTGTTCCGCCGCTGGCTGAGAAAGCTGCGCTGTAGGCGCTGCTCACCGTCCCGTCCGGCAGACTGGCGGTAGTGATTGCCAGTGGAGATGGTGCGGTGGAAATGCCAATCGTGAACGCCCCGGTTGCGGTGCGGTTCGCGGCGTCAGTGACCTGGGCCGTAAATGAATAAGATCCTGCCGTGCTGGCAGTACCCGAGATTACTCCACCGGCTGATAAAGAAAGTCCGGGGGGCAGAGTGCCGGCAGAGATATTCCAGTTATAAGGCGTGCTGCCTCCGCCGGCAGAGAGAGTTGCGCTGTATGCGCTGCCGGCAGTGCCGCTGGGCAACGACTGGGAATTGATCGTCAACGGCGCGGGGGTGGCGCTGACGCCTGCCGCAAGAACTTCAACGATGCTCAGATTATAGCGGTCACCCGATGGCGCGATGTCATTGATGGTGACGACTGTACCGGCAGGCGCCGAGGCAGTGCTTCGACGTTGCACCCAATAGGTATCTCCCACCGATGCCAGGAACTGATGCACGAGAATCTGGCCGGCGCCAACGGTGCGCGCAGTTGCATTGTCCCAGTCATTGCCGACACCTAATACCCAGGAGTTGGCGCGCGTGGTCACCAGGCTGGCAGTGGGCGCTCCGGAATTTGCGCTGTTCCCGGCGGTTGCCCCAATGGCTCCGGAGCCATTGGCGCCGCTCGTGTCTATTCCAGTGAAACTCATTACAGAGATGGCAGCCGCCACACTCTGAGACAGATTCGCAGTTACGGTTACATTTGCCAGCCTGGAAGGCGCGAAGGCCCGCCAGATTTCCGCAGTGCCTAATTGCGTATTGGAGCGTTTGACCACCATCCACGTGAGGCCTGCGCCGGTGATGCTCTGGACCTTCATGCCCGGAAATGATCCATCAGTGGCTACAAATGCCAGAAGGAGTTCATTGTTGGCTGAAGTTGAGAAGGCGGGGGTGGTGATCCTCAAGACCGCTGAGGAGGAGTCTCTGGAAGCGGTGATATCAATGCCTGCCTGGGCAGACGCGCACAGTGCCAGTGACAGCACTACAGAAAAGAGAACGATCATTCTTCTCATAGTTAGTTTGACTGAGGGGCCGGCAGCCGCAGCGGAAACGTGCAGGTGGCTTGCAGAAATCAAATTGTCTGTGAATGGATGTAAGAAACAACGAGCAGGTGGTCTGGTCTTCAGCATTTTACTTACACTTTCTTTTGTGTATAAAAACACTATCGGCGTGAGGCTTTACGTCTGCGGGTTACGAGTGGCGGGTTACTTCCTGCATGCGGAAGTGTCAGGGGAAGTTCCAGCCATCAACGCGACATGATGGAGCCTGTTCCGTGTGCTTTTATCGACTGATGCGAAGCGGCATCGTGTTCGACCGGTGCTAAGGTGCGGGATACAGCAGGATTAAATTGCTGTATGGTCTTTGAATTTCGAAAGATTATATATCGGTAAACAGCATCATGGTCTAATGTTTATGCCTAAAGAATCAATATTCAGAGTGAACAAATGCATAAATCCTCCAGGTGAATGTTCTTACTCGGCAGCCAACCACAAGGCCCCTTCGATTGCGCACTACGCGCGTGTAAATCTTCGAGATGATCTCGAGCTATGAGCATTATTGGGCTCCAATCAGAATTGAAACGCTCCAATGTCATAAAGTACGCCGCCAGTGGGACGAAGCTTACCGTCATAGTCTGTAGTAATTGCCGGAATGACCAGACCTTTTGTCCGCGCCGAACTGTTGGTCGTCAGGTGGAAATCGATTGTATTAACGTCGGTTTCTGAGACCAGCAGCGGATCGGTGCACACCTCATTGAGTGCCGGGGATGCTCCGCATGTGGTGTTGGTGTGGAACAGCAGGTTGTTGCGCCGCGTTCCTCCAGGATTGCTCATGAAATCGGGTGAATTGGTTTGCTCAAAGATAGCGGTGATAAACGTGTGTACTCCGCTGGCATCGGCAAAGCCATAGATCAGGTTGTTGTCGAAATTGACGTGGGATGCAGTGGTGCATGTGCCCGTACCGCCCCCAGCCGCCAGGCATTGAATATCAAAAGCAATGGAGTAATTGCTGGTCACGCTGTTGTTTTGGATTACAGCGTGCGCATTGTCATTAGTGCCAATAACAACTGCATCGCCATTGGCGCGGCAGAAGTCTGAGAGACTGGCGTTGTAGCTGGCTGGATTCGGCGCAAAGGCTGATTTCATCCGCTGGCAGTTGCCAATCACCACATTGTTCTGGAAGGTAGCGGTGGCCGCTCCTTGCTTGAACTGGTTGCCCATGTTTCCATAAGCAGTGGAGTTGGTGATGGTGATGACCGCTCCGGCATTGTCAACGTGCAGCAGGTCGAGCCCGTCCTGGGTATTATAGCGGAAGGTGGAATGGTCCACGATGAAGGTGCCGCCGGTATCGGGCGTGCCTACACCATCGCCATAGCCGCCGCTGTTATCGTCAAAGCAATGATCATAGCTGGGAGGATTGGTGGGCGGATAGATTTCAGCGCAGCCATTCCATTCCACTGTTACGAATGACATGGTGACGCCGCCAGTGGTCTTGGTGCCAAGCCCGTCATCAAAGTTCCAGCCGGAGCCCACATTCCCTGCAATCCTCACGCGGGTGGCTGTGATGCCTCCGCCGACAGGCCCGATGATTCCATTATTCGCCAGGCCGTGGATGTTCAGGTCTGTGAGATTTATGTTTTTGGTGTTCACATCAGTCATGATGCCATGGGTCGTGTAGTCATCCAGCGGGAATGAACTGCTGCAGTTATTGCCCTGTCCAGACCGGCCACAGGATGCATGATCGGTAATTTCCAGGCATTGGACATCTACGTTGGAAGAACCTTCAAGGCCGATGACGCGGAACAATCCGAACCCGCCGTGAAGTTCAGGCTTGGTGGCGCAGTTGGCAAAATTTTCGCCAAGTATTCTGGTGTGCTGGGTCGCAGTACCCGAAGGAATGGAAGGCATGCCACAATCAAATGGGTCACCGGGGCACTGTCCCCATGAGTCGCCGGAGTTCGGCCCTTTATAGCCGATGCGATACGAACCGTTTTTGATGATGACTGTATGGCCGGCAGCGATCTTCCACTTGGCCGTTTCTCCCTGAACGTCATCACCCCATAAATAATGAGGATTGCTGAAGGCGCAAGCCTGGCTCAAGCCGCTGCCGGGATAGGCGGCGTCTACTTTGCCGGTGCATTGTGCGGCGGTGCCGCCATCAGGGCGGATAAACCATGTATTCGGCGGCGCGGGCGCCAGGATATTGATGCTGAGCAGAGCGGTGGTTGAAGCTGGAACAGCATCGCTGACCTTCACTGTGAATGAATACAGCCCTGCGGTGCTGGGGTTGCCGGAGATTGCTCCTGAGCTTTGCAGTATCAGGCCCGGAGGGAAGGTCCCGCTGTTTACCGTCCAGTTATATGGAGGCGTGCCGCCGCTGGCCTGCAGCGTTGCCGCAAAGTTGACCCCTGCCGTACCCCCGGCTATGGAAGTGGTGGTGATCGCCAGAGGCGAAGAAACCGGGGGCATAACGTTCAGACTCATAGCTTTGCTGGCTGCCTGGTTGGCTGCGTCCTTTACCTGTGTAGTAAAGGAATAGTTTCCAGGAGTGGTAGCCACGCCGGTAATCGCGCCAGAAGCGGACAGCGTGATCCCTGCGGGCAGGCTGCCGGAAGCCACATTCCACGCATAAGGCGGGGTTCCGCCGGACGCTGACAAACTCGCCGTGAAAGTTGAATTGGCGGGCACGCTGGGGAGGGCTGAAGTTACGATCGTCAATGAATTACCTGACGTAGTGCTGGTACTGGCAGACGTGCCTCCACCACCGCCGCATCCCGCAAGCAAAAGCATGAGTGCAGCCAGCAATACAAAACTGATGTGGGTTCTTGCCAGGTTCAACTTTCCGTCGTTCATAGTTGCTCTTTCCGCTTCAAGACTTTCTTTTGGCTGGTACATCATTCACAGCAGATGAATGAGGACAGAAGTCATTGGCCGCCATTGCAGCTATCGGAATTTTGGCAAAGCTCCGTTAATTACGCATCGGTACGAAAGCGGAGAATGCGGTTGAACTGGTACAGAGACTTCCGGATGCAGGCGGGCACATTTGTTGAATCTCCTGATTTGCCGCTGGATATGCAGTGGCGCTGGCTTCGATTCATGGAATTAACTATCAAGATTCCTCCCCACAGCACTCACTCAAACTTCAGACTACATGTGCAAAAGTTTGCATATCGGAACCAGAATCAACTTTGCGCCTGTGAAACTATTCGCTGTTTCATCAACAGCTTGACTGCTTTTGATTTCCCAGAGAATGGAATGCAGTTTGCTCAACAGCTATGCAAAGCAGAAATTCGTTTGTGTCCTGCCAATGCCAGCAGGTGGCAACCGGGAACACTGAACTTCTGTTTTGCCATAACGCAATTGCCCAGCCATAAACAGAAGTGCAGATACCGCTGAATTTTCAAATGGTTAGGATGATGAGGAGATCGCGATGCCTGCGATATTGAAGGAATTTTTACATTACCGCGAACTTCTTTACATGCTCACGTGGAAAGAGATCAAGGTGCGCTACAAGCAATCAGTGATGGGATTTCTGTGGGCGATCTTCATGCCCGTGCTGATTGTGAGCGCCGGCATCATGATGAAAGCCAGTTTTTCATTCACTACCGGCAGGCATATCAATATGCAGGATGTGATCTCCGTGTCCGTGAAGGGAGTGGCCTGGGCGTTCTTTGTAGGAGCGGTCCGCTTCGGTTCAAATTCCCTGATCGCCAATAACAATCTGGTCACCAAGATCTATTTCCCGCGGGAGATCCTGCCGATGGCCAGCGTGCTGGCGAACTTTTTCGATTTCATGGTGGCCGCAGTCTTCGTTACAAGCGTGATGGCATTTACGGGCGGAGGCGCGAGCTTTCATCTTTTCTGGCTTCCATTAATTCTGCTGGCGCTGGTCATGATCACTGCCAGCTTTGCCGTCCTGCTGGCATGCGCCAATCTCTTTTTTCGTGATGTTAAGTACATTGTGGAAGTGGTGCTCACTTACGGCATCCTGTTTACTCCGGTGTTTTACAGCGCGGAGATGTTCGGCAGGTGGAAGCCGCTGCTGCTGCTGAATCCTATGGGTGCGGTGCTGGAGGCGCTCGATTCCGCGGTGGTGCTCCACCGCGCCCCCGACCCGCTGTGGTTGTGCTATGCAGTTTTGTTTGGGGTTCTCGGCTTGATCGTCGCGGGGTCTGTTTTCAAGAAAGCTGAACCATTGTTTGCCCAGGAAATATAAGTATGAGCGCACCCGTCATCCAATTTCAAAATGTCTGGAAGAAATTTCGCCGCGGTGAGCGGCATGACTCGCTGCGTGACCTGCTTCCCGCAATTGTCAAGCGCGCATTCTCACGGGAGACAACCGTAGACGTGAAACCACGCGAGTTCTGGGCACTGCGGGACGTATGTTTCGACCTGCAGCGCGGAGAATCCATCGCCATTATCGGCCCTAACGGTTCCGGCAAAAGCACCACCCTGAAGCTGCTGAGCCGGATCCTTCGCCCGGACCGGGGCGCAATTCGCGTGAATGGCCGCATCGGCGCGCTCATTGAACTGGGCGCTGGTTTCCACCCTGATCTCACCGGACGCGAAAACATCTTTCTGAACGGCGCAATTCTGGGAATGAAGCGGGCCGAGATTGCACGCAAATTCGACTCCATCGTTGAATTTTCAGAGCTTCAGGATTTTATGGACATGCCGGTGAAGCGGTACTCCTCTGGCATGTATGCGCGGCTGGGGTTCTCGGTGGCAGCGCACATGGAGCCTGACGTCCTGCTGGTGGACGAAGTCCTAAGCGTGGGCGATTACCACTTTCAGGAAAAATGTTTTACCCGGATGAGGGAGTTTGCCCGCAACGGCACCACGCTGGTGTTCGTGTCTCATAACCTGGCGGCGGTGAGCACCCTCTGCAAGACGGCCTTGCTTCTCAAGCAGGGCGAGCCCGTCTACCACGGTGACGTATGTACGGCAGTGGCGAAGTACTATTCTTTCTACGAAGAGAACAACAACCTCAGCAAAGACATAGAAGTGACTGAGGCCACGCTGGAAGGCGTTGATGCCCGGCCCCGCGATGTGTTTGAACCGGGCGAGACTGCGGTTTTCAAAGTCACCTTCCGGGCGCTCACGGATATTTCTCAGGCGCATGCCTGCATGTACATCCAGGGCCGAGACGGACAAGCGCTGTTTGATACGGCCACCAGCAGGCACACCGATGCCCGGATCACGCTGAGAAAAGGCGCATGTGCCACCGCCATTTTCCGCGTGCGTTTGAACCTGCGCGCTGACGTGTTTCGCGTCGGGTTTTCCATCAGCTCTGAATTTGACGAATATTTCCTGTACTGCAACATGAGCGTGAAACAACTGGTGATGACCGGAGACCGAAAGGCCAATGGGTTTGTGCATTTGAATCCCACGGCGGAGCTGATCATGGGCGAGCCTGCTGAAAGCGAACTGCATGCGGCAGCCACGGTGTGACATGGGTGAGTTGCTGATATTACGGCCTGCAAAACCAAAGGTTTCGTTTGTGGTGCCCTGCTACAAGCTGGCGCACCTGCTTACTGAGTGCACCCACTCCATACTTGCCCAGAGTTACGACAACTTTGAAATATTGATCATGGATGATTGCTCGCCCGACAATACTCCTGAGGTGGCGCGCTCTTTCCGCGATCCCCGTGTCGTGCATGTTCGCAATAATCCTAATCTCGGGCATCTGCGCAATTACAACAAAGGCATCGAGATGGCCCGGGGCGATTACATCTGGCTCATTTCCGCCGACGACCGGCTGCGGCGTAATGACGCCCTGGAGCGGTATGTGTCGGCGATGGACAGGCATCCCAATGCAGGCTTTGCATTTTGTCCGGGCATGGCTTTGCAGGACGGACGCGAAACCCGCCTGCTCGACTATTCATGCATTGCCGGGCATGACCAGGTATTCAAGGGCCATGACCTGTTCCGAAAATTACTTACCGGCAATTGCATTCTGGCAGCAGCCGGCATGGTGCGCCGTTCCTGCTACGACAAAATAGGAATGTTTCCCCTCGACCTGCCTTTCAGCGGCGACTGGTATTTGTGGCTGATGTTTTCGCTGCACTTTGATGCTGTCTATCTGGCCGCGCCTATGGTCAATTACCGCTACCACGATATGGCCATGTCGAACACTCTGGTGCAGCAGGACGTGACCATCTGCAGCAGCAACGACCTGGTCTTGTTGTGGAGGATCCATGATTATGTGGCGCAGCTTGGAGACCGCCAACTGCTGCTCGATTGCGTGGACGCGCTGGGTTCACATTACGGCGATCATCTGGCCTGCAAAGAATATCGCGCGGGTG
>Ga0066662_10001268_pt1 | contig 11426 bp, 13 predicted proteins | sample GraSoiAngelo_111_FD_133939 | JGI IMG/M metagenome (GOLD analysis project Ga0066662, IMG submission 133939) | Grasslands soil microbial communities from the Angelo Coastal Reserve, California, USA - 14_0903_12_40cm | ecosystem: Environmental > Terrestrial > Soil > Grasslands | place: USA... | reverse complement strand
GTTTGCCTTTTCCTCTCTGACCACGGCCATTGCCGTGCCTTCGGCCATCAAGGTCTTCAACTGGCTGGGAACCCTGTGGGGCGGACGCTTTCGCTTCACCACGCCCATGCTTTTCTCCATCGGTTTTGTCTCGCTGTTCATTACCGGAGGATTGACCGGGCCCATACTGGCGCAGCCGGCGCTGGACGTCTACCTGCACGATACTTATTTCGTCGTGGCACATTTTCACCTGATTATGGCTATGGCGGGATTGTTCGCCGTGTTTGCTGCGACCTATTTCTGGTTCCCCAAGATGTTCGGACGCATGATGAACTCAACTCTCGGAAGCGCGCATTTCTGGGTGACGTTTTTTGGCGCTTACGCAATTTTCATGCCCATGCACCTGCTCGGAATCGCAGGACATCCGCGCCGGTATTCGGAACTGACTGGCGTTCAGTATGTTGCAGCCATGGCGCCGCTGCAGCAGTTCATCACCGCAGCAGCCATCATCACCATCTGCGGCCAACTGCTCTTTCTTATAAACTTCTTCTGGAGTATGTTTAAAGGAGCAGCCGCGGGCGCAAACCCGTGGGAGTGCACCACGCTCGAGTGGACTTTGCCATCGCCTCCGCCACGCGAGGGATTCGGCAACCAGAGTCCGCTCGTATATCAGGGCGCGTACGAGTATAGTGTGCCGGGCGCGTCAAAAGATTTTCTCATGCAGGATTCAACAGCCACTCCGCAGTAACGACCATCTAAGTCTCCTATGCCTCCGGTAGTCGAACACGTTGAATTGGACAAGAAGCCGCAGAAACCCAGGCTGGGTGGTGGCGGGCCGGGAAAGATTCCTCATCGCTGGGGCTTTGGAGGCGGTGACGATGGAGACTACGGGCATCACGAAGACTTTGTTTCCCGCAGAGACCGTTTGCGCCGCTACCGGGTGGCTATGGTCATCACCATAGTCTCAGTCACTGCGCTATTCGTGGGAGTCACCACGGTTTATTTCCTGCGCGGCACTCATGGGCCGTGGGACCCGGTTGAAAAAACCTACCTGGAAAATTGGCAGCCGGTCATTCTTCCCTACCGAATCTTAATCATCAATACTGTTGTGCTGCTCTTAAGCAGTATCACGCTGGAGTTGGGCCGGCGCGGGCTGTTGAAGAAATCAGAATTTGTTTCTATGGGAATCCGTCCGCCGAAATTGCAGACGGAGTTCCCCTGGATCGCCATTACCGCGCTGCTCGGATTTGCCTTTCTTGCAGGTCAGATAATCGTCTGGCATTCATTGCGCGCGCAGGGACTCTACCTGGCTTCCCAGAACCCCAACAGCTTTTTCTTCTACCTGCTGACCGGATTGCATGCCATCCACCTCAGCGGAGGGCTGCTGGCGCTGCTTATATCGCTATTCGGAAGCTGGCTCAAACTGCGCTTTGACTCTCAGCAGATCGCCGTGGACGTAACCGGCTGGTATTGGCACTTTATGGGCGTGCTGTGGCTCTACATCTTCGTGCTGCTGCGCTTCGCGATGTAACGGCAAAACCTTACCGCTGATTCCGCAGATTCACGCTGATAAGTTCCTCTGCGACCTCTGCGTTCTCTGCGGTTCAGCGCAAATCAGTCTAATCAGCGGTTTGGTAGTGTCCTAATTTGAAGTTTCGCTTTTCTTTTGCTGGTGGGATTGCTACGGTTGTCAGCGGGCAGCGCCCGTGTTCTAAGCACGAACGCAGCCCTAACCACCAATGCAAAGGAGCTGCACCAATGGCTGTTAATAAGCGTACACACATACAGCGGATACACTCAAGCCTGAGAGAAATCGCCAACTTTGATGAGGTCAAAGATAAAGTCATTTCCGACATCGAAGTTTCTTCCGATCTGGAGTTTTTCTCCATTACCATCAGCTTTCAGGACAGAACCACATTGACTCTCATCATTGAGCCATCGGCTACCGTATTCCCCATCCTGTCGGACTGGCCAAAGGGAAATGAGAAAGTCATTAAGCGGTATAAATCAGTCAAGAGCAAGATTCCGCGAACGTAACCGGACATTAGCTGCACTCTCAGCCCACCCTAACAGGTGGGCATTTTTATTGCTGAATTGCCGCATTAACCTTGCTCCGAATCCAATCCGACACAGTTTGATTGCTGGCCTTTGCTGCCGCTGTTACCAGTTTCAAATCATAGGCATTGAATCTCACAGGCACGATGCGCCCTTTTGCTTCTCCCTTTGGGAGCTTCGGGCGACCGACTTTTTTAGCTTTCTGCTGGCTCTGCATTTCTGTACTCCTGAATGATTGCTGCTCTTACTGCCGCTTGTGGCGAAGTGACAGGGTGAACATGAAGAATCGTTACATGCTTCTTAGGCTTTTGCGGGTTATCAGTTTCATGTGACCACGCATAAACTCTGTCTGTCTTTGGATGGCCTCTCAGGTGGAACACTTCCACGATTCCATCCCAAACCGTCTGCCCCTGGAATTGCTCTTTTATCGGAACACTCTCTACATGCGTAGCCTCTGCACTGTGCAGCTTGCGAATTACGTCTTTCAGTTCTTCAATGTGTTTCACGATGCAGCCTCTACCAGTTCCCCGACACTCCAGAAATCCCGCTCTATTCCCGCTTCCATTGCAGGAGTGCAGCGGATTGCTTTGTGTGGTTTTACAAAGTTGTAATACGCAAAATGCAAGCCTACAGCCGCTTCAAAGTTTTCCAGTTTCTTGCTGAATGCCAGAGTTAAACGAGTGAGACGGCGCATGTGCAGGCGGGTAGTAGCATTCAGCCGCTCAATGTAGCTGGTGGAAACGAGCCGCATATCGGGATTGCCAGAGATGCGTTTTTTCTCTGTAGTGACCATCTCAGGCGCACTGTATCTGCGGTGCGGGTGCAGGCTGTCGTCTTGCTCATAGGTCTTGATGATTTGCCCGTAATCCACGTCAGCGCCAAAGGCTTTTTCTATCGCATCAACATAGGCTCTCAGGCCATCGGTAGAAATCTGAACACGGTTTTTCATACGTGAGGCAACGTCTTGAGCAAAAGCGTTTGCAGTGGCATGGTCGCGCTTTCCAACCTTGTAGGCAGGAACTAACTTCGTTTCCGCATCAATCGCGCAGAACGTCCAAACGTTACCCAATTCGGGATTATCGTCTACCGTGACATGCTTATCCTTTTTCCCGATGAATCCCCAAATTTCATCGAATTGCAGTAAGTGGCAATCCAGATCGCGCATCTTTGCGTCCATGACGGCTGCACAGCCTTTGCCAATACGAACGCCTAACCGCATGGCGGTATCGCGGTGAATGCCCGTAATGCGCTCAATAGCTCTCAGGCTGCATCCTTCGGCTAACATGCTTACGACCGCGATTTGTTTGTCCATGCTCAGAACGTTTGCCATAGGCGTATTCTCCCTATGGACATTAATGTAATACAATAATTATTGTTTGTCAAGCACTAAAATAATCGGCTGATCGTTAGCGTCAACGTGATAAGCCAATTCGCGCAACGTACATATGTCACTCATAAATCTGAAGCAATCTTCCAAATCCGAACCGCCGAAGGCATCAGCTCCTACCATACGGTTGGACTGCTCGAACCCTTGCTCCAGATATCCACTCGCAATGCCCTTGCCTTTGTATTCTCTTACTATTCCGAGAAGCCGATCTCTAAAGTTAGCGTTTCGATATGCTGCTTCTGCCTCAATCCAATATTTATCGAATGCGGCATTGCGTTGCCGTTCTTCATCCGTGGTCGGATTTTGAACTTTCGCCCGATACTGTTGAGGTCTGCGACTCCAAAATAGATTTAAGTCATTAACAAGCTTGAGCGTTCTTCGTCTTAAGGAATTAGGCGATTCTGGCGGTGTTCGCGCTTCCAGTTTTGCTCGTAATTGTTTAATCTCAGCATCCTTTTCATCGCTACCACGAACTTGTTGCCGTAGATTGTCAGTAGTGGTTTGCAGTTGAATGCTGACCTTAGCTAATTCGTTAGCTCTGATGTACTCGTCTCGCCATGCTAAGAAAAAAGCGGCAAGTGAAAACACCAGAATAAAAATCGCGGCATACACTTTTTTGGGAAGCTGCTTTCCGAGTAGGCGCTCGGAAACTCCTATGATTCCCGTCACAACGCCTCCAGTGGCATAACTCTGCCAATGGGACAAGTACGCCCACAGAAACGACAAAAGGTCAGACCAAATTGAATGCATTCGTTACCCTCTGACGAAAGAGTACGCCGAGGGGTGGAATCCGCAAAGAATTTTTGTGTTACGGTAATTGTGGATATTGTGGATGGACTGTGGAAAACCCGCCGCAATCCCCTTTTGCCCCGCCATCTCCCGCGACTTCCCGCGAACTCCCGCCACCCGGTTAGCAGTAGTCCTAACAGGCAAATTAGGACACTACCGTAAGTTTTATTCCTTTGCGTCCTTCGCGCCCTTTGCGGTTAATCCGCCATGCGTTGTCGTCCGCTATAATAGAGAGATTCAGCCACATTCCCGGAGTCCTCTGTAGGGCCATGGAAAAAGCTGTGTTCAGTTACCGATGTCTATTCCTGCCAATGAAAGCATCGTTGTACGCGGTGCACGGGTCCATAATCTTAAGAACATCGATTTTGAGATCCCTCATAACGCCTTGACGGTGGTCACGGGGGTGTCCGGCTCGGGCAAGTCTTCCCTGGCCTTTGACACCATTTACGCCGAAGGCCAGCGCCGCTATGTGGAATCGCTCTCTGCCTATGCCCGCCAGTTTCTGGAGCGCATTGAGAAGCCGGATGTCGATCACATCGAAGGCATTGCTCCGGCCATTGCCATCCGGCAGAAGAATAGCACCCGCAATCCCCGCTCGACTGTAGCCACGGCAACGGAGATTTACGATTACCTGCGTCTGCTCTTTGCCCGCGTCGGCAAAACCTACTGCTGGAACTGCGGACAGGAAGTAAAGAAAGACACCGTAGACGAGATTGCCGCAACCATTCTGGCTTTGGGTGAAGGCACACGGCTGAATGTGCTTTTCCCAATCCGCAGCGCCGCCCCTCCTCAAGAGACAAAGAAACCGAAAGGCCGAGCGAAGAAAGCGGCCAAGGCATCCCCGGAAGCTGATACATCGATGAAGGAGCGGCTGTTTGATCTGCGCAAGCGCGGCTTCAACCGGCTGATTCAGAATGCTCAGATATTCGAATTCTCCACGCCTGAATCGCTGCTCGACATTGATTTCAGCCAGCCCGTCTACGTGCTGGTGGACCGCATCGCGATTGCACCCGATCAGCGCTCACGCATCATCGATGCGGTAGAGCTGGCGTACCGTGAGGCGGGCGAGGTCATCTTCCAGACAGCGCCGCGCGACGAAGAGGCCCCCCGCCAGTTTCGTTATTCCCAGAAATTCGAGTGCAAAACCTGCCACATTACTTATCAGGAACCCGAGCCGCGCCTGTTTTCCTTTAACAATCCGTTTGGCGCGTGTCCACGGTGCCAGGGCTTTGGCAACACCATTGATTTCGACATGAATCTCGTAATTCCGGATTCATACAAGACCCTGGGTGATAGCGCCATCGAACCCTGGACCAAGCCCAAGTATCGCGCCTATCAAACGGAGCTCAAGAAGTTCGCCAGGCAAAATGACATTCCCATGGATGTGCCGTGGCGCGAACTGGAGCGCCAGCAGCAGCAGCTCGTGATGGAAGGCGAAGGACGCTTCCCTGGTATCCAGGGATTCTTCGCATATGTGGAACGCAAGAAGTACAAGCTGCATGTGCGGGTGTTTCTCAGCCGTTATCGCGGATACGCGCAGTGTCCGGATTGTGCCGGTGCGCGCCTGCGGCGGGAAGCACGGCAGATCAAGATTGACGGCAAGAACATCTGTGAGGTTACTTCATTCACGGTGGAGCAGGCTGCCCAGTTCTTCCATGGACTCAAGCTCAGCGGCGAGCAGCTTGAGATTGCCGGAAAGATTCTGGAGCAGGTGCAGCAACGACTGAAGTTCCTGAATGATGTAGGTCTGGAATATCTCACGCTCGACCGTCTGGCTTCCACGCTTTCCGGAGGCGAATCACAGCGCATTCAATTGGCCACATCGCTCGGCTCACGGCTGGTGGGCGCGCTTTATGTTCTGGATGAGCCCTCCATCGGGCTGCATAGCCGTGATACTGAGCGGCTGGTCAATATTCTCCATGAGTTGCGCAACCTGGGAAATACCATCCTGGTGGTGGAGCACGATCCTGACGTGATGCGCGCCTCCGACCGCATCCTCGATCTGGGTCCTGGCGCAGGTGAAAACGGCGGCAAGGTGATGGCCGCTGCCAGCTATCCCGATCTGCAGAAAATTCCCGGCTCGCTCACCGGCAGGTATCTGAGCAATGAGTTGCGCATCCAGGTGCCGCAAAATCGCAGACGGCCCGGTACTCCTGCCATCCGCATTGAAGGCGCGCGCGCTCACAACTTGAAAAATATTGCTGTCGAAATTCCTCTGGGAATGCTGGTGGCTGTGACCGGTGTCTCCGGATCAGGCAAATCCACGCTGGTGCATGATGTCCTCTACCAGGCTCTGGCGGCAGAGAAAGGCATCACCAGCGGCCCCGGCCCGGCGGTCAACGGCTTTAAGAAGGTCACTGGTGGGCAGTACATTTCTGACGTCGTGCTGGTGGATCAGTCGCCCATCGGACGCACCCCGCGCTCCAATCCGGTGACCTACATCAAGGCTTTTGACGCTATTCGAGACGCATTTGCCTCCACGGCCGAGGCGGTCAAGCGCGGCTATAGTTCGGGCCATTTCTCCTTCAATATTCCCGGCGGACGCTGCGAGACATGCCAGGGCGACGGCACGGTCACCGTAGAAATGCAGTTCCTGGCAGACGTGGAGCTGATCTGCGAGGACTGCAAAGGCACGCGTTACAAGGCGGGTGTGCTGGAGATCCGGTATAGGGGCAAGAACATCCATGAAGTGCTGAACCTGACCGTGCGCGAGGCCCTGCATTTTTTCGCCGGGGTACCGAAGATCACTGATAAATTACGGGTTCTTGAAGAGGTAGGACTTGGCTATCTGCGGCTGGGGCAATCGGCTACTACGCTCAGCGGAGGCGAGGCCCAGCGCATGAAGCTGACGGCTCACCTGATTCCCGCAGTGCGGGTCAAAGATTTCGAGGCTGAGTCGGAAGAAGAAAAGGAAGAACGCAAGAAGCGGCGGGCCGGCAAAGGCGCGCTCTACATCTTCGATGAACCCACCACCGGATTGCATTTTGACGATGTCAGTAAGCTGCTGGCGGCCTTCCGCAAGCTGATTGATTCCGGCGGATCGGTGCTGGTCATCGAGCATAATATGGACGTGATCAAGACCGCTGACTGGATCATCGACCTGGGGCCCGAAGGCGGCGACCGGGGTGGAAAGATCGTGGTAGCTGGGTCTCCGGAGGCGGTGGCCGAGACCGCAAATTCTTACACCGGAAAATGGCTGGCGCGCATCTTACAATTCAGCGAGAACTCTCAATCGAATGGGCATAAGTAATGCCATCTCGGCCGCAGTGGTGCTGGCTTCATTGGCCTTGCAGTCGCCTGCACAGGCCCCTTCTGCCGATACGCTTCAGGAAGCTGAATCCTTCTTACAGAAGCAGCAATACGAACAAGCTGAAGTAAGACTTCAAGGTTTGGTCAAGACGCAACCCGGCAATCCGCAAGCCTGGTTTGATCTCGGTTTTGCCGAGAGCCATCTCAATAAAAACCCTGAAGCCATCACGGCATACAGGAAAGCAGCAGAACTCAGCCCCAAGTGGTTTGAAGCCAACCAGAATCTAGGGCTGACTCTGGCCCGGGCCGGAAACTTCCCGGAAGCAGCCAAGGCTCTGGGAACCGCCGTCCAACTGAAGCCCACAGTGGGTGGCCAGAAAGCCCTGATCGAAGCGTGGCAATCGCTGGCCCAGGTGCTCGAAGAGACTGACGCGAAGGAAGCGCTGGAAGCGTACGCCAGGCTGGAGGAACTTCGTCCCGGCGATGCCGAGGTGATCTCCGGCAAGGGCCGGATGATGGAACGCACCGGCGATGCTGCGGGCGCGGAGCAGCAGTATATAAAAGCTGCGACGATGGGCAGCAATGCAGGAGTGGAGCGCCTGGTGGATCTCTACTTGAAACAGAAGCGGCTGGCCGATGCCGAAACCTGGCTGCAGAAATATGTCGAGAAGAATCCCAAAAACACCCTCGCCCAGGCTCAATTGGGCAAGGTGCTGATGGCTGAAGGAAAGACCAAAGAAGCCATCGCCAATCTTGAGGCAGTCAATACTGCGTCGCCTGATCCTGCCGTGAGCCGCGTGCTTTCGAATTTATACGCTGAAAACAAACAGTATGCTGAAGCGTCTAAACTGTTGCAGCAGTTGGTAGAGCAATCTCCGCGCAATGCCGAGCTGCATTGGAATTATGGCGAGGCCCTGCTGCACCAGCACAACTATGCCGATGCCGAAGCGGAGCTGATTAAGGCGCTACAACTGAATTCCAAACTGACGGATGCTTACTGGGAGCTGGCCTACGCGGCAGACCAAAATAAGCATTATGAATTGGCCGTCCGGGTTCTGGATGCGCGGGCCAAGCTGCTGCCTGAAACCGCCGGTACATATTGGCTGCGCGCAACGTCCTATGACAACCTGCGTATTTATAAACCGGCTGCGGAAAATTACAAGCTGTTTCTGGCCGCCTCGGGAGGCAAATCTCCCGATCAGGAATTTCAAGCGCGCCACCGTTTGAAAGCAATTGAGCCACAATGATCATGAAGAAATCGATTCCAATCATCGCGCTGCTGCTGGTGAGCCTGGGAGCATTTGCATTCCAGAGAAATATCGAGCAGATGAAAGCCGCAGCCGAGCGGGCCAGCGGTGGAAACCAGGCCAAGCAATATGCCGAACTGGCAAAATACCTGGTAGATATTGCCGACCAGCAATTCACCCAGGGCAATAACGAGCAAGCCCACGCCACCATGCGCGATGTAGCGAATTATGCAGCCAAGGCCCGCGATGCTTCGATCCAATCGCACGGAAAGATGAAGGATACGGAGATAATCCTGCGCGAGACCCAGCGCCGCATCGGGGCCGTGAAGCGGACGCTGGCGGTTGAAGACCGTCCCGCAATGGACATGATCGAAAAAAAAGTTGAGCAACTCCGGCAAGACCTGCTGGATGAGATGTTTGGTCCCAAGAAGAAGGAGAAAAAATCATGAGGTCGGCAAACAGAATCTTCCTGGTTCTTCTGGTGCTTGTGACTCTAGCTTCCGCAAGAAGGCGCGACCCCCTGAATGATGCCGAGACGGACCAGTTGCGGGAAGTGGCCATGGAGCCTTACAAGCGCTTAAAGCTTTACATTAAGTTTGCCGAAGTCCGCCTTGTGGCCATTGATCAAATGCGTACTGACCCCAAGATGAGCCCGGGCCGTGGCCAGCGTATCCATGACCTGCTTGAAGACTTCACCGCCATTCTTGATGAGATTAACGACAATGTCGACCAGTACGAAGGACGCCCACTGAGCAAAGATGATCGCAAAGACTTCAAGAAAGGCTTGAAGGAAGTGATTGAGGCGGATGGCAAGTTTGAGTTGAAGCTTCGCACCCTGAAATCGGCTACCGAAACCGATCCCCAGATGAAGAAAGAAGCCAGCGACTTTCAGTTCGTTCTTCAGGACGCGATGGAAGCACTCAAGTCGAATGCAGACATGGCGCGGGAATATATGGCGGATAAGGAAAGCGATAACACAGGGACTACGAAGAAGAAGTGATTTTTTTGGTTTTGTCCCGAGCGCCAGCGAGGGAACCCTGCGCGCGCTAGGATTTGGTGGCTTATCGTATTGTGATGGGCGAGGATCGCAATATCCACAAGAAAACAACATAGAATATTCGTGATCTGAAACTTGAAATCTGTGTGGCTGTAGGAATTCCTCGCTGCGCTCGGAATTCACATAAAAGTGAACCTTAACTCCATTTTTCACCAGGCCTACCGGGAACTGCGGCCGCGAGCGCCGCTGCCGGAATTTCAAATTCAGTTCTTCCCTTTCACCAAGCTGAACAACACCATTCGCCTGCGTGGAGGGCGTATCCTTGTCCGCCTCTCCGATCTGCTGGAGGGAGCACCCGAACCGGTCATTCATTCCATCCTGCATATCCTGATTGCCAAAATTTACCGGAAAGAAATCGACAACGCCCACGCGGTCCGCTTCCGCAAATTTGCCGGCAGCCAGAATATTGCCTCCAAGATGAACCTGATCCGGCAGATGCGTGGACGCAAACGCATTCTTGGCACAAAGGGCAGGCATTACGACCTGGAGCAGATCTTCGAAGACTTGAACACACAATTTTTTCATGGCCTGATGGCGCGTCCGCAGATGACCTGGAGCGGCAACCATTCCCGCCTGAGCCTCGGCCACTATGATCCGGCGCATAACACCATTGTGGTCAGCAGCGTTTTTGACGGAGCCGATGTGCCCCGGTATGCCGTGGAATATCTGGTCTACCATGAAATGCTGCACCTGCGGCATCCGGTGAAGCTGCGTGGCAGCAGAAGATGCGTCCATCCGGCGGCCTTCCAGGCGGAAGAAAAGCTCTTCCCGCAACTGGAGGAAGCGAAGAAATACCTCAAGCAGCTTTAATCACAAAGAACGCGAAGGACGAAAGGTAACAAGATCCTTTTTCACCACAGAGGCCTCAGAGAGCGCAGGGAAAATTAATATGGAACAGATTCCAAGCTGCTGGAGTCTAATGCATTCAGAATGGCTCGCCTTCACAAAATCGTCCTGATCATTTGTTCGATCTTGTTGTTCTCAGCTTCAGGATTCGCCGCCGCCAAGCCGCAGGCAGACCTGATTGTGGTGGAAAAGGCCAGGCGCACCATGACCCTGATGAGCGGAAATAAAGTCCTGAAGACATACCTGGTGGCGCTCGGCGGCCATCCGGTTGGGGCGAAGGAACGCCAGGGCGACAGCAAGACGCCCGAGGGCAGTTATGTAATTGGGTCCAGGAATGCCCATAGCCAGTTCCATCTCTCGCTGCGCATCTCCTATCCCAATGCTGCTGACCGCGAACGCGCGCGCAAACTGGGCGTAAACCCCGGAGGAGACATCTTTATCCATGGCCTGGCGCCGTCATTTTCCCGGATTGGCCCCCTGCACCGCAAAATGGACTGGACAGATGGATGCATCGCCGTGAGCGACCAGGAGATTGAAGAAATATGGACGCTGGTTCCGGTGGGCACCAAGGTTGAAATTAAACCGTAGCAGTCAGGCCGCCAGATTTGGTAAATGGGTAAATGGAAGTCGTGTCTCAAATCTTCAAATTACCCACTTACCAATTGCTCATTTACTAAATTCCTCCTGCCCGATTTCCCGGCTATTTACGTGATATCCTTCTCTTCTCTTTCCCGGACAATTCAAAGGAACACCGATTGATGAAAGCGCGCATTCTGTATATTGCCATTGCCTGCCTGATCTGCTGTGCTTTGATTTG
>Ga0066662_10001266_pt1 | contig 11442 bp, 13 predicted proteins | sample GraSoiAngelo_111_FD_133939 | JGI IMG/M metagenome (GOLD analysis project Ga0066662, IMG submission 133939) | Grasslands soil microbial communities from the Angelo Coastal Reserve, California, USA - 14_0903_12_40cm | ecosystem: Environmental > Terrestrial > Soil > Grasslands | place: USA... | reverse complement strand
TTTAGGTATCTGCGGAGCCCAGACCGGGCTCCGCAACCGGCGGTCGGGCTCAAGGCGGCAGGGCGAGCGGCCGATGAACCGCCTGAAGGGGTTTATGACCACGCTTGCCCAGATTCGGCCTAGTGCCAGCGGCCCGTCACGGAGCCGGGGGCCGCGGCGGGCGCGCGGGCGCGTGGGCGGCCGGGCCATCGCGGCGCTCGCCGCCATCGCACTAGTAGGTATGGTCGTCGCCGCCGCACCGGCGCTGGGGCGTTCCCCGCACGGATCTGGCGCTCGGCATGCGGCCGGGCATCGACACGGCTCCGGACGCCTGCATCAAACCGCTCCTCGTCTGCACGGCGTGCGTGCGCATAGGCCGCGCCAGCACGGGCGCATCAGCGGGGTGGTGCCGCTGCGAGGTAACCGCTCCCGTGCACGGTCGGGCGTAGCGCGTCTGCGCGCCACCACGACGTCGGCAGACAACCTGGCCCCCCATGGCGGGCCTGTCATGCACACCAACCACGTCCACGCCATCTTCTGGCAGCCGACAGGAACCACGATGGCTGCCGGATACCAGTCAACCGTCGATCAGTACCTCTCCGACGTGGCCGCCGACAGCGGCAAGCTCAGCAACGTTTATGCCACCGACACGCAGTACTACGACACGTCAGGAACGATCCAATACAGCGCTAGCTTCGGCCCGGCCACGGACGCCGTGGTTGACACCGATCGCCTACCGGCAAGCGGCTGCAGCGACAATGGGCTGCCCTGCCTCACCGATGCCCAGCTCCAGATCGAGATAGATGCCGTCATCCGGGCACGTGGCTGGCCGAGGGGCACGGGCAACGTGTATCTGTTGCTCACCCCCAAAAACGTGGGCAGCTGCTTCGATTCCGGATCCACCGAGTGTGCGTTCGCCAGTGGCGGCTACTGCGCCTACCACAACGCCTTCGGCTCCGGCTCGAATCTCACGGTATACGCCAACATGCCTTACGTGGGGACTGACCTGGGCGGCTGCGGCACCGGCCAGTCGCCCAACGCCAATACCGACGCGGACGCAGAGATAAATGTGCTCAGCCATGAGCACAACGAGTCGATCACCGATCCCGATACCCAAGGGGGCTGGTTCGACTCGAATGGTTACGAGAACGGCGACAAGTGCGCGTGGGACTTCGGCACGACGCTCGGTTCGACGGGTTCGGGCAGCTACAACCAGCAGCTAAACGGACACGACTACTACCTCCAGCTGGAGTGGAGCAACGCGATCACGGGCTGCGCTCAGACGATGGCTTCGCCGCCCACCGCGCGCCTGTCGGCGGATCCCACCACGGCACTGGTCGGGCAGGCGGTGGCCCTCAACGCGTCCCTGTCCACCCCCGCGCCCGGCACCTCGATCAACGGCTATACGTGGAGCTTCGGTGACGGGACGGGGACCAGCGGAGGAGCTGTCCAAAGCCACAGCTACTCCACCGCAGGAACGAAGACGGTCACCGTAACCGTGATAGACGCCGATGGCGGCTCCAGCACACGGCCACAGGTCGTGACGGTGACCAGTCCCGCGCCGGCCCCCACTCCGCCGGGCGCATCATCGGGCACGGCCGCCTCGTCGGGCTCGGGCGCGACGTCAGGGTCAAGTAGCTCTGGGTCCGGGACGAGCGGGACGGGGCCCTCAGCGCCTCCCGGCGCGCCCACGCCGCCGGGTGATCCCTCGGGGTCACCGCCCTCGAGCAAGCCCGCCACGACGGCCGCCGCCTCGTGCCCCAAGGGCGGCCCGGCGCGCAAGCGCTGCCAGGCCCGCCACAGCTACAAGCGAGCGGTGGCCCGCTGCGCACGCCGGTCGCGGAACAAGCGCGCGTCCTGCCGGCGCGCGGCCAAGCGCGCATATCAGGCCAAGCTGACCGCGATCCGGTGCGCCAGCGCTCACACCAGCGCCGCGCGCCGCGGATGCCCGCGGGCCAAGACGTCGCACGGCCGCCGCCCGAGCGGGCGCCACGTGACGATGCTCGGCCACTGACGCCGGGGCGAAGCGTCCCTCGAGGCCCATCGGGCCGGGGATGCCCTACAGGCCCATCGAGCGGCCGATGATCTCCTTCATGATCTCGGTGGTGCCGCCGTAGATGCGCGTGATCCGGGCGTCGGCGTAGGCGCGGGCGATCGGGTACTCGAGCATGTAGCCGTAGCCGCCGAACAGCTGCACGCAGCGGTCGACCACCCGCCCCTGCAGCTCGGTGCACCACCACTTGGCCATCGCCGCCTGCTCGGCGCTGAGCGCCTGTTCGCCCAGGGCCTGCACGCAGCGGTCGACGAACACCTGGGCCAACTCGATCTCGGTGCGCATCTCGGCCAGGGCGAAGCGCGATGCCTGAAACGTCCCGATCGGCTGGCCAAACGCCTCGCGCTCCTTGGCGTAGGCGAGCGTCCACTGAAGCGCCGCCTGGGCGGCGGCCACGCCGGCCACGGCGATCGACAGTCGCTCCTGGGGGAGGTTGGACACCAGGTAGGCAAAGCCCCGGCCCTCGTCGCCCAGCCGGTTGGCGACCGGCACGCGCACGTCGTTGAAGAACAGCTCGGCCGTGTCCTGGGCGTGCTGGCCCACCTTCTCCAGGTTGCGACCGCGCTCAAAGCCCTCCATTCCCCGCTCGACGACCAGCAGGCTGATCCCCCGGTGGCGCTCGGCCGGATCGGTCTTGACCGCGGTGATGACCAGGTCCGCGTTGATGCCGTTGGAGATGAAGGTCTTGATGCCGTTGACCCGGTAGTGCTCGCCCTCGCGCACGGCGCGGGTGGACATGGCCGCCAGGTCCGAGCCCATGCCCGGCTCGGTCATGGCCACCGCGGTGAGCAGCTCGCCCGAGGCCAGTCCGCCCAACCAGCGCTCGCGCTGCTCGGCGTCGGCATAGGCGAGGAAGTAGGGCACGCAGATGTCGTTGTGCAGCGGCAGCCCGAGCCCGAAGCCGGCCGTCCCCGCGCGCTGCACCTCCTCGCCGATGACCTGGTTGAAGCGAAAGTCGGTCGCTCCGGCGCCGCCGTGGCTGGCGGGGACCGACATGCCGAGGAAGCCGTGCTCGGCGGCGCGAGCGAACACCTCGCGGGGCACTATTCCGGCGCGGTCCCAGGCGTCGTGGTGGGGGACCACCTCGCGCTCGAGGAAGCGGCGAAAGCTGTCGCGCAGAGCGAGGTGCTCGTCTTCGAGCGGCCGGGCGAACGCGGCGGCGGCGCCATCGGGTGGGGTCATCGCCGGGTGTGTATCGCAATCGGTACCTTCAGGGCGTGCCCGACGCTCGCCTCACCCGCCGGCGGCTGCTCGAGTCGGGCGCCGTGGCGGGAGCCGCCCTGGCGTGGCCCGCGGCGGTGGGGGCCGCCCCCCGCCGGCGCCCCGGGCGCCGGCGCCAGCGCCGGGTGGACGTGGCGATCGTGGGCGCCGGCCTGTCGGGCCTGACCGCCGCTCGGGCGCTGCTTCGCGCCGGGCACCGCGTGGTGGTGCTCGAGGCCGACGACCGGGTGGGCGGCCGGACGCTGAACCGCGCCCTGGGTCCGTCGTTTCCGGGGGTTGTCTCCGAGGTCGGCGGCGAGTACGTGGGCCCCACCCAGGATCGCATCATGGCGCTGGCCCGCTCGGTGGGGGTGGGCACGTTCACCACCTACAACGAGGGCTCGGATCTCCAGTACTTCGGCGGCCAGCTCTCGCGCTATCCGGCCAACCCGGGGCTGCCCACCGATCCTGACGTCCAGCAGGCGGCGTTGATCGGCATCAGCCAGCTCGACGCCATGGCGGCCACCGTGCCGGTGAGCGCGCCGTGGAAGGCCGCCCGCGCCGCCGAGTGGGACGCCACCACCCTGGGCGCCTGGGCCCAGGCCAACGTCCCCACCCCCCGCGGCCGCACGGCGGTGGCCATCGCCAGCCGCGCGATCTGGGGCGCCGAACCGGGAGAGCTGTCGCTGCTGTACGTGCTCTTCTACATCGCCGCCGCCGGCAACGAGAGGACCAAGGGAAGCTTTGGGCGGCTGATCACCACGGGCGGGGGCGCCCAGGACTCGCGCTTCGTGGGAGGCTCCCAGCAGGTCGCGCTGCGCGTCGCCCATCAGCTCGGAGGCCGGGTCTTCCTGCGCGCACCGGTGCGCCGCATCGAGCACTCACGTCAGGGGGTGACCGTCCACGCCGACGGACACCTGGTCCACGCCAAGCGGGTGATCGTCGCGGTCCCGCCGATGCTCAGCGGTGAGATCGCCTACACGCCGCGACTCCCGCGGCTTCGCTCCCAGCTCACGCGCAACATGCCGCCGGGTCGTCTGCAGAAGTGGGAGGCGATCTATGACCGGCCGTTCTGGCGCGATCAGGGCCTCAGCGGCCAGGTGGTCTCCGACGTGGGCCCGGCCAACACGACGTTCGACAACAGCCCCCCGGGGGGGAGCCCGGGCATCATCTTCGGCTTCGTCGGTGGCGACGAGGCCAGCCGGGCGCCACGCGCTCCCGCGACGCGCCAGGCGGCCCTGAGGGACAACCTGGTCACCTACTTCGGCGACGGCGCCCGGGCGATGCGCGACTACTTCGACGAGCAGTGGACGGACGAGGTCTGGATCCGCGGCTGCCCGGTGGCGCACTTCGGCGCTCGGGCCATGGGTCGCTACGGACCGGTGCTGCGACGCCCGATCGGGCGCATCCACTGGGCCGGCACCGAGACCGCGACGTACTGGATGGGCTACATGGACGGCGCCGTACGCGCCGGCGAGCGCGCCGCCCGCGAGGTCAACACCGCGCTGCACCGCAGACGCTGACCGGCCTTCCCCCGAGCGCCGCAGACGCTGACCGGCCTTCCCCGAGCGCGCCTAGGGCGCGTTGGGGGAAGGGTCCTCTGAATCGCGCTCGGGGTGGGGTGTCGGCTCGCCCTCGTAGTCGGTGTCGGCGTCGAGCGGCTCGGCGTCGCGCTCGATCATCTCGGCGTCCTCGGGCGGGTTGTCCGCCTGGGCGTCGCCGAGCGAGGCCTCTCCGTGCCCTACCCGGTCTGCTCGGTCGTGTGTGTCCATGTCCCGAGGTTACCCGCGCCGCGACGCCGAGCGTGGGGCGGCGTCCGGCGGCGGACGACCGCCGTGACGCCGGCGTCCTGTCGGCCCGCTCCCGCTAGGCGGCCGGGGCGGACCGGCCACTCTTGAACGCGGCGAAGCGCTCCTCCCAGCCGAGCTGGCGCTGCTTGGCGTCCTGGATGAAGGGCGAGATCGCGATCGCCTTCAGCGTGACCTGGTTGACCGCCGCGGCCGGCTGGCGCAGCGGGCGGTTGAAGTCGACGAACAGCACCACGCGGGTGCCCTCGGTCTCGTTCCAGGCCTCGTGGTCGTAGGTGTCGTCGAAGATCAGGCTCCGGCCCTCCTCCCAGTGGCGTACCTCATCGCCCACCCGGATGCGGCAGCCCTCCCGCGGCTCGGGGATCTTCAGTCCCAGGTGGTAGCGCAGCACTCCCTTCCACGGGCCGCGGTGGGCGCCGATGTGCTTGCCGGGGGAGAGGATCGAAAAGAACGCCGTCTGCATCCCGGGGATCTGCTGGACGAGCCGGGCGGTCTGCGGGCATCGGGCGCAGTTGGCCTCCGAGCGAAAGCCGTACCCGAACAGGAAGTAGGTCTTCCAGCGGTCGTCGTCGGTGATCGTCGCCTGATCGGTCGAGATGTCCTGGAAGTTCGGGAGCTGGTCGTGGTCGGCCAGGACGTCGTCGAGCTCGGCGCGGATCAGCCGCCAGTCTTGCTCCAGTCGGTGGGCCCACGCGAACTCGTCCACGTCGAAGAAGGTGCGGTCTCCGACCATCGAGTGGCGCGCCAGCCAGCGCTCGAGCGGCGGCAGCACCGCCTCCCCGAAGGCGATGGTCCCGTCGACGACGCGCTGGCGGATCTGCTCCCGGGAAACCGACATGTGCGGCGTGCACTGTAGCCTCGCGGGCGCGACGCCGGCTATCCGCGGCCGGCCGATCGCGGCGGGACGCGAGAGAGGAGCGACATGTCAAGCACGCCACGCCAACTCGCGCTGGCGCTCGCCGGGGTCACCGTGCTGGCCCTCTCCGCGTGCGGCGGTACGAGCGACAAGGATCAGATCATCAACCTGATCAGGGACGTGGGCAAGCACCCGCAGAGCCTGTGCACCAAGTACGCCACGCCGGCGCTGCTGGCCGCCGCCGGCGGGCAGCCCCGCTGTCTGCGGGCCGCCAGCGCCCCCGATGCGGTGGACACCAACGTCCAGATCCTCAGCGTCAACGTGACCGGGTCGACCGCCAGCGCCACCGTTCAGGGCAAGACCGGCCGCATCGACGTCAAGTTCATCAAGGAGAACGGCTCTTGGAAGGTGACCAACCCGGGCGGCTGATCGGCGCTCGGGGGGACGGGGGCGGCTCGGCCTTACACTAGGTTCGGTGGAGAGCCTGTACGAACTGTTCTGCGCCGGGACCGCGCTGCTGGAGGCCGGCGACTATCACGCGGCGACGATCCCGCTCACCCGGGCGCGCGACCTCTCCCCGGAGCAGACCTCGATCCGGGAGGCGCTGGGCCGGGCCCTGTTTCGCAGCCGGCGCTTTCGCGAGGCCGCCGACGAGTTCGAGGCCGTGGTGGAGCGCTATCCGACCAACGACTATGCGCTGTTCTGCCTCGGTCGCTCCCTGCAAATGCTCGGACGCCACCGCGAGGCGTGTCGGCCGCTGGCGCTCGCCTGCACCATGGCGCCGCGCCGCGGCGACTACCGCCTGTACCGCGATCGCGCCCGCGCCGCCGCCTGACCGCTGCGCGGTGCTGGCCCACGTGGCGCTGGAGACCAGGCGCTCGGACGTCGAGGCCTGCGCGGCGTTCTGGCGCCTGCTCGGCTTCGAGCGCGTCGAGCCTCCCGCCTCGCTGGTGGACCGCGCCGCCTGGCTCGAGCGCGCCGGGACCCAGATCCACCTCCTCTACGCCGAAGATCCCGAGATCCCGCGCCAGGGGCATGCGGCGGTCGTCTGCGGCGACTACGACCAGGCGCTGGACCGGCTGCGCGCCCAGGGCCACGAGCCCGAGCCGCGGCGCGAGCACTGGGGGGCACGGCGGTGCTTCGTAAACGACCCCGCCGGACACCGCGTCGAGGTCATGGCGTTTGCCCCCGGGCGGCGCTGAGCGCCCGGGCGAAGGCCTGGTGCGCCTCGGCCTCGCGCAGGCAGAAACGCACCCGCTCGACTTCGGGGTGGCGCGCCAGCGCCTCGGCGGTCGCGGGCACCGCCACCTCGGCCGCGAGCCCCACCGGGTAGCCGAAGATCCCCGTGCTGATCGCCGGTAGCGCCAGGCTGCGCGCGCCGAGCTGGGCGGCGAGGGCGACCACCGACCGGTGGCAGTCGGCGAGCAGCTCGGGCTCGCCCTCCCCGCCGCCCCGCCATAGCGGTCCGGGCGTGTGCAGGACATAGCGCTGGGGCAGGCGCCCGGCGGTGGTGGCCACCGCCTGGCCGGTGGGCACGAAGCCGATCTCGCGGCTCTCGCGCACCAGCTCGGGCCCGGCCGCCGAGGCGATCGCCCGGGCCAGCCCCCCGCCGTGGTGCAGGCGCTCGTTGGCGGCGTTGACGATCGCGTCGACCGGAGCCGCGAGCAGGTCCCCGGCGGTCACCTCGATGCGCTCGAGCATCGGCGCAGTCTCGCCGATGGGCGCAGCTCAGGTCGCCGCGACGCGACCCGGCGACGAGCTTTTTCGTCCGCATCGTTTGCTCTCATGCCCTCCACTGAGTCGACGCGTGAGGAGGGGTTGGCATGGCCGCCGTGCGAGTCATCAACGGAGAGGAGCAGCGGGCCGAGGCGCTGATGGAGATGGGCTTTAACACCACCCAGGCCGCGCTGCTGGCGGCCACCCAGGCCGAGGGTCATCACGTGGACCTCGACCAGCTGCGCCGCATGCTGGACTGCGGCTGCGAGCACGAGCTGGCGCTGCGCATCGTGCTCTAAACCCCTGCGCCCGACGCCCGGGCCCGGGATACTGGACCGGTGAGCGAGCCGCCCGAGACGGTCGATGTCGCGGTGGTGGGCGCCGGCCTGGCCGGCCTGGTCGCCGCGCGCGAGCTGACGCGGGCGGGGCGCAGCGTGGCGGTCCTGGAGGCCCGCGACCGGGTCGGCGGGCGCCTGCTCAACGTCCCGGTGGGCGACGGCGCGGTGGTGGAGATCGGCGGTCAGTGGGTGGGGCCCACCCAGCTGCGCGTACGCGAGCTCGCCGACAGCCTGGGCGTGGGCACCTACCCGACCTACGACGAGGGGGACAAGCTGTTCGAGTACGCCGGTCGCATCCGGCGCTACCGGGGCTCGATTCCCCGGATCAACGCCGCGGTGCTCGCGGACGTGGCCCAGGCGCAGCTGCGGATCGACCGGATGGCGCGCCGCGTCCCCTTGGAGGCGCCGTGGCGCGCGCCCAAGGCGCTCGAGTGGGACAGCCAGACGTGCTGGTCCTGGATCCGCCGCCACACCGCCACCGAGGGCGCGCGCAAGCTGCTGGCCCTGGGCATCGAGGCGGTGTGGGCCGCCGATCCGGCCGATCTGTCGCTGCTTCACCTGCTCTTCTACACCCACTCGGGCGGGAGCTTCGACGAGTTGATCGGGACCTCGGGCGGCGCCCAGCAGGATCGCTTGGTGGGTGGCTCGCAGGTGCTCGCCCAGCGTCTGGCCGAGCAGCTCGCCGACGCGATCACGCTGGAGGCCCCGGTCCGGCGCATCGAGCGCGACGACGGCTCGGTGAGGGTGATCGCCGACCCGGGCAGCACCCGCGCCGCCGCGGTCATCGTCGCCGTCCCCCCGGCGCTGTGCGGGCGCATCGTCTATGACCCTCCGCTGCCCGCCCAGCGCGACCAGCTCACCCAGCGGATGCCCCAGGGCAGCGTGGTCAAGTGCCTGGCGGTCTACGAGCGACCGTTCTGGCGCGAGCAGGGCCTGAGCGGCCAGGCCACCAGCACCGAGGGGCCGGTGAAGGTCATGTTCGACAACACCCCCCAGGAGGGCAGCCCGGGCGTGCTGCTCGGCTTTCTCGAGGGGCGCCAGGCGCGCGAGCTGGCCCAGTGGTCGGCGGAGGCGCGGCGCAACGCCGTGGTCGCCTGCCTGGCGCGCGTGTTCGGCGAGGCGGCCGGGCGGCCGAGCGAGTACATCGAGAAGGTGTGGGCCGAGGAGGAGTGGACGCGCGGCTGCTACGGCTGCTACATGCCGCCCGGGGGGTGGATGGACTTCGGGCCCGCCCTGCGCGCCCCGATCGGGCCCGTGCACTGGGCGGGGGCCGAGACGGCGGTGGTGTGGAACGGCTACATGGACGGCGCCGTCAGCTCCGGCGAGCGCGCCGCGGCGCAGGCCCTCGCGACGCTGGCCTGACGTGGGCGCGCTCACCGGGTACGTCCCGGACATGGCGACCGTGCGCCAGGACGTGGCGGCGCTGGCGGCGACGTCTCGGTCCTCGGCGCGGCCGGGCGAGGCGCGCAGCGCGGCGTGGCTTACGCGCCGGTTGCGCGAGCGCGGCGTGGCCGAGGTCAGCGCCCAGACCTACCGCTATCAACACAGCTACGCGCTGGCCCACGCGGCCCACCACCTGGCCGGGGTCCTGGCCTGCGCGCTGGGCGGTCGCCCCGGGGCGGTCCTCGGGGCGGCCGCGTTGGCGTCGTTTGAGCGCGAGGCGAGCGGCCGATCGCAGTGGCTGCGCCGGGTGCTGCCCGCCGGAGAGGGGCGCAACGCGGTGGGCCGGATCCCCGCCTCGGGCCGGGTGCGGGGGCGGCTGGTACTCGTGGCCCACCACGACGCGGCCAACACCGGTCTGATCTGGCACCCCCGGATCGTCGCCGCGGGGGGACGCCGGCACCTGCGTCGACGCCGAGTGGACCCCTTCATGGCTCCCGCCGAGGCGGCGTTCGTCCTGGGCATCGGCGGGTCGCTGCTAGCCCCCGGCTCGCGCGCCGGGCGCCGGCTGCGGGCGCTCGCCGGGGCGCTGCTGTCGGTCGGGATCGTGGTCGACGCCGATATCGGGCGCGGCGCCACCGTGCCCGGCGCCTGCGACAACGCCACCGGGGTGGCGGTCGCGCTGGACCTCGCGCGCGCGCTGGCGGCCCGGCCGCCACGCGAGGTGGAGGTTGTGATCGCGCTGGTCGGGGGCGAGGAGGCCGGCATGGGCGGCATGCGCGCATTCCTCGACGCCCACCAGGGTCCCCTGGCCGGCGCGCCGGCGCTGGTGCTCGGCCTGGACACGCTGGGGGCGGGGACCCCGATCGTCTGCTCGGGGGAAGGAGCGATGCGCGAGCAGCGCTATCCCGAGCGCGAGCTCGGGCTGGTCGCCGAGGGCGCGGCGCTGGCCGGCCTGCCGGCGCCGCCGCGCTGGCGGATCGGCGGCTGGACCGATCCGGTGCTCGCGGTGCACCGGCGCCTGCCGGCGGCCTCGATCCTCTCCATGGGCCCGGGATACTTCCCCCACTATCACCACCCGACCGACACCCCGGAGCGCATCGACTGGGACTCGGTGGCGGCCTGCGCCCGCCTGGCCGCTGGTTGCGTGACCGCGTTTGAGCGCCGGGCGGCTGGCGCCTGACGGTGGGGCCCGCGCCGCGGCGCGGTCAGTCGCGCGCCAGGGCGTCGACGAAGGCGCGCAGCCGCTGGGGATCGCGCAGCGGGGCCCCGTGGCCGAAGCAGACCAAGCGCGGTGACAGGTCGGCGAGCCGGCGCGCCGACTCGCGGTTGCGCGCCGGGTCGGGCGTGAACACCGCCGGTGGCTCGTGCAGGCCCGGTATGCCGGTGGCCACGTTCATGTTGTTGAGCACGTCGCCGAGCACGAGAGCCCCGTCGAACTCACGGTAGAAGGCCAGGTGCCCCGGGGAGTGCCCGGGCACTTCGAGCACCGAGAAGCCGGCGACCTCGTCGCCCTCGCGCAGCGCACGCGCCACCGGATGGGGCGGCCCAGTCCAGAAGCGCTCCTGCAGTCGGTTGATGAGGCCGGGCGGCTGGGAGGCGGCGACGCCGCCGGTGGTCTCCATGGCCTCGACGTCCCCCTCGCCGCACCACAGCGGGATGCCCAGCTCCTCGCACACCGCCTTGCTGGCGCCCTGATGGTCGGGGTGCGCATGCGTCAGCGCGTGGGCGGCCACCCGCTCGGCGCGAAGCTGGCGCAGGATGCGGCGACGCGCGTGGCGCGTGCCGGCGTCAACCAGCACGTCCCCCAGCAGGTAGATGTTGATTGCGTTGGGCGGAAAGCCCGAGAGCTGGAGCAGGTCGTCGGCGAGCGCCTTGATCGCGCCAGCCTATGAGAGCCGCGAGCCGGCGGTCCACCGCCACCGCGTGCTGCCTCGGCGCGCGGGCGACCTAGGCAAGCCGGCCCCGGTCCGGGAAAGGCGGGGCCGCCCAGAGGTGGCGGGCTCGGCTAGAAGCGGGCCCGTTCGATCCGCCGGCCGACGATCTCGGTCCAATCGCCATCGAAGCGCTCGCGCACGGCCGCGGCGCTGGCCCGATGGTCGTAGGCGACGC
>Ga0066662_10001263_pt1 | contig 11457 bp, 9 predicted proteins | sample GraSoiAngelo_111_FD_133939 | JGI IMG/M metagenome (GOLD analysis project Ga0066662, IMG submission 133939) | Grasslands soil microbial communities from the Angelo Coastal Reserve, California, USA - 14_0903_12_40cm | ecosystem: Environmental > Terrestrial > Soil > Grasslands | place: USA... | reverse complement strand
GTATCGTGCCACGTTGCGGTTGAGCTCCGCCAGCGTCTCAGCGAAGAAATGCCCGCCATGCGCGTTAGCCACGAAATAAAGATAGTCCGTTTCCGCGGGCGCAAGCGCCGCCTGAAGCGAAGCCTCGCCCGGATTGCCGATCGGTCCCGGCGGCAAGCCCCGGTAGCGGTACGTGTTATAGGGCGAATCGACGTGCAGGTCCGCGCTCGAGAGAACGCCCTTGTATTGTCCCGCGCGTTCGAGAGCGTAGATCACCGTGGGATCGCATTGCAGGGCTATCCTGCGCGACAGGCGGTTTTCGAACACACCCGCCACGAGAGGCCGCTCATCCGGCTGCGGCGTTTCCCGCTCAACGAGCGATGCCAGCGTCGCGACACTGTTGACGTCAGGCGCATCCGCGCCCGCTGCAATACGCGCCCAGTGTTCCTTGAACTTTTGCACCATGGCGTTGGCAACATCCTGGGCCTTGGGATGCCGCGGAAACTTGTACGTCGCGGGAAAGAGGAAACCCTCCAGGCTCCATGCGCGGGGAACGAGATCGCGGATCGGAGCGGTGTTGTACATTATATTCATGAATTCCTGCGCCCGCATAAACTTGCCGGTCTCCAAGTTCCGCGCGATGTCAAACATCGTTTGGCCCTCGCGCACCACGAAAGGCTGTTCAAATACCTTGCCGCTTGCCAGCGTCCAAAAGACATCGCGCTCCGAAACCGGATGATCGAAGAAATATTCGCCCGCCACGATGGTGCGCCGCGGATGTTGCCGCGCGTAGAGCTCGAAAGCAATTGCGCTGCGGATCACACCGTTTCTCTCCAGAAGATATCCCGCCGTGCGTAGCGATGCACCGTGCGGGATATCCACGCAGACTCCTTCCTTCGCGAAGCCCCGGTAAGGCGCGGCGATGCCTCTCCACAGCCAATAGGCGACCCCCGCTGAGGCAAGCAGGGCGAGCGCCACGAGCCAGACGGCCATCCGCGCGATAGACTTTTTGCGGCGTCGGGCCACGTCAGTCTCGCTCCTTCCCTCGATCTCGTTGCGCCAGGAATTCGCGCAAGATCACCGCTGCAGCCACGGCGTCCACGGGATTCTCTTTCCTGTTTTTCTTTCTCGATTTCTTTGCGTTCTCGAAATCTCTATGGCTAATCTTCTTCTCCTTTACCGCAAGCAACGCTTCAGCCTCCCAGCTTGACAGCCGTTCGTCCATCAAGTCGACCGGCAGACCGAGCTGTTTGCGCAGGCGCTCGGCGAATCGCTCCACCTCTTCAGCCATTTCGCCGCGCGTGCCGTCCAGGCGAAGCGGCAAGCCCAGGACGATACGCGTGACCCCGTACTCACGAACAAGGCCCCGCAGCCGGCGCAGGTCCTCGCCGCGATTCTTCCGCGCCAGCACCGAAAGGGGCCGCGCCAATCGCGCCTGGCCATCCGCTAAAGCCAGCCCGATGCGCGCCCTGCCATAGTCCAGGGCAAGAATGCGCCCCGGTTCCGGTGTGCGCTGCGGCGCGGGCGTCGCGTTCTCCACGCTCTGGCGCGACGAAATCATCTTTTCAATTATAGCGTGTCGGCCGGAACGGGGCTTCGATGCGTGAGAGGATGTTTTCTTTGGGTATCTGTCGATTCAACTTCACTGCGCCTTGGCCACGACAACGGGGCACAACTCCAACGACTACGGCTTGCGGCCGCGGGCGCCGGTTTGCCAGGCGTCCCAATAGCCGAGGATCTTCAACTGCTGATCGAGGCCGGTCGCCCGCATTTGCTCTTCGATTTCCGAGCGCGTGAGGCGCTTGCCAAGCGGCTCGGCGCGGTCAGCGATGCCCCAGGCTGTGACCGCAGCAAGCGCCGTGTGCAGCTTCAGCTCGCGGATGTCCACCTTGTCGAAGGTGTCGGACGCGGCGTGATAGTTCGGGAGATAGTTGGCTTCTTCCTGATTCGCCACGAGCGTCGGCACGCCTTCGAGCAGAAAATCGAAGTTGTCCGTGCCGAACGAGGCGTCGTAGGTGTGATTTGTCGCGCCCCAGGAGTCGAGCGGCTTCATCGCCTCGCGGACGCCGGCTTCGACGTCACGGCGGCCGCCGAGCGAATAGCCGGTGACGCGGCCGATGCCGGCATCGTAGGCAATCATCGCGCGAATCTTATCCAGCTCGGGGCGATGCGATTTTACGTACTCCCACGAACCGACCGTGCCCTGCTCTTCGCCGCTGAACAGGATGAAGCGGATCGTCCGCCGTGGCAGCAGGCCCGTCGCTTTGATCGCGCGGGCAGATTCGATCACGAGCGCCGCGTTGCAGCCATTGTCCAGCGCGCCCGTGCCCAGCTCCCAGGAATCGAGATGGGCGCCGAGGATCACGACTTCATCGGGTTTTTCGCGGCCGCGGATTTCGCCGACGACGTTTTCCTGCTCTACCGGCCCAGCGATCTTGTTCGGCATCGAGAAGTGCACGCGCAGGCCTGCGTGCGCAGCTACGGCACGCGCCAGGCGCATCGCGTCTTCGCGTGCGACGACAGCCTGCGGAATCTTGTCGATCTTGCCGTCGAGCGTGTTGGTATGCCGATAAAGCAACAACCGCTCGCGCGCGCCCATCCAGAAGATCGCCGCAGCGCCGCCTTTGATGGCGCGAGCGATGATGTCCGGCGGCTTCAAATACTCGTTGAACAAGTCGGCCCAGGTCGAGCCGATGTCGCTGTGCACGAGCAGGATTGCGCCACTTACCGAGCCCGCGCGGGCAAATTCCTGCTCGGCTCCGTATCCGACATCCACGAGCGGCGCTTCGATTCCAACACCCGGGATTGGCGGCGACCAACCCGTCGAGACCAGCCGCACCGGAAATTTCTCCGGCCCGAGAATTTCGAGCCGTGTTTCTCCCTCGCTCCATGTCAAGGGTAATGTGTATTTTTCCGCGTGTACATCCACGCCCGCAGCGTGAAACGCGGCCAAGGCCCATTCCACTGCCTGCTTCATTTGAGGCGAGCCAGTCACGCGGCCGCCGATTTCATCCGTCAGGCGCCGCAGGTTGCCTTCGAGCGGCGATGGCCCCATCACGAGCGGCAAAATCTTTGCTGCCGCCTCTGCACAAGAAGACGCCTCCGTTTCCGAGCACCCCGCGGCTCCCTGCGACGCTGCGCCGGGCTTCAAATCGGTCTTCACGGGCGGCAACTGCGCCGCCGCAGGGAGCAAGCTGGCAAGGAGGCAAAGCAACGCGGAGATCGGGAATATCAAGCCGGGGCGCATCGAATCGTCCTTTCCAAGAGTGCCTGTGCGAGCTTTTCTAGATATGGCTTGCGGCGCGCGGATTATACCTGAGAACGCTCGAGGAGTAGCTCGGCCTCCGGCACATCAATTGGTTTTTGTTGCTCTGTGTCCTATGCGCCTTTGCGGCAAATTTCCCGGCGCGATTCTTGGATCGAGGACGCAATCCGCAACGCGGGCAACCTGCGCCATCTCAGCGACGTCATGTACGCGGACGATGTGCGCGCCGCCAAGGATGCTGGCCGCGACGGTCGCGGCTGTGCCCCAGATGCGGTCTTCGGCCGTAGCAGGCGGGCCTTGCTGCGCGAGTGTGGCGCCAATGAAAGCTTTGCGCGAAGCTCCGACGAGAAGAGGAAAACCGAGTTTCGCCAGGTGGGGCAATTTGGCCAGCAGTTCGTAATTCTGCTGAAAGCTTTTTCCGAAGCCGACGCCTGGGTCGAGGATGATCTGCGATTTTTTCACGCCCGCGCGCTGGGCTCTTTTTACGGCCGCGCGCAAGCCCGTCACGACGTCCTTCATGACGTCGGGCGCAAATGGCGTCCTCTGCATGGTGCGGGGCTCGCCGCGGATGTGCATCAGGATGAGCGGCGTGCCGTGCCGGGCAGCTACTTCGGCGATGCCCAAATCATTCTTCAGCCCGGAAATGTCGTTGATGATTTCCGCGCCCGCCGCGATTGCGGCTTCGGCAATGGAGGCTTTCCGGGTGTCTATCGAGATCGGAATCTGCACACGCCCGCGCGCGGCCTCCAGCACAGGCAGAATCCGCTGCAGTTCTCGCTCTTCCGACACGCCCAGCGAACCAGGCCGCGTGGATTCGCCGCCAATGTCGAGCAGGTCCGCGCCCGCCCGCTCCATCGCCAAGGCATGCTCGATGGCGCGCGCCGGGTCGAGAAACCGTCCGCCGTCGGAAAAACTGTCCGGCGTGACGTTCAGCACTCCCATTACCAGGGTGCGCTCGCCAAGCTCGAGCGTCCCCGAGCGCAGCTTCAGCCGAAACTTCTTTCGTGCCAGCATCTCGTGCGAGGGGGATTTTACAGTGGAATCAGGAAAGATGAGTGCCTCGCCCTTCAGCAATCACGAGTCACATACTTTCAGTCCAGGTCGAAGTCGCGGATCGGTTTTTCGGCGGGGGTGTCCTTGGCCTTTTTCATGGCCTCTTCGAACTTCTTGGCCAGAATGTCTTCCTTGTGTGATTCCTCAAACCACGAATCGCGGAATTTGTCCTCGCGCTGCCGCTGCTGTTCGGCCAGGATTTTCTGCGCATCGGTCAGATCCACGTCGGGGCCTTTTTTCGGCGGCTCCTCGTGCGAGAGCACCACGCTGAGTGCCGCGTCGATAGTCAGCTTCGCGTGGCAGCAGGGGCAGGTCACTTGAACCGGCTTGTCCACACTCTTTGCCATGTCCCCATTTTACGCCTGTTGGGCAAAAAAGTCGGGGCGCCCGCCACGGCGGGCTGCGCCCAGGAGTCAGTTCGGGATGTCGTTTCGGCTACGCCTTGGCGGGATTTTCACCGCGGGCGAAGCCTGGCGCGGGCCGCATGTCCGGCCGCACGAGCTTCGGGTCCGTTCCCGGCGCGGCCTGCGGAGGCGGTGGCGGCGGTGTGCGCGGCTTTTCCGGCAGCGGCTTGCCTTCCATGATCAATTTCACCTCATTCGCATCGATCACTTCGCGGACGAGCAGGGCCTGGGCGACGTTCTCAAGCGTCTCCCGGTTCGTTGTCAGGATCTGTTTGGCTCTTTCGTAAGCGGCGTTGACAATCAGCTTCACTTCCTTGTCGATCTGGATGGCGGTGTCTTCGGAGTAGTCGCGGTGCTGCGTGATCTCGCGGCCCAGGAAGATGGCCTCTTCCTTCTTGCCGTAGGCCAGCGGGCCGAGGTTGCTCATGCCCCATTCGCAGACCATGTTTCGCGCAATCTCGGTGGCGCGCTCGATGTCATTGCCCGCGCCCGTGGTGAGGTGCCCAAGGAAGAGTTCTTCGGCCGTGCGGCCGCCCATGAGCACGGCGAGCATCGCTTCGAGATGTTCTTTCGTGTACGAATGCTTGTCGTCGGTCGGCAACTGCATGGTCACGCCGAGCGCCATCCCGCGCGGGATGATGGTCACCTTGTGCACCGGGTCCGCGCCGGGCGTCTTCGCCGCGACCAGCGCGTGGCCGGCTTCGTGATAGGCGGTGTTGCGCTTCTCTTCGTCGGACAGGATCAGGGACTTGCGCTCGACGCCCATGAGAACCTTGTCCTTGGACATTTCGAAGTCCGCCATAGTCACGAACTTCCGATTCTGCCGCGCGGCCCATAGCGCCGCTTCATTGACAAGGTTGGCGAGGTCCGCGCCTGAAAATCCGGGGGACCCGCGCGCAATAATGGAGAGGTCCACATCATCGCACAGCGGGACCTTGCGCGTGTGCACGCGGAGAATCTCTTCGCGGCCTTTCACGTCTGGCCGCGCCACGACCACGCGCCGGTCGAAGCGCCCCGGCCGCAGCAGCGCGGGATCGAGCACGTCCGGCCGGTTCGTCGCCGCGATCAGGATGACGCCTTCGTTCGATTCGAAGCCGTCCATTTCGACGAGGAGCGCATTCAACGTCTGTTCACGCTCGTCGTGCCCGCCGCCGAGGCCGGCGCCGCGATGCCGACCGACCGCGTCAATCTCGTCGATGAAAATGATACACGGCGCGTTTTTCTTGCCCTGCTCGAAGAGGTCGCGGACGCGGCTGGCACCCACTCCGACGAACATCTCCACGAAGTCCGAGCCGGAGATAGAGAAGAAGGGCACGTTCGCTTCACCCGCAATTGCGCGCGCCAGCAACGTTTTGCCCGTCCCCGGGGGTCCCACCAACAGGACCCCCTTCGGGATGCGCCCGCCGAGCTTCTGGAACTTTTGCGGGTCTTTCAAAAACTCGATGATTTCCTGCAGCTCTTCTTTCGCTTCATCCGTTCCCGCAACGTCCTTGAACGTGGCCTTCTTTTGCTGCGCGGAAAGCAGCCGAGCCCTGGACTTGCCAAAGCTCAAGGCTTTGTTTCCGCCAGCCTGCATCTGTCGCATCAGGAAGAGGCAGAATCCCACGAGCAGCACGAGCGGCGCGACGTTGACCAGCATCAGGATCCAGTCGCCGCTGCGAACCTCTCTCACGCTGATCTTCACCGCTTTGTCGCGCAGCGTCTTGGTCAGGTCCGGGGCGCCTTCCTTGAAGATGGTGATGCGGAACTTGCGGTTCGCCGGTATCTGGTACTCTCCCTGCAGCTCGTAGCTGTTCGGTGAGAGGTACATCGTGACCTCTTTCACCTGACCGGCGTCCACCTTGGCCATGAATTCACTGTAGCTGGGTTCGTCATCGCGCGCGGATTGCCCGCTGGCGGAGACCAGCTTCCAGAGCATCACGCCCAGGAAGACGATCGAGATCCAGAAGAGAATTGTTTTTGCCGTCGAACTCGAGTTCACGTTGCCCTCGTACTCAAAATCCCGTCAGTCGCGCGAACCAGCCGCCGTGACTACTTGCGTCTGCGCCGGCTCCGCTGGCCGACAGCGTTTCTCCCGCCTCTCAAGAGGTCCCTCAGATTTTGGCCACGCCCGCTGCTTCCCGCCAGGCCGTAGCCGGTCCATACCTGATTAGATGCGGTGCGGAAAGCAAAGTAATCCGGCTCAAGGTTCACTTTGCGGCGAGCCGTCTTGTCGAGCAGCACCGCCAACCGCAGCGAGCGTGGCCGGCTTTCGCCGAGCCGGCGCAGGAGAAACTCCTGGGTCACGCCGCTATCGAGCACTGCATCCACCAAGAGCACGTCCCGCCCTTTCAAGTCCGGCCGCGCTCCGAAGAAAACTTCGCGCCGCGCGTGTCCGTCGTGGTCCACGTCGCGCACGTCCTCCCGTACGAAGTGGCAAACCACCCGGCACCTCAGCTGCCGGATCAAATCCGCAGCGAATACAAAACCCCGGTCCAGCGTGATGACCACATCCAGCCGACGGCCTTTGTACTCCCGTTCGATGGCCCGTCCCAAAGCCACAACCTGCTTTGCTATCCGGGAGGCGGAATAGCTCACACGCGAACGGGCGCTCAATCTCTCACCTCGGCGATCACCAATCCCGCCTGGGTCTGCGGGGTCGGCGCGTATTCTGCCGCCACGGGAAAGCCCCGGGCCCAAACGATGGAGCCGCCGCTGGTCAGCACCGGCCAGCTTTCCCGCTCCCACCGGCTGACCCGCTTTTCCAGAAACATGCGCTTCAGCTTGTGCGGGCGGCTGTGTCCCGCCGGTCGATACGCGTCCCCGGGACGCCAATTCCGCAACACGAGAGGGCTGCGCAGCCGGTCGCGGTCCAGGGCCACCCCCTCTAGCTTAGTCTCTCGCGCCTCACGAGGCCAGTCAATCACCCTGAGGCGGAATGCGCAACCCAGCTCCGGGACGCGAACCACCGCACCCCCGCTGCCGAGCATTACCTCGTACTCATAGACGCTGGTCAGTCCAGGGTTGTTCCTGAAGCCGCCCCTCGATGGCTGCGTTTTCCTCTCCGCGGTGTCACACCGGGCGCTCAAAAACGACAGCGCGTCCAGTTCGTGCCGCACTTCCACGTCGCCCGGCAGAATCAACCGCTTCCCACTTTGTCCCTGCCGGGCCAGTTCCAGCACCGCTTCCACGTGTCCCGAGGAGATCTGCCCGGTCCGCGATTTCAACTGTTTCACGATGCGCCGCACCAACCTCTTGCCCAGGGCCACGAAACCCTCTTTCTTCTCCGAGCATTTCCCGGTGAAATCTCTTGCTCCCCACGGTTCCAGCAAGTCCGCAACGCGAATTTTCGCACCGCTCTCTTTTCGCTCGACCAGTGTTGCAAATCGCTCCTCCACCAGCGCACCCAAGACTGCTTCGTCTTCGCGGGCCAGTTCCGCGAGCTTTGCAAGATGCACTACCGTGGCCGGCTGAAACTGTTTTTCCAGCAGCGGGAGCAGCCGCCGGCGAATGCGCGCGCGCAAACGCGTCTCGTCGAGATTCGTCGCATCCTCGCGCCACTTCTGCCGCCTCGCTCTGAGGAACGCACGAAGCTCCGCGCGGCGCACTCCGAGCAGCGGCCGGATTACAGCCCCGGCAACGGGATGAATGCCCCCAAGCCCCGCCATTCCTGTTCCGCGAAGAATATGCGCCAGGACGGTCTCCGCCTGATCATCGGCCGTGTGCGCGACGGCGACGCGATCGACTCGCCCATCCCGCGCCAGCCGCTCGAAAAACTGGTACCGCAGCCGCCTAGCCGTTTCTTCAACGTTGGCGCGCGCCTTCTTTGCTTCCACCGCGACGTTCGCGCGGTCCACATGAAAAATGAGCCCCCGCGCCGCCGCCATCTTGGCCACGAACTTTTCGTCCGCGTCGGCCGCGCGCCCGCGCAGTTTGTGATTGAAATGCACTACGCTCAAGACGATGCCGAGCCGATCGCGCAACTCCTCGAGCAACAACAGCAGCGCGACCGAATCCGCGCCGCCGGACACGGCCACGGCCACGCGCTCCCCCGCCCGCACCGTTCCGTGTTTTCGGAGTGCGTTCAGGACGGTCCGGGGCAACGCTTCAAGTTCCTGCCGCGCGCCCGCGGCGCCTTTTCTTGCGCGAGTCACGAGTCACCCATCTCGATTCACGAGGGTTCACAACGCCGGCCGGCGCTTGTGCCAGTCCGTGGTGAGCTGGTAGGCGTGCGTGCACTCGATGCACACGTCTTCGCGCAGCGCATCGGCCACGAACTGAATCGCGATGGGCAGGTTCTTATCTTTTGTGAAACCGCAGGGAACGGACAGCGCCGGCAAACCTGCCACGTTGGAGGCCGCTATGAGCTGTGTCTTCGGCGCTGGAGGTTGGCGCGGCTCGCGTGGCTTTTCTTCGCCCGGTTTTGCCTCCGCGGCGCGCGCCGCCGCATCGAAGTCGCGGTCGAGGGGCGGAGCAGGCGAAGTCCGGCTCGGCGCCACCAGCGCGTCATAGTTGTTGAACAGCTCCGCCATCGCCGCTTGAATCTGCGCGCGCAGCCGAAACGCGTCCAGATAATCCGTGGCCTTCATTTCGAGCGCCGATTTCAATCCCGCCTTCTGCGTGTCGTCGATCAGCTCGTTCAGCTTCTCGCTTTCGATGAATGGCCGGAAAATCGCGGCCGCTTCCCCCTGGTACAACGCGACCGCAACCGGCGTGTACGGAAATTCCGGCAGGTCCGCGTCTTCCATCTTTGCGCCCAATTTCTCCAGCACCTTCACCGCTTCGTCAAACGCCGCGCCCACTTCCGGGTCGCCATCCTTCGGAAAATCCGGGCGCAGCACACCCAGTTTTTTCCCCGCAAGCGATCGCACGCGCTTTTCATCGTTCGGAACAAAGTAGTGGAAGGCCTCGCGGCGCGACGTCGCATCCAGCGGATCCTCGCCCGCAATCGCGTTCAACACCAACCCGCAATCAACTGCCGCCCGGCACATGGGTCCCAGCTTGTCCATCGTCCACGAAAGGGCCATGGCGCCGTGCCGGCTCACGCGCCCGTAGGTCGGCCGCAGCCCACTCACTCCGGAAAACGCGCTCGGCGTGATGATCGAACCGAGCGTCTCTGACCCAATCGCAAACGCCACTAATCCCGACGGCACGGCCGCGCCGGGCCCGCTCGAGCTGCCTCCCGCCCAGTGCTCCAGGTTGTATGGGCAGCGTGACGGCCCTTGCAAAGAGGCCTTCCCGTTGTTGTAGCCTCCCCCTCCCGCCAATTCGATCATCGCCAGCTTGGCGACAAGGATCGCGCCCGCTTCGCGCAGCTTGCGCACCACGGTTGCGTCGTATTCAAATACCTGGTCCTTGAACGGCGGCGCGCCCCACGTCGTCGGTATGCCGCGCGTCGCAAGCAGATCTTTCGCGCCATACGGAATCCCGTGCAGCGGGCCGCGCGAACGTCCTGCGGCAAGCTCTTTTTCCGCCGCGCGCGCTTCTTCCAACGCCCGCTCGCGCGTGATTGTCGCCACCGCACCCAGCTTCGGCCCCAGTTTCTCGAGCCGGTCGAGAGACGCCTCCGTGAGCTCTACCGGCGAAATCTTCCTCGCGCGAATCTGCCCGCTCAGCTCCCACACGCTCTGGTATAGGACTTCCTCCGCCACCATCACCGCTCCCCCCTGCGCGACCGCTTCGCTCTATTTCCTGAATTCTTTGCTTCCCAGCTTCATCCTTTCTCTCGGTTTCGCCGCGAACACGAACGCGGGCTCCAGGTCGTACGGAAGAGGCCTCTTGTGCAACGCCGCGCTCATCTGCTCCCTTTGCCCCTCCGCCCGCTTCTTCAATTCCTCGGCCCGTGACGCCGGCGCATTTGCTTGCTTCGCCGCGGCGTCTTGAGCCCGCGTGGGCTTCCTTCGCCACTCTACCAATGCGATCGGCGCGACTGCCGCCGCTACCGCGCGCTTTGCAAACTCTCTTCGTTTCATCGCTAACCCCCATACCGAAAGACGGAGCGAAGCATACTCCACTCCGCGCCCCGGGGAAATGCTGCGGCTCAGGTTGGCGCGATGCCTTAATCCGCGGGCAGCACGCGGAAAATGCCCAACGGGCAGAGTTTTGCCCTGTTCGAGCAAAGGGCTAAACACCTACGTGCAGCTAGCGACTCCACAAAGGTTTCCTTGCAGAACACGCAGGTGTTTCGGGCCCTGCTCACGTTGTGGATCTCTGTGGAAAACAGGCGAAATACGTAAATCGCGTGTTGACTTTCGAGTGTGTTCTCCGTATAGTAGCCAATTGTTCGTATGCCACTCTGCTGGACAGGGGGGCTTATCGCTCTTTGACAACCGATACGATGTGCCAGAATCCGTTCGAACCGTTCCGGTCTTCGAGCTGGAGCGGTTGAGTAATTCGAGCGACAACAATTTGCTTGGGAGTGCTGGCCCCGGTGCAAACCGGGGTTTCGTATTTCTAAGCGACAGGTTTCAAACGAGAGTTTGATCCTGGCTCAGAGCGAACGCTGGCGGCGTGCTTAACACATGCAAGTCGAGTGCGCGGTGCGGGTAGCAATACTCGTACTGGCGCACGGCGCACGGGTGCGTAACACTTGGGCAACCTGCCCTTCGGTGGGGAATAACCCCGCGAAAGCGGGGCTAATTCCGCATAACATTCCGTGGACCTCGGTCCGCGGACTCAAAGCCGCAAGGCGCCGGAGGAGGGGCCCGAGCCCGATTAGCTTGTTGGCGAGGTAACGGCTCACCAAGGCAATGATCGGTAGCCGGTCTGAGAGGATGG
>Ga0066662_10001260_pt1 | contig 11496 bp, 10 predicted proteins | sample GraSoiAngelo_111_FD_133939 | JGI IMG/M metagenome (GOLD analysis project Ga0066662, IMG submission 133939) | Grasslands soil microbial communities from the Angelo Coastal Reserve, California, USA - 14_0903_12_40cm | ecosystem: Environmental > Terrestrial > Soil > Grasslands | place: USA... | reverse complement strand
GCCTCCGTCTTCCAGAAGAAGGGCCGTGTGAATGTGACCTCTACCTCTTTTGCGCGAAGTTCCTGACGACCCGACAGAAAGCACCACGTCTGCGTCATCGGCGGAACGTGGAACGCTTCCTGGCCGAGGATGCTGCTGCTCAGGGCTGGATGGCGGAAGTGGGACGACATCAACGTGTTGCCAGGCGATGTGAAGAACTCCTTGCCGATCTTGGTGAGCCACTTGATGGTCCTGAGGCGGAAGATTAATCTGGTGAGAGGCGAGGGACAGCGAGAGCGCACCTGGCACCAGGAGCCTGAGCAGAGGCCCGCCGGAGGCACTGTGGGGCGTCGATCAGGTGGCTCATGGCAGCAGGCGGCGTGAAGCAACGCGGGCGCAGCTTCCCTTGACCTCATCCATTACACTCGAAGAGCGAAAGCGAGGGTCGGACGGGACAGCACACCAGTATACCGCTCACCCTCGCTTTCGGCCCGCAGGGCTGTATGGATGAGGTCAAGGGCCGCGTTGTAGCTGCCTGCTGCCTCGACGAAACTGTGCCTCTGTTTTAGGGGGTGCAGGATTTGTCTACATAAGACCCGACTGGTGAGAATGCCCGCGTTGTACGCTTTGTATTTGCTGTACTTGAAGATACACCCCTTCATCCAGCCAGTGATGCGAACTTTTACCCAACTCCAGCACGTGCCCGTCCAGATTTTGAGCAGAATGCTTGATCCAGTGCGTTCCTTCCACTGGCCAGCATAGAACGTTGCAGACTTATTCCACGAACGTGGCGGACCTGGTGGGCGCTCGGTGAATTTCTTCCCCACAGCTTGCGCTTTTGCTTTCCGCTTGCGCCATTTGGAGAGATGTGAGTAGAAAGAGCGAGCTGACCCAAGAGCTGCATGAATCGCTGCCAGTCGGAACATGACGGGAATGTCCTCGACGATATCAGAGAGTGGCATAACCGGAGCTGGATTCTTTTCCGTCGTATGAGTGAGCTTTTCAAGAGCGGTGAGGGCTTCTTTATTGGAAAGATCCAGCACACCTTCATGTGCTTGGATGACGCCAAAGTAGAAAGCGGCAACCTGATTGAAGAGGGTCTGATTGGCAGCAAACCACGCGCCATGCTCAGGTTCATAATTCAAGACCTGTTTGATGGTCGTGGTTGCTTTTGCCATGGCTAGACTCCTTTCTGGGCGTCGAGATATTCCTGAATGATTTGTGCACTGACCGCGCCTGCCGTGCTTGCGAAATACGAGCGTGTCCAAAGCGATGGAAGCTTTGAGAGAATGGGTTGAAATTCCTTGCGGAGGATGAAGGACGTAGAGCCCTTCATCTCTTTAACAACCTCTGCCGCACTATCTGAAGGCCATGCCCGTACAAAGAGGTGGATATGATCTGGTTGGATAGCCAGTGTGAGAATGTCCCACCCTTTCTCTTTGCACGTTGCCTCAAGTAGCTCCTGACAGCGGTCCTTGAGTTTTCCTACAAGAATGGGTTTCCGTCGCTTCGGACACCAGATGAGATGATAGACAATCAGATGGACTCTATGCTCATCTCTCTGATATTCAAGCTTGCTCTTTTTTGTCGTTTCCACAATGTTAACATACACGAAAGTCGACAGATCGTCAACAGCCAGGGCAAGGGCTAAAGCCATGCTGAAACCCGCCTATCCGCCAGAGGTTAAAACCTCGCGGCTGCCGGTGGGTTCTTTGGTGTCAGGCTTTTTTGTGCCCTCATTTAAAGTGTATTGAAGGGGCTGTTTCCTGACGGAGCCAGGAAACAGCCCCTTCAATACATTCCGAAGGAATTTTTGTGGCACCTCTAGTTGCTTCATGCTATAATAAAGCATGATGGAAGCTGAAAATTGCTTTCATTCAAGCGCTACCTAAACTTCGTGTTTGATAGGCATTACAATACGTTGCGATTATACCCACCGAGCATTGGTGCTGCTAAACCTTTGCATAGGAGTTATTGTTATGAGCAGCGAAATTTCAGAAAATGAGGAAACGTCGGTTCCTGGTGTACGACGTAAACCGGTGCCAATTGTTATGGCTTCTGGTCCCAATGATTACACACCAGGAGATCAGGAACTACCAGTCCAAATCACCAGCTTTGCCGATATGCTGCAATGGGCGCAGAACTGGGCGCGTTCGAAATCCGTCTGGCCGTTAGGTTACGGGCTGGCCTGTTGCGCTATTGAAATGTTAGCCAGCGCGCAGTCCCACTATGATCTCTCCCGCTTTGGCTCGGAGGTCTTCCGTTCCAGCCCACGCCAGGCCGACTTGATGATTGTTGCCGGGACTGTCTCGGTCAAGATGGGACCGCGCCTTCGCCTTCTTTGGGAGCAAATGCCAGATCCCAAGTGGGTTCTCAGCATGGGTCAATGCGCGAACTCTGGCGGTGAGTTTTATGATAGTTACTACACTGTCCAGGGTGTCGATACAATTGTGCCAGTGGATGTCTATGTCCCTGGCTGTCCTCCTCGTCCCGAGGCACTAATAGAAGGTATCCTTAAGCTGCGCGAGAAGATCGCCAAGCAGGGGCTAAAGGTGCGTGGCGAAAAGGAAATAGAGGTGTAGTGTATGCGTGGTATCCTCGAAGGAATGGGCCTGACGTTCAGCCATCTCTTCCGTCCAAAGGTGACCCGACTCTATCCATATGAGAAACCGAAACTGCCGCCGCGGAGTCGTGGTCTGATCCAGTTGCTCGCGCAAGAGGGCCTGCACACTGATTTCAACCTTAAGTGTGAGGCCTGCCTGCTGTGCGAGAAAGCCTGTCCGCCGCGTGCCATTACCATTGACTATGAACCAATGGACTCCTGGAAAGTGCGCCCGTGGTTTAAGTCGTACATTCGCGAGGGCGCCGAGAAGTTTACACCGCGTAAACTGGCAGCCGCGACCGGCGCCTCGAAGGCAGGCTTTTACACTACCCGTATCTCGGAGTACGCGGTAGAGTATCATGATAAACCAGTCGCTCCATGCGTTTCTATGCCCGTCAAAGATTACCTGGAACCTGAGATTGATCTCAACAAAGTTGATGAGTTGCTGGAGACCTGGTCGGAGGAGGCAGGTGAACTTCCCGCGCTGCTGGATGCCGTCATGGATATCTACGGGTATCTGCCACTCCAGGCAGCTAAACGCATTGTGCAGATACGCGGCGTCGATTTGAGTGATATCTTCGGCATCGCTACGATGAGTCCGAAATTCAAGCCTGCCCCGGCCGTCAAAGGCGTGAAGCGTGACGACCAGCCCCCACGTGGATTGGCGCCAGACACGCGAGGCGTGTGGGGTAATATTCATCATGTGAGGCAGCCAAATGCCTGAATTTGATACGACATATCGAGTGCTGCGGCGGCGCGGTGAGCCAGATATACGCTCACTTGACGCCTATCGCCGCGCCAGCGGTTATACTGCTTTAGAAGCGGCCATTCGCGAGCAGACACCTGGACAGATCATTCAGCAGGTAATCGACGCAAAACTGCGAGGCCGCGGTGGCGCTGGTCGATTGACCGGTGAAAAGTGGCGCATCGTACGTAATATGGATGATAATCAGAAATATGTCATCTGTAATGCCTACGATGCTGATCCGCGTGCCTGGGCCGCACGTTCGCTCCTTGAACGCAATCCACACCAGGTCATCGAGGGAATTATCCTCGGGGCCTACGCGGTAGGCGCCTCGGAAGCGTACCTCTTCACACGCAATATTTATCTCGAAGGGGTTGCCTCTGTGCAGAGAGCCTTGAATGAAGCTCTGGAGGCCAACCTGGTCGGACGAGATATTTTAGGGACCGAGTTTAGCTGTACCATCAATGTTCTCGGCGTCGATATTGGCTTTATGGGGGGCGAAGAGACCGTCCAGATAGCACTTATCAAGGGAAGGCGCGGGATGCCGGAGCAGCGACCGCCTTTCCCAGCTCAATACGGCCTGTGGGATAAACCAACTGCTATAAACTGCATCGAGACGCTGGCGAACGTCCCTGTCATCGTCCGTAGCGGCGCGGGGGAATTCGCAAGCGTGGGTACCGAGATGACTGGCGGGACAAAGGTATTAACCGTCTACGACTATGTTCCCGACAGCGAGCCAAAGGTGATTGAAGTGCCGTTTGGCGTGACACTGCGCGAAATCCTGCAGCATGCTGGCTACAATCGTCCAGATAGTGATCTGCGTGCCATTGTGGTAGGAGGCGCCGAAGGTGGCGCTTTGCCTACATCTCTGCTGGATACACCCTATGACTACGATCCCCTGGAAGAAGCGGGTGCCATAGTCGGCTCAAGTGTTGTCGAACTGCTCCCCGCGAACACCTGTATGGTGGCGTGGGCTATGGAACGCAGCAACTACCTCGGGAAAGAATCTTGTGGCAAGTGTGTTCCTTGCCGTATGGGCGTCAAACGTATTGCCGGTATTCTTGAAGGAATAGTGAGTGACCTCGGTGTCAGCGGTGACCTGGATGTGCTTGATGAATTCGCCAGCTACGTCCCGAATGGCTCATTGTGCGGCTTTGGCGTGCAGGCGCCTAACGCTCTAAGGACTGCCAAACACTACTGGCCGGATCACTTCCAGATGCATATTGAAGAGCAACAGTGTCCTACTGGAACATGTATTCCGGTGCGCGCTCACCGTTTTGTAACAAAACATGTCTTACCGTAAAGTTTTGAAACTCGGAAGAGGAACTACATGGCTATATCAGTCCGAGACAATTTTTCACTGACAGCGCAGGAGTCAGCGGTACCGATGGTACGCAATGAGGTTGGTCAACCCGGCTTCACATTTACCCTCGATGGCAAAACCGTCAAGGCGTACGAAGGCCAGACTATCCTGAGCGTGGCCGTAGACAACGGGATCGACGATATCCCGAACCTGTGTAACGATGAGAAGCTGGAGCCAACATCCGCCTGTCGCATGTGTCTTGTTCACATCGAAGGTGTCGAACGTCCCCTGCCTTCTTGTAATACACCGGCAACTCCTGGCATGGTCGTCACGACGAAGTCGGACGAATTGTTCCATATTCGGCGCACCAACCTGGAGATGATGCTCTGTGATCACAACGCCTACTGCCAGCCTCCTTGCCAGGTCGATTGCCCCACGCATATCGACATTCCTGGCTACCTGGAATTGATCGCGAAAGGCTCGATGAAAGAGGCTGCACGCCTGGTAAAAGAGGTGCTGCCCTTCCCATTTATCCTGGGTCTGACCTGTCCCGCTCCATGTCAGAAGGCTTGCCGTCGGGCTCTGGTCGAAGAAGAAATCGCTATTTGCCGTATGCACGGCCATGCCGCTGAGACTTGCCTGCTTGATCCACCAGTGCCATTTGTTAAAGACCCGCCAACTGGTAAGAAGGTGGCCATTGTCGGTGCAGGACCCGCCGGTCTTACCTGCGCATATTACCTGGCGCTGAAGGGCCACTACTGCAAAGTTTTTGATATGCAACCCCAGCCTGGTGGTATGCTGCGTTATGGTATTCCTGAATATCGTTTACAGAAAGACATGATGGACCGCGAAATCGATCATGTCTGGCAATTGGGAGTAGATTTACACAGCAACGTCAAGCTGGGCAAAGATTTCACTATTGACGACCTCTTTGCTGAAGGCTTTGACGCCGTATACCTGGCAATTGGCTGCTGGACCAGTAATAAGTTGAATGTCCCTGGCGATGATGCCGATGGTGTCGTCAATGCTATCGCTTACCTGAGAGAAAAGGTAGAGGGTCTCCCTGTACCGGTCGATGAGAACAAAGAGGTCGTCGTTATCGGTGGTGGTTTCACCACGTTTGACTGTACGCGTACCTCATTGCGCCTGGGCGCGAAAGTGCACACAACGTATTATCGTACTCGCGCTGACATGAGCGCTACACAGGAAGAGGTCGAGGACGGTGAGGCCGAAGGGACGCACCTGGTGGTGGGTGTGGCGCAGCAGCGTATCCTGACTGAAAATGGCAAAGTAACGGGCGTCGAATACGCCAAGACAAAACCAGGCGAGCCGGATGCTCGCGGGCGACGCAGACCGGTACCTATTCCTGGCTCCGAGTTCGTTATCAACTGCAACACCGTCATTCCTGCTATCGGCCAGGCAGTCGAAAAGGATGTCCTTGACGAACAATCTGGGGTGAAGTGGACGAAGTGGGGAACCATTCAGTCCGATCCTCACAACTTCATGACGGATCGCGAAGGTGTCTTTGCAGGTGGCGATGCGCAGATGGGTGCGAAAACTATCATCGAGGGTGTAGGTCAAGGAAAGCTGGGTGCACGTTCCATCCATGCCTATCTCAACGGTGAAGACATGAAAGAGGTTGCTCGTCGCCTGGAACTGGAAGAGCGCAAGCCTGACCTCTTTGATATTGTGCCCTATAAGCCTGTCGAGCCCAAAGTAAAGATGCCGATGTTGCCTTACGAAGAGCGCAAGCGCAACTTTAAGATTATCGAGATGGGCTATATTCAGGAGCAGGCGGAGCGTGAAGCTGCTCGCTGCCTGCAATGCGCTTGTCCTGCAGCCGGTCAATGTGACTTGCAAAAGTATAGTATCGAACACGGCCTTGCCGATAACCGCTTCCACGATGGCGAACCAAGTGACTATCACGACTATGAAGTCGACCTGTCGCACAGCTTTATCCTGCGCGACCCGAACAAGTGTATCAACTGCACCCAGTGTGTGCGTGTCTGTCATGACGTGATTGGTCCTGATTGCTACGGTATGTTTGGCAAGGGGTTCAACACCATTGTTTCAACGCCATTCAACGTTAGCCTGCACGATACTGACTGTGTCTCTTGTGGTGCGTGTGTCCAGGTCTGCCCGACCGGCTCGTTGATGATGGCCGAGCGCTATTTGACGCGCTATGCCTTCGCCCTGGATCGCTGTATCTTCTGTGGTGACTGCGTCGAGGTCTGTCCTCACGGAGCGTTAGGTGAGACGCCGAACTTCGAGCTCTCCTTCTTCAACCGCTTCGGTCCCGATGTGACACTGGAGAAGGGTGACCTGGCGATAGCGCCAGATTACCTGGTACGCCAGCGCCTCCCTCGTGGCAAGAAGGATTTACCGGTGATGAGTCCGCTGGTACGTCCACTGCCAGCACGACGTATCCGCGAGTAAATAGAACCAAAACCGAAATACAAAGCAAGCCGCCTCGCGCGAGGTGGCTTGCTTTGTATTTCGGTTCAAACCTGTTTTCTAGGGGAATTGTTCTCGTTGTTTGTACCTTCGCCACTTTTCTATGGTTAAGCTCGTGTTACAATACAAATAACAGTTGTGCCGAAGGTGTAAGGAGAGAACAATGGCAAAGCAGCGTATACTGCGGTTTCCACAAGGATTTTTGTGGGGTACAGCATCTTCATCTCATCAGTGCGAGGGGGGCAATACGAATAATCAGTGGTATCGTTGGGAACAGCAGGGGCGCATACTCACTGGTGAGTCAAGTGGGTTTGCGAACAACTGGTGGGTGGCGGCGGAGCGTGATTTTGAACTGGCCGAGCAGATGGAGAACAATGCACTGCGCATAAGCCTTGAATGGAGCCGTATTGAGCCCGCTGAAGGACACTGGGATAGTGCAGCCATCGATCGTTACCGTGCTATGTTGAGCGATCTACGCCATAGATATATGACTCCTGTCGTTACGCTTCACCATTTTACTCATCCCCTCTGGTTCGCCGACCGGGGTGGATTTGCGAACGAGGCAAATATCGCCTACTTCGTACGTTATGCCGTATATGCTGTGCAGGCGCTCAAGGATCTCTGTAATTTCTGGATAACCTTTAACGAACCAAACGTCTACGCCACACTGGGTTACGTAATTGGCTCCTATCCTCCGGGTGAGCAAAATATGATGCACGCTTTTCAAGTAATGCGCAATATGGTCCAGGCGCATGTCGAGGCTTTCTACTCCCTGCGCCCTATCCAGCCTGAAGGGCAGATCGGTTGCTGTCTGAACTATCGCCTCTTCGACCCGGCCAATAACCTCTCCCCCCTTGACCGCAGCGCGGCTGGCATGCAGGAAACTTTTTATAACTGGGCACCATTAGAAGCAATGGAAAAAGGCCGTTTTAGCTTCCCGTTGAATATGATGTTAGAGCCTATAGAGTATGCGGAAGGGACAAGAGATTTTCACGGAGTAAACTACTATACACGAGAAATGGTCCGTTTCGATCCGAGTATTCCTAATGAACTCTTTGGGCGGCGCTTCGTCCGGTCAGGTGCGATACGCAATGATCCAGGCATGGATAACTATTTCGGGGAGATTTATCCAGAGGGTATCTATCGCATTTTGAAAACTGTCTATCGTCGCACTCGAGGCAACAAGCCGTTCTATATCACAGAAAATGGTTTTAGCGATGCCGAGGATAACCGCCGCCCGCGTGCAATTCTGGAGCACCTTGCGATGATCCACCGCGCCATCAGTGAAGGGATTCCTGTTCGCGGCTACCTGCACTGGACACTGGTAGATAACTTTGAGTGGAACGAGGGTTGGGGTGTGCGTTTCGGCTTGATAGAGCTTGATCTTCTTACGCAGAGACGCATCCCACGCTCGAGCGCGAGTATGTTTGGTGAAATTTGCCGTGCCAATGCCATTACCGAAGCGATTGTTGAGCGATATGCGCCAGAAGCGGCAGAAGCCATTTTTGGAAGAGATACAGGAATTCGACGCCAGGTACCTGCTTGAACATTTGTTTTCGGTGTCAGCCGAAATGGCTAAAACATTGAAAGCCGCTGATTTGCGTTGTCTTCTGCCTTTAACTCCCACGGACCAGATTGAAAAACGCTTAAAGCGTCGCACTAAACAGATTACTTTGGTCCCGAGCAATTTGTACCATATGTCCTGCTATTTTCCGCTTGTCATGTCTACTGGTAACGTGCTACACTTCTCATAGAGGATGTAGCATGTTTACTATCTGGCCCATTTCCTCTATAAACAAGTAGTACGAGGTTGGACTTATGAGCAAATTAACATCGATCTCTGAAATGCAGAAGTTACATTTTGGCTCGAAGATCATCTGCTCCGATGGGGATGACGGTTTCCTGATGCAAGTTATTTTTGATCTGGCATCCCATCGTATAACCCACATCGGTGTGAAACAGCGGCGTTTATTTGGAAATACAGTCTATCTCCCTTACGATACCGTCGTTAGCGCGACAGGAAGCGGGATAACAATTCGCGCTAAGCTCGCTGATGTAGCTAAAGCCAGTAGTTCAAGCCCCGGCGGCGTACTCCTGGATGACAAGAGTACGGTGGAAAATTCAGCCTCCTCTGCTAGAGGGAGATTGATGCTTATCGCACTGCATCCAGACAGCGATCAGATAGCCTACCTTGTAGCTCACGATCTACGTCCCGGCCAGGATACCCTGATCCAGGCGGAGTATATCACTGAAATCTCGACAGGGCATATCAAGATTAATATGCCAGCAGCAACGCTAAACGCTCTTGCCCCGTATCGGCCGGATAGCGTTTTGCAGAGAGAGGTGGAGGAGGCGCTGTTCGGTACGACCCCTCTACACATCGATCTCAAGGGTATTTCAGCGCGTGTGCTTGATGGGGTACTCTACCTTGATGGCAACATTTCAAGTTCGCTGCGTGGGGATATAGCGCGGGATCAAGCGATAGGAGTCAGCGGCTTATTAGAAGTCAAAAACAACCTTGTTGGCGATGACACACTGGCGAGCGACCTGGCAATGGCTCTGGGACGCGATGCACGAACGCGTGATCTCCCTATCGGTGTTTATCCGCGCCTGGGAGTGGTGCGCCTGAGCGGTGCCGTGCATAATAGCCAGGAGAAAGCCGCCGCCGAAGAGATTGCGCGAAATTTTGACGGCGTGCGTTCTGTGATTAACGATCTCCTTGTCGATCCAAAGGCCGCACAACTCAATGTAATGTCTGGCGCTGAAGGTGGGGAGTCCATAGATAAGGTGCCTGGAAAATACATCAGGCATACCAAGTAGTGCGGGTAACCATAGGTTGAGTTCGAGAAGGAGCCAGCATGCTGGTTTCTTCTCGCTGTCCTTTTTGGTGAAACCAGTGGAGCAAGAGTGCCGTTCTACCTATAGCACGTGATTACAGGTTGCGAAAGGAAGAATACTCTATGGCAGAGAACGAAAAAAAGGTAGACGATCAGAATAGCGATGCCGTAAAGCGTGGAAATAAACAGGACTATAATAAGATGGTTAGCCAGCAGCCAGCTGGTACCACCGCAGGTGATACGATAGCCAGCAGCCGTGATCTGGGAAGCGTGGGCGGTGGATCTGTACCTGAGCCAAAGAATCCGAGTATGGGGAGCGGTAAATCCCCAGGCGGCATGAATACCACCAATAGCACTGTAGACAGTGGTAGCACTACCGGTAGAGGCATGCCAGGTGCTGAACAGACGACGGATCGTGGAAGTGAGTCAACGAGCGATATGGCGGGTGGTCGTACTAATACAGTTGATCGCCATGCGCATGGGAATATTGGAGGGCGCAACCCCGCAGAACCGGGAACCTCGATGGGTGATCGAGATACACGCAAAGGTAGAGAAGATCGTGGTGAACCAGACGTATCTGACCCGATGACTTCACGTCACCCGAGTAAGGTAAATCAGGATACCTCCGCCCATTCAAACCAGGATCAGCAGCCCTAAAAGTGAGAGCAACCTGTCGTTCGCGTGGAATATACTTCGTCGCATTAGCCGTCCCTGGCTTCGTCAGGGACGGCTAATACGTGCTATTGCTTCACGACCCCTTGCATCACCAGGATGATTAGCAGTGCTCCAAGACCATTGTTAATAAAGTGAAGAATCATACCGGGCCAGATCGAGTTCGTGCGCCAGCGCAGGTAGGCGAGAGCCACTCCAATGATGAAGAGTACCGCGAACGAGCCGGGATCTGCATGAGCGACGGCGAAGAACAATGAACTGAGGGCAATGGCCCAGCCTACCGACATGGAGCGGAGGAGGCCCGCAAAGAGAAAGCCTCGAAAAAAGATTTCTTCGCAAAATGGAGCGACAAAAACGGCGGCGAGCAGCGTGGCGTATGTGGTAATAGGGGCAATTTTGCTGCGTGCAAGGAGCACCTGGTCGTTGGTCTGCAGATTTAGATGCAATACTGTGATAACGTATTGATAGAGATTATCTACGGCGAGAATAGCGAGTAGCAAGAGCACGATCATGGCTGCTGCTCTCCCTACCTTAAACTTCCTGAACCCCAGAGCTTGCAGTGCAAGGCGAAAATGAGGTGTAATAGAGTGAAAGGCATGGTTGGCAATGTAGAGTGGCGCGATGAGAAACGCTCCTTCAATGATACAGGAAAATATGAAAACAAAGATGGCATTTCCGAGATCGGCCTGGAACGAGAGTGGAGTGTTCGGAGTAGTTTTTCCCTGACCTAGCAGGGAGAGAGCAGATACCAGCCCAACCCAGGGGATGAGGGTGAGAATAAAGCCGAGAAATGTTTGTTGGATTGTCCATGGAACTGCATCTGACTTGTGTTCGACCAATACATCCTCCGAATTTAGCATAATCCATTATACCATAGAAGGGGCTAACTTGTCTGTGAAATACG
>Ga0066662_10001253_pt1 | contig 11521 bp, 9 predicted proteins | sample GraSoiAngelo_111_FD_133939 | JGI IMG/M metagenome (GOLD analysis project Ga0066662, IMG submission 133939) | Grasslands soil microbial communities from the Angelo Coastal Reserve, California, USA - 14_0903_12_40cm | ecosystem: Environmental > Terrestrial > Soil > Grasslands | place: USA... | reverse complement strand
GTTACCGGCGACCAGCACGCGGCCGTCGTCCGACGTCGCGGAATACTCCGCGAAACCGTCGCCGCCGGCGGCGTACGGCAGCCGAACCTGCGTGCCCGCGAACGCGCGCGCGGGCGCGGACAGCATCGGATCGCGCGGAAGCGCGAGCGCGACGAGCCCGCCGCACGCGGCGACGGCGCCGAACGCGACGAGCGCGACGCCCGCTTTCCACGGGCGGATCCGCGGCGGCTGCGGCGGCACGGGCGCATCGACGCGCACCAGCACGTCGTGCGAGCGAATCTCGAGGAACATCGACCGGTACGTGCCGCGCGGCGCGATGACCGCAAGCCGCGCCGACCCGATCGAACCGGGCGCGACCGCGACGCCGCCCAGATCGGTGGTCTCGCCGTTGCGGTGCACGCCCAACAGCCGGCCGCTGACGTCGGCGTCGGTCGACGCGAGGCGCAGCGCGTACCAGCTCGCGCCTTTGCGCCGGTCGACGCGCTCGACGCGGACGTCGGCGGCGACGCCGCCCGCCGCGAACTGCACGACGTTGCCGTCGGCGCGCGCGAGGTCACCGCGCTCGTAGCGCGCGAGCGCGTTCATGCCGTCGCGACGGGTTCGACGGCGATCGAGCTCAAGGCGTTGCGCCGCGACTCGGCGGTGTTGCACGACAGCAGCGCGCGCGCGGCGTCCCGCGCGACGTCGAGGTCGCCGGTGGCGGCGTGCAGCTCCGTCACGCGCGTGAGCACCTCGACGTGCAATTTCTCGAAGTACCGCGCGCGCTGTTCCAAGCACGGTTCGGACGCTTCGGATGCGAGTAGGCGGTCCACGTAGATGCGCTGCGCGAGCCGGTAATGGTGTTTCGCGCCTTCGACCGAGCCGCGGGCTTCGTCCAGCCGCGCCTGCTCCACGTGATCGACGAAGCGGTGCACGTCGATCGCGACGGTGCGCGCGTTGATGCGCACTTCGCCGGTGGTCTCGAAGTAGCGCTCCGGATCGACCGCGGGCCCGACGTCCGCGATCGCGCGGCGGATGCGGCTCAGCGTCGTGCGCAGCCCTTGCGCGCCGATCGTGCGGTTGATCCCGGGCCAGAACGCGTCGAGCAGATCGTCGCGGCTGGTGCGGCAGTCCGGCGCGAGCGCGACGTAGCTGAAGACTTGCTGATCGCGCCGCCGCGCGAACGCGATCGGCCGCCCGCCGATCTCGCAGCGAAAACGCCCGAACACGTTGACGAACATCATCGGCGTGACGGCCGCGGTCACGTTCGCGGAGACGGCCGGCCGCGCGAGCCGGTTGAGGATGCGGTACGGGCGCAGCCCGCCGCGCGTGCGCACGATGGGGAGCCCGAGCTGCTCGAACTCTTCGGCTTCGGACTGCGAGCACGCCCAGCCGGTTGCGGCGTCGCCCATCGAGCCGCAGAACGCGGCCCGCGCGGTCGGCTCGTAGCAGCCTTCCTGTTCGATCAGCTCCAGCAGCAGATGGCCGTTGCGCTCGCGCCAGCGCGCGAACGCGTCGTTCAGCGTGCGCCCGGCCTCGGCGGCGTCGCGCACGAGCCACTGCGTGGCGAGCGCCCAGCCCTCCGTGTCGTGCAGCAGCTGCGCCACGTCCTGACCGTCGTGGAGCACGCGCATGAGCGTCGCGAGCGCCGCCGTCTCGTCAGCGTCGAACGCCAGGAGCGCGGGGTCGCAGGCGACCGCGAGACCGCGCGCGACGAGGGCGTGGCCGTGCAGCCGCCGGCGCGAGCGCCCGACCAGCACCAGGCGCGTGTCCGTCAGCCCGTCCGTGACGTCGTCGATGAGCGCGCGGTACCCGTCCGGGTCGGCCCGGTCGACGTCGTCGAGGATGATCTCGGTGAACGCCCCGCGCTGCGCCACGATGCCGCGCAACGCTGCCGCGCCGGCACCGGCGGGGATGCGCACATAGCCGGTCGAGCCGCCCTGCGCGTCGGCGTACTGCTGCACGGCGCACGTCTTGCCCGAGCCCAGCGGCGCGCAGACGAGCCGCACGGCGGCGTGACGAGTGGCCGTGAACCAGGCGGCTAGCCGCGGGCGCTCGATGCGATCGAGCGCGCTGCGCGGACGGGAACGGAAATACGGCTTCAGATCATCCATACCGATACTCGGACGGCCGCCCACTGAGAAGGTGATCGGCCGAAACCGCGGCCCGGATGAGCGCCGTCCCAGCGCTCGCTTCCTGCATGTGCCGAAAATCACGCCCGAAGGCGCCGCATACTACAAGCTGATCGCCCCGGCATACCCGGTCAGCTCGACGTAGCCGGCCCCAAGCCGCCGCCCGCTGACGGCATCGCGCACGTCGACGGCCCCTTCCCAATACGACACCCCACCGGCCGTCCCAAACAGCTCCTGATCGCGCACGACGGGCACGAGCACCGCATCCACCCGAGCCGACGGCACCCGAACCCGCCACCCGCTGGGATACACCGCCCGAGTATGCGGACTCGCCCACGTGCCAACCTGATCGACGACGATCGCGGACCGCGGCAAATACCGCACGCCGCCACGCGGATCAACCAGCGACCCACTGGACTCGGCCGCGAGCGACCCATCCTTCATCCGCAACCGATAGCTCATGATCTCCCGCCGGTCATCGAGCTGCACGGAAAACCAATCCCACCCAACCTGATCGCGCTGCAGCTCGCCGGACCCAAACTCATGATCCATCCAAGAAACCCCACGCACGCGCAAGACCCGCCCCAAATACCGCAATGACCCGCCGGTCCGCAACCGAGTCATCGAATAATAATGCGAAGCACACGTAGCACACGAAGCCTTCAAAGAAACCCCACCCCGCCCATGCACCGCCGGCGGTTTCTCGGCAACCTGAGTGAGTGAAAGCCCAACGCGCTCACCCTGAGCATCGAGTACGAAAGGCGAACTACCGCGCAACATCCACCGATCCGCCGCAACATCCAACCTCGTATCGGAAGCGCGCCCCATCCCGAGCGCCTCACGCGCAAACCGCTCGTCAAAAACAAATGTCTGCCCGCGCTCGTCCGTAACCGCCAGATGAACGGGATACACCTGATTCCCGCGCCACGCAGACTCCCCACGCCGAGGCCGAGGATCCCCAGGCCGCAACCCATACCGAAAAAACGTGAGCTCATACCCAAACCGCCGCCCGTCATCGGCCACGAGGTGCCCGGTAAAATACCACCACTCACTCTGAAACCCAAAATGCGCAGCATGATCCCGAGGAAATTCAAACACCCACGGCACGCGAGCATTGAGAAATCCTAGAGAAGTCCGCATGGGCAACGATTCGCGCGTACCGGGCAACTCCACAACCCCACCACCCCCACCCCCCTCGTCGTAACCGCCACCCACACCACCCATCGCGCCAAGCGGTGCGGCGTGCACTCCGTTGCGGGGCACTACGAGGGCGAGCGAAGCCAGGATGGCGAGAGCGAGGCCGAGTGTAGCGACAGCTCGCGCAGGACGCGCGAGCCGAGCGGCCCCGCAACGGAGTGCACGCCGCACCGCTGCCCAAACCGCAATCGTACGAGTCATTCCGTCCGCACCACCTCAGCAGTACGAATCCGAGCAGCAACCCCAGCCGGATACACCCCGGCGAGAAGGGCCGCGACGACCACCAGCACAACGGTCTCGACCAAGAACAGCCACGGCACGTGCAACTCGATGAGCCACCCAAACGCCTGCCGATTGATCACAAAAACCAACAACAACGCCAACAACAGCCCAACGCCGACCCCCAACACCCCACCGAGCAACCCAATCCCAGCCGCCTCGGTAAGAACCACCCGCCGAACCCCACCGCTCGTAACGCCGAGATACCGCAAAACCCCGAACTCCGCCCGCCGCTCCAACACCAGCGCAAACAAGGTCGAAACCACCCCGAGCACCGCGATGGTCACCGCAATGACATCCAACGCATACGTGATCGCAAACGTACGGTCGAAGATCTGCACGACGAGATCCCGCAGCTCACGATTGGTCTCGACGTCGATCCGCAACGGCGACACGGCGCGCACCACCGCCGACCGCAGCCGCGGCAAATCCGCACCGGCCGCGGCGTACACCGCGACGGAGTTCACCGAGTCGTCGTGAAACAGCCGCCGGTACGTGCGCACGTCGAGCAGCACGATGCCCGCATCGGACGAGTAGTCGTTGTACACGCCCGCGACCGTGAACGCCGTCGTCCCCGACGGCGTGGGCAGCGCAATGCGGTCGCCCCGCCCGACGCCGAACTTCGTCGCGAACGGTTCGGACACGAGCACGTTCGTCGTGCCCGCGAGCGCGCGCCCGAGTGCCGCCGGATCGCCGCCGCCGAGCACGCGCAGGTGCTGGCGCGCTGCGGCCGTCGCGAGATCCGTCACGCCCAGGTTCGTCAGCCGCCCGCGAAACGGCAGCTCGAGCCCGCGAAACGTGTCGACCGCCGCCACGCCGGGCACGGCCGCGATGCGCTCCGCGACGCCGCGTGAGAAGCGGGCGTCCGCCGATGCGTCGGCGAGCCCGAGCGGGCGCACGAAGAGGTCGGCGCGCAGCGTCTCGTCCGCCCACGCGACGATCGTCGTGCGAAACGACGCCACCAGCACGGCGACGGACACCATCATGCCGATGGCGATCATCAGCGACGCCACCGCGACGGCAGTGCGCAGCGGCGCGCCCGCGAGGTTCGCGGCAGCCAGCCCCAGCGTCGGGCGGCGCGCGGCGAACGTCGCGCCCGCGCGCGCGAGCGCGTCCACCGCGAGCGGCGCGCACAGCGAGCCGCCGAAGATGATCAGCAAACCCGCGGCGTAGCCGAACACCGGCACGCCGTCGAGCGGGGGCGCGCGCGTGCACGCCAGCGCGAGCAGCAGCAGCGCGATCCCCGCGAGCGCGGCGCGCGGCGCCAAGCGCGGCCGGCGCCGCTCGAAACCTTGCGCGCGCATCGTGATCGCGGGCCGCGTCGTCGCCGCGTCCAACGCCGGGAACGCCGCGGCGGCGACCGCCGCGAGCACGCCGAGGACGAACGCCTTCACGAACAGCACCGGATCGTACGCGACGGCATCCGCGTGCGAGCCGACGTAGAGCGTGTCGACGGTGCGCGACACGGCGGCGACGGAGAACCGCGCGAGCAGCGCCCCGACGCCCAGGCCGAGCAGCGAGCCCAGCACGCCGACGAGCGCGCCTTCGCCCACGAACGTGCGGAGCACCGCACCGCGCGTCGCGCCCAGCGCGCGCACCGTGCCGACCTCGGCGCGGCGCTGCACGACGGAGATCGCGACCGTGTTGTAGATCAGGTACATCCCGACGAGCAGCGCGACGTACGCGAGCGCTTCGAGGTTGAGGCGGAAGCTCTGCAGCATGCGGCCGATCTCGTCGGTGCGCGTTTTGGGCCGAATCGCGCGCGCACCGGGCGGGATCACCGCAGCGACCGCGCGTTCGGCCGCGGCGAGCCGCGCCGGCTCGACGACCAGATCGATGCGGTCGAGCAACCCGATCTTGCCGAACAGCTCTTGCGCCGTCGCGACGTCGACGAACACGACGCTCGAATCGATCCCGACCGTCCCGCGCGGGATGATGCCGGCGACGCGCAGCGTCACGTCGCGGTCGCCCGACAGCGCGTGCACCGTCTCGCCGGCGCGCCAGCGCAGCCGGTCGGCCAACAGCGCGCTGACGAACGCTCCGTGCGCGTTCACGAGCAGCCACGGGTCGGCGGTCTGCGGCGACACCTCGCCCGGCGATGACACGGACGCGGCGTCGGCACCGGGCAGCGGGCGCAGCAGGTCGACGCCGAGCACGCGCAAGATCTCGCCCGAGAACGGATCGCCCGGCTTCGCGCCGACGGTCAGCGCGTCTTCGATCGTCGGGCTCGCATACGTCACGCCCGCGACGTGCTGCACGCGCACGATCGCGCGCTCGTCGAAGCCGCGCCCGACGCCGAGCACTTGCAGGTTGACCTTGTTCGAGACCACGTTCACGCTGGACTGGAACGACGCGACCGCCGTCGCGTTCGCGAGGTCGATCGCCAAGCCGATCGCCACGCCGAGCGCGACCGCGACCAGCGTGACGAGCGCGCGCAGCGCGTTGGCGCGCAGCGGGCCGAGGACGAGGGCGAAAAAGAGCGGGTTCACCGCAAGACTTGGACGACGCGCAGCCGCGCTCCGCGCCGCATGCGCGCGAGCACGGTAACGCGCCGGCCGTCACGCACGACCGCGAACGACGCGCGCGGGCCGTGCGCGGCGGCGATCCGCGCCTCGCGCCGAGCGGTCGCCGTGCCGAGCGCGCGCGCGAACGCGATCGCTTCGTCGCGATAGCCGTCCGGACCGGCCGGTGCGCGCCCGCGCGCGAGCGCGTCGAACGCCGCGCGGCCCAGCGCCGCGAGCGTGCGCGGCAGCAACGCGTGCAGCGCGGCCAGGCGCTTGCGCAACGCGATCTCGACGAAGGTGCCGACGTCGGCGTCGCGCACGCCGGGGACCGGACCAGCGCCGCCGGTGACGGCACGCGCGAGCGCGCGCTGGTAGTCGATCATGCCGCGACCATCTCGTTCGCGAGCGCGCGCGCCGCGTCGAGCTCGCGCAGCAGCGCGTCGAAGGGCGGCAGCGCGGACTCGCGTTCGAGTACCGTCAGCGGCGGTGCCCCGCGTCTGCACAGCGCCGCGTACAAACGCCACGTCGCGGCGGGCACCGGCGCGTCGTGCGCGTCCGCGTAGCCGGTGCCGGCATGGTGGCCGCCCGCGACGTGCACCTCGAAGACCCGCTCCAGCGGGACCGCGGCGATCACCGCATCGGCGTGGGTCGCGACGTTCCAGGCGTCCGCGTGCAGGTTCTCGACGTCGAGCAGCAAGCCGCAGTCCGCGGCGTTCGCGACCGCCGCGAGGAACTCGCCGGGCGCGTACTGCGCGCCCGCGACCGCGAACGGCGCGGCCGGATTTTCCAGCGCGAACGGCGCATCGACGACCGCGCGCACGCGCGCGACGTTGCGCGCGACGACCTCGACCGCTTCGTGCGTGCGCGGCAGCGGCGCGAACGCGCCGAGCTGCACCGTACCGGCGCGGGTGAACGCGAGATGATCGCTCCACCAGCGCGGCTTCGCGTACGCGACGAGCCGCGCGACGCGCTCGAGATACCGCTCGTCGACGCCGTCCGCGCTGCCGACCGACGTGCCCAGCGCGTGGATCACGAGCGGGAAGTGCGCGCGCAGCAAGTCGAGCTCGTCGCGCTGTTCCGCGGTCAGATCGAGGAAATGCTCGGCGACGATCTCGAGCGCGTCCACCCGCGACCGCGCGCCGAACAGCGCCGCGCGCTGCGACGCGCGGTACAGCAGCCCGTACGCGGGCGTGCCGCTCGGCGCTACGACCGCCGGCGCCGTCATCAGGAGCCGCCGCCGCAGCCGCCGCCGCCGCACCCGCCGCCGCCACCGCAACCACCCGACCCGCCGTCGCCGCCGCCGTGGCCGCCCGAACCACCGTCGCCGTGGCCGCCGTGACCGCCGCCGTGACCGCCGTGTCCGCCGCCGTCGCCCGCGAACGATGCGCCGCAGCCGCCGCCGTCGCTCGTCGACGTCGCGGCTGCCGCCACGGTCGCCGCATGATAGCGCGTGCCGTCGAGCGCGCGCGGGCCGTGCAGAGCGAGCGCGAGCGCGGGATCGGTCGCGATGATTTGCGCCGCCGGATAGGCGAGTTGCGCCGCGGCCAGCCACGCCTTGCCGCGCCGCGTGCGGCGCCCGGTGACCCAGCGCCAGGGCGTCGTCTCGTGCAGCAGCCCCGCGGCGACCAGGCGTTGTTCGAGCGCATGGGACGCGGCGCGCGCGCGCTGCTTCGCGTTGGCGCGCGCGGTCTTCCACCGCACCGGCGTCGCCGTGAGCGCGGCGATGAACGCCGCGGTGAGGCCGTCGCCGTCTGCGCGCGCGGGCTCCGCGACGCGCAGTCCGCCGCCCTCGAGCGCGAGCGCACCGCGCTCCACGCCTTTCACCGCGGCCACGTCGAGCGCCGCGTCCAACCCCGCTCGTACGAAAGCGACCTCGATCGGCTCGATCGAGGTCGTGAGATACGCTTCCATCATCCCTCCCGTCGCATCGTTCGCCTACACCACGCGGCCGTCGCGCAGGTGGACGATGCGGTCGCAGATCGCCGCCGCGTCGTCGCTGTGGGTCGCCATCAGGATCGCTTGTCCGGTACCGGCGAGGTCGCGCAGCAGTTTCAGCACCGTCGCGCCGGTCGCCGAATCCAGGTTGCCCGTCGGCTCGTCGGCGAGCACGATCGCGGGGCGGTGCACGATCGCGCGCGCGATCGCGACGCGCTGCAGCTGGCCGCCCGAGAGCTGCGCCGGAAACGCGCGCGCCTTGTTCGTGAGCCCGACGCTCGCGAGCGCCGCGGTCACGCGCGCGTCGATCTCGCGGCGCGCTATGCGCTGCAGCACGAGCGGCAGCGCGACGTTGTCGCCGGCGCGCAGCGCCGGCAGCAGGTTGAAGAACTGGAACACCGTGCCGACGCGGTCGCGCCGCAGCCGCGTGAGGCGGTCGTCGCTCAGCGCGTTCGTCACGCTGCCGTCGATGCTCACCGTGCCGCTCGTCGGCAAGTCGACGCAGCCCACGAGGTTGAGGAGCGTCGACTTGCCGCACCCGCTCGGCCCCACCAACGCCACCATCTCGCGGCGCCGCACGTCGAGCGTCACGCCGTCGAGCGCGCGCACCGCGTCGTCGCCTTCACCGTACACCTTGGTGACCGCGCGAACCATCACCGGATGCACGATGCGTTCGTCGCCGGCCTCCGCGACGTCGCGCACCGACGCGGCGCTCACGCGGTGCCCGCGTCGCGAAAAACCAGCGCTGCGTTGATGCCGCCGAAGCCCGCCGAGTTGGAGAGCACGGTGCGCACCGGGCGGTCGAGCCGCTCGCGCGTCACGGCGAGGTCGCAATCGGCGTCGTCCGCGTTGACGCTGCGCGGCACGATGCCGTGCGAAATCGACGCGAGCGAGAGCGCCGCTTCCCACGCGCCCGTGGCGCCCAGCGCGTGCCCGTGCTGGCCTTTCGTTGCGGTCACCGGGATCGACGCCGCGCGCGCGCCGAACACCAGCTCCATCGCAAGCGCCTCGCAGCGGTCGCCCAGCGGCGTGCCGCTGCCGTGCGCGTTGACGACGTCCACCTCGTCGGGCGCCAGCTCCGCTTCGTCGAGCGCGCGCCGCATCGCGGCGGCGTTCATCGTTCCGTCGGGACGCGGCGCCGACATATGATGCGCGTCGTTGGTGAGACCGTAACCGCAGATCTCGCCGTACACGCGCGCGCCGCGTGCGCGCGCGTCGTCGAGCCGCTCGAGCAGCAGCACGCCGGCGCCTTCGGCCATCACGAAACCGTCGCGCGCGCGGTCGAACGGCCGGCTCGCGTCGTGCGGCGCGTCGTTGCGCGTCGACATCGCGCGGATGATCGTGAACGCGCCGTAGACCAGCGGCGACAGCGGCGCCTCCACGCCGCCCGCGAGCGCCGCGCGCACGTCGCCCCTCGCGATCGCGCGAAAGGCGTCGCCGAGCGCGACCGCGCCCGAGGCGCACGAGTTGCCGTTGGCGACGGTCGGGCCGCGCAGGTCGAACTCGATCGCGACGTTACATGCGGCGGCGCCGCCGAACACGGAGATCGCGAGCAGCGGGCGCACCGCCTCGAGCCCGCGCTCGCGGAACACGTCGTGCTGCTCGTCGGCGAACGCGAGCCCGCCGAGCGCGGAACCGAGATACACGCCGACGTCGCTGGACGCGCCGTTGGGATGATAGCCGCCGTCGTCGAGCGCCAGCCGCGCGGCGGCGACCGAGAACTGCGAGAAGCGGTCGGTCCAGCGCAAGCGCCGGTCCGTGAGAAAGTCGCGCGGCTGGAAGTCGTCGATCTGCGCCGCGATCCGCGACCGGTACGTGCCCGCGTCGAAACGCGTGATCGGCGCGACCGCGACGCGCTCCGAGAGCACGCCGTCCCAGAACGCGCGCATCCCGATGCCGAGCGGCGTGACGACGCCGATCCCGGTCACGGCGACGCGATGCGCGTAGCGCGAGTGCGCGCCGTTCACGCGCTGGCCTCCGCGAGCGCTTTCACGCGCGCGAGCGTCTTCGCGGCAACGCCGTGCACGAAGTAGTCCGAAACCAGGTGCTTGCCCAAAAACTCGGCGGCAACGGGAAACAAAAAATTCAAGCGGTGCTCGATCGTCACGCGCGTGCCGCCGGCGGCCGGCTCGAAGATCCACTCGACGTCCATCCCCCGCGTCCAGCCGCGCAGGTGGCGAAACGCGATGTGCGGCGTCACCGGATCGTTCGTCTGTTCCGCGACCCATCGGATCGGAAACACGTCCTGCCACGCGCCCATCGCGACGACGCGCGTCGGGCCCCGCTCGTCGAGCACGCGCACGTAGCGGTAGTGCGGCAGGATCTGCGGCCAGCGTTCGGTCGCCGCGCCCAGCGCGTACACGGCGTGGACCGGCGCGGCGATCTCCACCGTGTTGCGCGTGACCGTCATGCGAGCAGCCGGCCCAGCACCGACGGCCGGAACGCGTGCCGCGGCGGGATCGCGCCGGCAAGCACCTCGACCAGCGTCGTGGCGGCCTCGGGAAACCGCGCCAGCCGGACCGCCGCGCGCCGCGCGAGCGGCGGAACCGCGATCAGCAGCGCGACCGTCGCGCACAGCCGCCGCCGCCACGCGACGTCGGCCGTTCGCCACCGCGCGTACCCTGCGAACGCCGCAGCCTCATTTGCGCGGTCGCGCAGCGCGGCGAGGATCGCATCCGCGGCGCGCTCCGCGCCGGTCAGCGCGAGGAACACGCCCTGCCCGGTGAACGGGTCGAGAAAGCCCGCGGCATCGCCGACGAGCAGCGCGCCGGGCGCGGTCGGGCGGCGAACGTCGTGCGCGAGCGGCCCGATCGACACGCGCGGGCCGAGCCGCACCGCGCCGGCGAACGAGCGGACGCCGCGCCCCAGCCCGTTCGCAACGCCGCCCACCCCCGCGTCTACGTCGCGCGACCACTCCGCCAGGCGGTCTTTCGGTACCACGACCATCACGTTGGCACGGAGTTCTGAAAGCGGGTTGAGCGCGAAGTAGGCGCCGCCCCCAACGTACATTTCCACGTGCCCGTCGAACGTGCCGAAGCCTTCGTAGTGTCCACCGACCGCGTAACGCGCGCCGCGCCGGACCGGTTTGGTGAGCCCCAGCTTGCGCGCGACGACCGACCCGAGCCCGTCCGCGCCGACCAGCACGCGCGCGCACCGCTCCTCGAGCCCCCCGTCGGCGGCACGCACGCGCACCCCGGCGCAGCGCCCGTCTTCGAAAATCAGCTCGTCGGCACGCGCGCGCTCCACCCGCGCGCCCGCGGCGACGGCGGCGTCGAGCAGCACGGCGTCGAGCGCATCGCGCGCGCACGCGAGCGCGGGGCGCGCGAACGCGAGCGCGACGGGCTCCGCGCCGGGTGCCACGAGCCGCACGCCGCGCAGCGGCGAAGACACGGCGCGCACGGCGTCGAGCACGCCAAGCCGGGCGAGCGCGTCGACCGCGCCGCCGTTGAGGTACTCACCGCACACTTTGGTGCGCGGAAACCTCGCGCGCTCGAC
>Ga0066662_10001251_pt1 | contig 11528 bp, 14 predicted proteins | sample GraSoiAngelo_111_FD_133939 | JGI IMG/M metagenome (GOLD analysis project Ga0066662, IMG submission 133939) | Grasslands soil microbial communities from the Angelo Coastal Reserve, California, USA - 14_0903_12_40cm | ecosystem: Environmental > Terrestrial > Soil > Grasslands | place: USA... | reverse complement strand
GTTCCTGCTCGGCTTTCGTGTGGCAGACGATCGCGCCGAAACCGAGAAGCTGAAGAACGATCTGGCGTGGTCGGAATACCAGCTCGACCTGCAGCGGGCTGGTGCCGAGGAAGCCGACCGGCTGAGACAAAAGGCGGAAGCGGAAGCCGCAGATGTAAGGGGTAAATTCGATGAGTACCGCGACAAGTTCGGCGGCAAGGCTGGCGCTTGCGATCCCGCTCCTGGCTATCCTGACTGGCTGCGCTCTCTTCAGCGGCGACCGGCGCACCGCGCCGCCGCGGGACAACCGCCTTCAGTTATCGCGCGCCTGCGAGCAGCTGGCGAAAAACGTCGATGATCCTCCGATCTTCAACGTGCAGCCGTTCGATCCCTGGCAGGCGCTTGCCGAATACGCCGTCGCGCTCGGCATCGCCAATGCCAATATCGACGCGACGCGCGAGTGTCAGCGCCTGCAGCGCGAGCGGCTCGCCAAGGGGACCAAGCGGTGAATGATCTGAACGTATTGCTGCCTTGGCTCGCTGTTGCCCTGTCCGCAGCGTCGCTCGCCTACACCATCTACACCGGTCGCTCGAAAAAATTCGATGAGCGTTTCGAGAAGCTGGAGAGGAGCCACGAGGAATACGCGCGGTCAACCGACATCAGGATCGGAGCGATCGTCGGCGAGGCCTCGGCACTGAAAGATCGAGTCATCGTGATCGAGAACGACTTCACGCATTTGCCGGACAAGGAAGTCACCCATCGTCTGGAGCGCGCGATCCTCGAAATGCGAGGCGAGGTCGGAAAACTGAGCGAGCAAGTCAAACCGATCGCACACATGGCCAGCCGCATGCAGGATGCGATGCTGGAAAAAATGGTGGGGTAAAATGGGCCGGGATATCATTCGCGAGTACGCGCGCCTTATCATCCTGCGCGAACTATACGCGCAGGCGAACTACTCCCTCAACGACGGGCTGTTGCGCGAGACGCTGGAAAGCTTCGGCATCGCCAGGACCAGGGAATGGGTGCGCGAGGAGCTCAACTACCTGGCCGACGTCGGCGCGGTGACCAGGACGCCGGTCGGCTCCGTCGTCGTCGCCACCTTGCTGCCGAAGGGCGTCGAGCACGTCGAGCGCCGGCTCACCATCCAGGGCGTGAAGCGACCGTCACCGCCGGACGCGTGACGCCATGGTGCGCGCTGCCGAGCAGGAACGCCGCGGCCGCGGCCGCATTTCGGAAATCGACCGGCTGCCGGCCTGGGCGGATGAGGCGAAGGCCTGGGCATTCGAGCAGCTGAAGGAGCGCAAGCTTACCCAGGTCGAGATCCTCGACGGCTTCAATGACCGTTTAAGGGCGGCGTCTCTGGCTGAGGACGCCAGCGCCGAGCCGCCGGAAATCTCGCGCTCGGCTTTCAACCGCACGGCGCTCGCGATAGCCATGCACGGCCGCCGCCTCGCGGAGACGCGCGAGATCGCCGCGGTGCTGGCCCCGAAGCTCGATCAGGCCGGCGACAACTCGGTGACCTTGATGGTGGCGGAAACCATCAAAACGCTGATCTTCGAAATGCTGAGCAATGCGGGCACGCTCGCGGCCGATGGCGACACCGCCGAAATGCTGATGATGACGGCCCGCGCTCTGACCGCAGCCGAGCAGGCGAAGAAGATCAGCAGCGAGACGCGGAAGAAGATCGAGGCGGAGCTCGCCGACAAGGCGTCGAAGGCGGTCGACGCGGTGGCGAAGACCGCCGGCCTGTCGGCGGAAACCGTCGACACGATCAAGTCGCGGATTCTTGGCATTGAAAAGACGGGAGCGAAGGCGTGACGCACAAGTGCCCCGTTTCAAATTGCTCAATCATGGCGCCGGCGCACGTCTTCATGTGCGCGCGTCATTGGCGGATGGTCCCGAAGCCTCTGCAGGCCGCGGTATACGAGTCGTATCGATCGACCGGCCGACTGAGTGACAATCATCGCGAAGCCGTGCGGGTTGTAGAAGAGGCCGAACGAGGCCGCAACGCATTGTCGGTAGCGCCGGGCATGAAGGCGCTGACGATCTGGCAGCCATGGGCGTCGCTGGTGATGATGGGCGCGAAGCCATACGAATTTCGCCGCTGGAATTTTACGGACAAACCGCACCTAGCGAAACTTGTCGGGCGGCGCATCGTCGTTCACGCCGGCGCGCGGCCGCCCCGCGTTTCCGAGCTGGAAGATTTGCTTTGCAGGATCGGCGAAGGCGAAAGCGCTCTCGATGCCAAGGTCGCGCGGCCGTTCGTCGCTGATCTGCTCGCGGCGATCCGCCGAAAGGAAACCGGCACGGTGCCGCTCGCCGCCGCGCTCGGCACCGCAGTGCTCGGCCAAGCGCGCAGCTGCATCGAGTTGTTCCGCGATGTGATCACCGATAGCGATCGGATCGATCAGCACATGTATGGCTGGCCGTTGTCGGATGTGCAGCCCTTCGCAAAGCTAGTCCCTGCGTACGGTGCGCAAGGTTTCTGGAATTATACGTGACCGACGCCCGCACCATCACCCAGGAGCAGTGGGCGCAGATCCGCCGCGACGGTTTGATGGCCGGCGCCGAGCTGGTCAAACAGGCCGGCGGCATCGAGGATATCCTGCTCGGCTACCAGAAGCGGTTGCTGGCATCCACCGCCGTGAATCCGGTGACGCTGTGCCCGAAGTCGCGGCGCATCGGCGCCACCTGGGGTGTGGCCGCCGACGCGGTGCTGACCTCGGCCGCGGCGCGCGAAGCCGGCGGCATGGACACGTTCTACATCGGCTTCAATCTCGACATGGCCCGCGAGTTCATCGACGTGTGCGGCATGTGGGCGCGGAATTTTTCTGAAGCCGCCATGGCGGTCGAGGAGTTTGTGTTCGACGACGGCGAGGCCGACAAGAACATCCAGGCGTTCCGCATCCGCTTCGCATCCGGCTTTGAGATCGTGGCGCTGGCGTCGCGCCCGCGATCGCTGCGCGGCCGGCAGGGCTACGTCATCATCGACGAAGCCGCGTTCCACGACGATCTCGACGGCGTGATGAAGGCCGCGTTGGCGCTGTTGATGTGGGGCGGAAAGGTGCTGATGATCTCGACGCACCTCGGCGCCGACAACGCGTTCAACAAGCTGATCGAGAATTCGCGCGCGGGGCGCAATCCGTTCAAGGTCGTGCAGGTCGACTTCGACGAAGCGCTGCACGATGGCCTGTACCAGCGCATCGCGCTGGTGACACGCAAGACCTGGTCAGCGGAAGCGGAAGCGAGCTGGCGCGCCGGCATCATTTCCTTCTACGGCGATCATGCCGACGAAGAGCTGTTCTGTATCCCGTCGCAAAGCGGCGGCATCTATCTGCCGCGCCCGCTGATCGAAGGCCGCATGCTCGCCGGCCTTCCCGTGTTCCGGCTGGAACGGCCGTCCGAGTTCACCTTCCTGCCAAAGGAGCACCGGGAGAGCGATATCCAGGCGTGGTGCGATGAACACGTTAAAGAGGCCTTGAAGGCGCTCGACAAAGACCGGCAGCACGGGTTCGGCCAGGACTTCGGCCGGGTGAGCGATCTCAGTGACATCGTGCCGATCGAGATCGGCAAGACCTTGAAGCGAACGGTGCCGTTCGTGGTCGAGATGCGCAACATCCCGTTCGAGCAGCAGCGCCAGGTGCTGTTCTATGTCTGCGACGGGCTGCCCCGATTTGTCGGCGGCAAGATGGATGCGACCGGCAACGGCGCCTATCTCGCCGAAGTCGCGGCGCAACGCTACGGCAGCTTGCGCGTTGAGCAGGTCAAGATGACCGCGCAATGGTATCTGGAAAACTTTCCGCCGGTGAAGGCGGCTTTCGAAGACGCCATGCTGTGGGTGCCGCAGGATTCCGACTTCGTCGACGATCTGTCCCTCGTCACCACGATTCGCGGTATTCCGCAGATCCCCGCGGTGCGCACGATCGGCAAGGACGGCAAGAAGCGACATGGCGACTTCGCGGTAGCGCTGGTGCTCGCCTACGCGCAGACCCGCGCCAACCTGGTCGAGTTCGGTTACCGGTCGGCGTCGACCGATGCGAGCCGCCGCGACAACGACGACGACGATGATGCCCGCGACTGGTGGCGGCCGCCGCTGGGCGCTGGGTTGCGAGGAGGGATTTGATGGCCAACAAGCTTCCGGTGCTTTACCAGCCGTACACCGAGACCACGCCGGTGCTCTATGACTCCTTCGGCGTGCCGATCCGGCGCGAGGTGCTAACCGCGGAGATCGCCGGCCCGACGATTACCGGTGTGCGCTCGCCGATCTCGGGCTATCCCGGCGACGGGCTCAATCCGCGCCGTCTCGCCAACCTCCTGCGCGAAGCCGATGCCGGCGACCCGCTGCGCTACTTCGAGCTCGCCGAGCAGATCGAGGAACGCGACCTGCACTACACCGGCGTGCTGGCGACGCGGAAGCGCTCGGTATCGCAGCTGGAGATCCGGGTCGACGCTGCGGAAGATACGCCGGAGGCAAAAGCGCGTGCCGAGCTCATCACGGAATGGCTGAAGCGCGACGAGCTGCAGGGCGAGATCTTCGACATCCTCGACGCGATCGGCAAGGGCATCAGCTTCACGGAGATTATCTGGGACACCTCGGAAGGCCAGTGGATGCCGCTTCGCCTGGAGCGGCGCGATCAACGCTGGTTCGGTTTCGATCGCGTCGATGGCGTCACTCCGTTGCTGCGCGTCGATACCAACAGCGCGGTTGCTCCGATCGAGCCCGGGCGTAATGGCGCCGGCTATGCGACCTTGCCGCCGTTCAAGTTCATCACCGCGGTGTTTCGCGCCAAGTCGGGCTCGCCGGTGCGGTCCGGCCTGGCGCGCCTCGCGACCTGGTCCTGGATGTTCAAGGCGTACACCTTGCGCGATTGGGCGATCTTCACCCAGACCTTCGGGCAGCCGGTACGCGTCGGCAAGTATCCCGCCGGCTCCTCGGAGGCCGACAAGAACACGCTGTTCCGGGCGGTGTCTAACATCGCCGCCGACTGCGCCGCGATCATTCCGGAATCGATGGAGATCGAATTCGTCGAAGCGGCCAACGTCGGCGCCGGCACCGCGCTCTACAAGGAACGGGCCGATTGGTTCGACCAGCAGGTTTCCAAGGCGGTGCTCGGGCAGACCGCAACCACGGACGCGATCGCCGGCGGCCACGCGGTCGGCAAGGAGCATCGCGCGGTGCAGGAAGACATCGAGCGCGCCGACGCCAAAGCGCTATCTGCGATCCTGAATCGCGACCTGATCCAGCCCTGGGAGCAACTGAACTTCGGGCCGCAAAGGGAATATTCCAGGCTTCATATCGGCCGCGCCGAAGATCGCGACGTGCAGCTCACCGTCAGCAGCGCCTCTACGCTGGTGCCGATGGGCCTCAAGGTGCCGGCGAACTACTTCAACGACCTGCTCGGCATCCCGCTTCCCGAAGACGGCGCCGAAGTGTTGACTCCCGCACCGCCAGGTTCGTCATCGTTCGCGATGCCTTTGGGCATGCCGCCGGCGTTGAATTCCGCAGCGCCGCGCTCCCGCAATGTGCACGATCCGATCGCCGAGCTCGCCGACCAGGCGGAGCGCTTGTGTGGTGCCGGCGCCGACGCGATCATTAACCAGGTGCGCGCCGTGGTCGAACGCTGCACGTCGCTGCAGCAAGTCAGTGATGAGCTAAAGAAACTGAAGCCGGGCATTGCCGAGAAGAACCTGGCCGGGCTGATGCGGATGGCGCGCGTGGTCGCAAACCTGTCAGGGCGAGCCAGCATTCCCGATGCTTAAGTCGCGAGGCGTTCCGCTGTTTCGAGGTTGCGGCTGCAGCCCGCGCGAGCTCGTGTCGCTGCACGCCGAGATCTCCGCCTTCGCAACCGACCCGGTGGAAGCGATCGACTTTCTGCGCAACAAGGTGGACGTGCCAACCGCGACCTGGACGGATCTGTGGGAGGCCGAGCATTCCGTCGCGTTCACCGTGGCCGGCGCGATGAGCGACGACATCGTCAAGGATTTTCATGACGCGGTCGACAAGGCGATCGCCAACGGCGAGACGATCGAGGCGTTCCGCAAAGACTTCGACGAGATCGTCGATCGGTACGGCTGGAGCTACAACGGCTCGCGCAACTGGCGCAGCCGCGTGATCTACGACACCAACATGAACACGGCCTATGCGGCGGGACGATGGGAGCAGATCCAGCGCGTCAAGAACGTGCGGCCGTATCTGCGCTACGTCCATCTCGAAGGCCAGCTGCATCCGCGCCCGGAGCACGAAGCCTGGGATGGCACGATCCTGCCGGTCGACGACGACTGGTGGCTGACGCACTATCCTCCGAACGGCTGGTTCTGCCATTGCACGGTGCAAAGCCTGTCAGAGGATGATCTTGCCCGCTACGGCTGGGAAGTCTCCGACCAGGCGCCGGACTCGCCGATGGTGGAAGCCACCGCGAACACCTCGGACGGCGGAACCAGGGCCGTCAGGGTGCCGCGGGGCATCGACCCGGGCTTTGCCTACCGGCCAGGTGCGGTTCCGGACGCCATTGATGGCGGTGACGAATGACCCCCTGACAGGATCGAATCCGGGTCGCGCCGATTCCGGCCCTAGGAGCCCCTGACAGGCTCCGGCCGCGCTCCTGTGGCGGCGGAAGCTTTGAAACGCGAATTAAAGCATCTGTGGCGGATTAGCGGGGGTTCTAAGCCCGGGCGGAGGGGCGCTTTGTCCACCTCCGCCCCTGACAGGATGTTTCACGGGAAATCCGGGATGAGTTTCACGGGGCAGCGGAACCCGGGGTCAGCCCGCTTGGCAACACGTCCCGGTCTGCGGAATCAACAGGCGTGTGCCGGGAAATATCCAGTGTGGCCCTCGCATGCTCTGACGAGCCCTAACCTTCGCCGCTTCTCTTTCGATCGCCGCGTGGTTGACCTCGTACAGCTGCGGCCATTTCGTCGGGTCGCCAAGGTGCTTCGCCGCGAGGTCCCAGAGCGTGTCGCCTCGCTCAACAATAATTTCCATCTTGTTTTCCTCCTTCGGTTAGGGTCGCCGCCAGCGGCGCTGCCGCGACGCGGGCGGCGGCGCATCCTTAAAGGCGGCGGCTCTGACACCTGTCAGGGTTACGAATCCGCATCGGCCCGGTGAGTGTGGCCGCATGTCGGGACGAAATGCAAACACATCGCTGATGGTCGCGCGCGGCGTCGGCGCGGAGATCGCCTTCAATTCGTCTGGAGGCGCGGCCGACTGGATCATGCTGGTGCCGCTCGGCGCCGGCGGCATGGCGCTGACCGTCGACGGCCGCGGCCCCTATCGGGTCGCTGATCCTGCGAAGCTCGCGGTAGCCAGCCTGCAGGCGCATTCCGGGCGAATCCCGATCGACGAAAATCACGCCACCGATCTTGCCGCCCCGCAGGGCCAGCCCGCGCCGGCACGCGGCTGGGCTACCAAGCTGGAGGCGCGTTCCGACGGCATCTACGGCCACGTCGAATGGTCGGCGTCGGGCGCTGCGCTGATGGCCGACAAGGCCTACCGCTTCATCTCGCCGGTCCTGGTCCACGACAAGGCTGGCAACGTGCTCGACCTGCCCCGCGCGTCACTGACGAACATTCCGAACCTGCGCGGCATGTCCGCGCTTCATGCCCAGGAGAACGACAACATGGATATGCTCGCACAACTGCGGAAGCTGCTCGGGCTTGCCGACGACGCGGACGAAGCCGCGGTGATCGCCAAAGTCAAGGACGCGTGCGGAAACTCGACCGCGATGCAGTCGGTGGCGAAGGCCGCGGGCCTGCCGGAGACTTCCGACACCGCGACGCTGCTCACGACGGTGACGGCGCTGAAGGCCGGCACGTCGCTGCAGTCGATCGCAAAGGCGGCCGGGCTCAAGGACGATGCCAACGAAGCTGCGATCGTCTCCGCCGTCACTGCGCTGGCCTCGACCGGCCGCGAGACCATCACCGCGCTGCAGTCGGAGATCAAGGATCTCGGCACCAAGCTCAACGCGGCTCTCAACGCGACCGCGCGCGACAAGGCCACGGCTTACGTCGACGGCGAGATCGCGCGCGGCCGCGCCGGCGTCAAGCCGATGCGCGACAAGTACATCGCGATGCACGCCGTCAATCCGGCGGAAGTCGAGGAACTGATCGGCGCGATGCCGATCATCGGGCCGTCCGGCGCGCAGGTGACGCCGCCGCCCGCCAGCAAGGACGGCACCGTTTCGCTCAACGCCGAACAGGAGAATGCGGCGAAGCTGCTGGGCATCGACCCGGTGGCCTACGCCAAAAAGCTCGGCGAGGAAAACGCTGCGCGCGGCTGACAAGCCTCGCGTCCACGATCATCAACGCGGCCTGACGCCGCATTCCGGGGGACACGATGACTGCTCTGACTGGCGACCGCAACACGCCGCGCATGGATGGCGCGCCCCGATCGGGTCCGATGGACGCGGTCAAGATCTTTGGCGGCGCGCTGGTGATGCGCAACGCGGCCGGCTTCCTCACCAAGGGACAGACCGCGCTGGGACTGCGCGGCGTCGGCATGGCGCTGGAGCAGGTCGACAACTCGGCAGGAAGCGCCGGCGATCTCGACATCCACTATCGTCCCGGAACATTCCGCTTCGCCAATTCGTCGGCCGGGGACGCGATCGCCAAAACCGAGATCGGGAAGCTGTGCTACGCGGTCGATGATCAGACTGTGGCGAAAACCTCGGGCTCGAACACGCGCTCGGTTGCGGGCATCGTGACCGGCGTCGATGACCTCGGCGTCCACGTCGACGTCGACGAAGAGGATCTGGCGGCCTATCTCGCCGCGCGTCGGGTGTTCGTTCCGGTGCGCGTCGCCACGCTGGTCGGCGCCGGCGTTTACCGCCAGCTCTCGATCTACGCCGGCCGCGTGGTCAAAATCTGGTCCGTGATCGAGGGCGTGCTGACCACCGGCGACGCCACGCTAACCGGCAAGATCGACGGCGCCGCCATCACCACCGGCGTCATCACCATCACGCAAGCCGGCTCCGCCGCCGGCGACAAGGACTCTTGCGTCCCGAGTGCCGCCAACGTCGTCGCTGTTGGCTCCGAACTCTCGCTCACGGTCGGCGGCAGCAACGCCACCGCAAGTGTGGCGAACGCGGTGTTCGAAATCGAGATCGACTAGAGCGGGCCAAATCTCAAACCTTTAATTTCCCAGGGGGAATGCTTCGATGCTTGTGAATGCCGCCAACCTCAACAGCCTGCGAACCGGGTTCAGCACGCTGTTCTCGCAGGGCCTCGGTTCAGCCACTTCGCAATATCTGCGCGTCGTCACGGTCGTGCCGTCGACCACGAAGGAACAGAAGTACGGCTGGCTCGGCAAGGTGCCAGGCGTGCGCGAATGGGTCGGGCCGCGCGCCGTGCACAATCTCGAGCAACACGACTATTCCATCCGGGAAAAGAAGTGGGAGCTCACGATCAGCGTCGATCGCGACGACATCGAGACCGACAATCTCGGCATCTACAGCCCGATGTTCACGTCGATGGGCGAGTCCACCGGCTCGCATTTCGAGACGTTGAGCTGGTTGTTCCTCAAGACCGGCTTCACCGCACCCTGCTACGACGGCCAGGCATTCTTCGACACCGATCATCCGGTGCTCGACGCCAATGGCGTTCCGCAGGCCGTCGCCAACACGGACGGCGGGAGCGGCGAGCCCTGGTTCCTGATGGATACCAGGCGAACGCTGAAGCCGCTGATCCTGCAGAAGCGCCGCGACTTCGCGTTTGTCTCCAAGGATGCGCTGACAGACGACAACGTCTTCAGCAACAACGAATTCGTCTACGGCTCGGATGCGCGCGCCAATGTCGGCTTCGGCTTCTGGCAGTTCGCCTGGGGATCGAAGCAGACGCTCGATGCCGCGCACTACAAGACGGCGCGCGAGGCACTGACCGGCATGAAGGGCGACCACGGCCGCCCGCTTGGCAACATGCCGAACCTGCTGGTGGTCGGCGCGACCGGCGAGAGCGCCGGCCGCAAGCTGCTCAACTCCGAACTCGCCGCCGGCGGCGAGACCAACGAGTGGAAAGGCACCGCCGAGCTGCTCGTCGTGCCTTGGCTCTGAGGTAAGCCATGGATAATCCGGACACCAAAAACCTCACTGAGCTGCTCGATCAAGCGATCGCTGCCGCTGTCGTTGCAAGAGGCGGCGGAGGCTGGCTCCACTTCGGCGAGACCAAGCTCGCCCAGGGCGTCGAAAAGAGCGTGGCGTTCCTGGCGGAGCATGCCGAGGTGGCCGCGGCGATCGAGGCCGCCGTTGCCCCACGGCGTCCTGCTCAAGAATTACCTGGAGAGGAGGCGTCTGGTACGGCTCGCGAGGCCCCCAGCACCGGTGGCGGGACGGTCGATCAAGGTCAGACCGTAGTGACTCAGTCAGCGCCTCCGCATTCCGGCGAATTCATCACGCTGTCCTTTCCGCTGCCTGCCGACCTTCCCGGCGAGGCCTTCAAGAACGTTTCAATCGTGGTGAAAGCAAAACCGGCGCAGGGCCGATGGCGCGCAGGCCGCAAGTTCACCCGCGAGGAATCGGTCATTCCCCATGTCGATCTCAGTGCGCAGCAGATCGAGGCCCTGACCGGCGATAGCGAGCTGATCGTGTCGGTCCGGGTGCCGAGGCCCGGCTGATCCGTTTTCCTTTCGCGGGGTAGCGCAGCCCGGTTAGCGCGCGTGGCTCATAACCACGAGGTCGGTGGTTCGAATCCACCTCCCGCAACCAAGTATCGAATTCGCGCGGTGACTTCGCCGGAGTCCTGACAACCGCGCGGATCGCGGGCGACAGAACGTCGCCTTTCCCTGCCGCCGCGTTGGTTACGCGCGCGGCGGCAGGTTCGCCGATCGAGGGCAGTCACAGGAGCGAGCGATGCAACACCAGATCGATGACGCCAGCTACGCCGAGGGCCGTGCCGCATTCACGTCAGGCGCGTCGCTGCGCTCGATCGTCGAGCAGGTCATCGCAGCCGGAGACGATGAGCCGGACATGAAGACCTTGAGCGGCGCGCTCGGCTTTTTCGATGCGCTGCTCGATTTCCTGCGAGGTGCCCGGTAATGGCGAAAGCACAGTTAAAGCTCGGCAAGACCGCCGCCCGCCCGATGGCGATGCGGTTCAAGCTGGCCGACTACGTCGACAAGAAGGCGTTGCCGAAGCCGCCGAAGCAGTTCGGCCACGAGGCGCTGATCCCCGCGACGTGGGGCATGTTCGGCAACGATGCCTGGGGCGATTGCGTTTGGGCAGGCGCGGCGCACGAGACCATGTTGTGGAACGCGGAAGCCGGCCGCAAAGTCGCGTTCACCGACAAATGCGTGCTGTCGGATTATTCCGCGGTTACCGGCTTCAACCCGAAGAAGCCGTCGACCGACCAGGGCACCGACATGGTGGTCGCGGCATCCTATCGCCGCAAGACCGGCATCGTCGACGCATCGGGCAAGCGCCACCAGGTCGCGGCATATCTCTCAATCAGGCCCGGCGACATCGCCGAGCACGCGCTGGCGATGTGGCTGTTCGGCGCGGTCGGCATCGGCATCGAGTTTCCGGCCTCGGCAATGGATCAGTTCAACGCCGGCAAGCCCTGGG
>Ga0066662_10001247_pt1 | contig 11538 bp, 9 predicted proteins | sample GraSoiAngelo_111_FD_133939 | JGI IMG/M metagenome (GOLD analysis project Ga0066662, IMG submission 133939) | Grasslands soil microbial communities from the Angelo Coastal Reserve, California, USA - 14_0903_12_40cm | ecosystem: Environmental > Terrestrial > Soil > Grasslands | place: USA... | reverse complement strand
GCCTTAATCACGCATAGACGGCCGGAACGGACTCACCAGCCGCCGCCGGAATCGCCTCCGCCGCCCGTGTCGCCGCCGCCCCAGCCCCCGCCGCCGACGTCGCCCCAGCCGCCACCACCCACGTTTCCGCCCCAGCCGCTCGCGTCGCCGCCCGTGTTGCGGCCGCCGCCGAACAGCTCGTTGCCGAGGAACGCGCCGCCCAGCCCGCCGAGCAGGCCGCTGAAGAAGCCGCCGCCCGGTCTCGGCCCGTAGCCACGCCCCATCGGCCCGTACCCCGGTCCCATGCCCCAGCCGCGCCGAAACGGCCCGCCGTAGCCCATGCGCCGGCCGAGGCGCCGCAGCAGCATCCCGCCGATGATCCAGGTCGCGAGGGAGAACAGCAGTCTGAACATGATGCCGCCATAGATTCCCCGATGGAGCCGCTGCGAGACGCGCAGGCGGTTGGCGGTCGGCGTCGCAAGGCGGCGCGGTGATGCAGCCGACCTTCGCCCGCCTCGCCGTGGTCGTCGCGGCGCTGGCGATCGCGGCCGACATCGGGCTGGCGCGCGTGGGCTACGGGCTGGTGCTCCCGGCGATTCGGCGCGACCTGGGCGGCGGCTACGCGGTGTACGGCGCCGTCGCCGCGATCCACCTCGGCGGGTACCTCGCCGGAACGCTCGCGGCGCCGCGGCTGCTGCGCGAGCGCGCGCGGCTGCCGCGGATCACGGCGGTCGCGCACGTCGTCGTCGCCGTGTTTCTCGTGGCGTCCGCGCTGTCGCCGAACGCGCTGGTGCTGACGCTGACGCGGCTCGCGATCGGTCTCGCGAGCGGCGTCGGGATCGCGAGCGCGGTCACCGACGCGCTCGAGCGCGTCGCGCCCGAGCGGCGCGGGTTCGCGAGCGCGCTCGCCTGGAGCGCGATCGGCATCGCGCTGACCGTCTCCTCGCCGGCCGGTGCGTGGACGCTCGGCGAAGCGGCGCGCTGGCGCGTCGCGACGGCGCTCTGGGCGCTTCCGGCGATCGCGGTGACGGTTCTCGCCCTGCGTCTGCCCGCGCAAGCGCATCACGAAGACGACGCCGCGGTGCCGGACGTACCGTTTCGCTGGCGCGACATGCTGCGCGCATCGAACGTCTTCTTCGTCGCCGCCTACGCCGCGTTCGGCGTTGCGTACATCGCGTTCGTCACGTTCGCGGTCGCCGCGTTCGCCGCGCGGGGCATCTCCGCGCCGGCGGTGACGCTGATCTGGGCGGCGTGCGGCATCGCGGTGGTGTGCGGCGCGCTCGGCATCGGCGTCGTGCTCGGCAGCCCCGCGCACCGCTGGTCGCTCGCGATCCCGCTGCTGTGCGGCGCCGCCGGCAGCTTCGCCGCGAACTTGCCCGGCGTCGCGGGTGCGACGGCCGGCACGGTCTGCGTCGGACTCGGCTTGGCGGCGACGGCCGCCGTCGCGAGCGCGTTCGCCCGCGAGCGCAGCGACCGCGCCACGGCGGCACGCGCGTTCGCCGCCGTCACGACGGTCTTCGGCGTCGGCCAGCTCGCCGGACCGCTCATCGCCGGCGCGGCCGCCGACCGCTTCGGCCTCGCCGCGGTCCCGGTTTTCGCGGGCTTCGTCTTTCTGGCGGGCACGCTCGCAGCCTCGATCGACGCGACGCGCTGATCGAGCCGCATCTTCAGCGGCTGTCGACGAGGATCCGAGCGCGACATAGGCGCCGTCGGGCAGCTTCGCGAGGCGCACGCGGGTGGCTTCGGCTTTGCGGTGATCCGTCCCGGGCGGACGGCATGCGGCGAAGCGTCCGGACCGGCGAGCGGACTGCCTGCGGCGCTCGCGAACTTCCGCGCATGACGGCGATCCGGGACGGCAAACACTTCCGCGCCTGCAATCTGTGCGAGGCGATCTGCGGCCTGGAGATCACGGTCGAGAACGGCGCGATCACCGATCTGCGCGGCGACCCGCTGGACCCGCTATCGCACGGCCACGTCTGCCCCAAGGGCAACGCGCTGATCGACCTGCACGCCGATCCCGACCGGCTGAAGTCGCCGCTGCGGCGCACCGCGGCCGGCTGGGCGCCGATCGCGTGGGACGACGCGTTCGACCTCGTCGCCGATCGCCTGAAGGCGATCGTCGCGCAGCACGGTGACGACGCCGTCGGGATCTACCTCGGCAACCCGAACGTCCACAACAGCGGCACGCTGCTCAGCTCCGGCGGCTTCCTGCGCGCGCTGCACACGCGCAACCGCTTCAGCGCGACCAGCGTCGACCAGCTCCCGCACCACCGTGCCGCGGTCGAAATGTTCGGCCACCCGATGCTGGTCCCGGTCCCCGACCCCGACCGCACCGGCTACTTCCTAATCATGGGCGCGAACCCGCTGGCCTCCAACGGCAGCATCATGACCGCGCCGGGGATCCGCTCGCGGATCCAGGCGATCCGCGCGCGCGGCGGCCGCGTCGTGCTGATCGACCCGCGCCGCACCGAGACGGCCGCGGTCGCCGACGAGCACCACTTCATCCGGCCCGGCACCGACGCGCTCTTCCTGCTCGCGGTCGTCGACGCGGTCTTCCAGTCCGGCGCCGCGCGCCTCGGCCGCCTCGCGGCATTCACCGACGGCTTCGACGAGCTTCGCGCCGCCGCGGGCGCGTTTCCGGCGCATCGAGTCGCCGAGAAGACCGGGATTCCGGAAGAGACGATCCTCCGCATCGCGCGCGACTTCGCGGCCGCGCCGCACGCGGTCGCGTACGGCCGCGTCGGCCTGTCGACGCAGTCGTTCGGCGGGCTCTGCCAGTGGCTCGTCAACGCGCTCAACGCGATCACCGGCAACCTCGACGAGCCGGGCGGCATGATGTGGCCGCGCCCCGCGTACGATCTGCTGCAGCAGGCGGAGCGCGGAAAGGTGTACGCGGGCCGCTGGCGCTCGCGCGTGCGCGCGCTGCCGGAGTTCGACGGCGAGTTCCCCGTCGCGACGATGGCCGACGAGATGCTATTGCCGGGCCCCGGACAAGTGCGCGTGCTCGTCACGTCGGCGGGGAATCCCGTGCTTTCCACGCCGCACGGCACGAAGCTCGACGCAGCGCTGAGCGGCCTGGACTTCATGGTCAGCATCGACCCTTACGTCAACGAGACGACGCGCCACGCCGACGTGATCCTCCCGCCGGCGACCGGGCTCGAGGTCGACCACTACGACGTGATCTTCCATCACTTCGCGGTGCGCAACACCGCGCGCTACAGCGAAGCGCTCTCCGAGATCGGGCCCGAGCAGCGCTACGACTGGCAGATCTTCGAGGCGCTGCGCGAGCGCATCACCGGCAAGGCGGGAGCGAGCCCGGCCGAGCGCCTCGACCGCGGCCTGCAGCAAGGACCGTACCACACGAGCATCGACGAGCTGCGCGCCAACCCGCACGGCATCGACTACGGTTCCATGCAGCCGTGCCTCCCCGAGCGCCTGCTCACCGCGGACGGTCGCATCCGGCTCGCGCCTGCGGCATACGTCGCCGACCTCGCGCGGCTCGAGGCGGAGCTGGCCGCTCCCGCGCCCGAGCTGGTGCTGATCGGACGCCGGCAACTTCGCAGCAACAACTCCTGGATGCACAACGCTCCGCGCCTCATGCGCGGCCCCGACCGCTGCACGCTGATGATGAACCCCGCCGACGCGACCGCGCGCGGCATCGGCGCCGGCGATCCCGTCGTGATCCGTTCCGCCGTCGGCGAGGTATCCGTCCCGGCCGAGGTGACGAACGACCTGATGCGCGGCGTCGTCAGCCTGCCGCACGGCTTCGGGCACGCGCGCCCGGGCGTGGGCCAGTCACTCGCCGCCCAAAAGCCCGGCGCAAGCTATAACGACCTCGCCGATCCCGAGCGCCTCGACGACCTCACCGGAAACGCCGCGCTCAGCGGCGTCCCCGTCCAGGTTCGCCTGGCCGTCGCGGTTCCGCTCCATGCATAGCGGCCCATTCGAAACGGCCACGAGCCGCCGCCGCTTCTATCTCGACGTAGGGCTCCGAAAGCGGCCGGTCGGATCCGGCAGTGATATGGAAACACTCATGAACGCCGAGCGTGAGAAGCTTTCCGTCGACATGGAAAGTTTGTTCGGCGACATTCCGGCCGCAGTGGTCGGCGGAGTCGCAACCCGCGCGTATTCTCCGGAGCGCAAGACCCACGATGTCGACGTTCTGGTCGACCATGCGCGGTACGGGGAAGCGTTGCACCGCCTGGAACGGCTCGGATGGGGAAAGATACGCGATCTGTTCTTTACGGCCGGTCTGCTGGGTCTCTACGGTAGTGCCTGGGTGAAAGACGGCCAGAAGCTCGACGTCCTCGCAACGGATCAGCCGTGGGCCGAAGAAGCGCTCGCCGAAAAGAGCTACGATCAGACGGGGCTGCGCGTCATCGCGCTGCCGTATCTTGTCATGATGAAGATCGACTCCGCGCGCGGCATCGACCAGGGCGATCTCACCCGCATGCTCGGGCTTTTGGACGACGCCGGGGTCGAGTGCGTGGTGGACGTCGTTCGTCGCCACTACGGCGACCCGCACGGCGCCGAGGACGTCCGGCAGTACGCGATGCTGGGCAAGCTCGAGTACTGGACCCCGGACGCCGAACCGTAGGATCCTAAGGACGAAGAAGCGGTTCGAACTGCAACGCCTTGAACAGGAACGCATACCTGTCCGCAAGGCTGTCCGCTGCCGAGCCGGCCGCGCCGTAGTCGTGACCGGCATTCGCCGTGACGCGAAGCAGAATCGGCGCGTCGCCCGCTTGTGCGTGCTGTAGCGCCGCCGCGAACTTGTAGCTTTCGCTGGGCGGCACGCGGTCGTCGCGGTCGCCGGTCGCGATCAGCATCGCCGGATACGGCGTTCCGGCCCGGACGTTGTGCAGCGGCGAGTACGCGTACAGCGCGCGGAACGCCGCCTCGGACTCATCGCCGCGGCCCATCTCCGTCGCGGTTGAAGCGCCGGCATTCGTCTTCGGAAAGCGTACCATGTCGTAGACGCCCGCGCTCGAGGTCGCGGCGGCGAAGAGCTCCGGCCGCTCGGCCACGACCGCGCCGACCATCAAACCGCCCCACGACGCGCCGCTGAGCGCGAGCTTTCGGCGCGAGGTGATCTTCCGGTCGATCAGCAATTGCGCCGCCGCGATGACGTCGTCGAACGTGTGCTGCTTTCGCCCGAGCACGGCCGCACGGTGCCAGGCCTCGCCGTACTCGCCGCCACCCCGCGCGTTGACGACGGCGTACGCGCCGCCGAATCGTAGCCACAGCGCGTTCGCCGGGCCGAAGGACGGCGTCACCGTGAACACGTCGCCGCCGGCGCCGTAGCCGTAGAGAATCGTGGGCGTCGAGCCGTCGTAGGGCATGTCACCGCGGTGGCTGACGAATACCGGGACGCGCGTTCCGTCCGCCGACGTTGCGAACAGCTGCTCGGTCACGTACCGCGAGGCGTCGAACAGCGCGGCGCTGCGGGCAGCCACGGTGCTGCGGCCCGTGGTGACGTCGTACCGGTACGTCGTCGGCGGTTCGGTGAACGACTGATACGTATAGTACGCGAACGTCTGGTCGTCGGAGGCGAGCGGCACGGTCGCCGTTCCGGTCCCCGGCAGCGCGATCGTTCCGACCGCGCGGCCGCGCTCGTCCGCGATCGCGAGCACGCTGTGCACGTCGTGCAGGTAGTCGAGGTAGAACCGGTCGCCGATCATCGACGCGTCGTCGAGCACGTCGGCGCGTTCGGGCACGACCGTGCGTGCGACGTGCTTCGGATCGTTCAGATCGACCGCGATGACGCGCCCGTTCGGCGATCCCGCCTTCGTGAAGAAGAAGAAGCGCGTACCGCGGTCGGCGATCAAGCGGACCGGTCCGTCGCCGGGATCCACGAGGCGCGTCCGCGGCGCACCGGGCCGGTCGGCCGGAAACACGTCGTACCCGTTCAAGTCCGGCACGCCGAACGTCACGAGCGCGTAACGCGGATCCTCCGCCACGTACGCGGCCGGAAACTCACGCTCGTTCGCGGCGGCCGCGATCACGATGTCGGCCGACTGCGGCGTCCCGAGCTTGTGGTAGAACGTCTTGTAGAAGCCCGCCGGATTGTCGCGCTCGCTCCCGGACGCCGGCGCGTCGTACCCCGGATAGTAGAAACCGTCGTCTCCGTTGAACGACGCGTTGGCGTACTTGCTCCAGCGCACGACGTCCGGGCGATCCGTCGCGGTGAGCACGTCGCGCACGTGCCAGGTCACCCAATCCGACCCGTTGGTCTCGGTGCCGTATGCGAACAGCCGCCCCGACTTGCTCCACGCGGTGTACGCGACCGTCTCGCTGCGCGACAGCTCGTTCTCGTCGAGCAGCACGCGATCGGGCTGCAGCATCGCGTCGCGGACGAGGATCACGGGCCGCTTCCCGGCGATGCGGCGGGAGGACGTCCAGAACTCGCCGTGCCGTTCGAGCGGTGTCTCCGAGCTCGACGCGGCCGGATACATCGCGCGGAACGCCGTCGCGACCTCGGTCCGGTACGGCAACGCGTCGAGGTACCGCCGCGTGAGCGCGGCTTCGGCGCGCAACCACGCCTGCGTCTCGGGCGCGTCGGCGTTCTCGAGCGGCCGGTACGGATCGGGCACCGGCGTCCCCCAGTACGTGTCGACCACGTCGGCGCGCGGCGGCGCCGGATACGGCATCGGCGTGCGCGGCTGCGCAAGCACCGGTGCGGCCGCGAGCAGAAGCGCTCCGAGCAACACCAAGCGCACTAGAGCGCCGGCGTGAAGTTCAGGTTCTTCACGAGGAAGGCGTAGCGGTCGGCGACGTCGTCGATGATCTTCTCGGTCGGCCGCCCGCCGCCGTGGCCGGACTTGGACTCGACGCGCAGCAGCACCGGCGCGTCGCCGGCCTGCGCGTGCTGAAGCGCCGCGGCGAACTTGAACGAGTGCGCGGGATAGACGCGGTCGTCGTGGTCCGAGGTCATCACCATCGTCGGCGGGTACTTCCTGCCGTCCTTGACGTTGTGGTACGGCGAGTACGCGAACAGGTACTTGAACTGGTCGGCCGAGGCTTCCGCCGAGCCGTAGTCGGTCACCCACGCCTTGCCGACGGTGAACTTTTGGAAGCGCAGCATGTCGAGCACGCCGACCTCGGGGATCGCCGCGCCGAAGAGATCCGGTCGCTGTGTGATCGCCGCGCCGACCAGCAGCCCGCCGTTCGAGCCGCCGTTCGCCGCCAGCTTCGGCGTCGAGGTGATCTTCTTGTCGATCAGCATCTGCGCCGCCGCGAGGTAGTCGTCGAAGACGTGCGGCTTGTTGGCCAGCCGCCCGGCGTCGTGCCAGGCGTCGCCGTACTCGCCGCCGCCGCGCAGCGTCGCGACCGCGTACGCGCCGCCCATCCGCAGCCACATCGCGGTCGACGACGAGAACGAGGGCGTGAGCGAGATGTCGAACCCGCCGTAGCCGTACAGGATCGTGGGCGTCGTACCGTCGAGCGGCATGTCCCTGCGGTGCACCACGAACACCGGGACGCGCGTGCCGTCCTTCGACGCCGCGAAGAGCTGCTCGGTGACGTACGGCGCCGGGTCGAACGCGATCTTCGGCCGGATCGCGACGGCGCTCTTCCCGGTCAGCGTGTCGAAGCGGTAGATCGTCGTCGGGTACGTGTACGAGGTGAAAGGATAGTAGACGACACGGTCCTCGCGGTGCCCGCCCGGCAGCCCGCCGCTGCCGATCCCCGGCAGCGCGATCGACCCCGCCGGTTTGCCGTCGAGCGCGTAGATGCGCACCACCGAGTGCGCGTCGTGCAGGTACGAGACGTAGAGCTTGTTGCCGAGCAGCGTCGCGCCGTCCAGCGTGTCCGCCGACTGCGGCACGATGTCGTGCAGCGCGTGCGCCGGGTCGTTCAGGTCCACCCACACGAGCCGCCCGCGCGGCGCGCTCCGGTTGGTGGTGAGATAGATGCGCGTTCCGTCGTCCCCGACCGGGTTGTACTGGACGTTCGGGTCGAGCGCGAAGATCTCGTGGAACGCGGAGTCGGGCTCGGCGGCGCGCTTCCACGACCAGCTGTTACCGTCGCCCTTCGAAGCGAAGAAGTAGTCGTACTTCTGGTCGTCGCTGCGCTGAACGCTGAGGAACTCGTCCGGCTTCGCCGTGGTCACGAGCCGGTCGGCGGACTGCGCCGTGCCCAGCCGGTGGAAGTACAGCTTGTGCGCGCCGAGCGCGCTCAGCGTCGCGTTGCCGCCCTTGGGCGGATCGTAGGCTTCGTAGTAGAACCCCGTCTTGCCGGCCCACGACGCGCCCGAGAACTTGCTCCACTGAATGCTGTCCGGCAGGTCGCGGCCGGTCGCCACGTCTTTCACGTGCCACGTCTGCCAGTCGGCGCCGGACGACTGCGTCGCGTACGCCGCCAAGCTGCCGTCGTGCGTCGGGTGGAATCCCGCCAGGGCCACGGTGCCGTCCGCCGCGAGCTTGTTCGGATCGAGCAGCACGCGCGGCGTCCCGTGCTCGCCGCGCCGCACGTACAGCACGCTTTGGTTCTGCAGCCCGGCGTTCCGCGACTGGAACCACCAGATCCCGTCGTGGAACGGCGCGCTCAGCTTCTCGTAGTCGAGCAGCTTGCGGTAGTCGTCGCGAATCGCATTGCGCTGCGGGATCGCGTCGAGATACTGCCGCGTGAGATCGCCCTCCGCCTTGACCCACGCGGTCGTCTGCGGCGCGTCGACGTCCTCGAGCCAGCGGTACGGATCGGCGACGCTGGTACCGAAGTACGTGTCGCTCACCGAGCCGCGCGGAGCGGGGGGATACGCGAGCCGAACGCCGGCGGCCGGGGCGGGTGAGGCGGCGACCAGCAGCGCTGCCGCCATGAAGAAGAAGCGACGCATCACGCGCCTCTTCTACGGATTAAACCGGAGGCGCCTGCACTCCGTGCGCGAAGGCCTCGAGCCGCGCGCGGTCGATCGAGCGCACGCGCCCGCGGTCGAGCTCGACCGCCTGCGCGTTCTTGAGCCGGATCAGCGCGCGCGCCGCCATGTCGCGCACGGTTCCGGCCGCTGCGGCGATCTGCGCCTGCGAGAGGTTCTCCACGCCCGGCAGCCCCGTTGCCATCCCGGTCGTCGCCGGCGCGTACGACATCAGGAACTTCGCCACGCGCTGCAGCACGTGCGCGAACGCGAGGTCGGCGATCGTGTCGATCGAGCGCCGCCGCGCCTGCGAGGACGCCGCGAGGAACCCGAGCGCGAGCTCGCTGTCGTTGCGCACCGCGTGCAGCACCGCTTCCGAGGGCACCAGCACGATCGTGCAGTCGGTCAGCGCCTCCGCGCGCGTGGTCGCGCCGCCGCCGTCGAAGGTGCCCGACTCGTTCAGCGGGTCGTGCGTGAGCCGCTCGCCGAGCGCGTGCGTCTTGCCGTCCGGCGAGAGCAGCGTGTAGACGACCTTGCCGCTGCGCACGAAGCCCAGGTACGGCCAGATCTCGCCTTCGTCGAAGATCGTCTCGCCGGTGCGGTACGAGCGCTCGGTCGCGACCGCGGCGAGCTCGCCGATCGTCGCCTGCTTCGCGTTCGCGAACGGCGCGGCGTGCGAGAGGAACGTCGCGGTGTCGGCCCGCTCGTCGATGCGCTCGACGCGGATCGTCCAGCGGCTGCTGCCGAGGTTGCGCGCGTCCCACGAGAAGCGGCCCGCGCGGTACTGCTGGAACTCGTTGCGCAGCGAGCGCGGATCGGTCTCCTCATTCAATTCCAGGATGCCGCCGACGGGCAGCTTGTCGAAGGCGTCGAAGATCCGCGAGCTCCTGTTCTGGGCCGGCAGGGTTCGCGCGTCGATCGAGACCGACGCCACGCGGCTCGTTGGCATCGGTTCCTGGGATGCGGGCGCAGGGGGCGCTTTCCCTGCGGGCAGAAGGCGCGCGCGTGCCCTCGCTCCGCCGCTGGGCCGCACGCGGGCTCGACGTCCTGGCCGTCCTCGTCGTCCTCGCCGCGGTCGCGAAGTTTCTGATCCTTCCGCGCCTTCCGCAGCACCGGATCGCTCAGGCGCCGCCGGTCGCGCTGGCGACGCTCGGCGGCGGCCGGTTCGACCTCTCCAAGAGCCGCGGGCGCCTGGTCTTCCTCGACTTCTGGGCCTCGTGGTGCGACCCGTGCCGCGCCTCGATCCCGCTGGTGCAGCACTTCCGCCGCGCCCATCCCGGCGTCGACGTCGTCTCGGTCGACGTGGGCGAGCCGGTCGAGCTGGTGCGTCCCTTCGCGCAGCAGTTCAAGATGGACGACGTCGCGCTCGATCCGGACCAGACCGTCGCCCACGCGTTCGGCGTGACCGGCTACCCGACGCTGTTCGCGATCGACGCAACCGGCCGCGTCCGCGCCCGCTGGGACGGCTTCAACCCCGACATCGAGCGCGAGATGTCCGAAGTCGCCGCCCGCTACGGTCCAACTCGAAAAACGGCGATGTCACCCTGAGCCTGTCGAAGGGTCAGCCGCAGCGGTCAGCGTCCCGTGAACTGGGCCTTGCGCTTGTCGAGAAACGCTCGCGAGCCTTCGGCGAAATCGTCGGTCGTCACGGCCTGACCGAACAGCAGCGGTTCCAGCGCGAGTGCGTCGTCGAGACCGAGCGACGCGCCGTCGACGATCGCGCGCTTCGTGGCGGCGACCGCGAGCGGCGCCTTCGACGCGATCAGGGCGGCGATGCGCCGCGCCTCCGCGAGCAGCCCGTCGAGCGGCACGACCTTCTGCACGAGCCCGGTGCGCAGCGCTTCCTGGGCGTCGATCATCTCGCCGGTGAGGCACAGATACATCGCCATGCCTTCGCCGATCAGCCGCGTCATGCGCTGCGTTCCGCCATACCCCGGCAGGATGCCGAGATTCACCTCCGGCTGGCCGAATTTCGCGTTCTCGCTCGCCACGCGTACGTCGCACGCCATCGCGAGCTCGCAGCCACCGCCGAGCGCGAAGCCGTTGACCGCCGCGATCACCGGGATGCGCACGCGCTCGATGGCGCGCGTCAGCGCCTGCCCTCTCCGTGCCTGCGCCTCGCCGGCGTGCGCGTTCGGCAGCGCGTTCAGCTCGCCGATGTCCGCGCCCGCCGCGAACGCCTTCGCGCCCGCGCCGGTCAAGATCACCGCCCGCAGCGCGTCATCGCCGTCCAGCTCGGTGAAGGCCGCCGCGAGCTCGTCCAGCATGGTGCGGTTCAGTGCGTTGAGCACGTTCGGCCGGTTCAGCGTGATGGTGGCGACGGGCCCGTCACGCTCCAGCAGGATCGTTTCCATGGTCGCCCGCGCTACGGCGGGGTTTTCGGATCGCCCTCCCTCTGCTATATTGGAAGGCCATGCGTACCGCCTACCACCAGGCGCTGGAGAACACGCGCCTCGACGTCGTCCGGCTGGGCGCGCTGGTCTCCGACGCCATTCGCTCGGCGATGCAAGCGCTCGAACGCCGCGACGTCGTGCTGGCCGGACACGTGGTGGCCGGTGACGACGAGATCGACGACACGCGCCGCCGCGTCGAAACCGCCTGCATCGAGCTGATCTGGAAGCAGCAGCCGGTGGCGGGCGAGCTGCGCGCGATCGCCGGGATGCTGCAGATCGTGACCGACCTGGAGCGCATCGGCGACTACGCCGTCG
>Ga0066662_10001246_pt1 | contig 11539 bp, 7 predicted proteins | sample GraSoiAngelo_111_FD_133939 | JGI IMG/M metagenome (GOLD analysis project Ga0066662, IMG submission 133939) | Grasslands soil microbial communities from the Angelo Coastal Reserve, California, USA - 14_0903_12_40cm | ecosystem: Environmental > Terrestrial > Soil > Grasslands | place: USA... | reverse complement strand
TCGCCGTCGTCTCCCCGTTGCGAAGATCGTACTTCGCTTCGCACCAAATGCATCGTGCTCGCCAAAGATTTCCGTGAAGCTCAATACAAGAGCGCGAGCCTGCCGCCTGATGCAGCCCATCAACGTTCTGCGTGACGAGCGTGAAATCCTCGAACCGGTCCTGCCAGCGCTCAATCGCCAGGTGCGCCGCGTTCGGAGCGATGCTTTCAATTACATCCCTGCGATAATTAAACCACTCCCACACTTCCGCCAGATTGCGCTCAAGCATTCCTGCTGATGAAATCTTGTCGAACGGCATTCCCTTCCAAACCGCCGTCTGGCCTCCGCCGCGAAACGTGGGCACGCCTGATTCAGCCGAGACGCCCGCGCCCGTCAAAACGAAAACGCGCCGCGCCTCTCTGAATCGCCTGCGCAACTCTTCGGAGATTCCGGTCTCTTGATTCACGCTCATTCGAGTATTAAGGATGGTATCAGAGCGCACCAAAAAATTAAAAATGAGAAATGCAAAATGAAAAATCCTGAGGGAAGCTGTCCGCAATTTTTCATTTTGCATTTTTAATTTTACATTCCTACTGGGCTATACTGCCTACTTTGCTGAAAACGATTATTTGCTACTGTAGATAAAGGAACATGAATCTTTTAGAATTACAAACCAATTTGCGCGAATCCATCGTTAAAGCCGCGCAAGATTCTTTTGCTGTAACGCTCGAACAGGTCTCCGCAGAAGTCCCGCCGCGCACAGAGCTTGGCGATATTGCGTTCCCGGTCGCATTCGAGCTTGCAAAGCGAATCAAGCAGGCGACGGGAGAGAAACGTGCACCTCGCGCAATCGCAGAGCAGCTTGCCGATGTGCTTCAGAAGACCGAAGGCGTTGCGCGCGTTGAAGTCGCAGGAGCAGGATACCTGAACGTCTTCTTTGACCGCGCAAGGTTTCTTTCCAATTTCTCGACGCAAGACAAAGTCTCAACCGAAATTGATTCCGTTACTGACACTCGACCGAAGCGCATGGTCGAGCACACGAGTATCAATCCGAATAAGGCAGCGCATATTGGTCACGTCCGCAACGCTGTGCTCGGCGATACGTTCGTCCGCATACTTCAAGCTGCCGGCGAGCGCGTCGAAGTTCAGAACTACATTGACAACACAGGCGTGCAGGTCGCAGACGTTGTCGTGGGCTTCATTCAACTTGAACAGATGGCGCTCGAAGACATAAAAGCTCTGGACCGCTCGCTTCCAGCGGACCACCTGTTTGATTACTACTGCTGGGATTTGTACACGCGCGTTGGTCTCTTCTACCGCGACGATGACCCGAACGGCGAAACGAATGTAGAGCGATTGAAACTTCGCGCCCAAACACTTCACTTAATCGAAGAGGGCGACAATCCGACAGCAGAACTCGCAGACTACGTCGCAACGCGAAACGTACAGTGCATACTAGACACAATGGAGCGTCTTGGCATTCGCTACGATGTGCTCCCGCGCGAGTCTGAAATTCTTCGTCTGAAATTCTGGGATCATGCGTTCGAAAGAATGAAGGAGACAGGTGCAATTCATTGTCAGACGGAAGGAAGAAATGCTGGCTGTTGGGTGATGCCCTTTGAGTCCCACACTGGAACTGACGAGCACGAAGCCGATAAGATAATCGTTCGCTCGAACGGCACTGTCACTTACACGGGCAAAGACATCGCATATCAACTCTGGAAACTCGGACAGCTTGATCTGGATTTTTACTACAAGCCATTTCGCTCTTACCCGGACGGACACATCACCTGGATTACAACCGCAGAAGCTCAGCCAGTCGAAAGCTGCGAGCCGGGCGAGAATGTTCTGCCAAGCTTTGGCGCAGGCGCAACTGTTTACAACGTGATTGATTCGCGCCAGTCTTACACTCAGGACATAGTGCGCAGAGGTGTTGCGGCAGTCGCGCCCCATATCGGCGAGCAAGCGAGCGTGCATCTCAGTTACGAGATGGTCGCGCTCTCAATCGCCGCCAGCGACGAGCTTGGAATCAAATTATCAGACGAAGACCGCGCACGTCCCTTCGTTGAGATGAGCGGTCGCAAAGGCTTGGGCGTGAAAGCGGACGATCTAATCAATCGCCTTGAAGCGGACGCGCTACGCGAAGTTGAAACCAGGCATCCTGAAATTTCAGATAAAGAGAGGCGCGCAACAGCGCACATCATCGCCGTCGGCGCGTTGCGCTACTTCCTACTGAAATTCACGCGTAACTCCGTAATCGCTTTCGATTTCAAAGAAGCCCTATCGTTTGAAGGCGAGACAGGACCTTATTGCCAGTATTCAGCCGTGCGCGCTAACTCAATCTTCCGCAAACTGGACGAAGCGGCGCAGGCCGATGCAGTTGAAAAGATCGGGCTTGCAGCAAGAGGTGACGCTTCGATTATGGAAGAGATGGCGCGCGTTCTGGAAGGCGAGAGCGGCGATGAAATCTGGTCGCTCGTGACTCTTGCCGCAAGGCTTGACGAAGCAGTCGCGCAGGCAGTTGCAGCGGCAGAGCCTGCGCTCGTTGCAAAGTACACTTTCAATCTGGCGCGTGCCTTCAATCTCTTCTACCATCGTCACCGCATTATCGCCGAAGAGAATGAGACGCGCCGCGCAGTGCTCGTCACAGTCGCAGACATAACGCGTCGTCAACTGACTTTGGCGCTTGCAACACTCGGCATTAGTGTTCCTGAACGAATGTAACAAGGAGTTTCCTTTGCCCGCTTTCACTGTACTTTTATTAAATATTGAAGGTATAAATGGCTTGAATCGTTTATTCGTGAATCGTGAATCGTAGATAGATGAAAAAGCTTTTCACTATTCACGATTTACGAGTTTCGATTCACGCGGAGATATTTATGTTAATAGTAATGAAGACGGATGCGACCGAGAGCGAGATAGATCATGTGGTCAGCATCGTTAATGAACTTGGGTTGCGCGCTCACACTATGCCGGGTGCTACGCGCACGGCCATTGGCATCACTGGCAATCAGGGCGCGGTTGATGTGACCCGTTTTGAGAATCTGCCGGGTGTTGCAGAAGCCATTCGCGTAAGCAAGCCTTACAAGCTAATCACGCTCGACCTCAGACCGGATAAGACAGTCGTTCGCATCGGCGACGCTACGATTGGAGGCGACGAGCTTGCAATCATCGCTGGCCCTTGCGCGATTGAGAGCCGCGCGCAGGCTTTCGCTATCGCAGAGTCTGTGCGACGAAGCGGTGTGCGATTCTTTCGCGGCGGCGCATTCAAGCCGCGCACGTCGCCTTACGCTTTTCAAGGGTTAGGCGAAGAGGGTTTGAAGATTCTAGCTGAAGTGCGCGAGACTTACGGATTGAAGATTGTAACCGAAGCTCTTGATGAAGCCGGAGTTGATCTGGTCGAACGCTACGGCGACATGATTCAGATAGGCGCGCGCAACATGCAGAACTTTTCTCTGCTTCGCCGCGCGGGTCGCTCCCGTCTGCCTGTTCTCCTAAAGCGCGGCTTGGCCGCAACGCTCGACGAATGGCTGCTCGCGGCTGAGTACATCATGGCCGAAGGAAACTACAACGTTGTGCTCTGCGAGCGCGGCGTTCGCACCTTCGCACAGCACACTCGAAACACTCTTGACCTCGCGGCGATTCCAGCCGTGCGTCGCATCTCTCATCTTCCGGTTGTCGTTGACCCATCGCACGGCACTGGCAAGAATCACATGGTCATCCCGCTCGCTCGCGCGGGCGTTGCCGTCGGAGCCGACGGATTGATTATAGAGGTCCACGATCAGCCGGAACGCGCTCTTTCAGACGGCGCGCAGGCACTGACGCTTGAGCAGTACGACCAGCTTGTTCAGGAAGTGAGAGCCATACATGAAGTGATAACACCTGCCACTGTTGGCTAATTTACAACTTAGCCCGCGCAAGCGGGCGACCAGAGTAAAGCCCCGTGCCAAGGCCGAAAGGCCGAAGCGCGGGGAATAGATGTCAGTTAAAACCAGACGTATAGAGGAAGGCGGCTGCTTCGACGCCTTCCCTTTTTATTTGTGAGCGAATAACGTTTACAATAAGAACCAAACGACAATGGCAAGCAGTAAGACAATCAAAGAGAAAACGATTCATCATGCTCAGTCTGCGTCGGATGCTGCGAGTGAGCGAGTTGATCTGCCGATAACAGGGATGACCTGCGCCGCATGTGCGCGACGCATTGAGCGAAAGCTATCGAAGACTCCGGGCGTTCATCAAGCGGGCGTTAACTTTGCTACTTTGCGCGCGACTGTAGAGTACGATCCGCAATCAACGAACGTAAGCAAGCTAATCGAGGCTGTGAAAGATGTCGGCTACGGGACGGCTGGCACGGCGCGCGTCTGCTTCATCGTTGACGATTCGGCGCGGCCTTCCGGGACAAGCCGATTACTTGAAAAGCGTCTTAATTCGCTCGGCGGCGTCGTAAGCGCATCTTTCAATTTAGGCACGATGGAGGTGCGCGCAGAATATCTTCCTCAATCAATCGAAGTAAGAAAGATTCGGCGCATGATTGAAGAGTTGGGCTATCGCGTGCGCGAAGTCTCTGGAAGCGGCGGGGACGAAGCCGCTCAGGATTCTGAACAGGCGGCGCGCGAAGCAGAGTATAAGGGACTGCGTAGAAAATTCTGGTTCGCAACGCTTCTTTCTCTTCCAGTGCTAGTCATAGCTATGTCGCACGGTCGCATCTCACTCTTAAACTTCTCTGGCATCAATTACCTTCAACTCGCCCTGACGACTCCCGTAGTCTTCTATTCCGGATGGCAGTTCTATCGCGGCGCATGGGCTGCCTTTCGTCATCGCGCTGCCGACATGAACACGCTGATTGCAGTCGGCACGGGCGCAGCCTATCTATACTCGGTTGCAGCCACAATCTTTCCAAACTTTTTTTCAGCGCAAGCAAACAGCGCTGCTATGCCGGGCATGAGCGGAATGAGCGCTTCCGAGTCGCCAGTCTATTTCGAGGCTGCGTCTGTCATCATCGCGCTCATCCTTCTGGGAAGAATGCTTGAGTCGCGCGCCAAAGGAAGAACTGGCGATGCGATTCGTCGTCTTATAGGTCTTCAGCCGAAGACGGCGCGCGTCGTGCGCGATAATCATGAAAGAGATATTCCCGTCGAAGAGGTTTTGACGGGCGACATCATCTTGGTCCGACCCGGAGAAAAGATTCCTGTTGATGGTGTGGTTATAGAAGGCTCGTCAGCCGTTGATGAATCTATGCTGACAGGCGAGAGTTTGCCTGTTGAGAAGGCGAAGGGCGCGGAGGTCTTTGGCGCGACGCTAAACAAGACAGGCTCTTTCAAATTCCGCGCGACAAAGGTAGGCAGTGATACTACGCTTCAGCAGATCGTAAAACTCGTCGGGGACGCGCAAGGCTCGAAAGCTCCGATTGCGCGCATGGCCGATGTTATCAGCGGCATCTTCACGCCCCTAGTCATCTTGATCGCAATAGCAACGTTCGTCACATGGTTTGTTCTTGCTCCCGAACCGACGCGCTTCACTATGGCTTTACTTAACGCAGTCTCTGTTCTAATCATAGCCTGCCCCTGCGCGCTGGGGCTAGCGACGCCTACGGCAATCATGGTCGGGACGGGCAAAGGCGCGGAGAACGGCGTTCTAATAAAGGGCGGCGAATCGCTGGAGATTGCACACAGGATTCAGACAATCGTGCTCGATAAGACCGGAACGATCACGCGCGGAGAGCCAGCGCTTACGGACATTGTAAGACTTGATGGCCTGGACAAAATCTCTGATGAAGAGTTGTTGAGGTTGGCTGCATCTGCCGAGAGAGGGAGCGAGCACGCCGTAGGCGCTGCGATTGTAGAATCGGCTCAAGAGCGTGGTCTGACGCTTTCTGATGCTTCAAACTTTCAGGCAATCGCAGGTCGCGGCATTGAAGCAGACGTTGGCGGTCATCATCTGCTGCTCGGAAATTCAAGATTGATGATTGAACGTAACATCGCTCTCGACGGCCTGAAAGATCGCGCAGTCCATCTCGCTTCCGAAGGCAAGACGCCAATGTTCATCACAGTAGATAATCGCCCGGCAGGAATCATTGCCGTCTCGGACGAGATAAAGCCTGAGTCCAAAGAAGCAGTCGAAGCCTTCAAACGCATTGGTCTCGAAGTCGTAATGATTACGGGCGACAATCGCCCGGCGGCTGAGGCGGTTGCAAGACGCGTCGGCATCAAGCGTGTCCTTGCGGAAGTTTTGCCGGAAGGCAAGAGCCTTGAGATTAAGCGGCTTCAACAGGAGGAGAAGAAAGTCGTAGGCATGGTAGGCGATGGAATCAACGACGCGCCCGCGCTCACTCAAGCCGACGTAGGAATCGCAATCGGCACAGGCACTGATGTAGCAATCGAAGCCTCAGACATCACGTTAATCCGCAGCGACCTGCGCGGCGTTGTAACGGCTATCGCACTTTCGCGCGCGACGATTCGCACCATCAAACAGAATCTCTTCTGGGCTTTCATCTACAACATCATAGGAATCCCCATAGCAGCAGGACTGCTCTATCCATTCACTGGCTGGCTGCTCTCGCCCATAATCGCAAGTGCCGCGATGTCGCTTTCAAGTGTTTCGGTCGTGACGAACAGCTTACGATTGCGCAGGTTTAAGCCGCCGATAAGTTAAGATAGATTCTGCGTTGACCATTGCCGCGCGAGGGTTTCCATCAACTAACTCTTCCAGCCAGAATCTCCGCCAAGTTCTTACTGAACACTGAGCGCGGCATAACTCTGTCGAAACCTGATTGCCCGGCTCTCTGCTGCAACTCTGTCTGGACGTGTGAGAAGAAACCTATCAGAGGCGTGCTCTGTAAACTACTGTCCGCTTTTATCTGTAGCGCAAGGTCAAACGGATCGCATTTAGTTGAATGAAGGTCTGCGATGATAAGCGCGGGTGATTCAGCGCGCGCTTTTTCCAGAGCATCTTCGGCGCTTTTTACAAAGCGCACTTCCAAACCGATCTGCTCGGCTGTCGCGCGAATCTTCGAGGCGAAGAACATATCGTCCACAACGGCCAACACATATTTTCCCATTTGCTACTTTTCTTTCCCGGAAAATGCTTCCCGCAAACTTTGCATTGATTTTTCGATTCGCGTAAAAGATATTTCACACATGGCGACTCTTCAACAAGACGGCCTTAGAACTTCAGACGAAGCGGGAAGCTGTCTGGAAGTTGATAGCTTCGCCGGACCATTCGAGATTGAAAGAGAGCAATCAACCCTCGTCATTGCATCTTACAATATACGCTACGCAGTCGGCTCGCGCCTGATAGGTGGAAGCCTCGGTCGCCGACTTGGAATCTCATTGCCGAAGCGTCGCCCGCGTCTCGTCGAGCGAAATATAGAGAGGGGCGCGCGAATACTTTCCGACAATCTGCGTCTTCCCGCGCCGCAGATTTTAGCATTGCAGGAGGCGGATAAAGAGACTGTTCGTGCGGGAAGCCATCACATAGCGCGCGAGTTGGCCCGGCGTCTTCGCATGAACTACGCTTTCGCTCCTTTGAATGTAGAGCAGGGTGAAAGCCCTAAATCGAGAGAATGGTATCTAAACTTTGAAGAGCAAATCTCGCCCGCTGAGACCGGAAGAACGGGCGTAGCGCTTCTCAGTCGCCTGCCCTTCGCTGAAATTAAGCGTCTGGATTTACCTTGGCACAAATGTGCATGGCGACCAAGACTGGCGATTGCCGCAACGTTTCAAATTGGCGAACGAAGACTCCACCTCTTCAATTCTCACATTGATCCGCACTCGACGATTCCAGAGCAGATCGAACAGCACGAGGCCGTTCTCGCACACGCAGATGAGATTGATGACCCTGTTATCCTGCTCGGCGATTTCAACACGCTCTCGAAGCGCTCATGCCTGCGCATACGGGAGTTTCTTGAATCCAGAGGCTACACGACACCGTTTCGCACGGGCACTGCGACGTGGCGCTCAGGCCCCATTCGTTTGCACACGGACTGGATTTTCACGCGCGGCGCGAAAGTTTTAAGTTACGGCGTTGTGCGCCGCTTGAGCGTTTCGGACCACTGGCCTGTATGGGCTGAGATTGATTTGAAGGATTAACACGGCATGACGAATAAGATGGTTACAAGTCGCAGCAATGCGTTCATCAAGTACGCGCGCGCCGTGCGAGATGGCAGGCATCGTGGGCTAATGTTTCTTGAAGGCTTGCGGCTGTGTGAAGAGGCGTTTGATTCTCTCAGTGTAGATAGTATCCTTGATGTCATCCACACTGAGAGAATATCTAATGATAAGCGCGGCTCTTACTTACTTGATTCTTTAAGAGAGTCGGGAAAACATCTGACTCTCGTCAGCGAATCCGTCTTCACCTCCATCTCCAACATGAAGTCGCCGGAAGGGATTGTCATTCTTGCAACGCGTCCGGTCAACAAGAATTCTTCATCGCTTAAAATCTCAGACGAAGTTCCCCTGCTCGTCATCATGCACAAAATCAATAACCCATCGAACGCGGGCGCTATCTTACGCACGGCTGAGGCCATGGGCGTAAACGGAGTTATCGTGACCGAAGGCGCAACAGACATCTTTGCTCCGAAGGCGCTTCGCGGGGCAATGGGTTCAAGCCTTCGATTGAAAATCTGGACGGGCGCAAATTTTTTTCAGGCAATCAATTTTTGCAGGAGGCAATCAATTCGGGTCATCTGCGCAGAGCTTCACGGCAGAAGCTCGCACACGGAGATTGATTGGACAGCGCCCATAGCATTGTTAATAGGTTCAGAAGCTACGGGGCTTGAGCCGGATGAGATTGCCACAGCAGACGAGTCTATGACAATCCCAATGCACCCGCCCGTCGAAAGCCTCAACGTAGCGGTTGCAACAGGTATTATTCTTTTCGAGGCTGCGAGACAAAGAGCAGCAGGCAGTAGGCAGTAGGCAGTTGGCAGTTGGCAGTAAGAGAAAAGCTTTCCTGTTTTTCTGCCCACTGCCTACTGCCTACTGCCTACTACTTTTCCCTGACGGTGCATTTCGGATAGAATAGCGGAGCTTGAATGAAAAGATTCGTTCTCCCCCCGTAAAATAGTTTGACCAGGCGTTTGAGAGCCGGTCTTCGGCCCTTGATTAACTCTAGTGCGCTCGTGCCAGACATCAACGGTTTATTGTCTTTATGAAAAACGAGAAGGATCAGAAACCTGCTCAGGAAAGAAAAGAGGCGCTGCCCGAAAGACTCCTGCGCCGCGTCTTTGAAGGCATGGGCGCAGTGGTTGATCGCGGCCTTGGGCGCGACACGACTTCTGCGGGCAGGCTGACTACGACTGCGCTTTTAGATCGCATGAAGCATCTGATTGACGAGCGCGCCCGCGTGGAAGATGACGGCACGCGCCTGGCCCCGCACTTTATGAAACTCAAGGTCGAGTGGGGCACGCATTCCGAAGCCCCGCCCGAAATCATTGAAGAGCTTGAGCACGAAGTCCTAGCCGCCGCGATTGACTACATCAACGATAGCCGCTACACGACGCTTGCGCCCGTGAAGGTAGAAGCACAGGTTGATATTTTCACTTCTGGCGTTTCGGTTGATCCAACCTTTGGCGAGTTTGAAGAACAACTCAGAGAGCAGGACGAAGCAAAGCGAAGGGAGAAGGAGCTAGGCTCGCCTCTCATTCCCAAAGGTTTCATTGACCAGGCTCATGTCACCGCCCGCGTCACAACTATGGATGGAACGCGGGACGTTCCCTTAACTTTCAAACTCGGAAGCGGTCGCTTGAGCGTTGGACGCGGCACGGACAACGAGTTGTTTCTTAACGACAAGAGCGTTTCAAAGATTCACGCGGCGCTAGTGATGAATCGTGAAGGGACGCTTCTTGTAGCCGACACAGGCTCGACCAACGGGACATACATAAACGGTCGTCGCATAGGCTACGGCGAAGCACGCCAGATAGAGGATGGCGATGTCGTGGCTTTCGGCGACGTAGAGGTTCGCTTTCTTAAACATAAGTAGATTCGACTATGTCTCTCATACTGCTTTTACAAACAGCCGCGAACACAGCGACTGCTACTGCAAACAATAACGCAGCATCTCCGTCGCTTGAAAAACAGCCCGCACTTCTCAGTCTGATTTACGTCGGCGGGCTTGCCCTGATGGTGCTGTGGCTCGTCATCTCGCTCATACGCCATCGCCGCCAACGCTCAGCGCTGGCCGCAATCGCGCCGGAAGATTTGCCCGATGAAGTGCGGCAGCGATTGGGCGCGACTTCGACTAATCGCGGCCTGCGCGTACTGCGCTGGCTCTTCATCGCGCTCGCGCTCACGACCTACGGCTTTCACGTTTACTGGGCGCGATTCGCCGCTCAGACCAATGAGCGTTTTCAGGAACTCAGCTACAAGGATTTGCGCAACCGTCGTCTAAGCGAATCAACCTTGCGCGGCTGGATTCTGGACCGCACGGGCGAGTTGAAGAATGCTCTTGCGCTCTATCGCCGCGACGCGAACGGCAACATCGAGCGTGATTATCCAATGGACACACAGTTCGCTCATCTCTTCGGTTCAGACCGTGGCGACCCAGGGCTTGAACGCACACTCTTCGGCGTTCAGAGCATAGATGTCCCCGAAGCATTGCAGGTCGTACTTGGGCAGGACGTTCAGCAGCGTGCGAGCAAGGATGTTCAGATTACGATTCATCACGAACTGCAACAGGCAATCGTTGACCAACTCAAAGGCAAGAACGGCGCGGTCGTCATTTTCAATCCGCAGACGGGCGAAGTGTTGGGAATGTACAGCAACCCTTCTTACAGCTTGAAAGAGGTTCAGGACGAGGCTCGCTGGGTTCAGCTTAATGCAGACGAGCGCGACAAGCCGCTCTTGAATCGCGCCCTTCATCAATACTACATTCCGGGTTCATCCTTCAAAACGCTGATGATAATTGCTGCGCATCGCGCCGGGATTCAGGACACTGAGTTTGTTTGCAGCGGCGGAGGCTACATCGCTATGCCCGGCGCAAAACCAATCTTCGACGATGGTGGTCCGGGCGAAGTACACGGCCTGCTCGGAATTGATCACGCGTATGAAGTTTCCTGCAACCAGTATTTCGCGCAGATGGCCGTCAAGCTTGGACCGGAAAGAATCAGAGAGGCGGCGAAGCTCGTCGGCATCGGAGCTTACGACACGCCAGAAGAGACCACGCGCGGACGCCGGGAGGTTGAAATCTGGAATGCAAGCACGGATGCTATAAAACGCGCTCTCGCTCCAACGGAAGCGACTATGGTGACTGGAAAGCTCGGCCCAAAGTTTAATAAGTTCGATCTTGCGCTCGAAGGTTATGGTCAGGGTTACGCCGGACAGATGACGCCGTTTCAGATGGCGCTTCTTGCTTCCACAATAGCAAACATGAATGGCGATTTGATGAAGCCAAGGATTGAGATGAATCGTCCTAACGAGGTTTTCAATCACGTTCTGACGCCTGAGTTGGCTGCGCGCCTGCGCGAGATAATGGGCCTGGTCACGGGCGGACCAGCAGGAACGGGGCGAGGCGTCTTCGCGCCAATCAAAGCGGCTGGCATCAACACCGGAGGCAAGACCGGGAC
>Ga0066662_10001243_pt1 | contig 11556 bp, 11 predicted proteins | sample GraSoiAngelo_111_FD_133939 | JGI IMG/M metagenome (GOLD analysis project Ga0066662, IMG submission 133939) | Grasslands soil microbial communities from the Angelo Coastal Reserve, California, USA - 14_0903_12_40cm | ecosystem: Environmental > Terrestrial > Soil > Grasslands | place: USA... | reverse complement strand
TTCTGGACCGTTCGCGGTGCCAACGCCATCATCGCCCTTCGCTGTTGCCGACTCAGTGGTCGGTTTGAGGATTATTGGGAGGCGAGGCGCGCTTAGTTCTCACTTTTATGTCGCACACCCCTAGCAGCTATTTTGGGCTTATCGTCCAGTGCTCTGACCGTGTGATTTTTGGGATAGCCAGCGAAAGCTGGCGGCATTCTTGTAGCCACAGCGCAAGCTGTGGGTATAGAAATAGATAAGGAACAGAGCTGGCGAAGCCAGCGCCATAACTGTAATGCACCCTCATTCCATCGGAAGCCTCGATTCCTATTTCCATGCGGTCAGAGCACTAGGAGGATACGCCTGTTGCTTCGCCGTCCGGAAGAATTGGATGGCCTGATCTCGCGTCACATTGGAAAAAATCCCGAAGGAAGTTGTCGAGCATAAGTTACCCTAAGCCAGTGAGCGGCACTTTGCAGGCACTGACATTTGAGCTGTTCGCCTTCCGTTTCCAGTTCCGCGCGCTTGAATATGTCTACTTTCCTCCGGGGAAAGCCGGCAACATCGTTCGCGGCGCGCTGGGGCGGACTTTCCGCAAGTTCGCCTGCGCTCCGTCCTGCTCTGATGCGCGCCTTTGCAGCCAGCGGGACCTGTGCGCTTACGCCCGGCTCTTCGAACCGGTAGCCGTCGAAGCCGGCCCCAGCGGCTTTCATGATTGGCCGCGCCCATTTGTTATCCGGGCTGCGCATCTGGATGCCTGCCGCGTCCGTCCGCAGGAAATCTTCCATTTTGATCTGTGCATGTTTCAGTTACACGGCCCGGCGCTGGCTTATTTCGCCTTCAGCTTCCTGGAATTGGTTCGTGAAGGCCTGGGACCAGGGCGGGCGAAGGTCGAACTTGCCGCTGTCCATTCCTTGACCGCATCAGGAGAAGTGGGGACCAAAGTTTTCGATGGCGGCATTCTCGGCGAACCGCAATCCATCACGCTTTCGCTGGCCTCGGAAAGCGGATCGCCAGGGCACGTTCGTATTGTCTTTCTTACTCCCACGGAGTTGAAGGAAGAGGGCCGGGTGGTGCGGCAACCGGAGTTTCGGACGTTATTTGCGCGGGTGCGCGACCGCATTCTCCTGTTGCGCCGGCTTTATGGGGGTGGGCCGCTGCCGCTGGATTTTGCGGGCAGCAATGCGCGGGCGGCCTCTGTAAAACTGGTAAATAGCAGCTTGCGGTGGGAAACGTCAGAACGCCGCAGTGGCCGGACCGGACAAACCCATTCTCTGGGAGGCCTTATTGGCTGGGCAGACTATGAGGGTGAACTGGATGAATTCGCTCCTTATTTAAAGGCAGCGTATTGGACCGGCGTCGGACGCCAAACCACCTGGGGGAAGGGGCAAATAAAGACGGAATTCAGGGCGGATAGGTAACTGGAGCATTTTCAATCATGTGGCGCGATTCGCACGATGCACCAAAATCGGGCAGGGGTGCCGGTAAAGCTGAATCTATCCTGTTTTCTTATGCGTAGAATTGGGATAATTTGAAGATCGGATATACTCTCGAGATTCTGCTTTTGGGTTTGGCTAATTACTAAGTGCTAATGGCTAATGGCTCTTCCAGAATAACTTCCCCGATGAGCAAGGGATTGAAACACAGCCACTACCACGGCATAGCCCAACAGGTGAGAGTCACAAGAACCTCCCCGATGAGAAGGGGATTGAAACGTCCATTCAATCTTGCTGTTCTCGCTCATGCTCTCTCCTCGTCACAAGAACTTCCCCGATGAGAAGGGGACCGGGGAGAATTGGTAATTGCCAAAAGGGTAATTGAGTAATTTGAAACCCGGAGATACTCGCGGCAGATTTGTTTACTAGCGGTCATCAGGTTTTCAAAAACCATTGCTGTAGCCGAGCGCGAGACGTGTAACAGGGCATGACTTCAGTCGTGCCGATAAGCTCAATAAAATCTTGGGCTTTAGCCCCTGCATGCGGTGTCTGCTGATCGAATGTTGCTAAGAGCTAAGAGCCAATTGCTGCTTTTCTCCCCGATGAGAAGGGGACGATTCGAATCGGATCGCCCGGTCCGCGCGGTTGATCAGGTCATCCTAGGTGGAGCTTTAAGATTAGAAACCGAAGAGGGTGTGAATGCCGGCTCTATTCATAATTGGAAACACCAACCAATACACGTTCGCTAACTCGGTTCTGGCAGCTCATATCAGAGAGAAAGACGCGGGACGAACCGGACTAACTGACGTTTTCGTGTTGCACTCTCCCGAGTCCGAAAAATTTCTGTCACAACATGATGAATGGAAGAACGTTCTGCAGAAGCAAGGCGTTGATGTTTCGATCTTTGCCCCGTTCACCGTAGACCTTTCAAAAGGCGAAACTGCATTGAAGCTTGTAACTCGACACATCGAGAGAGCACTCACTTCGATAGATAGGCGCGAAGACCTTTATGTAGACTTTACCAACGGGACATCACAATACAAAAACATCCTTTCAAATATTGCTTATGTATTAGGAATCAAACGGCAATTTATTCTCGACAGGTCCGTGATCGCGTCATCCGTCCGCACCTTTACCAATGACTCCGGCCGGTTTTTTACTGAGGATGAAATAAGGTCTGCTTACGTGGAACTCCCGGATCCCGTCTTACTCGACTCTATTGCCCCCACATGGCTCACCGAAGTTCGAAGATTCAGCATAGCAGCAAAGGATGCTGCAGAAACCTTAAAGACAATTTGTGGTCCTGGGTTGGTCGACCTTCAGACCTTCGAGGCGGATATCACCAATGCGGTCACCTCTTGGTTTGTCGGCGAAAAGAGAGCAGACGCCTCTGCACTGGGCAGCGCCGTCAGGCATGTCGGCAGGGCTTTTGAAGATTTGATTCGCGGCGTCTATAGCATCGTGGCTGGCGGAACAGTAACGGGCAGCAAAACGGTCAATGCCATGTTGCTGGAGGTAAGTGCGCTTTTGTCAGTCGTAGCAGCAGACTATGAACCCCAACTCCTCCGCGAAATTGCCGATTTCTTGCAGCAACTACGCAATAAATCAACCCATGAACCCGCTTCTCGGGACTTCGGACGCATAAGGGCCAGGATCAGTACCGAGTTGCTGTTGGCAACCGTGCAGTATTTCAAAATACTGAATGCTGAGGGCTTGCTACACCGCCAACTAACTCCAGCGGTGCAAACCAACCAAAAATATGCTCTTGGTGGCCGACCTGGAGAAACTTATTACTTTGGATTGGATGGTGACGATACGGGACGGGAACTAGAGAGGCTGTTTCAAATCGAAGGGAAACCCGAAGCAATAGCCAAGTTCAGCAAAGCCGTAGATTCTGCTATCAGTGCCGTCTCGAAGCGGGTAGTGGAGGACCCAATTAACGGTAAAATTATTTTTAGTTCAGGAGATGACCTGCTTTTTGAGGGCATTTATGTTCCGAAAGCAATTGAGGACTTGAGGCTCGCCTACAGGGAAAAATCCAGGGGATGTACCTGCTCGATCGGATTCGGCACAACGTTAAAGGAGACGTATGTCGCACTGAAGATGGCAAAGGCATCCCCCGGCAAAGACTGTGTTGTAGGAATCGAACTCGTCCGTAAACCTTGACTTGGTAAGCGAGATGCCAAGTAATTAGAGAGTAAATGCCTTCACATATTCATCCGTTGTCTTCACATGCTCATAAACATCAATTGGGCCCAGGGCATTGAGTTCATGGCCGATCAACACAGCCAGGGCAAACGGGGCGGAGATGAAGAGATGCGTTTTGCGCAGGCCCCATTGGGCACGCGCTTTCATTAAGGCAGAGGCTGCTTGCCCGGCGATGCTTCTGGCGCAGCCGCCTGAAGGAATAGACTGGCGGGAACTTCCAACTTCGGGCTCAATCACGATCCGTCCTCCGCGTGGAATGCCAAGTACTTCCTGAGCTCGATCTACGCTGGCAACTGTTTCAGACCTGGATATGGCAATCGTCATGCAAATGTCAGAAAGATTGGCATCCAGCCGGTTGCTAATGATGCGGAGGTCAAACGGTTCCAAAGCGCCTTGGGACGACCAGACTTGGCCGTTCTGCTCAATCTCCAATTCGAATCCTGTAGTACGGCTGAATGCAGCGCCCAAGGCAACTCCCGCTGATAGATGTCCCTTTGCCTGCACCTGGATTCGCCGGGTTGCAGCTTTACTAAGCACGCCACTTAGGTTCTTCAAGGCCCGGTGCGCAGCGAGACAGCCGCTCGCCAACGGACGTTCATCCGGATAGATTGAACACCAGCCCAGAAACAGGTCTGTATCTGCAGCAACCGGACTCACCAAACGCGTTTGCAATCCAAGAGTGATGGCACCGGTTTTGTTTCGCAGCATTTTCTTCAAGATGAACACGGCTGTTTCAGTGTATTTCTCAGCGAGGAATGAATTGAGGTTCACGCCATTCGCAGGCATAGCGGAGATCCCGTTACATGCTGCCAGCCGGGCGCCATGACGCGCCATCTGGGCTAAAGCCGCCGGGCTTATCTCGCGGAAGAAAGGCACGATGAAGAAATCCTGCTCCCGGTCTCCGTGCTGCAGGGCTGCGGGCACTTCCAGGTTCCAGATTGCCGAAGATTCGGCAATGCCCTTTGTGATATAGAGCAGCATCCCTTCGCTCTGTTCTTCAATGATCCGGCGCAGTTCATCGTTATACGATGCGCCGATAAGTTCCGATCCGTCCGAGTAATCCAGAAAAACACGCAGGCCGTGAAGCTGGAGGCACTCTGCCAGCTTTTCCACCTCTGCTTTCCAACTGCGGCGATAGCTGATGAAGATTGGTCGCATGGTCATGCCTGTGGCCAGCGCATCGGCACGGCAAAAGCCAGCCCGTAGTGGACCGGATCAGGATAATCCTTATCCAAGTTCCTAAGCAGCTTTCCATAGAATGGCCGGACATCTTCCCTGACCCGGAAGGCAGACCCAGGACGCAACAGGGTAAGGCGGCCTTTAAAGGGAGTCCGTGAGGGAGCATTGGCGCCGTATTTCGGGTATTTAGTCAATAAATCCCATACACCATCGATGGGATCAGCGGGAGCGGGCACGAAGTGGCTCAGCGAAATAAAGCCATTAGCGCCATCGGTTCCATCCATCCACTCGCATGGCTGCGCTTCTTCTGTCAGTTCAAATGCGCCGCGTCCGACGGATTTTTTCTTTCCAAACCCGGAGGTGGCCAGCGCGCGAATCAATGACGTGACCAGCGCAAGAGAGTGCCTGGTCTTTACATAAAGGCAAAGCTGGCGCGAGTCCCGATGAACCTCTTTTTGAAACGACCACTGCTGTACCTCAAAGAGGTTCCCTTCGCCGCCGGTGCCTCCGTAGAAACGATCAATTGAGGCATGCAATTCCCGGCTCGAGCGCATCAGCTCCGGCCAGCAGGATTGAGGCAGAAGCTTTCCGGGCTCCCGGATAGATTGACGAAACTGGTCTTCAGCCAACCAGTCCGGCATTTTGGCCTTGAAATTCAGTCCGGGAAGCTGATGAAGCTGGAGAAATAAAGGACGCGGAAACCACCCATCGGGCAGGGCGTCGGAAATAATAAATGGTGGCTCATCTGCATCGAATTGCTGAAGAAAACGCCTTAACGCATCCTGCCCTTCCAGCCTGAGCATCTCCCAGCAAAGCGACCCAAAGATGGTATCAGCCTGCCACGGAGTGCTCCAGGGTGTAAGTGGCCGGAGCTTAAAGCGGTAAGTTTTCATACCGTCAGTTTTTCCAGTGGGACGATTTCCTCGCGCACGTTGACGAAGCTGACCTTCCCTGATCCCCTGCTACCGCCTGCACCCAGAGAACTGGCTTCCTGAATGATTCCCAATCCATGCCGGACGAAGCCCGTCATCTTCTTCGCGTCGTCTTTCTCATACACGTGCAGCAGTATCTCTCCATCGAACACCGTTCCCGGCAGCAGGCGCTCGCCGGTGCGGGGATGCTCAGCCGCGCCCGAGCTTCGGTTAATCACGTTTTCTGTTTTGTGCTCCACGATCGGTTTTCCGGCAGCCCCAACCTTCCTGAACTCCTCCCGCGAAGCTGCGGACATAAACGCATCACGCACAACAATACGGGTGACGCCGCACTCGGGCTGCGTCTTTTTATGGGCGCCAAAGACGGTGCAGATCATGCAGTCTACTTTGCCGCAATCGCAGGGCTCCCTGCCATTGTTGCTGGTGCGGCCCAACTCTCGCTCCAGCACCGACCGCAGCTTTCCCTTCAATGACGATCCTGGAATATAAAATTCATCGTTGGCAGGATTACGAATGGCGGTGAGATTGGAGTCCACGAGTTCCCCGATCTCCAGCCCTCCGCCGCTGCCGCCGATCCTGGTTCCCTCTTCCAGCTTCAAATCGAATTTCAGACGAACTACTGTTTCCCACTTCATTCGCTCACCTCCTGATTGTTCCTGCGCAATAGGCCACTACAGCCTGAAAATGCTCGACAAAGCCCTGAAGAAAAGACTGCTCGTCCTTTACTTTGTCCACGTTGCGGACGATAAACTCCTCAAAATATCTGGGCACCTTGTCTTTGCTGGCACGTTCGCTGGCAAAGGCCTGCAATTTCTTGATCTCCAGTAATACTTCTTTGAATGGCCGCCCACGTTCCAAGGCGCCCTCTTGCAGCTTCACGTGCCCGTAAAAGGCCCGCAACTGATGCATGGTCATCTTAGGACGCTCATTGCCAAGCCTGATTGCAATGTCTTCCGCTTTGCTGGTGACAAACTCCGGCTTGAGCAGCCCATCCTGATCGAAGTAATCCGGATAACCTTGCTCGAAGCCGGATTGCGCGCTGCCGAAAGGTTTTCCACTTTTCGGCGACTTCTTTCCGATGCAATCGGAGCAGAACTTGTGCTTCGGATCACGCGGTTGAAACGGGCGTCCGCATTCCTGGCACTTCGTCCCTGCAGGTTTGCCTTGATAACCCACGCCTTCCAAAGCTTTCTTCAGGTCGCTCATGTTATTCCTTTCCTCCTACGCGGCTGGCGGCCAGCATTGCATAACGCGCTATAAAATCTGCCCACGGCCATAAAGAATCCGGCTTTAACAGCCCTTGCGCCCATTCGCGTGCTTTACCGGGCCTGAGGTTCCGTTGAATCTGGTAATACAACAGCGGTTTGTACCGGAGGACCGTTGCGGTCTCTCTTCCTCTTGATTCTTCCCGTGCTCTGGCCCAGTAGTGATGGAGCCGCAGCAATTGGTGTAAAAAGCTGCCTGGTATTTCTTTCCGTTCAATCCACGTAGTCACATCTTTGGCCATAGGCAGCAGCTTTTCGAAAGTTTCCCAATCTATAGTCACTCCCAGCGCACGAATCTGATCGCTCCCCGATTGCCGGCCATAGCCTGATCGTCTCTTGGCGCTCTCTAATTCCTGTAATGCAAGAGTAGCCTGGGTCAGTACATGTTCTTTCGGCTTGGCCAGTGATAGCCCGGCGGAGAAAGTAAGCTCATTCCCGGCCACAGAGCGCAATTGCTGGCGAAGTCTCAGCGCGAAATGCAGCAGTTCATTCCAGGGGCCAACGACAAAGAGATCGTCACCGCCGCCATAGACTGAGTAGATATTCGTGTCCCTGGCCAGAAGCTGGTTGGCGGTATCTGCGAAAAAGCTGTTCAGCAGGCGGCTCAGGGCCCACATTCGTTGCGGGTCGCCCTGCAATTCCTCAAAATGCTTTCCTGCCCGGTCGCCATCAATGCGCAAATAACCGAGCCATTTCCGGTCGCCTGAAGAGGCATCGGCGATCTCCTGGAAATCCAGCGGTTTTGCTCCATCGCGGGGAAAGTGGCGCAGCACGCTCCAGTGGTTTGCATTATTTCCATTTGCCTCAAACGCCAGCCAGTCACCTTGAGCACTGGTCTGTCGCGGTGACAGCTCCATGTTTGTTCCGAGCACTGACAGATCTGCTTTTGCGTGAGGTGAAATCAGGGCATACTTGCTGTTCAGCAGTTTTCTGCCGGTGTCCTCATCCTGGGTACACCCATCACAAATTTCCTCATCGTCGTCGTTGGTGGTAAGTTGGCGTGTCATCGCGCAGGCGTCGCATTTGCCGTCACCGAAATCTGCGGCTGCAAAGAATGCATTCTCGGACCAGCTTCCATTGGAGATCAGCACATTGGCCAGCGGCTGTGTGCGGCTTGCTCTGATGGCTTCCTTGAGGGCTGAATGCGGCACGCGGCCCTGATCAAACGGAGCAGCCGCGAGGTGAAACAGCAATTCGCCGCCAAAAGTTTCCCACGTCCACCTGTTCAGGTCGGTACGCATTTTGGCCAGTGTGGCTTCCCAGCCGTCCAAAGCATTCACAGCCATCAGGAACTTTCCCCCGGCGGAGTAAAGTACCTTCGGCCGGCCTTGCGCCAGTGATTGGTGGCACCAGCGCATAATCATTTCAGAATAGGCGCTTACCCGGAATGAGCGGCTGCGCAGTCTACGAGCAGCACCCCCAGCTCCAGGCACCGGCCGGAAGACAAATGTTTGAATGCCGGAAAAATCTCCCATCACGGCAATGCCGGAGTCAGGCCATCCCGGATAGTCTGGCGGAAGACTGGCCTTGTGCTTCGCAGAGGCCTTCCACATACTCCGGTAGACGACGAATTCCGAATTCATTTCGCTGACCTGGATGACAGACAGAGATTCGGACGGACGCCTTTGCTCGCCCATGCCGTAACCTTCCAAAGATGTATCTGTAGAATGCCTGAAGTAGCTAACAATACACGCATCAAATCACACACTCAGGCTAGGGGGTGTCAGTTGAAAGTTGATAAAAATATACGAAAATATTGCCCCATAGCGCAATAGCATTCAATTTTTACTTTTACAAACACACTGCCCCGATCGCGCCACCTGGAAACGGTTCCCCTCCTCTTCGGGGTTCTCTTTAATCAAAGGCGCACTAATATCAGAATCGTTTAGTATTTCAATCCCCTCCTCATCGGGGAGAATCAACTGGTAATCTCAATTCCTCTGTCTATGGTCACTGCATCGCTTGACATGAGGAAAAAATGAGTATAAATTGATTTTAAGTTTCAAGCAATCGGTTTTGCAGTTGGAGCCGTTAATGAAGTCTTCGCTGCGTAAGACGCACGAAACCGATGATGAGGTAAGCGTTGATGGAGGCGCTGTTGAATCCTTAACGGCTTTGCCCATTCTGAAACGTGACACCAGTGTATCCGTGCCTGAACGGGCCGTAACGACGCCCCAGGCCGCAGATTAAGGCCCACTACTACCAGAATCGCCATTACTAGTATTTCTGAAAGGCCAGGGACACAATCGTGTCTTATCTTGTTATTCAGGAATACTATGGCAAATACCGACAAAATCAGAGTTCAATTCGACTTCAGTCCCGAAGCATATCAAGAGCTAAATGACATTCAGAGCGATGCAGACGCCAGCACAAAGGCGGAAGCTGTCCGTTATGGCTTGCGCACGCTGCAATGGTTGCTGTCCGAGATCAAAGCTGGGCGAAAGATATTGGTGGAGGACGATGGAGCTGTGCAGGAAGTGGTCTTCCCCTTTCTCGCAAGGAACGGACGGAGCAAAACGAAAGATAGACAAACCTAAGTTTTTTTCTTTACCGGGGTCTTTGGATTTGGTTCTCGATGTGAAAATAAGTACCGGGAACTCACATACAAGAGTCCAGCCACCTCCGCTGTCGTCATGCCCGCCAGTTCACCCAGCGCCCAGTCGGATAGGCCTCCTCTTTGCCTGGCAGTAAAACAAAACAGGCCGATTGTAGCGAGGTTGGTTAAAAAGAAAAGACTTAAAAGAATCCTCTGCGTCCACTTGCGTAGTGATCGGTCTAGTTCGCGATCCAGCCAAATTAACTCATCCAACCTCCTTAAGGCTACTACCTCGCCGCCTGGCTCCACTGGTCGTACTTCGCCGCCTTCTACGGCTTCAATCTGTGGTGCTTTTCCACTGCCCTGTTGACTGGTCATCATCTCATCCAGATACTACGAAAGGCCCAATGTTATCATGACGATTCCAGTCCTTCCGAACTACTTCCGCGATGAGAAGGGGACGAGCAGACTTGGTAATTGCCAAAATTGGTAATTGAGTAATTGAAGACCGGATATATTGGCGGCACGGTGTTGGGTTTGACTAATTGCTAATTGCTAAGTGCTTCTTTCCAGAAACACTTCCCCGATGAGAAGGGGATTGAAACGTCACTGCATCCTTCTCTATGGTCCGTCCCACAGCTTCTCGGTTCGAATTACTTCCCCGATGAGAAGGGGATTGAAACGCAGCTCCACCGGCTGCAATGCACTGTCACAACCGCACCCGTTCGAATTACTTCCCCGATGAGAAGGGGATTGAAACTTTGGATGAGCTGACAGTGTCCAATCTGGTTTGCACCAGTGTTCGAATTACTTCCCCGATGAGAAGGGGATTGAAACCTTGGCGGCCTTCTCGTAACGGACAGCATTTGCACCTGCCGGTTCGAATTACTTCCCCGATGAGAAGGGGATTGAAACTTTCAGGCTGTTTAGGGAACAATCGTCCTGGAAAGCCCAGGTTCGAATTACTTCCCCGATGAGAAGGGGATTGAAACGTGAGGATGGTGGGTTAGAAGGAAATCTCCCTCTGCCGTAGTGTTCGAATTACTTCCCCGATGAGAAGGGGATTGAAACACCGCCTCCTTTCCCATTTGCATCTGGACGATTCCATATCCGTTCGAATTACTTCCCCGATGAGAAGGGGATTGAAACGTCAGGGCTGTTTTCAACCCCGTCACTATAAACGTAAGTTCGAATTACTTCCCCGATGAGAAGGGGATTGAAACGAGCCGCTGGTCCGGGATCAGTCTTGAAAGCATGATGCCCGCCGTTCGAATTACTTCCCCGATGAGAAGGGGATTGAAACTATGTGCTGCCGGAGGCGGTGTCTGCTGTCGAGGTTGGTTGTGTTCGAATTACTTCCCCGATGAGAAGGGGACGAAGGAAGAATTGGTAATTGCCAAAATTGGTAATTGGGTAATTTGAAGACCGGATGTACTCGCGAGATTTTGCTTTTGACTTTGGCTAATTACTAAGTCGCTAATGGCTGCTTTTCAATTATGGCAATTACAAATTATGGCAATTGTGCTGGGGCTGTTTTAATTGCGGCTCTGCTGCGTTCTGCTAATGCACCCCTCATTCTATCGGAATGCCTCGATTCCTATTTCCATGCGGTCAGAGCACTAGGTGCCGGCTGCTGAATTTGGCCCCCAATTCTCCCCATCCGCCTCTTGACGTTTTCGCGCTATAGTAATAGTATTAAAGCGTCACCCAGGTGGCGTGCTGTATCTGCTCTTTGAAAACTGAATATCGATTGGACTTCCCTGCCAGACCGGCAGTCGTGTGCCTTGGTGGAGTGGGATTGTCACACCGTCATGCGGCTCACAGACATTCTGTGGCCGCTGACGGTGTTGGCCTGATTTCACCTGCAATCCTGATCTTGGTGCAGGGTTGTGGAAGTGTCTCCCAATTTCGGTCGTCAGAAAGGCTGTTCCGCTTCTGTACCGGAACAGGAAACGGCAACCGGAACGCCGGATCTAATTGCAGCCAAAAGAGTTAACACCGTTTGTTCCGTGTTCCGCTTC
>Ga0066662_10001242_pt1 | contig 11561 bp, 10 predicted proteins | sample GraSoiAngelo_111_FD_133939 | JGI IMG/M metagenome (GOLD analysis project Ga0066662, IMG submission 133939) | Grasslands soil microbial communities from the Angelo Coastal Reserve, California, USA - 14_0903_12_40cm | ecosystem: Environmental > Terrestrial > Soil > Grasslands | place: USA... | reverse complement strand
GATCTTAGTTCCGCCGCTAGGCCCGTCAGTGACCCATATTTCCTGTTCGTGCGTTCCGTCGTTGTCGAAGAAACCGACATTATTACCCAATCGCGAGAACGCAGTCGGGTTTGAGTTGTTGCCGATCGTGCCGAAGCCATCACTATGTGTCCCCGACATTATATCTTTGAGAGGAACGACTGTCCCCCCCGGCGTCCCGTCGGTCTCGCCGATTTCGTAATTGCCCGTTATCGGAGGCGAAGAACTGACTGAAGTATCAATATCCCAGCTACTGAAAATTACTCGGACGGCCATGTTACCCTCCTAAAAAGTCGGTTGCTTATCTCTCTCACAGAAACTCGCTTGCTTGTGATCTTAAGCCTCGTCGCCGTGTCGAGCCGCTTGTGTGACGATGCCTTTGCACAGACATTAAGATACATTTCGGCAGAATGCAAAGTCGACGGCGCCGGCGCTCCGCCAGTGCTCGCGATGGGAGCCTCGCCGAGCGCTAGATTTCGCGGCAACTCTAAGGGTCAGTTGTCTAAGCTACTGAAAAGGCTCCGGCTCTCCTGGCGAAGCGGATCGGGCGTTGGCCGACCACCACAGGCGCCCCGGTCGGCCGCTATCAAATCCTCTGATTATACTCGCCCACTTCCGCATACCCGCGCAGCACCGAGTCCATCGCCTCGAACATGTCGCGCATGCGCTGCTCCGAGACCGGGCTCTCCACCACCACCACAAGCTCGGGCTTGTTGGATGAAGCGCGTACCAGGCCCCAGCTCCCGTCCTCGACGGTGACGCGCACGCCATTGACGGTGACAATGTCGCGGACGTGTTGGCCGGCGACCTTCTCGCCGTTCCGCTGCAGCGCGTCGAAATGTTTCACCACTCCCTCGACCACCCCGTATTTGGCCTCGTCGGCGCAATGCGGCGACATGGTCGGCGACGACCAGGTCTTTGGCAGCGCATTCTTCAGGTCGGCCATCGACTTGTCGGGGGCGCGGTCGAGCATCTCGCAGATCGCGATGGCCGAGACCAAGCCGTCGTCATAGCCGCGGCCGAGCGGCGCATTGAAGAAAAAGTGCCCCGACTTCTCGAACCCCGCCAGCGCGCCGAGTTCGTGGGTGCGGCGCTTCATGTAGGAGTGGCCGGTCTTCCAATAGGTGGTCTTTGCGCCCTGCTGCTGCAGCACTGGGTCGGTCATGAACAGGCCGGTGGATTTGACGTCGACGACGAACTGCGCGCCGCGCGAGAGCGCGGACATGTCGCGCGCCAGCATCACGCCGACCTTGTCGGCAAAGATTTCTTCGCCGGAATTGTCGACGACGCCGCAGCGGTCGCCGTCGCCGTCGAAGCCGAAGCCGACATCCGCCTTGTGCTGCAGCACCGCGTCGCGGATCGCGTGCAGCATTTTCATGTCTTCGGGATTGGGGTTGTAGTTCGGGAACGTGTAATCGAGCTCGGTATTGAGCGGCACCACCTCGCAGCCGATGCCCCGCATCACTTGCGGCGCGAACGCGCCGGCGGTGCCGTTGCCGCAGGCGACCACGACTTTCAGCTTGCGCTTCAGCTTTGGGCGTTTGGTGAGGTCGGCGATATAGCGTGCGGGAAAATTCTCGTGAAACCGATACGCGCCTGCCCCGGCCCTGAACTCGGCATCGAGCACGATTTGCTTCAGCCGGGTCATCTCGTCGGGACCGAAGGTAAGCGGGCGGTTGGCGCCCATCTTCACCCCGGTCCAGCCATTGTCGTTATGCGAGGCGGTGACCATGGCGATGCAAGCCACGTCGAGCTCGAACTGGGCGAAATACGCCATCGGCGTCACCGCAAGCCCGATGTCGTGCACCTTGCAGCCCGCGGCCATCAGCCCCGCGACCAAGGCGTATTTGATCGAGGCCGAATAGCTGCGGAAGTCATGCCCGGTGACGATCTCTTGCCGTTGCCCGAGCTCGGCGATCAGCGTGCCAACGCCCATGCCGAGCGCCTGAATCCCCATAAGGTTAATCTCGCTGCCGAACAGCCAGCGCGCGTCATATTCGCGAAACCCGGTCGGCTTCACCATCGGAGCGGATTCGAACGCGTAGCTGTTCGGGAAGAGTAGGGGTTGCGGTTTGGGAAACATCTTCTTACTAAATATCCCTCTGCATTTCCATACCAAATGGAAGAGTTGAAGATCCGTTCGTCGGTTTTACGACGTCATCGACCAGAGTCGCTCGCAGTCAACCTTGTACTACTCTGTCATATTAATCTGCTCGCCCGCAATGGGCGCGCTCCAGACGCGGCGTTTGAAAAGGGGAGTGCGGCTCTCGCGACCGTGGCGCGGTTCACGACGCAGTGCAGCTTTCAAATACTGTCTATCGCCGCGAGCAGATGTTTCCCTGCACCCTTCCGATTTGTCGTCAACCGACGGACAAGGTGCAGCCCGCATCGCCGCTGCCGGAGATAGCGCTGTTGCTGTCACGAGCGACGGTAGTCATCCTCGATGCGGATGATGTCGTCCTCGCCGAAATAACTCCCAGTCTGCACCTCGATCAGTTCCAGCATGATCTTGCCGGGATTTTCAAGCCGGTGGACAGCTCCGATCGGGATGTAGATCGATTCGTTCTCGTGCACATTCCTGACCAGATCATTTACGGTCACCCGCGCGGTGCCTCGCACCACGATCCAGTGCTCGGCACGGTGATGATGTTTTTGAAGCGACAGTCGCCCGCCCGGCTTAACCACGATGCGCTTGACCTGATGACGAAGGCCAGCATCGATCGATTGATAGTTTCCCCACGGGCGATGTACCTTGAGATGATCTTCCGTCACTTGCGGCGCCAGTGACTTCAAACGCGCGACCAACCGCTTCAGGCCGTCCGCATTTTTTTGACGCGATACTAAAACAGCGTCCTGTGTCGCCACCACGACCAGATCGTCGACGCCCTCGAGCGCGACGACAGCCTTGTCCGTCGTCACATTGCAGTTACGAGAGTCCTCGAACACGGCTGTTCCGTGCGCGGCATTGCCGTCCGCGTCTTTGCCCGATAACTCCCAAACCGCGCGCCAAGAGCCAACGTCGGACCAGCCGCACGCCACCGCTACCACAGCGGCGCGCGAGGTCTTTTCCATCACCGCGTAGTCGATCGAGATGGCTTTTGCCTGTGCAAAGGACTCCGGATTGAGCGTCACAAAGCCGAGATCGCGGCCGGCCTTGGCCACTGCATCGGAAACCGCCTCCACGGTGCCGGCATCGATATTGCGGTATTCCTCCAGCAGCAAGGAGGCCCGGAACATGAAGTTGCCGCTGTTCCAGAGATAGCCGGCCTCGACATATTCTGCGGCTCTGAGCGGATCTGGTTTCTCGAGGAATGCGGCAATTGAACTCACTTCCGGGCCGATGGGCTCGCCCGGATGGATGTAGCCATATTCGGTTGCAGCACGTTCCGGTTTGATTCCGAAAGTTACGATGCGCGCCGCCTCAGCTGACGCCAAGCCCTGGCGGCAGGCGTCCAAAAAAGCGTTTGTATCACGGATGACGTGGTCCGCCGCAACCGCTAGCACGACGGCGTCGCCGTCACGCATGAGAGCATAAGCTGCGCCGGCGGCGATTGCCGGACCGGAGTCGCGACGTACCGGCTCAAGGATTACATCGGCTTCAATGCCGGCGTCGGCGAGTTGCTCCTGCACCATGAAGCGATATGTAGCATTCGTAATGATGATCGGACGTTCGAATAACGCCGGGTCGGACACCCGCAACAGCGTGTCCTGAAATGTCGAGTGAGGTCCGAACAGCGGCAGAAACTGCTTCGGATGCACCTCGCGGGATGCCGGCCACAGCCGCGTTCCGGCACCGCCACACACGATCAGGGGAATAATCCGTCGTTTCATGGAGCCTCGAATATCCTCGGACCGAGTTGCCTACAATCAGGACAAATCAAGTCTCTTTATCCGGCACCCCATCAAGCCGCAAGATCCGAGCGCCCCCCGAAAGCGGGCTGGAGGCATGACTGGAGCAGGGGGTTTGCGGCGACAAGGGGTAGCTTGTGATCGCCGTGCGGAGGCCCGACATATGTTGCCGATCAACGCGTTTTCTCGCGCCTTTATGTGCGCTTCAACCTAGGTTGAAGGCAAGTACAACGACGCTTGCGCGAGCTATTTTTGTTGCGTGTCCCCTAAACGTCGCATCCGGTTTGATACGTCTCTCGATCGGCCGGCCGGATGTTGCTGCTACCCAGTTTCCTTAAAAGCGGGGTGCCCTCCTTTTTACGTGGACCTCGCAGAGCCACAAAACGACCTCTTTGTCTACGGAGCTTTAAATCAGGTCGTAATGATGCGATATCAACGTCCAATCACTACCAATAGTGGTATTGATGACAACGTTTGGCGCGAACGAGTTTCCCGTCGATTGCCACTCGGTGAAGACACCGTTGTCGTTACGCCATAGCAGGTCATCTCTGCCGTCAGCATTGAAGTCGGCAACCTGCGCGAGATGCCAGCTGTTATCCACGCTCGAGACCGTCGCGACGTTCGGCGTGAAGCCGTCACCACTGGACTGCCATTCGGTGAAAGTCCCGCCGTCGCTGCGCCACAGCAGGTCGGTCTTGCCATCGCCGTTGAAGTCGCCGGTGCCCAGAACATGCCAGGTCGGATCGACAGTGGAATTAACAACGGCACCCTGCGCAAATCCGTTGCCGGTGGACTGCCACTCGCTGAACGTGCCGTTGTTGTTCCGGAACAAAAGGTCGGCCTGGTGGTCGCCGTTGAAGTCCCCTGCGGCGGTGAGGTGCCAGCTACTATCAAGCGACGAATTGACGGTAACGTTGGGCGTGAAGCCGGTGCCGGTCGACTGCCACTCGTTGAAGGTCCCGCCGCCGTTGCGCCAAATCAGGTCGCTCATGCCATCGCCGTTGAAATCGCCCATTGCGGCGATTTTCCATGAAGGGTCGACGCCATTTCCGACGAAACTGTTCGGCGAAAATCCGGTGCCAGTCGAGTTCCAGATCGTGAACTGTCCGGTGGCATCATTGTGCCAAAGCAGATCCGCTCTGCCATCGCCGCTGAAATCAAAGCTGCCCTCGGCCCGCCAGGCGTTGGGGGCCCCGATGGACGCGACGACAGCATTCGGAGAGAAGTTGTTGCCGGTCGATTGCCACTCGGTAAAGAGACCGTCGCCATGCCACCATAGCAAATCGCCTTGCTTGTCGCCGTTGAAATCGTTGGCGCTTGCCGAGGCGATCTGAAACTGGAATGACCGGGTGGCGGTGTGGTTACCGGCGGAGTCCGTCACCTGGAAGGTGAAAGAATCCGACGTGACTCCGCGATCTATCTCATGATAGGCGATTAGGCCGCCGTCGATGTCGGCCTGCGTAAAGGACGACGTAGTCGATCCATTCTTCACGAGCGTGCCGTGCGTGGGCGCAGTAACGATTGTGTAGGTTTCCTGCGCATGTGCGCTGACGTTGTCGTCGAACTGCAGACTGCTTGAAGTGATGGTTTGCGTCGCGCCCACTGCGACGCTGATCGATGCCTGATGGACCGGCGAGGGCGCAATCGTATCAGGCGTTGTGCCCGACGACGTCGTGAGGTGGAACCCGAGCGCATCCAACTGCTTGAGATCCAGGGCTGTCAACTGCTGGGTCGTACTGCCGTTGTAGAATTCGTCGAACGGATCATTGCCGCCCTGCACTCCAGAATTGAGGAAGTCGCTGGCGTCGGAGGTGCGGCCATAGTCGGCCAACTTGGTGTTGCCGCCATCGATCGAAAAATAGGCGGCTGGAGCCGTGGCGCCGCCTTGAAACAATCGGACGCCGGGGCTGGTAAAGCGAAATAAATCGAAAACATCCGGCTGGGAACCGTAGGGTACGCGGCCGAGCGCATGGGTGAGCTCGTGGAGTGCAACGCCGACCAAGAGGTTCGGGCTGATATCGGTTGCAAACGTGGCGCTGCCATCATCGGTGGTCGTGTCATTCGCGCCGAGCAGGCCCCAAAGTTTCAACTGGGCGTTCCACACTGCGACATTTGACTGGCCCTGGATAGACGAGCCGGCAACCAGGGCGTTGAAGGTCGTATCGCCCGGCGCAGCATTATTGATCAGGTCGGCGCGGATCGATGAATAGCTTTGATACACCCCATGGTCGGGACCCGCGGCAGCTCCGCCCCCGGTTCCGCTATAGTCGATCTTCAGGTTGACCGTGATCTTGTCGGAAATCATCGATGTGATGATGGCCGCCGCCTGCTGGATGCCGGCCCGGAAGCTCGCAGGCGCTGCCATAGCTGCGGCATCGAAGATAAGATTAAAGGTGATGCCCCCGGAGGTCACGGCGACCACGGAACCCGGGTCAGGCGCCGTGTCCGCGGTTGTGTCGCCTGCGGCCGCAAACGTCGGCTTGCCTTGCAAGGCCGAGCCGGCCGGCTTCTCAGCGGTCATCCATGACGCCCAAGGCGAGAACGTCGCGTAGATCTCGCCACCTAGGATGTTGAAATCTCCGCCAAGCTCGTCCTTCATGGGCGGAAAGAGATTAGGTGGCATCGCTCGGTCCTGATCTTGGCCCTGGAGGGAACCGCAATGCCCCCGAGGCTTCCGGAAGTTTGATTCGCAAACAAAACTTTTAGTGCGAATACGATATCCAAGACTTAATTAAGATCGCAAACCTTCCGCGTCGGCTGTAACATTTTATTAAGGCCTGTGGGATCGGGTCGATCGCCATTAGAGCTCAGACCTTTCCCGGATGCCGGACGGGGCCACCTTGGCAAGGACCCAGCGGGTTAGGAGGTCAAACTCCGAAACCGGCGCGAAAGATCTTTTGAATAGTTAGGCGCCGGCTCGCCTCTCATCCTCAGAAGACAGATTTCCGCGCCTGAGGCTTCACAGGCGACTCCCGTGAAGATTCAGTAACTCGCCAGCCAACTGCTCTTTTGTATGGGTCACCGTGCTGTAGAGAGCGTTGCGCCGGTTGGCGTCAAGCTGTCGGCCAGAGCTCATTGTGGCTTCGCTCCCACAATCCGGTTCGTTTCGCTAATTTGGCGAGTGTCTGCGGGGATGGCGGCATTCCGAATTTTACGTTTAGGCTTTGCGCGTCCTGCAGGCTCCACCGAGCGGCCAAATTCTCTTCAATCGTATGCGCCGCCTCCAGAGCGCAGCAGCAACGCCCAAGGGCTCGATACCCTGCTTTTTCCACCAAGCGCGTTCTTTTCCATGCCGATGGAGCTCGCGGTGATGCAGTCTGCAAAGAGGAACCGTAAACTTGTCGCTCACCTTGCGTCCCATCGTCCATCGGTCCGCGAACTTGATGTGATGCGGATCGGACGGTTTGCGGCCGCAAACGAGACATGATTGGGTGGCCACGAACCTTAAGTGCTGGCGATCGCGCTCCCGTATGGCTTGCTAATGACGATGACGGTCTGATCGCGTTCGTTTCCAGGGGTCTCCGCCGGCATTGATGATTGCTCATCATAGGGAGTGCCAGGAGTTTTTTGTTCGAGCTGTTGCAGCTTGGCAGTGAAGGCGTCTTCGACCGCTTGCGCGTCGGGGATTGAGAGTTGGTCTTTGAGCGGCAAAGCGCTTTGCGCCCAACCTGTGAGCGATTCAACCTCCTGGAAATGAGCAAGTTCGGCCAACAGCCGATTTCGCAAGCCAACGGAATCTTGAGGCAGAAGCGGCGCATAACGCGTCTGGGCGGCTTTACACTTCTGAGAACGAGGAAAGCGGCGGACAACGCTCCGCGCGCTTCTGCAAGGTTAGGGCTCGCGTCGGCGGCGCCCGAGGTCCTTTCGGGAGCACCATTGAGATCAGGGGCGTCGAGGTCATCCTCGCCAGCGATGCCCACCAGCGTGAAGAGAGCGTAACGCCGGGCATAAGTAAGTGCCGCTCCCATCCGGCGCGGCGAGGCGGTTTCGCTGACCGGACAGACCGGCCAATCGGAGGACACCCATTCTCCAGAGGAATGCGCTAGTGTCGTGATCAACCGGATGAGTCCGGCTGCTTCCTCAATCGAGGTGGTCTGGACGGTTGCGATCTCATGCCTCCCTAAGCACTTTCGCACAAGATCGAGCCCCATCGACAATGGCGCGTAGCGGAAGCTGCGCTCACCTTCCCCCGGACAGGACGAACGGATGGTTGCTGTAAGCGACTTCTCCGGATTGGCGAGCTCGATCTGCACCTTGGCGAGCGCTCCCGCAATCGCTCCAATGGTTTGGCTAGAGCGTTGCATGACCGGCGTCCGCGGCTTGGAGCAGATCAAAACTGATGGCGCCGGATTTGGAGCGCTTGGCCCGGATCCCATGCCCCACCGCCTCCTTGGCGTCCTCGGGCATAAGCTTCTTCAGCTCAATTTTTGCGGCTTCATGCTTTAGGAAAGCAGTGCGCGTTTCGCAGAATAAGCCGGCGAATTCCGCCCAGGAGTTGGATGACGTCATGTCGACGCTCCGCACCGCTTCGATCTTCGGCCGCGGCGGATCAACGCCGAACAGCCGCGGGGTTCCGCCGTCAATCACACAACGCCAAAACTTCTTCTCAGCCGTCAGCAACAGATGTTGATAGAGCGGGTCGGCGCAGATGGTTAGTTCGACCCACTTGCCTCCGCCGGTGATAATCGAGAGAGCCGCCGATTTGGCATTCGCGACCCACATATTATGCTGCAGCTGAGCCATATGCTTTTCGGCCGCTGCTTCTTCCGAAAACGTCCAAGGCAGCATGAACTTAGCCTCGAACACGGTCCAGTACCCTCCACGATGCTGTCCAGCGTGGCCGCCATCCAGCCGATCACCGGGTGCTGGAGCCATCGCTGGACGTCTCTGATGGCCTGACCGGTGTGATGTTCAAACCAACGCCGATTCAAATCTTCAGTGGCGCAATCAAGCTGAACGAGGAGGTTACGAGAAAGATCCTCCGGTTCGACCTCCCCCCGCTTTTCGCGGTACAGTCGCACGAGCAGAGCCTCGTCATTGCCCATGATGACCCGGGCATCTGAGCCTCCGATGAAGGACCTTCGATTTAATGAAACAGCCAGATTTTTGCTTTTTGGTGCCATCATATCCTCCGTCATTAATGTAAATTAGATTATATGATATATATGAGATCACCAGCGATGTCAAATAAGCTTTCGGGAGTCCAACTGCGCGCCGCTCGAGCGTTGCTGAGATGGTCCGCACTCGACCTTGCGTTGGCTTCCAAGGTGGGCGTTGCCACAATTCGCCGAGTTGAGGTTTTCGACGGGCAGATTTCGGCGACAGCAGCTAATGATGCCGCGCTACGTCGCGCCCTCGAAGAGGCCGGCGTTGAGTTCATCGGCGAGAACGGAGGAGGGCCGGGCGTCCGTCTTCGAAAGCCGCTAAAAGAAAAATCCGCAGAGTGACGGACGGGCTTTAAGATTCGAGACTGGGTTCATTGCATGCGCGCGGCCCAGGCGACGTCGGCGAGAGCAGGGGATCGCAGAAACGGATAAGCCGCCACGCGCAGGAAGTTGTTGATGGAAGCGACGCTAGCTTGCTTTTGTATGATGCGAGGGGAGATCCTCATCTGTCGAATCAAGGTTGCTTGTCATGCCCCCTCGTGTTTCCCAGTGAACAGGTTTTCTGGACCTACATTGCGCCCCGCCTTCAGGAGGGGTTGATGTCGCGAAAGGAGAAGATCTGGGACCTCATCGGTCTCTACGTGCTGTACGGCCCGCGCGACGAACGCTTTACGGGCCAAATGGAAGCGAAAGGGATCCTCTCGGAGCTCGTCGGGGTGTTAGCCGTTGCCATGGCGACGGAGCTGGAAGCACGCTCGAGGGAATCTCAGCTGGGCCGGGGTGTAGGCCGACCCATCAACCACATGATCCGGTCGTTGGGACCGGAATCGGTGGAGCTGTTTTTGCGTTACCGTGGTGCGGGCGGACGCCACTCGGTTTTAGTCTCCATCAACGGCAAGTTGGCTCAGAAAGAGGCCGGGCCGTTGTTCGAGTTTGCCTGCATCGTGCTTGATGTTTTCAATCAGGTGCTGGTCGAAGAATTGCGCTTGCGGCCACTTTCGCCGGCCCGCGTGATTCGCTTTGGCCGCGCCGCTCGCCGCCGGACATCATCGCGCTCGCGAGTAGTTCAGCAGAAATTGTCCCGTCCGTATTTTAGGGGCCTGGAAAATATGGCTATATGTGCCAAACGGTGAATTGTTGGACGTCCGCCGATCTTTCGTATGCTTCGGCGCCGAACATAAACGCATAATTCCGGCCACCAAAGCTCTAGAAGCAGAAACCTTCCGCTGCGACGATACAATATCCGCCATAAGCTTTCGCGCACGCCGCAATAATTTCCGCCATAACAAAATCATTTCCGCCATAACGCAGCGGTGCACAAGTAATTCCGCCATAAGCGCGGGTATGACGATCACCCCTGTTGCGGATAGCTGCCGTAAAATCCGCGCGCACTACGTTCATTGCGTGAGTTGGGCGAAATTACGCTCTGCCAGTCAGACGTCTTGGGAAGCGCGTTTCTCCGCAGATGGTGCGGAACGGCCAAGGCCCGTTTTTGGACTGCATCTTCAGGCCAGCCGCGCTATGTTAGCCAGGAGGCTTCTCCTCAAGAAGTTGAGGTTAGCAGAAAACTGTTGCTTGCATCATCGCATTCTGGCGCATTTGTTGAACATTTCTATCTTAAGGCAAATCCGGATGTGGCGGAGGCAGTCGCTAACGGCGTTTTCGGTTCCGGGCTAGAACATTGGGAGCTTTACGGCCGCCAAGAAGGTAGGTCTGTTTGGACGAAGGCCGACATCACTAACCACTTAGCGGATGTGCGCAGCTACCGATCATATTTGGAAATCTGCATCCCAGTACAGGCGGTCGTTATGGCGCGATAGACAGATCAAAATATGAAATCTGTCACCGCCTGATGTATTGGTGCCCAGATGGTTTTGACGACAACTTAACCGTCGATTTTCGTGGCACAGATTTCGAGATCGAAGATTGCATGAGGCAAATCGGAGACAGGCGTTACGACGTAATTCTTGTTGACTCCTTCCACGGGTACGAAACCTCACTGCGTGATTTGAAGTCAGCTGTTGATCTTCTCACAGATGGAGGCACCGTCATTGCTCACGACTGCAATCCTCCCAATGAAGAAGTTACTGCGCTCCATTTCAGCCCTACGTCCTGGGCGGGAGTGACGTACAAAGCGTATCTCGACTTCGTTACCGAACGTGAGGACCTACTGTATTTCACGGTTGATACAGATTGGGGATGCGGTCTGATCTGCAAGGAGACTGCGATCGATAATCGCATCGACAGATCTAGGAATCAGCTCTCGCTATGGCGAAAACTCGGCGTTGATGCTCACGAGACTTTCCAATTTTTTGAAGCTAACAAAGTGTCGTTATTGAGATTAATTACCGTCGAGCAATTTCTGAACGATGAAAGATTGCGCAGCTGTTTAAGGTAATTGCCATTTGCGGGTATGGCTGAGGCAGCTCTCCGATCTGACGATTGCGAATGCGTAAAAAATGGACCGACAAGGATGACCAGCAGCATCGGAAGTTGCTGGAGGCCGGATGATCCCGATCCAGCGTGGCAGCGAAGGTGGGGCGGTCGGCGGTCTCGAAAAAAGGGCGCGCGGATATTCTGCGAATCTCG
>Ga0066662_10001241_pt1 | contig 11562 bp, 10 predicted proteins | sample GraSoiAngelo_111_FD_133939 | JGI IMG/M metagenome (GOLD analysis project Ga0066662, IMG submission 133939) | Grasslands soil microbial communities from the Angelo Coastal Reserve, California, USA - 14_0903_12_40cm | ecosystem: Environmental > Terrestrial > Soil > Grasslands | place: USA... | reverse complement strand
GGCGTAGACAAGCACAACCAGCAGAAATCGAATTTCGAGCCCGGTTACGAATTGAAATCCAAGATCACGATTCTTGCCGAGGGCACGCGCGGCTCGCTGACCAAGCAACTTGTAGGGCGGTTCAACCTCGATCAACACCGTAACCCGCAGGTATATGGCGTCGGAGTAAAGGAGCTCTGGGAAGTTCCGTCGGGGCGCATCCGCAAAGGCCAGGTTGTCTACACCATGGGCTGGCCGCTTACGACAAAAGAATATGGCGGTTCGTGGATCTACGGTGCGAAAGACAACATTGTTTCCATGGGCTTTGTGACTGGCCTCGATTATGCCGATCCGCGTCTCGATCCGCATCACGTCCTGCAGGATTTCAAGCAGCATCCTTTTATCGCGCACCTGCTGGACGGCGGGAAGATGATTCGCTACGGCGCAAAGTCGTTGCCGTATGGGGGCTGGTATTCCATGCCTCCGCTGGGTGGCAATGGATGGATGATCGTCGGCGATTCTGCCGGCTTCCTGAACTCGCAGCGCCTGAAAGGCATTCACCTGGCCATTAAGAGCGGTATGCTGGCGGCGGAGACCGCCTTCGAAGCCCTCCTGGAGAACAACTTCACGGATGAAAAACTGAAGCAATTCAAAGACCGGGTGGACGCAAGCTGGATTCGCGATGAACTGTACGAGGTGCGCAACTTCCACCAGGGATTTGAGAACGGCTTGGTTCACGGCCTGCTGCATACCGCCTTACAGCAGATTACCGGCGGACGCGGGCTGCATGAGGTCTACACCACCCACGCCGGACACCGGCGCTTGCAGCATCTCAACCAGCTTCCTGAAGATGGCGGCAAGCGGGCGCACATGCTGGGCCAAGCCCGTGGAGACGGCAAGCTCACCTTCGACAAGCTGACCGATCTGTATCATTCCGGCACCAGGCACGAAGAAGACCAGCCTTCACACCTGGTCATTCATGACACCAACATCTGCAATACCCGCTGTGTGCAGGAGTTCGGTAACCCTTGCCAGAATTTCTGTCCGGCGAATGTGTATGAGATGGTGGAGGCCGCAGATGTGCCTCACGGCAGGCAGATTCACCTGAATCCTTCCAACTGTGTCCACTGCAAGACCTGCGACATCATGGACCCCTACGAGATCATCACCTGGGTGCCGCCCGAGGGCGGCGGCGGGCCGAATTATGATGGCATGTGAAGCACATCAAATCAACTGATGTAACTCACGGAAACATTACTTGTTTCCATCTCTTGTCCGAATCGGTTTTGTTCCACTTCTTCACTTTTTTCCGTTCAGATTCCATCTCCCTGGGAGTGAGATGGGCGCTGACTTGTTGGAGCGGAGCATCGGCTTCGTTGATTTGCATTTGCCTGGCAAGAGAGAGCCAGAAGTATGCTTCCTTTTCGTCATTATGGTTGCCGCTTTGCGATTTGAGCTTTCCCAGATACAGAACCGCGTCAGCAACATCCATCAGGGCCGCATCGCGATACCAGATTTCAGCTTCTTGCGGGTCCTTTGGCCCTCCCAGCCCTTGCTCCGCCATTCTCGCCAGAACCACGAAGGCGAAGTATTTGTAGTTCCCCGCAGCCGCTTTGCACCATAATTTTGCTTTCGGGTAGTCCTGGGGCACCCCTCTTCCGACAAAGTAATGTTGGCACAGCATGTACTGTGCTTCGCTGGCAGTGGTCCCATCATTTACCTTTGTTTCCGTCCCGGCCAATTCCCGGTACAGGGCAATGGAACTCGCAAAATCGGCCTGGACGTCATCTCCTTTGTCATACATGTCTGCCAGAAGCAGCTTCGCCGGTTCCATATCGTTGTCCTGAAACTCACTGCGAATTCGTGACATAGCCTGCTCTGCATCAGGATCGCCGTTCCGCTGTGCCAGCATCATCCAGGCGTATGCTGTCGCCAGATCGCTTCCCACTCCATCTCCGTTGTAGTAAGAGATGGCTACGTTATAATCTGCTTTGGCAATGTTCTGTTTCGCTGCTTTTTTGTACCAGAGGAATGCTTCTTCCTTGCTTTGCGCTACTCCGCGGCCCAGACTGTACATAACGCCAAGGGCATTCTGCGCTTCTGCATTGCCTTGCTCAGCAGCTTTGCGGCACCATTCAAATGCCGATTGATAGTCCTGCTTTACGCCATTGCCTTTTTCATAGGCCTGCGAAAGCTGCAATTGGGGGCGTTTGCGTCTCCTGCTTCAGCTTTCCTGGCCAGGTCGGCAATGTCATTGCCGGCTACGCAGGAAAAAGAAGCCACGTGCAGCAGAAGGACGGCAATAAATAGTTGCATTGCATATTTTTGCAGCATGAGAGGCACCTTTCTATTCCTCTTCAGAGATATATCAGGTAATCCCAAACTTCTGGAAAAGTCTGCTATTCAGATGATCAAAGAAGCTCCTGCGCGGGCAAAGGCGGCGGCTCAGCCCACATCAAGCAAATCATACCGGCAATGCGGAAGTTAGCCACAGTAACAATATCGGTGGAAGCGCTCGCGCAGACTGCGGAGGCCATGAGGGAGAGAACGGCGAAGACAATTATTTTCCCCAGCATCGTCCTTGAAATCCTGCCTTTTATGTAGTGATGGCACATCGTGAAACGTTTCAGGCTACTTACCTTGCCTCTTAGCGGCCCTTTGCCTTGCTATCTTTCAAATTTTCGTAGCCTGAAAAGAATTTGGCACCTCTCAGTGGCCTCATTTTTTCCTCAGTTCTGCTGAAACCAGCTTTTCCCTGGCCAAAGAGGACGATATTTGCCGCACTGAGATTTCAAAACTCTTATGGCTCTTCTCCGTGTCTGCCGTGCCTCCGTGGTGGATTTTGACTTTCGTTTTCCTCTGCTTACTCTGTTCCTCTGTGTTGCCAAGGTTTTGCCGTTTAGTTGCGGCTCTGTCGCGCTGCGGTTCATTCTGCCACGTTACGCAGGCGATTTGACCAAAGGTCTATAATGAGTCTTGAGGTTTCGACCGCAACGGCCTTCGGGTATACCCTGGCTGTTGCGGCGGCTCCTTGCAGTTCACATTGCAAGGACAAGGGTTCACGCGGAAACGCCTGGGCCTCCCGTGTTTGGAAAGGGACCGACGGCAGCAATTGCCGCTCCTTCCTTCTTGTCTCTCTGCAATCCAGAAAATCCAACCATGCGCCTTCGCGACAAACACGGCCGCTTCATTACCGACCTGCGGGTCAGCATTACCGACCGCTGCAACTACCGCTGTGTTTATTGCCGCACCGGCAACGATGGTGCGATTTATTCCGAGCTTCCCATCGCCGACTACCAGCGCATCGTGCGCGTTTTTGTGCAGCTTGGCATTGAGAAGGTGCGCATCACCGGCGGCGAGCCACTGTTGCGTAAAGGCGTGGTGGAGTTCGTCCGCGAATTGTCGAAACTGCGCACCCTGGAGGGCGAGCCGCTCGATCTTGCCATCACTACCAATGGACACCTGCTTGCCGGTCTGGCTCAGCCGTTGAAAGAAGCCGGATTGCGGCGCGTGACTGTCAGCATGGATGCTGTTGATCCGGTGAAGTTCGCGAAGATTACCCGGGTGTCGAACGGGTTCGATAACGTGCTGGCTGGAATTCGCGCTGCCCGCCGCGCTGGACTCGATCCGGTAAAGGTTAACTGCGTGCTGCTGCGTGGCTTCAATGAAGACCAGATCGTTGAGTTTGCGCGCTTCTCGCGGGAAGAAGGCGTGGTGGTCCGCTTCATCGAGTTCATGCCTCTGGAAGAAGACCGGGTATGGTCTCCGGTGGTGGTGGTCGCCATGGACGAGATTCTTGAAGCACTGAACAGTTTTCGTCCAGTGCGCCAGCTTGCCAACAGCCTGAGTGAGACCGCCCGGCGCTACACCTTTGATGATGGTCTAGGCGAGATCGGTATTATTGCTCCCGTGTCGCACCCGTTTTGCGGACATTGCTCTCGCATCCGTCTGACCTCTGACGGCAAAATCCGCACCTGCCTCTTTTCCCTCTTCGATCACGATCTGGCTGCCCGCCTGAATGCAGGGGCAAGCGATACTGAGCTGGCCGGCTACATACATTCAGTCGTGGACAAGAAAGAAGCCCGCCACCATATCGGAGAGCCGGGTTTCGAGAAGCCTTCCCGCAGCATGGTTCATATTGGCGGCTGAAGCAGCTTAGTAGATATCTGCGAGGCTGCTTTTCCATTGCCAACGCGCGAACCTTCTGAGTACAATCGCCACAATCCCCCACTAGTACCTTTCTTCCGGTTCCGGAAGCTACATGAGTTGTGTTTGAAATAATGGGCTGTAGCGACAAACCACATGACACTAGCCGTTGAGGTAGCAGGAAAAACTGATGTAGGCTGTGTGCGCACGAACAACGAAGATAACTTCGGCTATGACGCGCGTTATGGAATCTTTGTGGTTTGTGATGGCATGGGTGGACAGGCTGCCGGTGAGGTCGCGAGCAAAATTGGCGTGGATGTGCTGCTGAATTACTTCCGCGAAGCGGCACACTCGGGTGAATACCCGCAAGTAGGCAAACCCTTTGAGGGTGCATCCCCACAGGGCCAGGCGCTGGCCAGCGCCATCCAATTGGCGAACCATACCATTTACGACGCCAGCCAGCGGAATGCAGGCACGGCGGGCATGGGTTCGACCCTGGTGGCAGCACTGGTGAAAGACAACGCGCTTTGTATTGCACATGTGGGTGACAGCCGCATCTACCTGGTGCGCCAGGGGTCGATTCAGCAACTCACCCAGGACCATTCGCTGGTCATGGAGCAGTTGCGGCGTGGATACATTACGCGCGAAGAGGCGGAGCGCTCCACCAACCAGCACATTATTCTGCGCGCCCTCGGTTCAGAAGAAGAGGTGCAGCCGGACGTGGAAGACCTGGTGGTGCTCGCCGGTGACGTGGTGCTGATGACCTCGGATGGCCTGACCAAGTATGCAAAGGACGAGGAGATACTCAAGATCGTAAATTCGGCTGAAACCCTGGAAATGGCATGTGATGCGCTCATACAGATGGCCCGCCGGCGGGGCGGTGACGATAACATTACCTGCCTGCTTCTTAAAATAATGGAGCAGCCGTGGTACAAGAAGATAGCGCAGCGCTGGTTCTCCGGAGGACCACAATGGCAAAACTCTATCTGAAGTTTGAGAAGGCTACCCTGCAGGAGGCCAATCTGACCACAGCAGTCTTCACCATTGGCCGTATGCCGGATAACTCTTTCCAGATCGATAATCTTGCCGTCTCCGCCCGCCATGCAAAAATCTACTGGGAGAAGGATCATTACGTCATCGAAGACCTGGGCTCGCTGAACGGCACATGGGTCAATGGCCAGCGCGTCGGTAAAGCCACCCTGCGCGATGGGGACCAGATCGCCATCGGCAAACACTTTGTACAGTTCAAGGATGAAGGATTCAAGCCCTTTGCCGGCGCCCCGGTCGCCGAGGTTCCCGCTGCGCCCAAGCTCGACGAAACCGTGGTGCTCGATACTAAGAAAGCGCAGGAGATCATTGCAGCCAAGGCAACGCCCAATGCAGCCTCAGGCCCGCTGGGGCTTTCAAAACCCATCAGTCATGCGGACTGCGGCAAAGAACGCGTCGGCATGCTCAATATCCTGGAAGGACGCACGGATCAACCGCGCTATGTGTTGACCGGAAAGATGGCGATGATCGGCCGATCCGCCATGGCCACCATCCGGTTGAAGGGATTTTTTAAGCCTAAGACGGCCGCGCTCATCAGCCGGCGTGACAACAAATATTTCATTTCGCCTTCTGACGAAAAATCGAAACTCAAGGTCAACAGCGAAGACGTCTCCGGCCAGCATGAGTTAAAAGAAGGCGACATCTTCGAAGTAGCAGGAATCAAGGCGGCCTTCAGCCTGCAAGAGTAGAGACACAGCAGAGCCGCAACCAAAAACGAAAATCATTATGGAGCGCAGCCGCCCTGGCCTGTGAGTTTCTTTCAGAAGCGTAAAGGAATGATTGCCGTAGAGACGGTGCTCAGCACCGTCTCTGAGACGTGCGGAAGCGCGGCTCACAGGTTTTTCATTGCGGCCAAACTCACAGATTATTCAATCCGGTCTACCGGCGGCGCAGCTCGGCTGCGAGGGATAAATCTTCGTGAGTCGAGAAGAATTTGACGAACTGTAGTGCAGAGGACGCAAAGGACGCGAAAGGTAACAAAAGTAGGTTGATGTATGAATTTGGCGGTGTATTGCTCCCTATGGACCGCACCCATCCTTCGCTGCGCGGGAGAATTCGTCGCAAGCAGAGAAGAATTCGAACGCGTTAATAATGCAAAGGGCGGAAAGGACGCAAAGGAGTCAAGGAAAAGCCGGTCCGCCTCCGGAATTGGCGGACCGTGGTGGCAGGCAACCGGAAGAAACTCAGTTCTTATCTTTCATGGCAATCAGGCTCTTGCGGAACTCTGGAACAATAATGGCCTGTTCAATGGTGGGCTCGTAGAGATTGGAAAGTCTTTGCGACATGCGGCCGGCCAGCTCTTTTGATCCTGCTTTCTGGTAAGCCACGATCAGCCGCTGCAGTGAGAATGGGCTGCCTTCATCTTCTTCCAGATGGGAAATGGCTTCTTCGTATTTTCCCTGGGCAAGCAAAACGGCTCCCCAGGCGCCGTTATAAGCAGCCTGCACCAGCCCGCTGTTGTTGGTATCGGCCAGCTCCTGAAGCTGCTTTAATGAGTTCAGGGCCGCAGACATGCTGCCATCATGGATGGCACGGCCTGTGCGCGTGCGCAGGATTGTAGCCAGTTCCTGGTCACGGGCTGCAGCCGTCATCTCATGTTTTTCATGAAGCGCGGCTTCTGCTTTCTTGAGCAACTCCATGGCTCGCGCATTGTTCTTCTGGTAGACGGACATCCTGCGCCAGGTTTCGGCTTCCAGCGCTCCTAAATCTTTTCTGTGGGCCTGCTGGGCTACTTCGGTGAAGGCCGCGTCGGCCTTGGTGAAATCCTGTTCGCGCGCGTACGTGGCCGCCGACTGCATGGCAAAATTGATGCTTTGCACGCGGGTGGTCGCCTTCTGAATGGCAATGGCGTACTCGGCGCGGGCTTTTGTCTCTTCTCCCATCACCGCGTAAGTGTCGCCCAGGCCAACTTGTGACTCAATGAATCCCGGATCGATTTTCAATGACTGATGATAATGCTCGAGCGCCACATCGAACCTGCCGGCCATGCGCGAGATTTCTGCCAGAGAGTCCTGCGGGTTGGCTTCGTTGGGAAGCAGCTCTGCGTAGCGCTGCATGTTGTCAAATGCCTTATCGAAGTTGCCGAGCCGGGCGTAGCAGTACGCTGCCTGGTTCAAAGGATCGGCAAATTTCGGATCAATCTTATTGGCGCGTTCGAAGAGCGATATGGCGCGCTCCGACTGCCGCTGGTTTTCCAGCCACAAACCGGCAAACCATGCCAGGTGCTTGTCATCAGGATAGCGGTAGATGGCCTCATTCATTGCCTGAATGGCGGGAATCCAGTGACTCTGCCCTGCATTCGCGATCCAGTCGACGATGAGCTGCTCTTCCGGTCCGGCAAATTTGCGGTTGGCGAGCGCTTCTTCGCGTTCAGCCGCCTGTTCTACCGGATCGCGGGACAGCATGGCGAGAAAAGTATGTGCCAGCGCAAACTGCGGATCAGCCTGCGTGGCGTGCCGCCATTCCTCCAGCGCTTCTTCCCAGTGCAGCGTCTCCATTTTGGCCATGCCCTGTTCAAAGAAGGCACGAGCTTTGTCTGACTTGGTTGTAACTTCCTGCTGAGCGTAAGCGCAAGAGAGCGCCAGCAATGAAATGAAGGTTAGAACAAGCGTGCGAAGGCGCAGGAAAGGCATGCAGGAAGTAGTAGAAGGTAAAGCGATAGCGCGGACAAGTTACAGAGGTAACGGGAAGGACAAAACTGCTATTCAATACTCGTATGCTGAAGAGGGCCCGGATTCTTGCCATTCGAAATGTTGACTGCAAAGATTCGGCTTTTCTGAATTCAGTACTAAAATCCTCTGTAACACTTGTACAACAATGATCACTAGTAATCAGGAATCGTAAGGATTTCGAGGGGGGCGCGGCCACGCGCAACGACGCCGTGGCCGGGGCTCATTCCTGGCGGTTTCAAGTTCGAGGGGGAAGTTCCATGACCAAGCTGCGTTATCTTGCTGCTCTAACCGCGTGTCTGGTTTTTTTCAGCTCCACTTCACAGGCATGGTTCAGTTTTGGCCACATGGCCGTGGCTTACGTGGCATACCAGAAGCTTACGCCGGAGAAGAAGGCCCGGGTGGCCGCTCTGTTGAAGAAAAATCCTTATTACAAGACGAAATGGAAAACGATGATTCCCGCCGGGACGCCCGCCGACCAGCAGGATATGATGCTGTTCATGATCGCCGCCACGTGGCCGGACCAGATCAAGGAAGACACGGCTTATAACCTGCCGGACGGCGCTGCCGGGGGCAATATTCCGCCCACCGACGGGACGCAGTGGCTGAACCAGGGATACAGCGATCTACACCTGCATAAATATTGGCACTTTATCGATACGCCATTTTCGCAGGACGGCACGCCGCTCGTCCCGATCCCTACCACTAACGCGGAAACGGAGATCGCCGTCTGTCGCCAGACTCTTACGCTTGTGCCTGCGCCGAAGAAATCTACGGGAACCAAGAAGAAGGGCCATGGAGTGAGAGTGGACAAAGAGGCAGAGAGGATTGAGGCGCTCAAGTCTTATGACCTGATATGGCTCCTGCACCTGGTAGGAGACGTGCACCAGCCGCTGCATGCCACCACGCGGGTCAGCTCGGGTGCCCCCAAGGGCGATAATGGCGGCAACAACGTCAAGCTGAATGATCCCAGCAAAGAGCTGCATGCCTTCTGGGACGGCCTGCCCGGCGATAGCAACGACCTGAATGCAGTCATCAATTACGCCAAGGCGCTGCCTCCGGCTGATCCGGTATTGGCCGCTAAGACCGATGCCTCAGACTGGATTAGCGAAAGCTTTGATCTTGCCCAGAACTTCGTCTACAAAAATCCCATTGGCCCTGGCCCTGGCCCCGGGCCTTTTACCCTTACAGACGAGTACAAAACCCAGGCCCATAAGATCGCCGACGCTCGCGTAGCCCTGGCCGGTGAGCGCCTGGCCAACCTGATCAACACTGAGTTGAATTGATCGGGAATGGAAGATCGCCAAATCGGAAACCAAAGGCGTTCACCACAGCGCGGCAGGGCCGCAAGCAAAGTGACAATATCTCTTGAGCGCAGCCGCCCGGCTGCGCTCAAGAATTCGTCGTTGAGCGGAGAAGAAGCTAAAAGCTCAATGCTACGTTACTACCGTCATATTGTTCCTCCCGCCGTGATGGAGTCCAATATCCTCTAATTCTCTACCAGTCCGAAAGGCGTATGCGAAAAACGAGAATAGTACTGCTATTTCTGGGCTTGTGGGTCACGCAGGCGTGCCTGGCGCGTGAACTGGCCGTGATTACCGACAAGACTAACTCCTCTTCCAGTGTCAGCAGCACTGACCTGCTGAAATTGCTGAAGACTGACACGCCGAAGTGGCCAGACGGAAAGAAAATTACCATCTTCCTGCCGGACCCGTCCTCGGCGGATGGCCAGTTGGTGCTCCTGAAGATTTACAAGCTCACGCCTGATGACGTGAAGGCGCTGCTGGCTTCTCACAAAGCCAACATCCTCACCGTGGATTCCGACGAAAACGTGATGAAGGCGGTGGCAGAGCATCCCGGATCTATCGGCTTCGTGAATGTTTACTCCATTAACAGCGCCGTAAAGGTTTTAAAGATTGATGGCAAGCTTCCGTTCGAACAGGGGTATCTATTCCATGGCAACTAACCAGGACCACACCATGAACCCGCTCCCCCAGACCTTGCTGGTTCTGCTCATGATCTCCATGCTGTGTACTCTGGCTGTTGCCGGGCAGACAAAGAAGAGCACCAGGGCCCCGGCAGAAAAAGAGCCGGCGCAGACCATGCCGGTAACCACCTCTTCCGCGGCGGCTGCACGCTATTATGAAAATGGCATGGTGCATTACGAGAACCACCGCTGGAATCTGGCTCTGAATGACTGGCATGAAGCGGTGAAACTCGATCCCAAAATGGCCGTGGCCTATGCCTGGATCTGCATGACCACCACCGACCCTGCGGAAGAGAGCGCCCATCGTGCCCAGGCCAAGGCCACCATGAGCGAGGTCTCTCCTGCGGAGCAACTGATGGTCCGCTGGATGGTGGCCACCCACGAGAGCCGTTACGTGGAGGGGATTTCCGCCATGAACGACCTGCTGGCCATGTATCCGCGTGATAAGCGGCTGAATTTCCTTGTCGCCTATTGGCTCTACAAGCAGGATCAGTATGATCTCGCGGAAAAGCTTACGCTCAGGGCACTGGCCGAAGATCCGAACTACGCCACCGCTTACAACCAGATGGGCTATCTCTATTCGCGCCGGGGCGACTACGCCAGGGCTCTGGAAGCCACTGGGAAATATGTGAAGCTGCTTCCCAACGAGCCGAATCCGCACGATTCTTACGCCGAGATGCTGCGCCTTTCCGGGCGCTATGAAGAGGCGCTCACGCATTACCGCTTGGCGCTGAAGATGGACCCGACGTTTTATATCTCGCAGAAGGAACTGGGCGAGACTTACGCCGTGATGGGCCAGGAAGAGAAGGCCCGTGAAGAATACGCCAAGGCGATCCATGATGCGCCCAGTGACGGTGTGAAGGCTGAATATTTGCAGAAGTCAGCCATGACCTACCTGCGTGACAAGCAGTACGATAAGGCCGACAAAGCTTACACAGAGGCCGCCGACCAAGCCGAGGCCATGAAACAGTGGATATGGCAAGCCCGCGCCTACCGCATTATGGCCATGTACAAGGATGAAGACGTGGCAGATAACCTCAATGTGGCTGAAGGGCTGTTGATGTCAAAGAAAAACGCCGTGCCCAAAGGCGACCTTGATGAAGAGCTTGCCCGCATCTGGCGTGTACGCGCCGAACGCGCATCTTCAGCCCATGATTTCGCGGCTGGTCACAAGGCTGTCGAGAAGCTGGAACAGATGGTGAATGCAGGCGCCAGCATTAGCATTGAGCGCACCTACCATGGCGCTGCTGGAACCGTTCTTCTGGCGCAGGAGAAGTATCCTGACGCCATCTCTCATCTCGAGCAGGATTTTGCCAACCCGCTGACGATGAAGGTGCTGCTTGCTGCATACGACAAGAGCGGCACCAAAGATAAAGCCCAGGCATTGCGTAAAAAGCTCATGATCTGGCGCATACCCAGCGTAGAGGAAGCGATGGTTTTCCCTGAACTACACTCCAAAGACGGCGCAGTTATATCCAAGAAATAGCTCGTAAGACCTGTTTGCCGGCATGACCGCAAGCCTTTATAGTGCTTGCGGTCATGGCATCTCATATCGAATGGATACGAAAGTTCTGCCTTTCACTCCCTCACACCACTGAAAAGATTCAATGGGGTAACGATCTGCTTTTCCAGATCGGCGACAAGATGTATTGCGTCCTCTGCCTGGAACCGGATGTCCGCGCCAAAGTCTCTTTCAAATGCACTCCTGAGAGATTCGCAGAGCTGGTGGAAGTT
>Ga0066662_10001238_pt1 | contig 11589 bp, 6 predicted proteins | sample GraSoiAngelo_111_FD_133939 | JGI IMG/M metagenome (GOLD analysis project Ga0066662, IMG submission 133939) | Grasslands soil microbial communities from the Angelo Coastal Reserve, California, USA - 14_0903_12_40cm | ecosystem: Environmental > Terrestrial > Soil > Grasslands | place: USA... | reverse complement strand
GGACCGTAGCTCGCCTCGTCGATGGCGAGGGCGCGGCGGTAGAGCGGTTCGGCCTCGGCCAGACGGTTCGTAGCGCGCAACAGCCCGGCGAGGTTGTTGAGCCGGATCGCGACGGTGGGGTGATCGGGACCGTAGCTCGCCTCGTCGATGGCGAGGGCGCGGCGGCAGAGCGGTTCGGCCTCGGCCAGACGGTTCGTATCGTGCAACAGCTCGGCGAGATTGTTGAGGTCGGTCGCGACTTCAGGATGTTCGGGGCCGTAGCTCGCCTCGTCGATGGCGAGGGCGCGGCGGTAGAGCGGTTCGGCCTCGACCAGACGGTTCGTTGCGCGCAACAGCCCGGCGAGATTGTTCAGATCGGCCGCGACGTCAGGGTGCTCGGGACCGTAGCTCGCCTCGTCAATGATGAGTGCTCGGCGAAAAAGCGGTTCTGCATCCGAGAAAGCAGCACGTGTGTAGAGATACAATGCACATCGGCGGCTTAGTCCAGCCGCACTTGCGGATAGCACATTGTTCGGACGGGCTCCCAGTACAGCCAACGCATGTGGTAGCAACCTGTCGCATGCCGGCCATGTGGCGTACGTGACGTTCGGGAATGCCGCCTCTACCGTCGCGAGCGCATAATCGAACCAACCTTTCTTCGTGCTCGCCAGAAGATGGGCACTTGTACTCTGAACGAGGCGGTGCATGGAGAACGTTCGAGAGGCCGCATCGAAGGTAATCAGTGAGAGGCGATCCAACGCGCCGAGGGCCTCGTCCACGGCGAACTGATCTTCGAGTGTAGCGCTGAGATCTCGGGCTGCGCCACTCGTCAGCGGAAGGGTCGGGCGCAGTGCTGCGCCCGGGCTGTCGGTTCGCTGCTGCAGCAGCTCTTCGGGTATGGCGTCCGGTGCAAAGAGTGCGGCGAAACAGAGAACCGCAGCCGCGCCTGGCGCCTCTTGCTCCGCCTTTGTGATGAGATCCTGGAACGTTGCGAAGACCGCGCGGTCCTCTCCGAGGCCACGCGGTGCGGTTTCGAGGTGATGCGTCAGTTGCTCGATGTACCGGCGTCCGGTGACGTTTCTCGTGCGCTTCAAATATGCGGCCGCTTGAGCGAGCGCTAAGGGCAAGCACCCTAGCGCGTTCGCAATGTCCCCATAGTCCGTACGGCTCAGGTCGCTTCTGCCGCTCTCCCGTTTCAGGTAGGTAATCGCGTCTTCCAAAGGCAGCGAGGAAAGATGGCATGTCGCTACTTCACCGGCCCACGCTGCGAGCCGCGTCGTGATCAAGACGTGCGCGCCGGACGACGGGCACCATCTGCGAATCAAAGCTTCGTTGTCTGCGTTGTCGAAGATCAGGAGCACTGGGATTGGGAACTCCGCGTCGATGCCGGCCAGGACGCGCTCTGCAGCGGACACGCGATCCCGCATGTTCTCCAGCTCCGGGATGAACGCCGACCCGAAGCCGACGAGGCCGTCGATGATCCCCGTCTCACTCTCCGCCGGCAGCCGCCAAACCGCAGCGTACCGCTCTCGCATTCGCTTTGCGTACTCGCTCGCGAGCGCGGACTTTCCCGCTCCGGGAAGTCCGTAGATCGCTATCGTATGCGAACCTCCCGCAAAGGCCGTTCGAATGTTCTTTAGTTCTGCCTCTCGCCCGGTGAAGTTCGGGGCACCACGCAAGGCACTCGGATCGAACAGACTCTGTGACTGGCGATAGAGAGGCGCACTGGGTACCTCGGTCGGACGGTGAGACGCGCGCACCGCATCGCGCACAGCCGCGGCGAGCTGCCTCGGATCGTGGCGGATCGAAACCACGTCCCAGTATGCGAGCGGACGAAGTAAGCCGTCGGGCTCGCATTCGGCTACTTTCAGCAGGATCAGCCGGCGATTGCGATTGAGGGGGTCCTTCGCAATCGCGGCCTGCCACTCGGCGGTGCAGTAATCAGTCGCCAGATAGTGTGGCGAAAGAAGACCGAGCACACGAGCCTCGCCGCGAAGTGCCTCGTGCATCTCGTTCATGAAGCTCGAGTTTGCGAAATCCCACTGCTGCAGGATCACATGGTAGCCATCCGCCTCAAGGATCTTGCCGATTTGCTCGGCTAGCGCCGCGTCGGCGCCCGCTCGGCTAATGAAGATGGTTCTCTCTGGGCTGGCCACCACACCCGGCTCCGAAGTCGTCCGCTATTCCGGGATCGCGAGCCGGACCGGGTCGCTGCCGTCGGCGAAGTGCAGCACGATCTCGCCGTCGGCGGTGCGGTGCACCGAGACGGGGACGCTGCCCGCCGGACCGTGGCCGTTCGCGTGCGCCGAGGCCGCGCGCGCCGGGACGCGCCTGCGGCGCGCCATGCGCTCGCGGATGCCTGCCAGCGCGACGTACACGACCGGCACGACGAACAGGTTCAGCACCGTCGAGAGGATCATCCCGCCGAACACGGCGGTTCCCAGCGAACGGCGGCTCGCGGCGCCCGCGCCGGACGCCAGTACCAGCGGGACGGTCGCGAGGATGAACGCCAGCGAGGTCATCAGGATCGGACGGAGGCGCGTCTGCGCCGCGTCGCGCACGGCCTCGGCGGCGGACAATCCCTGCTTGCGGCGCTGGTTCGCGAACTCGACGATCAAGATCGCGTTCTTGCTGGCGAGCGCGATCAGCATCAGGTAGCCGACCTGCGCGTACAGATCGCTCGGCAGCGCGCGCAGGTCGAGCGCGAGGATCGCGCCCAGGATCGCGAGCGGCACCGAGACCAGGATGATGATCGGGTCGCTGTAGTTCTCGTAGTTGGCCGCCAGCACGAGGAACACGCACAGCAGGCCGAGACCGAAGATGATCAGCGCCTGCGTCCCGAACTCGATCTGCTCGAGCGAGATCCCGGTCCACTCGTAGTCGGTCCCGGGCGGCAGGTCTTGCGCGGCGCTCGTCATCGCGGCCAGCGCCTGGCCCGAACCGTACCCCTGCGCCGGAACTCCGTTGATCTCGATCGAGCGCATCAGGTTGTAGTGCGTGATGATCGGCGCGATGCGGTCGACGTGCGTGCGCACCAGCGAGGAGAGCGGGATCGTCGCGGCGAGCGCGCGGTCGGAACCGCTCGCGCGCACGTAGATGCGGTCGAGCGCAGCCAGCCGGTCGCGGAACGGCGTGTCGGCCTGCACGTACACGCGGTACGAGCGGTTGAGGTAGTCGAAGTCGTTGACGTACTGCGAGCCCAGATACACCTGCATCGCCGAGAAGACGTCCTGCAGCGGGATGCCGAGCGCCGCGACCTTCTCGCGGTCGACCTCGACCACGAGCTGGGGCGCGTCCGAGCGGAACGTCGTCGAGACGTTGCGCAGCGCCGGGTTCGCACCCGCCTCGGCGCGCAGGCTGCGCGCGGCCGCGGTCAGGGCCGGGATGCCGATGTTGTCGCGGTCCTGGAGCTCGAACTGGAAGCCGGCCAGGTTGCCGATGCCGCGGATCGCGGGCGGGTTGAACGCCAGCACGGCGGCGTTCGTGATCTGCGCGAGCTGCGGGCGCAGGCGCCGCATGATTCCGTCGGCGGACTCGCCGGCTCCCTTGCGCTCGTGCCACGGCTTGAGCGTGACGAACATGATCGCGCGGTTGGGCGCGTTGATGCCGAACTGCGTCCCGTTCGGCTCGAACACGATCGCGATCTCGGGGAAGCGGTCGAGGATGCCTTCGATCCGCCGCGTGACGCGCTCGGTGTCGGCGAGCGACGAGCCCTCGGGGAGCTGGACCGTGACGTAGAAGTAACCCAGGTCCTCGTCGGGCAGGAAGCCGGTCGGGATCGTCTGGTACGCGAAGTACGTGCCGACGAGCCCCACGGCGAACAGACCGAGCACGACCGCGCGGTACCGCACGAGCGCCGGGAGGATCGCGTGGTAGCCGTTGCGCGAGGCGTCGATCAGCCGGTTCACCGCGCCGTAGAAGCCGGTCCGGTGAACGGTGTGCTCGCCGAGCAGCAGCGCGGAGAGCGTCGGCGTCAGCGTCAGCGCGACGAACAGCGAGATCGAGATCGAGCACGCGATCGTCAGCGCGAACTGCTTGTAGAGCTGGCCCGTCGTCCCCGAGAAGAACGCCACCGGGATGAACACCGCCAGCAGCACCAGCGAGCTGGCCACGACGGCGCTGGTGATCTCCCGCATCGCCGCCGACGCGCCCGCGTACGGCTCCATCCGCTTCTCGTTGACGAAGCGCGCGATGTTCTCGATGACGACGATCGCGTCGTCGACGACGAGCCCCGTCGCGAGCGTGAGCCCGAACAGCGTCAGCGTGTTGATCGAGAAGCCGAGCGCCTTCATCAGCGCGAACGTCCCGATCAGCGAGACCGGAATCGTGATCGCCGGAATCAGCGTCGTGCGCCAGGACTGCAGGAACAGGAACACGACCGCGATGACCAGGACGATCGAGATCGCCAGCGTCTTGACGACTTCGCGGATCGACTCGGCGACGAACGGCGTCGCGTCGAACCCGAACTGGTACGTCACCCCGGCCGGGAAGCGCTGCTCGAGCCGGTTCATCGCCTTGCGCACGTCGCCTGCGACCTGCAGCGCGTTGGCGCTGGGGAGCGTCAGCACCGCGATCCCGATCGCGTCCTTGCCCGACAGGCGCAGATCCTGCGCGTAGCTCTCCGCGCCCAGCTCCACGCGGCCGACGTCGCGCAGCCGCACGAAGCCGGCGTCCGGGTTCGAGCGCAAGATGAGGTTGCCGAACTCGGCCGGCGTGCGCAGGCGCCCGATCGCGCGAACCGAGATCTGGTACGGCTGGTCGGTGCGCGCGGGCGCCGAGCCGATCGCGCCCGCGGCGACCTGCACGTTCTGGCCCTGCAGCGCGGAGACCACGTCCGAGGCGGTCAGCCGGCTCTGGTTGAGCCGCACCGGGTCGAGCCACAGGCGCATCGCATAGCGGCGCTCGCCGAAGATGCGCACGTCGTTGACGCCGCGAATCCGTTTCAGCACCTCGACGATGTTGTTCGCAGCATAGTTGCTCATGAAGACGCGGTCGTAGCGCGCGTCGTGCGACGCGAGCGCCATCGCGAGCACGAACGTACCGCTGTTCTTCGTGACCGTCACGCCGGTCGCGCGCACCTCGGCCGGGAGCCGGCCGATCGTGTTGTTGACCTGGTTCTGCACGTCGTTCGCCGCCAGGTCGATGTTGCGGTTGAGCTGGAACGTGCAGACGATCGAGCTCGTCCCGTCGCTGGTCGTCGAGGAGCTGATGTAACGCAGACCGTCCACGCCGTTGATCGCCTGCTCGAGCGGCGTCGTGACCGACGCCTCGGCGGCCTGGGCGTTCGCGCCGATGTAGTTCGCGGTCACGGTGACGACCGGCGGGGCGACCTGTGGGAATTGGGCGACCGGCAGCGACGGAATCGAGATCAGCCCGGCAAGAATGATGAAAAGCGCGCAGACCGACGCAAACACCGGCCGGTGCAGAAAGAAGTCGATCACGGGCCGGTCCCTTCGACGAAGCTGGCGGGACCTCCGGGCGACCGGCGAACGGGTGCGCCGATGGCTCGGAACAGCCTGGCGCGGCGGACGGCGGCGGTCGCGCTCGCGATCTTGACGGCGCCGCCGCACGGGGTGATCTTCATCGAGCGGGCCTCGCACCTGCGCGACCACCCGGGTCAAATCGCCCTTCCGGGCGGCTCCGTCGATCCGGCCGACGAAGGCGATCTGCGCCGCACCGCGCTGCGCGAGCTGCGCGAGGAGGTCGGCGTCGCGGCCGAACGGGTGCGCATCGTCGGCGAGCTGCCGATGGTCCGCCAGACGCGCGCCAACAACTTCGACGTGACGCCGTTCGTCGCGGCCGTCGCGCCGGGGCCGCTGACGATCGACGGCACCGAGACGGCGGCTGTCTTCACGATCCCGCTCGCGGTCGTGATCGACGAGCTCACGCACGGAACGGTGCGCGTCGGCGAGCTCAGCGTCGAGACGTACCTGCTCGACTACGAGAACCGCCGCGTGTGGGGGCTCACCGGGCGGATCCTGCGCTCGTTCGTCGACGCCTGGAACGATCCGGCGGATCCGCTGCGCGCGGCGGTCGAAGGAGCGCTCGCGCCGTGAGCCGGCGTATCGCCGCGGCGTTTTTCGCCGGCGCGTGCATCGCCGCGCTGCGCGCGACGGCGTCGGCCGAGTGGCGGCCTCCCGATCTGCGCCCGGCGAGCGGATCGGCCGCCGCGGTGCTCGCAGCGTACGCCAAAGCGCCGGCGGATGCGAGCGCACCGGGCGCGCAGCGGCGCGAGCGCTGGACGTACGCCAACGGCGAGCGGCGGTTCGCGGTGCGGGTCGCGGTGCGCGGGGCCGACTTCCGCGCGACGCTCGCGCTCGGCGCCGCGCGCTACGCCGCGGGGCGCTCGCAGGGCGTGCGCTGGCGCGCCGACGCGAACGACGTGACGCACGCGACGCTCTCCGACGATCAAGGCGACGCCGCGGACCGCCTTCCGCAGAGCGTGTTCCCGTTCGCGCTCGCCGACTGCGAGCTGGCCGGCGAGTCGAACCGCTTCGGGCCGGCCTGGGTCGTCGCCGACCGCGCGCCGCGCGACAAGCCGCACTGGTTCTACGTCGACAAGGCGAGCGGCGCGATCGCGCACGAGATCACCCGCGAGGGCGCGCGCGCCGTCGTCACCTCGTTCGACCGCTTCGCGCTGCGCGACGGCGTGCGGCGCCCGCTGCACTGGCGCGTCAGCGACGGCAACGCCGAGAACGACCTCGACGTTACGGTCGACGCGGTCGAGCCCGGCCCGGTCGGCGAGACCGACGTGGCGATCCCGCAGACGCCGCGCGCGTTCGCGCCCGCGAGCCCGCCGCCGAGCGGGGTGCTCACCTTGCCGGCGCACTTCCGCGGCCGCACGATCTTCGTCGACGCCGGCATCGACGGGCACAGCGAAGAGTTCGTGCTCGACACGGGGACCGCCAGCATCACGCTGAACCGGGCGCTCGCGGAGCGGCACGGCTGGCGACCCGTGCTCGAGCACGTGACCGTTCCCCGGATGACGGTCGGCGCGCTCGCGCTCGCCGACGTCTCGACGCTGGCGATCCCGCTCGACGTCGGGAACTGGCGCATCGGCGGGATCCTCGGGTACGATTTCTTCATCGGAAACGTCGTGCACGTCGACTACGCGCACGAGCGCGTCGAGGTGCTCACGCCGCAGGCGGCCGAGCCGGTGTTCCGCGACCCGCGCAACTTCGTCGCGCCCGCCTATTTCGACGAGGGCGTCCCGCTCGTCCACGCGGCGTTCGGGCCCGCGTCGGGCGACCGCTTTCTGCTCGACACGGGCTCGCCGCGGCTGTTCGTGCTCGCGCCGTTCGCGCGGCGCTACGCGAAGCAGATCGACGCGACATGGCCGCCGGCGGCGTTCGGCACGCGGACCGTCTTGGAAGCGGACTATCTCGAAGGATCGATCGTCGTCGCCGCGCGCCGCGCCGCGGCGTTCAAGCTCGGCCCGTACGTCTTCGAGCACCTCACGGTCGGCGTCGAGCAGCCCAACAGCCGCCGCGACGCGATCGACGTCCCGGCCGACGCGATCGTCGGCACCGACCAGATGGCGCGCTTCGACTGGTGGTTCGACTACGACGGCGGCCGGATCGCGCTGCGGCGGAACGGCGCGAGCTGAGCCCGAAGAGCGGGTCGGCCGTGTATGACCGAGCGCTCCGTTCTCCCTCGCCGACTGCTGATCGCCGCGACGCTCCTCGTCGGAGTCGTCACCGTCGGCACGGCGGGATACGCGGCGATCGAGGGCTGGGGCTGGTTCGACGCGCTCTACATGACCGTCACGACGATCACGACGGTCGGCGGTGGCGAGGCGCACCCGCTCGACGTCGCCGGGAAGGTCTGGACGATCGTCGTCGTCGCGTTCGGGTTCGGCTCGCTGACGTACACCGTGCTGGCGGGATTCGGCTACATCATCGAGGGGCATCTGGGCGCCGAGGTGATGCAGCGCCGCATGCGCGGCCGCGCCGCTAAGATGCAGGATCACTTCATCCTGTGCGGCTACGGCCGCGTCGGCGGCGAGATCGCGCGCGACTTCACCGCCGAGAGCATCCCGTTCGTCGTCATCGACATCAACCCGAGCTCGCTCGACCGCGCCGCCGCCGCCGGGCTCACCGTCATGCACGGCAACGCCACCGACGTCGCGACGCTGCGCGCCGCCGGCATCGAGCGCGCGCGCGGGCTCGTGACCGCGGTCGATGCCGACGCGGACAACATCATCGTGACGCTCTCCGCGCGCGTGCTGAAGCCCGACATCTTCATCGTGGCGCGCGCGAACGCCGAGGACGCGGAGCGCAAGATCCGCTTGGCGGGCGCGAACCGCGTCATCTCGCCGTACACGATCGGCGGGCGCCGTATGGCCAGCCTCGCGATGCGCCCGACGGCGGTCGAGTTCGTCGACACGGTGCTCTCCGCGAACAACGGCCAATTGCTGCTCGAGGACATCACGATCCGCGACGGCTCGGGGTGGATCGGCCGCGCGCTGGTCGAGCTCTTCCCCGGCGGCGACGAAGCGTTCGTGCTCGCGCTCAAGCGCGCCGGCGAGATGCGCTTCCGCCCCGCCCCCGAGACGGAGTTGCAGGCGGGCGACGAGCTGGTCGCGGCCGGCCCGCCCGAAGCGATCCGCGCGCTCGAGCAGCGGCTGTAGACCGCGATGGACGGCATCGCGGCGCGCGAGGCGGAAGCGCCGGCGGCCGATCGGCCGCGGCGGATCGGCGACGTCGTGCATGCCGCCTTGGCGGACTCCGTCGACCGGCTCGTCCGCCAAGATGCGGTGCTGCGCGCGCATGCCGACTCGGACTCGGTGCACGACGCGCGCGTCGCGGTGCGCCGGCTGCGCAGCGATCTGCGCACGTTCCTTCCGGTTCTCGGTGCCGAGCGGGCGCGCGAGCTGCGCGAGCGGCTGCGCCGGCTGCAGGACGGCTTCTCCGCAGCCCGCGACGCCGACGTGCTGCTCGCGCGCTTGTACCGTGACGCCGAAGATCTGGCGGAGCTCGAGACGAGCGCGGCCGAAGAGACGCTGGCACCGCTGCGCGACGAGCGCGATGCCGCGTATGCGCGCATGCGCGAGATGCTGGATGATCCGAGCTATGCCGCGTTGCTGCGCGATCTCGCCGACATGACGGAGCAGTCTTCGCTCGGCGGCGCGGCTGAAGAGCTCGCCTGCGACTTCGTGCCGCGCATCGTGCGTGACGCCTGGTCGGCGCTCTGCAAACGAGTCCGCAAGCGCTCGCGCCCGCCGACCGACCAAGAGCTGCACCGCATCCGCATCGCGGCGAAACGTGTGCGCTACGCCGTCGAAGCGCTGACGCCGGTCGCGGGCCGGCGCGCCCGCTCGCTCGCGCGCGCGCTCGAGAACTTGCAGACGGTGCTCGGCGACCAGCACGATGCGGTCGTCGCGCGCGAGCGCATGCGCGGCATCGCCGGCGACCCGCAACGGGCGTTCGTCGCCGGTGCGCTCGCCGCGCTCGAACATCGTGCCGCAACGGACGGGCGCGGCGCCTGGCGCAAGGCGTGGCGGCGCGCGAAGCGCGCGCACCGCGCGCTGCGGCGCGCGCTCTAACGCTCCATGGTCGAGGTGAGGTGTCTTCGTGCGGCGCTCACGGCGCCGGTCCCGGCAGCGCCATTCAAGTGACGAGGCGCATCGCCGGAGAAGGCGCCGGGGACGGCGCGGGTGACGGGACGCCCTGGCGCACGTTCGAGATCCGGATCGACGGGAACGCGCAGCCGGTGAAGCCTGTCGGCGCGCTCAGCGGGGTGGTCTGCGCGGGCAGGGAAACCTCGATGCGCGCGCTCGTCACGCACTGCGACGTCCCGGTTCGCCCGTACGTGACGGTGAACCACGCTTCGTCGCCCACCGCGAGCGCGAGCTGCGCCGGCAGCGCGCTGTTCGGGCCGGTGCGCAGTGGAATCGGCTTGCCCTGCGCATCGAACAAGCGTATGCCGACGCTTCCCGCGATGAGGCATGCCGCCGCTCCGCGGTTGCGCAGCGCGTAGACCGCTTCCGGCAGGGCTCCGGCGGTTGCGCTCACCTCGCGCAAGGTGAGATCGGCGGGCGCGCACGGCCGGGCCGCGGGTGCCGCCGGCTCCTTGGCCGGCACGGTATCCGCCGCCGATGCGCGAGCGCCTAGGCCGGCCGAGGCCGCGGCGGCCAAAGCGATGACGGCGAGCACACGGAGGTTCGGCATGCTCATGACGAGGCAACGCACGACAGGGCCGTGTCGTCGCCGCTCGGAATTACGGACCACTGGCGCCGGCTCGGCGCCAGGATCGCGAGGTGCCCCGAGTGATCCTCAACAGCGTCGAAGTGATGTTCGGCGGGCAAGCCGGCGACGGGAGCCTGACCACGGGCGACCTCATCGCCGGCGTGTTCAAGCGCATGGGACTGGAAGTCTACACCTACAAAGACTTCCCGTCCCGCATCCGCGGCGGTCACACGAACTACGTCATCCGCGCGAGCGAGCACCACGACTACGGGATGGCCGACGCCGTCGACGGGCTCGTCGCCTTCGACCTGGAGGCCGTCGAGGCGCACATCGAGGAGATGCGGCCGGGCGGCTTCGTCGTCTTCGACAACACCTCCGAGACGATCCCCGACGAATTGCGCCGCGCCGACGTTACGTGGTACGAGATCCCGCTGGGGAAGATCGCCAAAGTCGATCTCGGCCTCGAGCTCGTGCGCAACACGATCTCGCTCGGCGTGCTGGGCGCGCTGATCGGGATGGACCCCGAGATCATCCGGCGCGACGTGCGCGGTGTCTACCAGCGCAAGGGTGAGAAGGTCGTCGACCTCAACATGCGTGCGATCGAGGCCGGCGAGACCTTCGTGCGCGAGAACTTCGCGGACCGGCCGAGCGGCTACGGGCTCGTCGCCGCCGACGACCGCGACCGGCTCATCATGATGGGCAACGACGCGATCGCGTACGGCGCATTGGTCGCGGGCTGCCGTTTCATGGCGGGCTACCCGATCACGCCGGCGACCGACGTGCTCGAGTGGATGTCGAAGGAGCTGCCGAAGTTCGGCGGCGTCGTCGTGCAGGCGGAAGACGAGCTGGCCGCGATCACGATGACGCTCGGCGCCGCGTTCGCCGGCGTGCGCGCGATGACCGCGACGTCGGGCCCGGGACAGGCCCTGATGACCGAGGCGATCGGGCTCGCCGGCGTGCTCGAGATCCCCGTCGTCGTCGTGGAGTGCGCGCGCACCGGCCCGTCGACCGGGATGCCGACCAAGACCGAGCAGAGCAATCTGAACCACCTGATCTACTCGGGCCACGGCGAGATCCCGCGCGTCGTGCTGGCGCCGGGGACCGTGCGCGAGTCGTTCGAGCTCGCGGTGACCGCGTTCAACCTGGCGGAGAAGTACCAGCTTCCGGTGTTCGTGCTGACGGAGCAGGCGCTGTGCCAGAGCAAGGCGACGCTGGCGCCGCTCGACGTCGACTCGGTCCGCATCGACCGCGGCAAGCTGATCGACAGCGGCGAGGTCGTGTTCGGCGAGTACAAGCGCTTCGCGTTCACGGAGGACGGCGTCTCGCCGCGCGTGATCCCGGGCGTCCCGGGCGGGATGCATCTCGCGCCGGGCTCCGAGCACAACGACGCCGGCGTCATCACCGAGAACGCGCGCAACCGCGC
>Ga0066662_10001237_pt1 | contig 11593 bp, 7 predicted proteins | sample GraSoiAngelo_111_FD_133939 | JGI IMG/M metagenome (GOLD analysis project Ga0066662, IMG submission 133939) | Grasslands soil microbial communities from the Angelo Coastal Reserve, California, USA - 14_0903_12_40cm | ecosystem: Environmental > Terrestrial > Soil > Grasslands | place: USA... | reverse complement strand
CGAATCGCTCCCGGCGCAACGGGGCTAGTGGCGCTCGACTGGTGGAACGGCAACCGCTCGATCCTCGCCGACGCCGACCTCACCGGTGTCATCTGCGGGCTGACGCTCCAGAGCACACCCGCCCAGATCTACCGCGCGCTCATGGAGTCGATCGCGCTGGGCAACCGCCGGATCATCGACAACTTCGCCGAGAATGGCCTCGAGATGTCTGAGATCGTCGCCTGCGGCGGCGTAGCGATCTCAAGCCCCCTGCTGATGCAGCTGTTCGCCGATGTGAGCGGGCTGGCGGTGCACGTGCCGGCCTCGAGCGAGGTCCCGGCCCGCGGGGCGGCGCTGTTCGCCGCTGTCGCGGGCGGCGCCTTTGCCGATATCGACGCCGCGATCACCGCCACCCGCCCGCCGGTCGCCACCACCTATACGCCGGATGAAGGCGCCAAGCAGATTTTCGATCGCCTCTACGCGATCTACCGCAATCTGACCGACCTGCTCGGCCGTAGCCACGTCGAGCTGCTCCATGACCTGAAACGAATCCGCACCGAGAGGACAGCGGCGTGAGTGCCGAACAGCGACCGCGGATCGGCTTGCTCGGGATCATGCAGGAGCTCTACGACGACATGATCCCGGGCATCACCGATCATCAGGCGGGCTACGCCCGGGACGTGAGCGAGCGCCTGAACAGCGCGGCTGAAGTCGTCTTCACGCGCCCGGCCCGCAACCGCGAGGACATCGAAGCCGTGACCCGCGAGCTGATCGCCGACGACGTCGACGGGATCGCGATCATCATGCTCACCTACGGGCCCGCGATGCGTTCCGTGCGCGCGCTGATCGAGACGCCGCTCCCGCTGGCTCTGCTCAACATCCAGCCAGAGCGGTCGGTCACCGCGGAGTGGGACATGGCCTCTCTGACGTACAACCAGGGGATCCACGGAGCCCAGGACCAGGCCAACGCGCTTGTTCGCGCCGCGATCCCGTTCTCCGTGATCACCGGAGATTGGCGCTCGGAGCGCTTCACCCAAGAGTTCGCTGACTGGGCCCGAGCGGCACACACCGTCACCGGGCTCCGCAGTACCCGGATCGCGCTGCTCGGCTACCCCATGAACGGGATGGGCGACATCCTTTATGACCCGCCGGCGCTGCTGCGCCGCGTTGGCCCGACGATCGTAAGCGAGGACCTGGGAGGGCTCGCGTCTCGGGTCCGGGCCGTTTCCGACAACGAAGTCGATGCGCTCGTCTCAGAGCACCGCGAGCGGTTCGCGGTAGCCCCGGACCTCCCGCGCCACCGACACGGTTATGCGGCGCGGCTCGAGCTGGCGATCCGCGCCATGCTCGAAGATCACGGCTACCGCGGGTTCTCGTTTCACTTCGACTCGATCGGCGGCGACGGCCGGTTCGAGCAGCTGCCGCTGCTCGCGGCCTCCGACCTGATGGCCGATGGCTACGGCTACGCGGCTGAGGGAGACACCAACACCGCCTCGCTGATGTGCGCCGCGCAGGTGCTGATTGGAAGTGCCCACTTCTCCGAGATGTACGCCATGAACTGGGACCTCGATTCGGTCCTGATAAGCCACATGGGCGAAGGCAACTGGAGGGTCGCCCGCACCGACCGGCCCGTGCGGCTGATCGACCGCGAGCTCGGAATCGGTGGGCTGGACAACCCGCCGACGCCGGTGTTCTCCGCCCAGCCGGGACCCGCCACCACCGCGGGTCTGGTGCCGATCGAGGGCGAGTATTGGAGACTGCTGGTGGCTCGAGGCGAGGTCCTCGATACGCCGGAGCTGCCCAAGGTGGAGATGCACCACTTCCATTTCAGGCCCCAACTGGGGATGGAGCCGTTCATGGACCAGTGGCTGCATGTCGGCGGGCCGCACCACTTCGTGCTGAACCTGGGCCAGCACACCGGCCGCTGGCGACGGCTGGCCGAGCTCCTGGACCTCGAGTACCTGGAGCTGTGAGTGCTTGAGGAGCTGCGTCGGGAGGTGCTGGTCGCCAACCGGGCGTTGTCGACGCACGGCCTAGCGACGCTCACCTGGGGCAACGCGAGCGGTATCGATCGCGGTTCCGGAGTCGTGGCGATCAAGCCGAGCGGCGTTGCCTACGAAGAGTTGACCGCCGATGACATCGTGCTGGTCGATCTAGACGGCCGCTTGGTCGAAGGCGATCGTCGACCCTCGACCGACACGCCGACTCACCTCTCCCTCTACCAGGCCTTCGACGAGATCGGTGGCGTCGTCCACAGCCACTCCACGTGGGCAACCGCCTGGGCCCAGGCGCAGCGCGAGATCCCGGTGCTGGGGACCACCCACGCCGATTTGTCTGCCCACCCCATTCCGCTCACGCGGCCGCTCACCGAGTCCGAGGTCTCCGACAGCTACGAAGCGTCCACCGGCGCGGCGTTGGTGGAGGCGGTGTCAGCCCGCGGGCCGGCGGAGCTGCCGGGCGCGCTGGTTCGCAGCCACGCACCGTTCTGCTGGGGCAAAGACCCGTCGTCGGCGGTTGAGAACGCGGTCACGCTGGAGGAGGTGGCGCGGATGGCGCTGCTCACCCTGCTGCTCGATCCGCACGCGGCACCAGTGGCCGACACGATCCGCTCCAAGCACTTCGAGCGCAAGCATGGCCCGGCCGCCTACTACGGGCAGCTATAGAACTACCAGTGGGGTCGGCGGGGTCGCGTCCGCCCCCGTCGGCGGACGCGACCCTTGCGCGCGAGGAGATCACCGCGCGACGCCGAGCTTGTAAATCGTCGTCGAGTTGAACACCTGGCCCGGGTTCAGAACGGTCGAGGGGAAGTTCGGCTGGTTCGGGGAGTTCGGGAAGTGCTGCGTCTCCAGCGTGAACCCGTCCGTTTGCCGATACGTGCGTCCGCTCGGACCGACCAGGTCACCGACCAGGAAGTTGCTCGAATACAACTGCACTCCGGGCTGGTCGGTGGAGGTGGTGAGCGTCCGACCGCTGGCGGGATCCTCTGCGAACGCGGCCAGGCGTAGCCCGGATCCGTTCAGCACCCAGTTGTGGTCATATCCGTGGGCGATCAGCAGCTGCTGGACGCCCCTACGGATGTCGCGCCCGATCGGCTTCAGCCGCCTGAAGTCGAACGGCGTCCGTGCGACCGGCACGAGCGCGCCTGTCGGGATCAGGTTCGCGTTGATTGGCGTGTAGCGGCTGGCGTTGATCCGCAACAGCTGTCCGTATACGTCGCCCGATCCTTCGCCGGCCAGATTGAAGTAGGTGTGGTTGGTGAAGTTGACGACCGTCGGCTTGCTGGTGGTCGCCCGGTAATGGATTCGCAGAGCGTTCGAGTTGGTGAGGGTGTACGTAACAACTGTCGTGACCGCTCCGGGGAAACCGTTGTAGCCGTCGGGGTCCGTATAGGTCAGCTGGAGACCGACCGCGCCCGTGCCGCGGAACGTGGCGCCGGCCCACACCTTGGTGTTGAAAGCGTTAGGTCCGCCGTGCAGCGTGTTGATGTTGTTCGTGCCGTTGTTGCCGGGGAGGTTGTAGGTGACGCCGTTCAGCGTGAACTGATGGTTGGCGATCCGGTTCGCGTAACGACCGATGATCGCTCCGAAGTAGGTGTCGCCGGAGCCGCCCGCCGCCGGCCACGGCTGGTTTTGGAAATCGTTCACGTAACCCGACAGGTTCGGGAACCCCAACGCGACGTTCCGCACGCGGCCCCTGCGGTCAGCAGCGTAGATCGACTGCACCACACCGCCGTAGTCACTGATTCTGACCTTCATCCGGTGGGCATTAGTCAGCGTGTAGAGGTGGACGGTTTGCCCGTTGACAGTGCCCCACGTCTGGACCGTGATGTTCGGCCTCGCGGCCGCACTGCGCGCTCTCCCGCTGCTCGCATGGGCCAGTCCTCCCATGCCCAAAGCGATGACTGCTCCAGCCAGGACGATGACCAAAGCGGTGGCGAACACCCTTGTGCCGCGCCAAAGCGCGTACTGCATAGATCCTCCCTTCGTCTGCTTGCGCCCAGCGTGTTCCGCAAGCCGCATTACCTCTGCGCCGGAGTCTACCCAAATTGTGAGCGCTCACACAACAGGGCGACGTGCCCCCACGTAGAGGCGGGATCGGTCGGCTCAATTTGCGTGACCGCTCACAACGGACGGTCTCCGAGGAGCTCCACGCAACCCCAGATCCGCGCAGTGCTACCGCGGCATGATCCAATTTCCGGATGGCGCGAGTAGCCGCAGTCGCCCTGAAGCTCCGCAAGAGCGTGCGTGGCAGCCCCGTCCGCTGGATCATCGCCGTTGTGACGGTGGCTGTGGTCGCCGCCCTCATCTACCTGGCGATCGCGAAGCTCCACCCAGCGCAGGTCGGTCACCTACTAAGCAAGACCAAAGTTGGCTGGGCGGCGCTGGCGCTAGCGCTCATGATGATCGCGTTCGTGGCCCGAGGCGAGTCGTGGTATGCGGTGCTCCGGGCGGCCCTGCCGAACACCCACCTCGGCCGAGGAGTCGTCATGCGGGGGATCATGATCGGGATGGTCGGCTCGACGGTCGCCCCCGGGCGGCTGGGAGAGGCGGCGAGGGCTCTGGTGGTCGCACGCCGGCTTGGTGATCCCTCGCGCAACGTCGCGCTCGTGCTTGGCACGGTGGTTTCGCAGACGCTGATCAACCTCTTGGCGCTGGCGATCCTGGCCGCGGTGACGCTGCTGGGCGCGGCGATCTCCGGGGCACGAGCGGAGGCCATTATCGGCGTCGTCGCCGTCCCGGCGGTGATCGTCGCCATCGTGCTGCTCGGACCTCGCGCACTGCACCGGGCCTCGCTCTCGAAGGTGGGGTGGCTGCGCCGAGCGGCCGGCTGGATCGGCCACCAGCTGGCCCATTTTCGCCTGGGGCTGGTCGTTTTCAAGCGTCCTCGGGCCGCCGTCCATGCGGTCGGCACGCAGCTCGCCGCGTGGGCGCTTCAGCTGTTCGCGTGCTATGCCGTGATCCTTTCGCTCGGGCTCCAGCACCAGGCCAATCTGGTCGCGGCTGCGGCTGTGCTGCTCGCGGTCAATGTCACGGCAGTGATTCCAGTCACGCCTTCCAACGTTGGCGTGTTTCAGGCCGCCTGCATCGCAGTGCTGGCACCGTTCGGTGTCAGCGCCGCCCAAGGGCTAGCCTACGGGCTCATCCTGCAGGCAGTCGAGATCGTCGCTGCCGTCGGGATGGGCGTCCCCGCTTTGCTACGCGAAGGGCTGTCGGTGAGCGAGCTGCGGCGTGGGGCACACGAAGTGGAGACCCAGGACGAGCAGCTCGGCGAGATGCCCCCCGATACGGACGCACCCGACGGACCGGCACACGAGGCCAAGACTTCGGCTGAGCAGTGATTATCGCCGCCGCAACCCCACACCTTCCGGGCGTCCTCCACAGCCTCGAGCCGACGCTCAACAACTATGGCTACCTGGCCGTTGGCGGACTCGTACTGCTCGAGGACTTCGGTGTGCCGGTCCCGGGCGAGACGATGCTGATTCTCGGAGCGGTTTACGCCGGCACGGGGAGGTTGAACATAGTCCTGGTCGGGCTGATCGGGTTCTGCGCGGCCGTTATCGGCGACAACATCGGCTTCGCCATCGGCCACTTCGGGGGCCGCCCCCTGGTGGAGCGCTTCGGCCACTACGTATTTCTCACGCCTGAGCGGCTCGACAAGGCCTCGCGGTTCTTCGAGCATCACGGCGGCAAGATCATCGTGGTCGCGCGGTTCATCGAAGGCCTGCGCCAGGCAAACGGAATCGTGGCCGGGATCAGCGGGTTGCACTGGGCCAAGTTCGTCGCCTTCAACGCCCTCGGGGCGGCGCTGTGGGTCGCGGTCTGGACGACGATCGGCTACGTGTCCGGCGACCACATCGACACGATCTACTACGACGCCACCCGCTACTCCACCTACTTCGCGATCGCGTTCGGGGTGGTGGTGCTGGCGTTGATCGGGAGGTTCATTTGGCGCCGGAGGCGAGCCAAGCGGGAGCGAGAGGCTCAGCCAGGCGAGGCGGGGGCTGAGGGCACCGCGGAATCCGAGCATGCCGAGGCGCCGGCCAAGCCCGGGCGCTGATCTAGACCGAGGGTGTCGAAGATGCGGGACACATGTTCCCGTCTCGTCGACACCCCTCCGCGCACGTGGTGTGCGCTACGCCCCCCCTCACTGATTCCACTTATCTGCGGCCTTCTTCTTGTGGCCCGAGCTCTTGGCTCGCACGTCGGACTCGTCGACGGGACGCTCGCGCGACTCGAGCGACTCCTCCTCTGCCCTCGCGCGTGCCTCCTCTGACTTGCGCTCGGCTGCCTGACGCATCCGCTCCGCCTGCTTCTCGCGTTCGTTCATCTCAAGGAGCTAGCTGGCCGCCGACACAGGGGTCTAAACCTTGCCACGGCCTTGTTAAGGTTCCGGCAAGCGTTGGTAGCATGGCCTGATGCGGGATTTCCTTGCTGCCACGCGCGAGCGGGTCGTCGTCTTCGACGGCGGGATGGGTGCGACGCTCGAGCAGTTCGACCTGAGCCTTGAGGACGACTACAAGCTTCCCGGGCGCTGCCACGAGGCCCTCGTGCTCAACCGCCCGGATGTCATCGAGGGCGTCCACACCTCGATGCTCGACGCCGGTGCCCAGGTGCTCGAGACCGACACGTTCCAGGCCTCGCGCCTGAAGCTGTCGGAGTGGGGTCTCGAGGACCACACGCTCGAGATCAACCAGCGCGCCGCAGAGATCGCCCGCAAGGCGGCGGGCGAGGCCCGCTTCGTCGCTGGCTCGATCGGTCCCACCGGCTTCCTCCCGGCCAGCGACGACCCATCACTGGGGCAGATCCGCTTCCGCGAGCTGGTCGAGGTCTTCCGAGAGCAGGCCACCGGCCTCGTCAAGGGCGGCGTCGACCTGATCATCATCGAGACGGCGCAGGACATTCTCGAGGTCAAGGCGGCGATCTTCGGCACGCGCGAGGCGTTCAAGGAGCTAGACCGCAGCGTCCCCATCCAGACCAGCGTGTCGCTCCTGCCGCAGGGAGGCAAGATGCTCCTCGGCACCGACATCAGCTCGGTGCTGACCACGCTCGAGGCACTGGGGGCGGACGTGATCGGGCTGAACTGCTCGACAGGACCGGAGGACATGCGCGATGCGATCAGGTTCTTGGGCGAGACCTGCTCGGTGCCGGTGCATTGCATCCCCAACGCCGGCATCCCGCATCAGGGCCCGAACGGAGAAACGATCTTTCCGGAGCAGCCCGAGCCGATGGCGAACGCCCTTGGGGAGTTCGTCGAGCGCTACGGCATCGGCATCGTCGGCGGGTGCTGCGGCACGACCCCGGACCACATCAAGGCTCTCGCCGAGCGGGTGGACGGACGGACGGCTGCGGAGCGTCCGCACAGGCGCCCGCCTCACGCCAGCTCGATGATCGCCGCCACGCCGCTGGTCCAAGATCCCCGTCCGACGCTGGTCGGAGAGCGCGTCAACTCCCAGGGCTCGCGCAAGGCCAAGGAGCTGCTGTTGGCCGACGACTACGACGGACTGACCGTGGTCGCCGAAGACCAGGTGAACGGCGGAGCCCACGTGCTCGACGTCTGCGTGGCGCTGACCGAGCGCCAGGACGAGGACGAGCAGATGCGCCAAGTGGTCAAGCGGATCAGCCTTACCCAGCCTGCCCCGATCCAGGTCGACTCGACCGAGCCCGATGTGATCGAGACCGCGCTCGAGCAGATCCCCGGCCGCGCGATCGTCAACTCGATCAACCTCGAGGCGGGCCGCGACAAGCTCGACCGCGTCGTGCCGGTCGCCAAGGCTCACGGCGCTGCGCTGATCGCGCTGACGATAGACGAGCAGGGAATGGCCAAGACCGCGGAGCGCAAGGTCGAGGTGGCAAGGCGGATCACGCAGCTCTGCTGCGAGGAGCACGGTCTCGATCCAGAGGTCCTGATCTTCGACTGCCTGACCTTCACCCTCACGACGGGCGATGACGAGTGGAAGCCGAGCGCGATCGAGACGATCGAGGGCATTCGCCGCGTAAAAGCTGAGATCCCGGGCGTCAAGACATCGCTCGGCGTCTCCAACGTCTCATTCGGCGTCGGCCTGCCGGCCCGCAGCGTTTTGAACAGCGTCTTCCTACACCACTGCGTGGAGGCGGGGCTGGATCTGGCGATGGTCAACCCCAACCACATCACCCCCTATCCCGAGATCCCCGAGAACGAGCGGGAGCTCGCGGACGATCTGGTCTTCAACCGGCGCGACGACGCTCTCGAGCGGTTCATCGCCCACTTCGAGGCCAAGGGTCCCGAGGAGGCCTCGGATCAGGAGGATGCGACCGAAGGGATGGAGCCAGAGGAGGCGCTGCACTTCCACATCCTGCGGCGCAAGAAGGAGGGAGTCGAGGACTGGATCGACAGAAGCGTCGAAAAGATCGGCGCCGTGCCCACGCTCAACGACGTATTGCTCCCGGCCATGAAGGAGGTCGGCGACAAGTTCGGCGCCGGCGAGCTGATCCTCCCGTTCGTGCTCCAGTCGGCGGAGGTCATGAAGCGTGCCGTTGCCCAGCTGGAGCAGTACCTGGACAAGATCGAGGGCTACACAAAGGGAACGGTCGTCCTGGCGACCGTCTTTGGCGACGTCCACGATATCGGAAAGTCGCTCGTCAACACGATCCTCACCAACAACGGCTACAGCGTCGTAGACCTCGGCAAGCAGGTCCCGATCTCCACGATCCTTGACGCTGCCGTCGAGCACGACGCCACCGCGATCGGGCTTAGTGCGCTACTCGTATCGACCTCCAAGCAGATGCCGGCCGCCGTGCAGGAGCTGCACCAGCGCGGACTCAAATACCCGGTCCTGGTTGGCGGAGCCGCGATCAACCGCAACTTCGGCCTACGGATCCTTTACCCCAACGGCACCGATTCCGACGACCTATACGAGCCGGGCGTCTTCTATTGCAAGGACGCCTTCGAGGGGCTGGCGAAGATGGACCAGCTGATCGAGCCAGAGAAGCGAGAGGTGCTGATCACTGACATCCGCGAGGCGGCGCGCAAGCTGCGCCAGCGGCCCGACAGCGACGAGCCAGATCTCCCGCCGCTGGATGACACGTCGGTCCGCAGCGCAGCGGCCGTGGATGTTCCGGTCCCGGAGCCGCCCTTCTGGGGCGTAAATGAGATACAGGTGGACATGGACGCCGTCTACCGCCACCTCGACACCCACGTGCTGTTCAAGCTCCACTGGGGCGGGCGCGGCGTCAAGGGTGAGGACTGGAAGCGGCTCCTGCGCGATGACTTCCAACCACGACTGGAGCGCATGTGGAACGAGCAGACCTACCTGCACCCACGGGCACTGCTCGGCTACTTCCCCTGCAACGCGGACGGCAATGAGCTGATCGTCTGGGATCCCGAGGCGCCGGGTGAGAGTGAGCTCGAACGGCTCGTGTTTCCGCGCCAGCCCAAGCATGACCGGATCTGCCTGGCCGACTTCTACCGGCCACTGTCTTCCGCGGAGATCGACGTGGTCGCGATTCAGGCCGTCACCGCCGGCGACGAGGTCACCGAGCTGATGGCCCGCCTGGAGAAGGATGGAGAGTTCGCCGAGCAGCTGTTTGTCCACGGCCTAGGCGTTCAGACTGCCGAGGGCATGGCGGAATGGCTGCACGCCCGAATCCGCTCGGAGCTGGGAATCGACCCGGTCCAGGGCAGGCGCTATTCCTGGGGCTACCCCGCCTGCCCCGACCAGTCAGAGCACGAGAAGGTATTCCGCCTGCTGGACGCGACGAGCATCGGCCTGGCCCTGTCGGGCGGCTACGCCATCGAGCCTGAGCAGTCGACGCTCGCCATCGTGGCCCACCATCCCCAGGCGGTCTACTTCGGGATGAAGTCCGGGTTCCTGCCGAAGACCGATAAGCAGGCGGCCGACGAGCTGATCGCCGGTACGGAGAAGGATCCCACACGCCTCGCGAGCCTCACCGATGCCGATCCGGTGACCGAGGAGGAGGCGGGCGAGGACGAGCCGGCGATGGCCGGGGCTTAGCACTCAACCGACTCGGCTAGCTTTCCGCCGTCCTATGCTGACGCGCTTGAAAGGAGTGAGCGGCTGTCTGCTCGCTGCCGCGGCCGTGTGCCTGCTGGCCGCCTGCGGGGGTCATAAGCACAAGCCCGGACGTCCCGGGCTTCCGGCCACGGTGCCCGCTGCCACCCCTACCGGGATCCACAAGATCAAGCACCTGATCATCATCATGCAGGAGAACCGCTCGTTCGACTCCTACTTCGGAACGTATAAAGGGGCGGACGGGCTTCCGACGGTGAACGGGAAGTTCTCGATCTGCGTCCCAGATCCGCGGTCTGGCGAGTGCGTCAAGCCATACCACGACTTCTCGCTGGTCAACGGCGGCGGTCCGCACGGACAGGGAGCGGCCGCCGCCGACATCAATGGCGGCCTAATGGACGGATTCGTCCGCCAGTCGGAGTCTCACGGCGGTCGTGGCTGCGGTGGGTTCGCCGGTGTCTGTAGCACCCAGGCGGGCTCCGACGCCATGGGCTACCACGATGCGCGGGAGGTTCCCAACTACTGGGCATACGCCCAGAACTTCGTGCTCGACGATCACATGTTCGAATCGGACGCCTCCTGGAGCCTGCCGGCGCATCTGTTCCTTGTCTCGGAGTGGTCGGCCCACTGCTCGGTCAAGGGGAAGCCCTCCAGCTGCGTCAACAACGACCAGCTGGGGGGCTTTCTCACCAGCCAGATCACCGCAGCGGGCGGCGGTGGTAGGCAGCAGGACTATCGACTTTGTCTGTTCGAGCACCGGCCTCGGCTGGGACGCCGCGCCGGGGCCGGGGCGCGGCGCCGCCGCCTTCAGCAGGCAGTGCGCCAGTGCCAGGCGCAGGTCGCGCGACGTCAGGCGGAGATCCAGCAGGTGACCTCGCGCTCACATAACTACGCCTGGACGGACATCACCTACCTGCTTCACCGGCACGGCGTCAGCTGGGGCTACTACGTCAAGCCCGGCGGTCAGCCCGACTGCGACGGCGGCAATGCCAACTGCGCGACGGCGCCCCTGAGCCCCGGTACCCCCAACATCTGGAACCCGCTGCCGTCGTTCACCGACGTTCAGCACAACGGGCAGGGCCGCAACATCCAGGGTGTTTCGACGTTCCTGGCCGCCGCCCACGCGGGGAGGCTGCCGGCGGTGTCGTGGGTGGTGCCCGATCAGGCCCACTCCGACCATCCGCCGGTGAACATCCATGCTGGCCAGTCCTACGTCACCAACCTCATCAACGCGGTGATGAAGGGGCCCGACTGGAGCTCGAGCGCGATCATCCTCACCTGGGACGACTGGGGCGGCTTCTACGACCACCTGGTGCCCCCTTACGTGGATCCGAACGGCTATGGGATCAGGGTGCCGTCGTTGGTCATCAGCCCCTACGCGCGCCGTGGCTTCATCGACCACCAGACGCTCAGCTTCGACGCGTTCAACAAGTTCATTGAGGATGACTTCCTCGGTGGTCAGCGGCTCGATCCGACAACCGACGGCCGACCCGACCCCCGGCCCGACGTGCGCGATGCCCAGCCTCACCTGGGCAACCTGGCAGAGGATTTCGACTTCAGCCAGGCCCCGCGGCCGCCCATGGTCCTGCCGCTCAACCCCCCGCCGGG